>ERZ778515.13-NODE-13-length-175092-cov-18.709998_pt1 | contig 175092 bp, 193 predicted proteins | sample MGYA00510343_ERZ778515 | MGnify/ENA primary metagenome ERZ778515 (study PRJEB29527, sample SAMN07138965) | mouse gut metagenome | material: feces | host: mouse | place: China:Nanjing | collected 2016-01-25 ...
AGTATCCCTGCGGAACTTGCTTGGGATTTGAATTTGCCATTGCCGAGGGGGTATGGGTTTGTGTGGTTGGGGGGACACGGAGTAGGAATGGTTGCTCTGTATAGATTTTTTACACAGGCTTGTAATCTTAAAGTGGATTTAAGATGGGATAATAATTCAAAAATGACCTATATCAATCGTTATAATTTTTTGAAAAATAACCAAAATGAAGTTTATAAAACTTTTAATATTTCTGATGTAAGAAAAGAAAAAGATTTCACAAAATATTTATGTTTAGTATCCCAACCAAAAGCTATTCTTTGGAGTGTTAGATGTCCTATCGGGCTCCTTAAACACGCATTGGGGGTAGATTGGGGGAATCGTTGGTGGCGCAAAGATAAAGAAGTGCAACAAACTTTTAATTTGACATACAATTGGAATAAATATATAGAATGGTTAAGATATAACAAGCCCACCATTAATCCTAAATTTTGAATCCTTGAAATCCAACTTATTTATAATGAATGCTTTATCCTCTCATTTTAATCTTGATAAAGTGTATTATCTTGATATGAGTGCCATTAGTCATCAAAAAGCTTTTGAAACTTTGGAATCTTTGTCTAAGATTTTTGGATTTTCTCCACCTAGCAAAGAATCAGAATCTATTTTTAAATGCTATGAATTTAGAGGAAATCTTAGATTTTTGCTTCCTCTAAAATTGTATGCAAATAAAGCAGATATTCCAAATTTATTTAAGAAACATCAAAAAAATAAGGAAAATCTGTTGATTAATAAAAGTAGCATAGTTTTAATGCTTAATCGCCCACAAAATGATAAAAATGCTATTAATATTTTACCTCAAATTAATCAAAGTGATTTGGTTAATGATATGGGGATTTATGTGAGCAGGGAAGATTTAGAAGTTTTAGAAAAGGATAAAGAATTTTATAATGCTATAAAAGAGTATTTAAAAGATTTTTGCGATGCTATTAAAGAGGAACTTCATAAGACAGAAGCAAATAGAATCAAAGAAGAAGATATTTTAATATATCTTAAAGAAAACAAGGAAAAAAGAATTGAACTTAAGAATCTGCTTGATAAAGAATTGAGCCATATCAAACAAATGCGTCCCGACATTGTGGAATCTTGGAAATATTATCAAGAGTTTGAGAGAATGTGTGAGGAGATGGATAAATAAAAGTGGTTGATTGTCCTTGTGAGATTTGGTTTATGGATTGCTACGAAGTTATATAATGCAACTTCTCGCAATGGCACAATGGAAACATTATAAGAAATTGCCTTGTCATTTTATTCCTTACAAGGTTTAGCAAATTTGCAATCTTAAAATTATTTTTTAGCTTAAATTTGCCATAATTGCCAAATTAATTTTAAAAGGGCGCGTGATGATAATCAAAGGTGCGATGGTTTGTGATGCAAATGGCGAACAAAGAGGCGATGTCCGAATAGAAAAAGGCAAGATTGTCGCAGTAGAGCGAAGCATTATGCCAAAGAGTGGCGAGGAGGTTTTGGGAGCAGATAATCTTATTTTGCTTCCGGGCGCGATTGATTTAAATACACGCGTAAGCAATTCAATTTTAAGCAAAGAAAATCTTTTGAAACTTTCCTGCAAAGCCGCACTTGGTGGAATTTCTCAAGCAGTCTTGATTCCAGATTGTAAGCCGACTTCAAGTAGTGAATTGGGATTGGAGCTACTCCACGCATTGAAAGATGAGTTTAAGGCGCAAATTTTGGGCATTTCAGACGCCGTGAATGTAGAAAATCCAAAGTCTTTAAATGAACTTGCGATTCTGCATAAGAAAGGAGCGAAAGGTATCTTTGCAAAATCCAACATTGATGGCAATCTGCTAAGACGTGCTTGCGAATTTGCACTAATGTTTGATGTGCCGATGTTTTTTTCTTGTGAGGACGAATCGCTAAGCGCAAATGGAGTGATGAATGACGGAGAGCTTTCCTCAAGACTTGGATTGCCCGCCATTCCAACCTTAAGTGAAACAAAAGAGGTTGCGCAAATGAGTGAGGTTGCAAGATTTATGGGTGTAAAAGCAGTTTTTTTGGCTCTCGCAACAGAGCGCAGTGTAGAAATTATTGAGGAAGTCAAAAATATTCATCTCAAATCTATTTCCAAAACCAAGACCCCACACCTTTTTTTGCAAACCTCCATTCACCATCTAATGCTAACAGAGAATCTATGCAATCATTATAACACCGCAGCAAAAATCAAGCCACCTTTGAAGTCCGAATCTACGCGCACAAAATTGCTAAAAAGAGTCAAAAGAGGAGAGATTGAGTTGATTACTTCTTTGCAATCTGCGAAGTCTCAAGCGCAAAAAGACCTTGCCTTTGAAGAAGCTGCCTTTGGTATAGATATGATTGAATGTTTCGTGCCGATGTGTTATACATTATTTGTTAAAAATGAGCGTATGAACTTAAGCGAGTTAAGCAAGATTTTAAGCTTGAATCCAGCTCGTGCGTTAGGTTTTAGCGAAAAAGGATTGATTGCGGAAGGTTACGATGCGGATTTGATTTTGATAGATCCAAAAGAAACTTGTGTAATGGATAATCCCGATTCGCCTTATAATGATTGGATTTTTTATGGCGTTGTGAAAGAAATGTTTGTTGAGGGAAAGCAGTGCTTAGGATTTTACACGCATTCTTGAAAGGAGTTGTATGGAAGCAAAATTATTTTTAGTTTATGAGAGATTTGAAAATTGGTTTTTTGGCTTTTTGCCTAATTTTATTAGTGCATTGTTTATTTTGGTTATTGGATATTATCTCTCTAGGATTCTGTCAAAATATATTTCAAAAGCTGTGATTAAAGCAACAAAAGATGAAACATTAGGAGAATTTCTAAAAAATGTTGTTTTTGTCGCAGTTTTGATTTTGACCTTTATCACTGCGCTTTCAAATTTGGGTGTGAAAACAACCTCTATTATTGCAGTTTTAGGAACTGCAGGTTTGGCAATTGCTCTTTCTTTGAAAGATTCTTTATCCAATCTTGCAAGTGGAATCTTACTCGTGGTTTTGCGTCATTTCAACAAAGGAGATACGATTTCTGTTGGCTCTATTACGGGTAAAGTAGATTCTATTAATTTGTTTCAAACTAAGCTCACCACTCCAGATAATCAAGTGGTGGTTTTACCAAATTCTAGTATTGTCAGTGCGCCTATTATCAATGTGAATGCAAATGCAACGCGTCGTATGGATTTGATTTTTGGCGTAGGTTATGCAAGCGATTTGCAAAAGGCGAAGCAAATCTTAGAAGAGATTTTAGAGCAAGAAGAAATTGTTTTGAAAGAGCCCGCACCTGTTATAGGTGTGAATGCTTTAAATGCAAGTAGTGTAGATTTGATTGTGCGTTTTTGGGTAAGGAGTGAGAACTATTTCACAGCAAATATTGCAATGCAGCAAAAGGTTAAATTGCGTTTTGATGCAGAGGGTATTGAGATTCCATACAACAAACTAGATATTAACCTAAATCAATCAATGGGAACGAATCCATAATGCAAATTATTGGCGCGGATTTTGTAGTGCTTTGTGATGCAGAATTTCGCGTCCTCAAAAGAGGTGGGGTTTGCTTTGAATCCGATGAAATTATCGCCATAGATTCCTATACTTCCTTATGCCAACAATACCCCGATATTCCAAGTCAATATTATGAATCCTGCGCTATCACGCCAGCATTAGCAAATTTACATTTACATTTGGAGTTTAGTCAAAATGAAGGAATCTTGCATTTTGGAGATTTTGGAAAATGGCTAGATAGCGTGATTGTGAATCGTGAAACTTTAATGCAAGAAAAATTAATGGGTGTTAATTTAAAAACTGCAATGCAACAAGGAATTACAGAATGCTTGCGAAGTGGTGTGGGGTTTGTAGGGGCGGTTTCAAGTTATGGATATGATTTGGAAGTTTTGGCAGATTCTCCTTTGCGTGTGCTTTATTTTAATGAAGTTATTGGTTCAAAAATAGAAGTTTTGGACATTTTGTTTCAGAATTTTCTTGCGCGTTTGCAGGATTCTAAATCTGTGCAAAATGAGCGTTTTATCCCAGCGGTTGCAATTCATTCTCCCTATTCTGTCCATTCAAAACTGCTTGAAAAAACACTTCAGGTTGCACAAAAGGAAAATTTGCCTCTAAGCGTGCATTTTTTGGAATCTCAAGCGGAGAAAGAATGGCTAGAAACTAGTAGCGGGTATTTCCAAAAGTTTTATCAAAAATTTTTTGGGAGCAATCCTAAATCTTTTTATGATGTGCAAGGTTTTTTGGAGTTTTTTAAGGATACAAAAAATATTTATTTTGTGCATTGTTTGGAAGCGGATTCTCAAATCTTAAGGGAAATTACCACAATGAAAGGCAAAATCATTACTTGCCCTAAATCTAATCGCTTGTTAAACTCCAAGCTCTTGAATCTTAACGCATTGCAAGAATGTGGGATTCCGTTTTGTTTGGGGACAGATGGCAAAAGCTCCAATAATTCTCTTTCTTTGTTAGATGAGTTAAAAATCGCCTTGTTTGCATATAGTGATATGCCTTTAGAGTATTTTGCGAGGGAATTATTGCTTAGTGTAACGCGCAACGCATTTTTGAATACCGATTGGAAGCTTGGAGAATTAAAAGTCGGAAATTTTGCTGATTTTGCTGTGTTTAAAATCCCCAAAACAGAGGAATTTTTAGCGCAAAATTTAATTTTATATGTTAGAGAGGCATTTGCGCTTTATATCAAGGGAATGGAAGTTTTGGAAAATTTACAGGAAAGGGAATAATGCAAAAATTAACGATTTTTAGAGAATACGATATTCGCGGAATCTACAATGAAGATTTAACACGAGAAAATGTTACGCGCATTGGTTATCTTTTGGGGCTAGAATTGCAAAAAAGGGGAGGCAGAAATTTGGGTGTGGGTTATGATGCGCGTGTGCATTCGGAAATCATCTTTGATTGGTTTTGTCAGGGTGTTTTTGCAAGCGGAGCTTGTGCGTATAATCTAGGGAGGATTCCAACTCCTGTGGGATATTTTGCCTTGTATAGTGAGTTTGAAGTACAATCGCAAACTTTGCAACTTGAAGGAAGTGTGATGATTACAGGTTCGCATAATCCTCCTAAATACAATGGGTTTAAAATTACTCTTTGCAAAGAACCATTTTTTGGTGATGCAATTTATGCGTTAGAAAAAGACTTTTACACACTTGAGTTTGAGGAGGTTGCCAAAAAGATTCCAAAAAATACAATTCCCCAAAAGCTGAATGTCTTAGATTTGTATGTGGATTATTTGGCAAATGAGTTTGCGCATTTAAAAGGGTTTGATTTACCTATTTCTATGGATTGTGGGAATGGAATCGCAGGGGTTGGAATCGCACGCATTTTGGAACGTTTGGATATTCGCTTTAAAGGATTATTTTTGGAGCCTGATGGGAACTTTCCTCACCACCACCCAGACCCTAGTGAAGAAAAGAACTTGCAAGACCTTAAAACAGAAGTGGCAGCAAGAGGTGGAATCGGGTTTGCCTTTGATGGCGATGGGGATAGATTGGCGGTGATTAAACATACACGAGAGGGAGGAAAAGTCTATAAAGGTGATGAGCTTGCGATTATTTTTGCACAAACGATTCCACACCCTATTATAATTGGTGAAGTGAAATGCTCATTAAATATGTATGAAAGTATTGATAGAATCGGACAGAGTATAATGTATAAAACAGGGCATAGCAATTTGAAAGTTAAATTAAAAGAGAGTGGTGCGCATATGGCATTTGAAGTCAGTGGGCATATTTTCTTTAACGATAGATATTTTGGGTATGATGACGCAACTTATGCAGCTTTACGTGTTATAGAATTGCTGAAAACAAAGGGCTTAGAGTTTGATAAAGTCCTAGAATCTTTGCCTAAACTCTATTCTACTGATGAAATCAAAATTCAAACGAGTGAAGAAGAAAAATTTGCGCAAGTAGAACGATTAAAAGAGATTTTAAACGATGTTTCCAAACTCCCTGCAAATTTCCCTAAAATCGTTAAGATTATTTCAATTGATGGAGTGCGTGTGATTTTTGAAGAAGGTTGGGGGCTTGTGCGGGCAAGCAATACCACACCTGTGCTTGTAACGCGTTTTGAAGCCAAGAGCAAGGAAGCAGTTGCAATGTATCAAAGAGCACTTTTAGCACTACTAGACAATTTCAAAAAAGAGGAGCAATAATGGAGCAAATCGTCTTGCAATCTCCCTTTGATATGCACTTGCATTTAAGGGACGGAGAGATTCTTGAAAGTGTCGCGAAATTTACTGCACAAAGCTTCAGTGGTGCGCTTGTAATGCCAAATCTCAATCCACCGATTCTAAATGTAGAGGACGCGCTTGCCTATCAAAAGAGAATTTTAAAGGCTTGCGGAGATGAAAATTTCAATCCAATGATGTCTTTATATCTCACAGAAAAATTAGACAAAAAAGAGCTTCAAAAGGCAAAAGAAAAGGATATTCTCTTTATTAAACTCTATCCAAAAGGGGCGACAACAGGAAGCGAGAATGGTGTAAGCGAAATTCTTAATACGAAAATTTTAGAGATTTTAGAGATTGCGCAAGAGCTTGGGCTAATTTTGAGTATTCACGGAGAGAGTAATGGCTTTGTTTTAGAGCGAGAAGCGGAATTCCACGTGGTGTTTGCAGAACTTGCGGAGACTTTTCCGCGCCTAAAAATTATTTTTGAGCACTTGAGTGATAGACGTTCTATTGCTGTGGTAGAAAAATATGACAATCTCTATGCTACACTGACTTTACACCATATTAGTTTGAGCTTAGAAGATGTTATTGGAGGAGCATTGAATCCTCATTGTTTTTGTAAGCCTATTTTAAAGACACCAAAGGACAAAGATGCTTTGTTGCAGATTGCCTTAAGTGCGCATAAGAAGTTTTCTTTTGGTAGCGATTCTGCTCCCCATTTGCAAAGTAACAAAGAAAATGCCAAAGGTGCGGCAGGAATCTTTACTGCACCAATTTTGCTCCCGGCACTCGCGACGCTTTTTGAGACACATAAAAGTCTAGAAAATTTAGAAAACTTCATAAGCGGTAATGCACAAAAAATTTATGGAATCCGCGCAACTGACAAGCAAGTAAAGTTGATTAAAAAACCAATGACAATTCCGCAAGTCATAGAGGGAATCGTCCCGCTTTATGCAGGAAAAACCCTTGCGTGGAGCTTTGGCTAATGTCAAAAATCGCAGTGTATCCTGGCACTTTTGACCCGATTACAAAAGGGCATTTAGATGTGATTGAGCGCGCGTGCAAGCTCTTTGATGGGTTGATTATTGCTGTTGCAAAATCAGATAGCAAACACCCTTTATTTTCTCTTGAAGAACGCGTCAAAATGGTGAATTTGGCAATTAAGGATTCCAAAAATATTTCTTGCAATGTGTGTGTGCAACCTTTTAGGAATCTCATCGCGGATTTTGCAAAAGAAAATAATGCAAATATCCTTGTGCGTGGGCTTAGGGCGGTAAGTGATTTTGAATATGAATTGCAAATGGGATATGCCAATGCGTCTTTGAATCGTGAATTGGAAACAATTTACCTTATGCCCTCGCTCCAAAATGCCTTTATTAGCTCCACGGTGGTGCGTTCTATTCTTTTACACGGAGGGGAAATTGCGCATCTTGTGCCAAATTCTGTTAAGGTGCATATTGCAAGTTTGCCTCATTTTGTGGATTGGAATGCGGAATCTAAAACGAAAGATTCCCTCTTAAAGGATTAAGATGTATTGTGCGATAGAGGGAATTGACACGAGTGGAAAAAGCACACAAATTGCAGCTCTAAAAGAGATTTTTAAAGAAGCCCTTTTCACTTTTGAGCCCGGCGCGACAGAGATTGGCAGAGAGATTCGTTCTACTTTACTTGAACACGATTTGCATTGCACATCAAAGACAGAAATGCTGTTGTTTTTGGCTGATAGAGCAGAGCATAGTGAGAGAATCTTAAAACCAAATGCAGATAAACTCATCATTAGTGATAGAAGTTTGATTTCTGGAATTGCTTATGCGAAAGACTTTGATTTTGAGATTCTGCGCACTTTGAATTTTTTTGCCACGGGCGGAATTGTGCCTAATAAAGTTGTGTTATTGGAATTGACGCAAGAGGTTTTAGAGGAGAGATTGAGCGCAAAAAGTTGGGATAAGATAGAAAAGCGTGGAATCTCTTATTTGCTTGAACTTCAAGAAGCCTTGAAAGAGGTAATTTTGAAGCTTGAAATAGAATCGCTTTTGTTGCAAGCGGATTTATCACGGGCAGAAATTACTGCAAAAATTGTGGATTTTATAAAGAGCTAATGCGCTGTCTGCTCTGTGGAAATTGGACATTTTATACTTTCTGCAAAAACTGCTTTAATGCAATCCATATTACTCCGCGATATAGAGAAATAAAGGGCTTTAAAATTTATAGTTTCTTTGCTTTTGGTGAGATTGAGTATCTGCTACACGCTAAATATCAAGTGATTGGTAGTAAAGTCTATGGAATCTTGGCAAAAAAAGCAAGTCAATATTTGAAAAATACTCTAGAGATTCCGCTTAACGCTTATGCTGTGGGAATTGATGATAAAATCAGCACACAAGGCTACGCACATAATGCAATTTTGTTGTATCATTTAAAACAGGCGGGATTGACGCCACTCTATCAGACATTATACGCCAAAAACCCTGTATCTTATGCAGGAAAAAGTTTGAAATTTCGTCAAGCAAATCCGCGCAATTTTTGCCTTAAACGCAAGGTAAGGGGCAAAGAAATCGTATTGGTTGATGATATTGTTACAACAGGCTTAACGCTAATGGAGGCAAAAGAATGTTTGGAATCTAATGGTGGAAAAGTTTTAAATGCTTTTGTCTTAGCAGACGCGAGAAACTGAAAGCAAACATATTAAGAGCAAGAGCAATAAAAGAACTTATTTAATTTCCAATTATAAATAATGACAAGAATTCAACAATTGCGACATTCTGCAAAAAATCTCGCAATTGTGCTATGCTAATCATCTTTCATCAAGTTGTCTTTAGCAGCTTGTGGAAGTTTGGTTAGAAAATTTCCCATATTAAAATCCACTCCTTGATTGGTGGCTTCATTGACAAGCGCAATGGCTTTTTTAGAATTAAAAGAGCTTAAGGGATTGTAGGGTTCGAAAAGACAATTTGTAACTGCTAGTGCGTAGGCATTCTTTTTGATTTCGCTAGAAGAAGCGTGTGGGTTTTCAATATGGGTAATGCTTTGGATTAGTCTTTCATCAAACTTCCAATGGTCAAATAAGAATCCTAGAAATGCCACATGATCAATACCGCAATATTGATTCTCTAGTTCGGATACATTTTGAAAATTATTTGTTTGATTTTCGGTTAAAAATTCCTTCGCTTTGCCTGACTTTAGGAGCATATTTGCAAGCAAAATCATTCCTAAACGCAAAAGCATAGCGCATGGCACAAGCTCATTGGAAAGTGCTTTGTCTTCTTCTTGAAGCCAAGTAGAGATGAAATCCACTTCATTAGAACAATTAGCTAAAAATACTCCTGTATCTAATCCATAAGGAGAAACATCAATAGAAAAATTAGACCGAATAGAGTTCGCCAAAACAACATTTTTGATATTGCTAATTCCGAGCAACGAGACAACTTGTTGAATTGTAGAAACTTGATGAGAAAATCCATAAAATGGAGAGTTTGCAAGACGCAAAAGCTCACCAATTAATAAGGGGTCTTTAGAAATGATAGCAACAACTTTACTAATCTCCAAATCTGCTCCGCTAGAATCAACATATTCTTGTAGTTCCATCACTGTTTTAGGGAGCGGTGGGAGATCATTAATAGTCTCTAAAAGTAAAGGATTCATTGAAAACTTCCTCTATTTAAGGTATTTTTTGTAAATAATTTTTTATTGTATAGTATTTTTAGTAACACATTACTTAATTAAAGTTTCAAAAATAACATAAAATTGTGAATAAATGGTAAAATAATCAGAAACTTTTAGGAGATTTTATGCGCTTTGGAAAAATTGATTACCTTAATCTTTTGCCTTTTGAAACTTTTGTGCGGGCATATCCTAAGCCATCGCATTTTCAATTATTTTATAACAAAAAAAAATCTTATCCTGCAAAGTTGAATCGTGAATTTTTGTTTGGGCGCATTGATGCGGGATTTGTTTCATCTATCACGGCACTTAGGGCAAGGAGAGAGCGTTTTTGGGCTTCGCAGGTTGGAATCGTAGCACGCAAGGAAGTTTTAAGTGTAATTTGCTTGCCAAAGGAAAAGGGAGAAGATTATCAATCTGCGACCTCTAATGCGCTTTTAAAAGTTCTTGGTTTAAAGGGACGTGTATTAATAGGAGATAGAGCACTTGTAGAGGTTTTGAAGCAGAAAAGTAACCATCAAAAAGATTATGTGGATTTGGGCAAGTTTTGGGTAAAAAAGGAACATTTACCTTTTGTTTTTGGGAGATTGTGCGTCAAAAAGAATCATTCTTTTTATAAAAAATTAATCCATTCTTTTTATAAAAAGCATATTAAGATTCCACATTTTTTGCTAACAAAAGCTGCACTTAAAAGCGGAATTTCAAAACAAGAGATATTACAATATCTCCAAGTGTTGTCTTATAAAATAGACAAAAAAGCAAATTTTGGCGTGGAAAGATTTTATAGAAATTTAAGGATTTTAAAGATTAAAGCACCACGGAGATTTTAGGATTTCTTGTGTGGGAATAAATATGGAATCCAAAATAAAATGACATTTAATAAAAAATGCAGGTTATTTTGAATATAATATATCCTTTTATTTTAAAATATTCCCCAAAAGAGTGGGGCTTTTAGGAGTAGCAATGGAGCAAACATTATCCATTATCAAGCCTGATGCGGTGAAAAAAAATGTTATTGGAAAAATTGTTGATCGCTTTGAAAGTAATGGGCTAAGAATCGCAGCAATGAAAAAAATCAGACTTAGCCGATGCGATGCAAAAGATTTTTATGCAGTGCATAAAGAGCGTCCCTTTTTTGGCGAGTTGGTAGATTTTATGGTAAGCGGACCAGTTGTGGTTATGGTGCTTGAAGGATTGAACGCGGTAGCAAAAAACCGCGAACTAATGGGTTCAACTAATCCAAAAGAAGCAGCACCCGGCACCATTCGCGCGGATTTTGCAGAGAGTATTGATGCAAATGCAGTGCATGGAAGTGATAGTTTGGAAAATGCTAAAAAAGAAATTGCATTTTTCTTTGCTACAAAGGAAATTTGCTAGTTAATGCATAAAATTGCTTTCACAAAGGCATTTCAGAGTTGCAAGAATGGAGAAAAAGTCCGATTTTGCATTGAAGAGAATCAAGTCAAGTTGGAGGGTGTTTTATCTTGTGATAAAAGTTATCCCGATATGCTTAAACTCAATGGAATCTTAAGCGGGGTAATCACTCTTGTCTGTGATTTGAGTGGAGAAGAATATCAAAAAATACTAGAAGAGCCTGTAGGATTTTATCTAAGTGATACAATTGTGCATTTAGATAGTGAGCATTTTGAAGAAATTGTGGAATGCAAAGAGGGCAAGATTGATTTTGAAGAAATTTTACAGAGCGAATTAGAGATGATTCGCTGTGATTATCATATTAAAGAAAATGAATTTAAGGAGTAAAAAATGGCAGTACCAAAAAGACGCGTGAGTAAAACAAGAGCAGCAAAACGAAGAACACATTATAAAATTACATTAGCAGTTCCTGTAAAAGATAAAGACGGAACATGGAAAATGCCTCATCGTGTAAATAAATTTACTGGAAAATACAAAAATAATTAATTGGAATCTTACAGATGAGAATTGCCGTTGATGCAATGGGTGGAGATTTTGGCTCTTCCCCACTTGTGCAAGGTGCTTTACAGGCATTAAAAGAACGCGATTTTGCACTTGTACTTGTTGGGGATGAGCAGGTTATTGCGCCACTTATTCCTGCAGAATGCAAGCAAAAGGTAGAGATTGTGCATTGCACGGATTTTATTACAATGGAAGAAGGTGCAACTTCTGCACTCAAGCGCAAAGAAAGCTCTATCTATCTTGCAATTGAAATGCTTAAAAATAAACAAATAGATGCAGTGGTTTCTGCTGGGCATAGCGGTGCAACAATGAGTCTTGCAACTTTAAAGATAGGACGTTTAAAGGGTGTTTCTCGTCCCGCAATTTGCACGCTTATGCCACGTATAGATGCACAAAAAAGTTTAGTAGTAGATGCGGGCGCAAATGTTGATTGCAAACCAGAGAATCTCTTTGAGTTTGGAATTATGGGACACGAGTATGCAACTGCGATTCTTAACTATCCTAAAGCACGGATTGGTTTGTTGGCAAATGGAGAGGAAGAATGCAAGGGCAATGAAATGACAAAAGCTGCCTTTGACCTTTTAAAAAAACATCCAAGCTTTATTGGGAATATTGAGGGAAACAATATCTTTGACGCAAATGTAGAAGTAATTGTGTGTGATGGATTTGTCGGTAATGTTGTGCTAAAAACAAGTGAGGGAGTGGCGGATTCTATTATTTTTTTGTTAAAGAAATATATTAAATCCTCTCCTATTGGAATCTTTGGTGCATTGTTTATGAAAAATGTATTCAAAAAGCTTAAAAAACAAATTGATTATGCGGAATATGGAGGTGCGCCACTTCTAGGAGTAGATGGGAATGTCATCATTTGCCACGGAAAAAGTAATGCAAAGGCGATGAAAAATGCAGTTTTTCAAGCAATTTTAGCGGTTGAAAATAATGTCAATGACAAAATTTTAAGTGCTTTAGAGAAATATAAGATTTAAGAAATGTCAGTAAAAATACCAATTTATGCGTCTTTAAGTTCTATTGGTGCGTATGTTCCTAGTAGAATCGTGAGTAATGAGGACTTATCTAAAATTGTTGAGACGAGTGACGAATGGATTACGAAACGCACAGGCATCAAAGAAAGGCGATTTGCAGAGGACAATGAAGCAACAAGTGATTTGGCAACCAAAGCCGCAAGAATCGCAATAGAGCGCGCACAGATTGATATTAGTGTGATTGATGCGGTGGTTGTTGCTACAATCTCTCCTGATTTCTTTTGTATGCCCTCAACAGCGTGTGTAGTGGCAAATAACTTAGGAATCATCAATAAACCTGCTTTTGATATTGCAGCGGCTTGCAGCGGATTTATCTATCTCCTCTCTCTTGCAAAATCTTTCATAGAATCCCAGACTTACAAAAATATCTTGATTATTGGTGCGGAAAAGATTTCAAGTATTTTAGATATGGAAGACCGTAGCACTTGTGTTTTGTTTGGTGATGGAGCGGGAGCTGCGGTTATTCGTGCAACAGAGGATAAAAGCCTTAGCGTATTAGATGTGCAGTGTGCTGCAAATGGGCAATATCAAGAGCTTTTGATGACACCAGGTTGTGGCAGTCGTTATCCTGCAAGTGCTGAAATTTTGAGAGAACGTTTGCAATTTATCAAAATGAAAGGCAATGAGACTTTTAAAATTGCGGTAAAAACTTTGACAAAAGATGTGGTAGAGATTCTACAAAGAAATCATCTCTCCAAAGACGAGATTGATTTTTTTGTCCCGCATCAAGCAAATTTACGCATTATTTCTGCAGTAGGAGAGGCATTGGGATTCTCAAGTGAAAAAGTCGCCCTCACTGTGCAAAAATATGGCAACACTTCCGCTGCTTCCATTCCTATGGCTATCAATGATTTATACGAAAGCGGTAAAATCAAGCAGGGTTCAAAACTGCTTTTGGACGCTTTTGGTGGTGGCTTGACTTGGGGTTCAGCGATTCTTGCCTTTGGCGGTCAATGATTTTATTGTGGGTAGTGTTTTTGCTTGTTGCAAATGTCAATACAAAATCTTGCTACAAATAAATGCGTTAGTTCGCCCTGCCAACCAATCTAGCTACCAAAGCCAATGAGGAATCTTTGGCGCGCGGAATCAAAGTTTCTTCATAAAATAGAATCTCTAAATCCAAAAAGGCGTGTAAAAGTTCGTTTTTGTGTAATAAATGGCTAGAATCACTTGCAAAGGCATTGTGCGATTCTATCTCGCTTTTGGCAAAAGTTTCAAAGACTAAGATTCCACCTTTTTTTAATCCCTCACACATCAAAGGAAACAATCTTCGCTCTAAAAAATAGCTATTGCAAATAATATGATAGTTTTGTGGCAGAATCTTAAAAGAATCCAAATCTGCGCAATGCGCGTAAATATTGCGTTCATTTTGCAAAGAAGTAATCGCAAAGTCAGAAATATCTATGCTTTCTACCTCAAACCCACAATCTCGCATAAAGCGCGAATTGCGTCCCATACCGCAAGCAATGTCTAGTGCCTTGCCTCGTGGGGCTGCGGTAATGAATTGACGCAGCAGAGCAAGAGGCTCACTCGGAATCGGATTGTTTTTATGACGCAGATTCCATTTGTCTTGGTCGCTTTGCATTAGTCGCAGAATCTTTTGAGAATCTCTTGATAGGAATCAATGCGTCTATCACGCAAAAATGGCCAAATCCTACGCACTTCCTCACTTCTTTGCTTGTCCCATTCAAAATACAAAATTTCTTCTTTTTCTACGCTTCCAAGTGCAAGCAATTCGCCTTGCGCTCCATAGGCAAAACTAGAACCCCAAAAAGTGATTCCCTCCATTACTCCGCTTTTGTCTGCTTCAAAACCTACGCGGTTAATCGTTGCAACAGGGATTCCATTTGCGACACTATGTCCGCGTTGCACTGCCATCCACGCTTCCCTTTGCCGTTCTTTTTCATCAGCTTTATCACTATTGAACCAACCAATTGCAGTGGGATAGATGAGAATCTCTGCTCCTTTTAATGTCATAATGCGTGCGGCTTCAGGATACCATTGGTCCCAGCATATAAGCACCCCGAGCTTGCCTAAGCTTGTGGTAATAGGCGTAAAATTCAAATCTCCGGGCGTAAAATAAAATTTCTCATAGAATCCCGGGTCATCTGGAATGTGCATTTTGCGATATTTTCCCGCAATACCTCCATCGCGCTCAAACACAACTGCTGTGTTGTGATAAAGCCCCGCACTTCTTCGTTCAAAAAGTGAAGTTACAAGCACAATTTTATTGTTTTTGGCAATTTGACTGAAATATTCGCAATCCGCTTCAAAACTCAACGCATAATCAAAAAAATCTACATTTTCACTTTGGCAAAAATATTCTTGCGTATGAAGTTCCTGTAATAAAACTAGTTGCGCTCCATTTTGTGCAGCTTCTTTTATCATTTGCGTGCTTATTTGCTGTGTAGAGGATTTGCTACCTTTATAGGATTGTTGGATTAAAGCAACTTTGATTTTGGATTCCATTTTTACTCCTTAGTAGTCTGTGTCCTCGTAATCTTCCTCTCCGCTATCGTAATCGTCCTCATCATAGAGGAATTTATCGCTATCTTCATACTCTGAATTGTAGCCGTCGTATTCCTCATCCTCAAACTCTTCGCAATTTTCGTCCTCAAAAATTTTCATCTTTTCTCCTTTTTAAAATCATTGCAATTGCTTCGCTCGCCAAACGTAGCCCAAAACTTGCTGTTACTCCGCTGAAACTCCCAAGCTCTTTACATTTTGGCTCTTCTGGGCTAAAGGCTACCATAAAACTGCCTTTAAAACCTTGCTTTTTCAGTCCTTCGCGAAATTTTCTTGCAAATTTGTCCCCATAACTTTTCCAAATTGGCGCAAATTGAATCTGTGAGGGGTCTAGTTTTTTAGCACTTCCCATAGAAGAGAGCAAAAGAGGTTTTGTGGGAGATTCGGGCTGATTTGCGACTTTAAGCGCAAGAGCAATTTTTGCGTCAATGTCGTCAATCGCATCTAAAACAATGTCATAAGCAGTAAAGTCAAATTGTTGAATAAAGTCTCGTGTGATTTTTGCATCAAGGGGAATGACACCTTGATAAATTTCAGCAAGAACTTCTACTTTTTTGCGCCCGATTCCGCCTAAAGAGCCGATTTGGCGGTTTTGATTGCTTGGCTCGAAACAATCAAAATCTATAATGCAAATTTCACCGATTCCTGTGCGATAAAGGCAATCTAACGCAAATCCCCCAACACCCCCTACGCCAAGAATAAGGGCTTTGGAATCTTGTAGCTTTGCTAAGCCCTCTTCTTTGAATAATGGTAAAGTTCTTACAAATCTTTTATTCATTGAATCCTCCGCTAATCCAATCCTCTAAAGTGCGTAATCGATTCCTTGCGGTAAAATCAAGGGTAATGGGAGTGATAGAAACATAACCATTTTTGGTCGCTTCAAAGTCAGAAGTTTCGTTGTTTTCTCGTTCATTCCATGCAAGAGGATGAAGCCCAAGCCAATAATATTCCTCTCCGCGAGGATTGCGATGTACATGTGCATCGTTGCCATAGGCTCGGATTCCAAGTTCGGTAATTTTAAATCCCTTGCAGTCTTTAGGAGAAATTTGTGGAATATTGATATTTAAAAATTCTCTTGCATCTAGAGGATATGTGTGATTTAGGATTTTTTTGGCTATTTTGTAAATACTTTGTTTTGCGAGTTCAAAATCAAATCCAAAATAATTTTTATCTTGCAAGACTTGTGAAATAGCAATAGATGGAATCCCGTGCAGAACGCCCTCCATTGCAGCACTTGCTGTGCCAGAATAGCTGATATCCTCTCCCATATTAGAGCCAATATTGATTCCGCTCACAATTAAATCCGGCATAAATCCCTCTTGGTAAAGCGCATTTAAAGAAAGATAAACACAATCCGTAGGGCTTCCGTCCTCTAGCTTGTAGAAATCATCTTCTATCTCCACAAAACGCAAAGGGCGGGTGAGTGTCATTCCGTGCCCACAGGCAGATTTTTCACTTGCGGGTGCTACAATCATAATGTGTCCAAGTGGGCTTAACGCACTTTGAAGTGCTAAAAGTCCCGGAGATTGATAACCATCGTCATTGGTGATTAAAATGCGTTTCATTGCTGCTTCTTAAAAAATAAAATAATGACTTAAGAGTTCATTCAAAATTTTGTTGGCTTTTGGGTTGAGCGTTTTAAATTGTGTCAAAATAGAATCCGATAGATTTTTTGCTTCCTTTTTTGCGCCCTCTAATCCCAATAAATTTACATAGCTATTTTTATCAGTATCGTGCTGTGTGGGTTTGCCGGCTTCTTGTTCGCTTTGTGTGGTATCTATGATGTCATCACGAATTTGAAAAAATAATCCCAAGTCTAATCCTAATTTGTAAAGAGATTTACGCGTCTTTTTGTCGCAATCTGCAAGGATTCCACCCATTTGTAGGCTTGCTGCAATCAGCTTGGCTGTTTTGTTTAAATGAATGAATCTTAGTTGTTTTAGCGGAAGTTTTTGATGTTCAAAATAACAATCTAGTGCCTGTCCTAGCACCATACCATAGATTCCGCCATTATAGCTTAGACATTGGATTAATTTAACCTTTGTTTTTGGTTTTAGTTTTGCTTTTGTAAGCAGATAAAAAGCGTGTGTATTTAGCCCATCGCCTGCTAGAATCGCACTTGTTTCGCCGTATTTTGTGTGGAGTGTTTGGCAACCTCTGCGCAAGGGTGCATCGTCCATTGCAGGTAAATCATCGTGGATAAGTGAATAAGTATGTAGAATCTCTAATGCAAGTGCAGGGGCAAAAGCCTTTTCTAGCATTTTGGGTTTATAGCTTGCGACAATGCTTAAGAGCAGTTGAGGACGGAATCTTTTACCGCCATTTAAAACCATTTCCCACAAGGCATCTTCAAAATGGGGGTGAAAACTCGCAACTTTAGGAGCTTGATTCTTGACATAATGTTCAAATCTATCAAAGACTAAAGGCATTAGATTCATTTAAAAGTCCTTGTATTAAGCTATCTTGCGTATTTGTGGGTTGTGCTTTTTGATTGACATTGATAAAAAATTGGAAATCATCTCGCGAAATCAACCATTTTTGCGTTTTGTCTGGAAATTTACCAAGCAAGCGAATAATTGCATCATAGCCTTTTGGAACAATTTGCTGATTGACGCGCAAGACTTTGTCGCCTACTCTTAGACGTTCAAAACCATTTTTGGCATAAGGTGCGACAGAGGTTACCACAAAATCGCTATTGACTTCAATCCCTACGCGCCCTAAAAAATCTTCTTTTAAGAGCATTCCTCCACGTCTTTTATCCACACGCGCCTGCAACTCCATTACTACTCCATTGCGTGATATACGCACAGGCACGCTTTCGCCCTCTTTTAAATCAAAGACTACACGATGAAAATGTGCAACATTTGGAATCGCTTCGCCATTAATTGCCATAATAATATCTCCATACGCAAAGGGATTCGCACTGAAAAATGGGTCAATGAGATTAACTTCCACTCTATCCTCACTATTTTGAAAAACGCGCACTCCAATGTCTCCATAATAAACAGAATCACTATAAACAAATCGCTCTAAATAGGCTTTTTCAATAAATTGATTTTTACCAATCCCAATTCCATAGATATGATCGCAAACTGTGCTAATAAGGCTATTTTGAAAGGTTGGAGTGTTGAGCGTTGCATAATCAATGGGGCTTTGCATACGCGTTTGAATTTTGCCACTCACGCCCTCTTGCGGTAGAATGCTTGCCATTTCGTCCTCTAGGATTTCTTTATTGATAGAACGCAAGGAGATGGGGAGTAATTCATTTTTAGATTCCAATAAATACATTCCGACAAATGGGTCGTGTTTTAGGATTTTATAACCTTTGGGTGTGGAGTGTGGAGAATAAACAAAAAGGGCTACTTTGGAGGGCGTCAAGCTGATTTCAGATTCTTTTGTAAAATCCCCTAGTCGTTTGATTGCGATTCCATAAGTGTTGCCTACGCGCTCCATTGAAAGAACCGCCTTTTGTTTGCAAGCTTCAAAGTCGTATGCAACAAGTGGCAAATTCAATACAATGATTCCATATCCTAACCAACAAAGTTTTTTGAAATTTATTAAATTCATCATAACCCCTTAAATGGAAACTCTCCTAAATTACCCAACATTCCCATCGCCATATTTTTGCGATTTTGCTCCACACTCTTAGAAATGTCATTAAACGCACTCATCAGCAGAATTTGTAGGGATTCCTTGTCCTCTAGCAAAGAATCGTCAATGCCAATATCAATGACTTCTCCCTCTCCATTTGCTGTGATATGAACTAATCCCCCACCACTTTTGGCACTGAAAGTCAAGTTTTTACTCTCTTCTTGCGCTTCTTTAAGCTTTTCTTGTAGGTTTCCAAGTGTTTTGGCAAGCTCCTGCGGGTCAAACATTTTTCAACTCCTTTTTAATTGCGATGATTTGGTTTTTTTCATCTACTAGCACAACTTTTGGTGTATAAGTTGCAAGTTCTTCTTGCGTATAGGTGGCATACGCCATTACGATGATTTTATCTCCTATTTGCACCTTGCGTGCTGCTGCACCATTTAGGCACATATCTCCCTTTCGCCCCTCTATCACATAGGTTGAGAATCGCTCACCATTGTTGATATTGACAATATCTACCTTTTGTCCCTCTTGAAGTCCTGCGGCTCTCATTAGTTCAATATCAATGGTGATAGAGCCTACATAATTGAGGTTGGCATCGCTCACGCTTGCTCGATGAATTTTGCTATATAACATTGTGAGATTCAATTTAAAACCTTTTTAAGAATTTTAACACATTTTGTCCAAAATATTTTTATTTCATATTTTTAGAATCTTTAAATAAAGATTTTCTTATAAATCCAAAAGTGTATAAATCGGAACAATTTTGCGCAAATTTTCTGCGCCTTTTAGGGATTCTAAATTTAAAATAAAGCAAGATTCCAAACAATTTGCTCCCGCTTGTTTAATGAGATTGACTGCGGCGACTGCCGTGCCACCTGTGGCAATCAAATCATCTATTAAAAGCACATTGGGGGATGGATTCTTTGAATTTTTAAACGCATCAATATGGATTTCAATTTCACTAAATCCATATTCCAAAGAGTATTTTTCAGAAATCGTTGTATAAGGCAATTTGCCTTTTTTGCGAATCGGCACGAATCCAACTCCTAGTGCGTAAGCCAAAGTTGCACCAAAAATAAAGCCACGACTTTCAATCGCGGCAATAAAATCAATCTTAAAAGATTCATAATGTGTCTTAAGATGAGAGATAATAAAATGAAAAACTTGTGGATTGTTTAGAAGTGTTGTAATGTCGTAAAATAAGATTCCAGGTTGTGGATAATCCGAAATCGTGCGGATAGAATCAAGCAATTTTTTTTTGTCGTCTTGGGTGAGTTGTTGCATATTTTTCCTTTTAAAATCATAAATTCCCGAAATCTTAACGCGTTTTATCTTAATGTGTCAAGAATTTAAGTTTTGTTTGGATTAAAATTTGATAAAAGTGGAAGTTTGCTACAATTTCAAACAAAATATAAAATGCTCTTTTAAAGGCAGAATCTTAAAATGCAAAATCAAAAATTGCTTAAAAATCTTTTTGTTCTTTTATTGGGCTTGTGTTTGGCAAGTCCAAATCTCTTTGCCTTTGCAACACCTCCTATTAGCAGACAAGCACTGATGAAGCATATTTTTGCGCCCACACTTTTTAGTATGTATAGCAAGGACTATGGAATGCTTTATTGTCAGCTTTATGGTGTCGCTGGTGTAAGCAAAAGCTTCAAAAATGACACTTGCGAAGTAAGTGCAAGAGCGGTTAAGGAAATGCGACATTTTGCGATGCAATACACGCGCAATAAGGTTTTTTTGGAGCAGCAATATCGTTTGGGCTATAAAAGCGGTTGGTGTTTTTTGCAACGCGGGGGGAATCTCTTTAATGCGGAGTTAGTGCGTGATGGTTATGCGGTGGTGCAGTATTTTGATGTTACAGAATCCGCAGTGTTAGCAGATTTGGAAGTGCTAGAAAGCATTGCAAAGGCTGAAAAGCGCGGATTATGGAAAGAGTGGAGTAAAGAAATGGAATGTCTGAAAAGAACTTTGCAAGAGATTGCCAAAGAAACATTAAGCAAAGATTCCGACAAATAAATTGCGCAACTTTTCATATGGAATCTTAAGGAGATAAAATGATGTTGGGGTTAAAATGCTTTTGACGAGTTTATATATTGTAGGAATTACTGCAGAGGGAATGAGCGGGGCGTTAGCAGCAGGAAGGCATAATATGGATTGGTTTGGAGTGGTTTTTATCGCTTGTGTAACCGCGATTGGCGGAGGTTCTATTCGTGATGTGCTTTTTGGGCATTATCCTCTTACTTGGGTGGCTCACCCCGAATATTTGCTCATCGTGTGTTTTGCGGCAATTTTGACGACAAGGATTCCTTATTTTGTTGCTAGATTTGAGCGCACTTTTTTAGTATTAGACGCTATGGGGCTTGCGGTCTTTAGTGTAATTGGCGCGCGTGTGGGGATAGATTTGCACCCAAGTGGAGCAATGGCGGTAACAGGAGCAGTCATCACGGGAGTGTTTGGCGGAATCTTGCGGGATATTTTTTGTGCGAGGATTCCGCTTGTATTCCAAAAAGAGCTTTATGCTAGCATTTCCTTGCTTGTAGGCAGTTTATATGTAGTTTGCGAATGGATTAGTGCGAATTATTTTGCAATGAATCAGAATCTTATCATTATTGCTTGTCTTTCTATTGGCTTTGTTGCGCGCTTGGTTGCAATTCGTTATCATTTGGGGCTACCAACCTTTAAATATACACCTAAATCGTAGTAGAATCCTTTATCCTGCCTTGTTGTAGGATTTTATTGTGGCTTTTTGTAAAAGATTCAGTCGCAAGGACGCAGTAAGAAACTCTATGAGGATAAAATCAAAGCCTTTTAGCAATAAATAAGGTGCAAACATTTGCAGAAAATGCTTTGGTATAAAGAGGCATAAAACCTACTTCTTGTAGCTCGCTATTCAGCTTTTCTGCGGTGAGAAATTCTTCAATGGAATCAGGCAGGTAGCGATAAGCGCGATAGTTTTTAGAAACGATTCCACCTATGTAAGGTAGGATATTTTTGGTATAAAATCCCATAAGTTTTTCCAAAAGCGTGGGATTCTCACATTTGGTAAATTCTAAAATCACTAAGATTCCATTTGGTTTAATCACCCGCGCAAACTCCTCTAAAGCGCGTTTTCTTTCTACGACATTGCGGATTCCATAGGCAATACTTAAAATATCCTTACTTGCGTTTTCTAGTGGGAGTTCTTTTGCTTCACATTGCTTAAATTCTACATTGGGAAGTTTTTTGCGTGCGACATTCAGCATTCCCTCACTTGGGTCTAGTCCTATTATACTTTGAATTCGCACATTTTCTTTGAGTGTATTTTTGTGCCAATGGCTTATCATATCTCCCGTCCCGCAAGCAACATCGGCAATATTTAACGCGGATAGGGATTCTTGTGGCAAGTTTCTAAAGGCAAGCTGACAAGCTTTTTGTCTCCAAGCAATATCTATTCCGCAGCTCATCACGCGGTTTGCCAAGTCATAGCTTCCTGCAATATTGTCAAACATTGCAATGATTTCTTGTTGCTTATTTTGCATTTTGGGGTTCCTTTGAGTCTTGTAATGCTTTTTTTGCAAGTTGCAACCAAGCTTCCAAGCTCTCAATCTGTGTTTTTGTTGCCTGTGTGGAAGTGCCACCATAGGAGTTTCTGCTATTCATAGAAGCCTCTAAATCTAGGCTTTTGTGCGCCTCTTGTGGAATCGCGCTATCCACACTGCATAATTCCTCCGCACTTAAGTCGCTTAAGTCCTTGCCTAAGGATTCTGCAAAGGCGACTGCTTTTCCTGTGATATGGTGCGCCTCTCTAAATGGAATCCCACAAGTCTGCACGAGAAAGTCTGCTAAATCTGTTGCGCTTAAATGTCCTTTTTTGCAAGCTTTGAGCATAGAATCTGTATTGATTGTCATTGTTTGTAAGGTGTCTTTGAGGATTCTTAACGCAATGCTTAATGTCTCAAAACTATCAAATACGCCCTCTTTATCCTCTTGCGTGTCTTTGTTATAAGCAAGCGGCAAGCCTTTCATTACTACCAAAAGCGAGAGGAGATTACCATATACGCGTCCGCTTTTGCCGCGCAAAAGCTCGGGAACATCGGGATTCTTTTTTTGTGGCATTATGGAGCTTCCTGTGGAATACGCGTCGCTTAGGGTGATGAATTTAAATTCATAGCTACTCCACAGCACAAGCTCTTCTGCAAGTCTTGAAATGTGCATTGCAATCATAGAGCAATCATAGAGAAAATCTAGCGCAAAGTCTCTATCGCTCACGGAATCTGTGGCGTTTAATGTCGGTGCAATAAAGCCTAAAGTTTGTGCAGTGAAAAATCTATCTGTCGCATAAGGAGTGCCAGCAAGAGCTGCTGCACCTAAAGGACAAAAATTATTGCGTCTAAAAGAGGATTCCAATCTTTCAAAATCTCTTGCAAACATACTGACATAAGCACACATCAAAAAGCCAAAATTCACAGGTTGGGCGTGTTGTAAGTGTGTCATACCCGGTAACATTGTTTGTGTGTGTTGTTTTGCAATTTCTAGTAAGGTATCAATGAGTTCTAAAAGGAGCGCACGTAAATTGTCGTTGGAATCTAGCACAAAAAGCCTAAAATCAAGGGCAACTTGGTCGTTACGACTGCGCGCAGTGTGGAGCTTTTTGCCCACCTCACCGATGATTTGTGTCAGTCGCTTCTCCACTGCCATATGAATATCCTCATCGCTAAGGATAAACTCAAATTCCCCTCGCTCCATTTCCTCTCTGACTTGCTCCAAGCCCTCACAGATTTTCTCTGCTTCGCTTTGTGTGAGGATTCCACATTTTGCTAACATTTTAGCGTGTGTTTGTGAGCCTAGAATATCTTGTTTGTAGAGCTTTTTATCAAAGGGCAAAGAGGCGTTAAATTCATCTAAAATTTCTGCTGCACTCGCGCTAAATCTCCCACCCCAAAGTTTTTGGTTTTCCATATTTTTGCCTTAAAAAGGTTTGAGAATAACTAAAATCGTGATAAAAATAATAGCGAGGGTTGGCACTTCATTGTAAGCACGGAAAAACTTACCACTTTTAAAACAGCGATTCTCTCTAAAAGCCACCAAAAAACGATACAAGCTATAATGGTAAGCAAGTAAAAGAGCTATAATAAGGAACTTCGCGTGCATCCAGCCACCTTTTAGCCAAGTGGGTTCTAAGACAAGCAACCATATCCCAGAAATCAATGTGCAAAGTAGCGCGGGATAGCCAATAAAGTTAAAGAGTTTTTCCTCTTGAATCTTGACGACTTCTACAAAGCCGGTGTTGTCTAAATGCTCCGCGTGATAGACATAAAGTCTAGGGAGATAAAATAGCATCGCCATCCACGATACAAACGCCACAATATGAAAAATCTTTACATAAAGATATGTCATAGATTACTCCTTACAAACTGAAAGTCAGAATTGTATCAAAACAGACTTAAAGTCAAGCGAAAAATTAATTATCTTTTTTGTATAATCCGCGACAAATTGCTAAAATAATTGAAATTTATATGAGGATTTTATTTGCACGAGTTGTTTTTGAACCTTGATGTTACCTTTATGCAAAATGCGATTCCAACCTTTGCTAAAGCTTTGTGGCTGACGCTGCATTTATCTTTTTTTGGAATCTTATTTTCTGTTCTTTTGGGGTTTTTGATTGCTTTGGCGCAATATTATAAATTGCGTTTTTTCACTGCATTAATGCAAGGCTACATTGAGCTTTCGCGCAACACGCCACTACTCATTCAACTTTTTTTCTTATATTATGGATTGACGCAAATCGGATTCCACTTAAGCGGATATGCTTGCGCCCTCATCGGTGTAGTGTTTTTGGGCGGAAGTTATATGGCGGAGTCTTTTCGCGCAGGATTGGAATCTGTGGGCAAGATTCAATTAGAATCCGCACGAAGTTTAGGGCTTAATGAATGGCAACTCATCGCCTTTGTTGTGTTGCCGCAAAGTCTAATGGTGAGTTTGCCCTCTATTGCTGCAAATGCAATTTTCTTGCTCAAAGAAACTTCGGTTGTCAGCGCGATTGCTCTAGCAGATGTGTTGTATGTAACCAAAGACTTAATCGGCAGTTATTATAAGACAAATGAAACTCTGCTTTTACTCGTGCTTTGCTATTTGGTGGTGCTTTTACCTTTGTCCATTTTGTTTTCGCTTTTGGAACGACACTATAAGCGGTTTGTTTAGAGGTAAATGTGAAAAAGGAAGGGAATGTGGTTTTTATTGAAATGGATAAAAGATTGATAAAAAACAACAGAGTTTTAAATATGGATTTTTTGACTATCCTTAAAGAAATGCTATTAAATCATAGAATTTTAGGGACTAAATAGGTGAAGTATATAGGTATTTTAAATTAGGACATACAATGGAATTGCTCTTTTTACCGCAAAATATTCTAAGAATCGCGCAAGGTGTGCTAGTAACACTTCAAATCGCGCTGATAGCGATTCTGTTTTCTTGCATTTTTGGCTTTATTTTAGGATATTTGATGACTTTGCGTTGTATGATTTTACGCAGTATTTGCCGATTGTATTTAGAATCTATCCGCATCATTCCGATTTTGGCTTGGTTGTTTATTGTTTATTTTGGCTTTTCTAGCTTTTTAAATTTAAGCGGAATCGCCGCGTGTATCCTAGTCTTTAGCCTTTGGGGAATCGCAGAAATGGGCGACTTGGTGCGCGGAGCAATCTCAAGTTTGCCTCCACATCAAAGCGAGAGTGCAAGGGCATTGGGTTTAAGCGAATTTGCAGTGCAGTTTTATATTATCTTTCCGCAGAGTTTTAAGCGACTTCTGCCAAGCCTTGTAAATCTCTTTACTAGAATGATAAAAACAACCTCTCTAGCAGCACTCATTGGTGTGAGTGATATGCTAAAAGTCGGACAGCAAATCATTGAAGTGAATCTCCTTGCTTATCCAACAGCGAGTTTTTGGGTGTATGGCGGAATCTTTATGGTGTATTTCGCGCTATGCTATCCCCTCTCGTTGTGGAGCAGAAGTTTAGAGAAAAAATTAATATAAGGTTAAGGCGATGAATCCTGTTCTTTTGAGATTAGAAAATATTACGAAAAAATACGGGGACAATTTGGTGCTAGATTCTGTGAGTTTAGAGGTTGCAAAGGGAGAAGTTTGTGCTATTTTGGGACCAAGTGGTTGCGGTAAAAGCACCTTTTTGCGCTGCATTAATGGTTTAGAGTCCATACAAGGAGGTAAGATTTTTTTCAAAGACACGCAAATTAGTGGGGAGGGCTCAAAAGCGCAATGGAAAAAAGTGCGTCAAAAAATCGGTATGGTATTTCAAAATTATGAGCTTTTTCCTCATTTGAGTGTATTAGAAAACATTATCTTAGCACCAATGAAAGTAGAGAATCGCAAAAGAGAGGAGGCAATTACAGAGGCTTTAAGCCTCTTGCGCCGCGTAGGTTTGGAGCAAAAAAAGGACGCATATCCCAAAAGCTTAAGCGGTGGGCAAAAACAACGCGTTGCCATTGTGCGTGCGCTTTGTATGAATCCAGACGTTATGCTTTTTGATGAGGTTACTGCTTCGCTTGACCCTGAAATGGTAAAAGAAGTGCTAGATGTGATTAAAGAGTTGGCGGGAGAGGGAATGACAATGCTGCTTGTAACACACGAGATGAAGTTTGCCCAAAATGTCGCCGATAGAATCGTGTTTTTTGATAAGGGAAAAATAGCAGAAATTGCAACGCCACAGGAATTTTTTAGCAATCCCAAAAGTGAGCGTGCAAAGAAATTTTTAAATATTTTTGAATTTTAGATTCTAAAATATTTCAAGGTTTGACATAGTTTTTGATAAATTTATCTAGCTTTTTCCTTTTTGTAACACCAAAAAGCCTTAGAGCAAAGAATCTCCCAATGAAAAACAAGGGCAACCAAATAAAAATTCCATTCATTAGCATAGCGGGTTTATTGTCCGAGAGATACATAAACAATCCAAGTATAAGATAATTAATAAGCATAAAACCAAAAATTGCCAACAGCGTAAGATATAAGCTATCGTGTTTGAGGTGAGAGAAGTAATAATCTTTGTTTAGATTTTTTAATGTTTCCACTCTGTAAAGTCCGGTATTTTTGTCTTTCAAAGCAGCGACAATCACTTCATCGCCACTTTCAAGATTGATATCATTAGAGCTAGAAAATGCGGACATCATCGGGCTAACAGCACCTGCGCCCGACAAAGCAAGGAGAGGGGAGAGTTTGCCAATAGCATTAAGATTAAAAATAAAGGTTTTATCGCCCATTTTGAATCTCTTGTCTTTTTGTATGAGGGAGCTAATCGCACTAGTAACTCTTCGTGCATTACCTTTTATCTCGCCAAATGTATGTGTAGTTTGTGAATCGCTAGAGTTTTCAATAACGCCACGAAAAACCATAAATTTTGATTCTATGCCCGTTTCAACTTCTTCGCAAAAACTTTGTTGAGCGGATTCTATGCTATTTGTTTGTGTGCCGCTAGGCTGCGGGGTGGGGGGTAACTTTAGATTCTTGAGTTGGAAGGATAAAAAGTGAGGTTGCTTGGTTCTCGTCCTCTTTGCCTTGTTCAAAATCTACTTCCATTCCATCTAAACTATGCTCCTCTGTGTATGAAAATTTGGATAAATTTTGAATTTCCTCTAACTTAAAAGTGTAACGTTTGCCATCTTCTGCCCTTAGGATTCCATTGGATAGGATTGTTCCTTTCATTGTTTCGCCTTTATATTTAAATTTTAGCTTGGAATCATAGTATATTTAGCAATAGACAATTTTATAAAAAATCTGTATAATTACTCATTCTAATAAGGAGAGGTTATGAAAAAAGTTTTAATCATTTTGGGAATCTTAGGCTTAATGTTTGCATTTAATGCTTGCAAAGGTAACGACTATCAGCACCCTTCTCATCGTAGTGGTCAAACAAAATAATCCAAATTCGGGTTCTGTATGAAAATGCAGAATCCCTTGAAATCAAGAAAACTTCCTCATTTAAGACAATCTAAGTTAAGTCAATCTGGTGTATTGAATAATTTTGGAACAAGTTTTGCTTTATTCTTATGTAGTTTAAGCGAGAAAAGGATATTCAAGCAATGAAACAACTTTGTAAGATTCCAATCATTTTATTAGCATTCATCTGCTTTGCGATTCCCTCCTTTGGCGCAAAGGTAGGCGATTTAGTCAATGTAGTGGGCGTGCGTGATAACCAATTAATTGGTTATGGTTTGGTTGTGGGGTTAAATGGAACAGGCGATAAGACGACTTCAACTTTTACAATGCAATCTATTTCAAATATGTTAGAAAGCGTGAATGTCAAAGTGGATCCCAATGACATTAGCTCCAAAAACGCAGCAGCAGTAATGGTAACTGCAAAACTCCCCGCCTTTGCAAGACAAGGGGACAAAATTGATATTGTTGTTTCTAGCATTGGAGATGCGAAATCATTAGAGGGCGGGACGCTTTTGCTTACCCCGCTTAGCGGTTTAGATGGTAGAATCTATGCAGTAGCACAAGGAGCGGTTGGAATCGGGGGTAAAAGTGAGCGAGGAGGGAGTGCGAATCACCCTTTAGCAGGTATTTTACCTAATGGCGCAACGGTGGAACGTGAAGTAACTTATGACCTTTATAATAAGCTTAATGCAACTTTGAGTTTAAAGGAATCTAATTTTCAAAATGCTGTGCAAATTCAAATGCGTATCAATGCGGCTTTCCCCAATCCTCAAAATGCAGGCGAGATTCAAACTCCTGTCGCTACTGCCGTAGATCCTCGCACAATCAAACTGCAACGCCCACAAGAAATGAGTATGGTAGAGTTTTTGGCTCGCGTGCAAGAAGTAGAGGTAGATGCGATTAAAGAAGACAAAATCATCATTAATGAACGCACAGGAACGGTGATTGCCGGAATGGGTGTAGAGGTTTCGCCAATTATTGTAACGCATAATAATATTACGATTAAAGTCAGCAATGAGCCAAATAACGACCCAGAAGCTGTAGATATGGGCAATGGAGCAACCTTTAGTGCGCAAGGTGCAATGGTAACAAGTGCGAATAATCCGACGATTTCAAGTGTAGCACGTGCTTTGCAACGAATGGGGGCAACTCCTAAAGATGTGATTGCGATATTGGAAACGATGAAAAAAGCGGGCGCATTTAATGCGGATTTAGAAATTATTTAAGGAGTTTAAAATGAATCTTGATTTTAGTGGAATCGGTGGATATTCTAAAGAGTTATTAGACGCAGCAAAATCTACGCCAAACATTATTAAAACAGATGACGATTCAAGATTGAGAGAGCAAACAGACGCTTTTGAAGCATTGATTATCAAAAATATGCTAGATACTGCGCTTAAAATGGACGAATCTCTTTTTCCTAAAGCTCCCGGACACGATATTTATGAATCTATGTATCGGGATACTTTAGCCGATAGTTTAAGTGGAAGCTTTGGGTTTAGTGATTTACTTTATGATTATCTTAAAGACTTGCAAGGCAAACAAGGCGTTAAGGGTTTATAAGTGATAGACCAAAATCTGCTAGAATCTTTAAGTAGTAGCGATAAGGAATCCTTTGCGAGAGGTTTAAAGGAGCTGATTACTCAAACCTATGAAGTAGAAAAGGAATTTGTAGAGTTAAAAGCTCTTTTTGAGGAAGTGTTAGATGTTTTGCCAACAGCGGTTTGGGTGCTAGAGCAAGAGGGGAAGATTTTTTATCAAAATAGCCTTGCTAGCGAGATTCCAGAGTTATTAGAAAAGTTTGATTTATCACAAAATAATCGGCAAGAAATTGAATTGGAAGCTTTTGGTGAGCTAAAAGTCTATTTGGTGCAAGCCAATCAAAAATTAAATAAATTGATTATTTCTGCCACAGATATTACAAGTGAGAAAAGACGCGAAAGACTTGCTTCAATGGGTCAGATTTCTGCACATTTAGCACACGAAATCAGGAATCCTGTAGGTTCAGTTGCCTTGCTTGCCTCCACGCTTGCAAATCGTGTGGAGTTAAAAAATAAAACCCTTGTATTAGAGATTAAAAAATCTATTTGGCGTGTAGAGAGAATCGTAAAGGCAACTTTGTTGTTTTCTAAGGGTGTGCATTGCAATAAGGCAAAAATTAATCCCAAAAGTCTTGAAGAGGAGCTCAACGAATCACTAAATTATTATACTTATTCTAAAAATATTGATTTTTTATTCCATTTTGAATGCGATTCCTTTGAGGCGGATTTTGATTTGCTTTGTATCGTGCTACAAAATTTCTTATTTAACGCGATTGATGCGATAGAAGAGGGCGAAGAGGAAAAGGGAATTGTAGAGATTGATTGTATTAAGGATTCCCAAAATACGATTTTTAGAATTTATGATAGTGGTAAGCCTATTGAGAATCCAGAGATTCTTTTTGAACCTTTTAAAAGCACGAAATTAAAAGGAAATGGTTTGGGCTTGGCACTCTCTTTGCAGATTATTGAGGCGCATGGAGGCACAATTTCTCTTATAGAGGGAGAAAGAAAAGGGTTTAAAATCCTCATTCCGTAATTCTAAATTCACTTCAAACGCGTAAAATTTGCACATTTGACTGAAAAATTAAATTTTTGTTACATTTTTGCATTGGGATATAATAGGAATTAAGCCATTTTGAGTTAAAATTTTTAACTACAATGAACAAAAAGGGCAAAAATGAGCAATAATATTCAAGAAATGCAGAATGTAAAGAGTCTTCGTGAGGTCAATATCAAAGATAAACGGGTTTTGATTCGTGTAGATTTTAATGTCCCAATGGATAGCGAATTAAATATCAGCGATGACACAAGAATCCGTGAGGCGATTCCTACCATTAATTATTGTATTGACAATGGTGCGAAGTCTATTATTTTGGTAAGCCATTTGGGGCGTCCGCAAGGTAGAAGCAATGAATTTTCTCTGAAGCATATTTTGAAACGATTAGAAAGGCTTTTGGCTAAAGATGTTGTTTTTGTGGATAATTTAGAAAATGCACAAGTTACTTTAAATACATTAGTAGATGGCAGTATTGTGTTACTAGAAAATATCCGATTCCACGAGGGAGAAGAAAAGAATAATCCAGAATTATCTCAAAAGCTTGCTAGCCTCTGTGATATTTATGTCAATGACGCGTTTGGCACAGCGCACCGCAAACATTCTTCTACTTATGGAATCGCAAATTTCGCCAAAGAAAAAGTGGCAGGATTGTTACTTAAAAAAGAAATTGATTCTTTCGCTATCGCCCTTTCTAACCCTTTGCGTCCTTTGTTGCTTATTGTTGGAGGTTCAAAGGTTTCTTCAAAGCTTACGCTTTTGAAATCTATTTTAGATGTGGTAGATAAGATTATTATCGGCGGCGCAATGAGCAATACCTTTTTACAAGCTGTGGGCTATGATATGAAAAATTCTCTTATTGAAGAAAATTTATTAGAAGAGGCGCGTAATATTCTAAGAAATGCAAAAGAAAAAGGTGTAAAAATCTATTTGCCCGTAGATGTTGTTTCAACGGACAATCTCAAAGAACCAAAAGAAATCAAAATCAGCCCTGCACAGGATATTCAAGAGGGTTTAATGGCGGTAGATATTGGACCTGCAACTGTGAAGCTATTTAACGAAGTGATTCGGGATTGCGAGACGATTATTTGGAATGGACCTCTTGGTGTTTATGAAAATCAGAAATTTTCTCGCGGAACTTTTAGTATTTCCCATACAATCGCAGATACTTATTCGTATAGTGTGATTGGAGGAGGTGATACTGCAGATGCAGTAGATAAGGCGGGAAATAAAGATGGTATGAGTTTTACTTCAACAGGAGGCGGCGCGAGTTTAGAATTGCTTGAGGGTGCTGCATTGCCAGCATTTGAAGTATTGGATAAGAGAGTATAAAATGGGAGAACCCCCGACGAAAATAAAAAACTAAAGGAGAGATTCCGTAAGTCTCCTTTAGTTTTAAAATTAGAGGTAGATGATGTTGAATCTTTTTATTAAACGCAATGGTATGGTGGTAAGAGAAAGTGTGCAAGCCGTAGAGGCTATCCAAGTAGATGCAGATATACTTTGGATTGATTTGCTACACCCAACAGCGCAAGAAATTGCCTATATATCTAAAACTTATCTTTTAGATATTCCAACAAAAGAGGAACGCGAAGAAATTGAGGAATCTTCGCGTTATTGGGAAAATAGCGAAACCGTAACGATTAATACCTACTTCCTTACGCGCCCAAATACAGAAAATGTGTTACATAATGAAACAATTACTTTTTTGCTTACGCGTGGGATTTTATTCACAGTTAGATATAGCGAATTTAGGGTTTTTGACGAAATTCAGCAGAGGGTGCTTGCAAGTCCAAAAAAATTTGAAGATGGATTTGATTTGATTTCTAAAATTTTTGAATTGCGCGTAGAAAGAGACGCGGATATGCTAGAAAGCATTGCGAAGCAAACGCGCCTTTTGCGTCGCTCTGTGGTATTTGACAAGAAATTAGGCGATGAAATCTTGGAAAATTTATCTATTTTGCAAGAAATGCATTTAAGTTTGCGTGATAGTTTGTTTGATAAAAGACTTGCAATCGCTGCACTTTTGCGCACGCATAAGGCAGATTCAGAGGTGAAAAAGGACTTAGGCACGGTGCTAAAAGACATCAACTCTTTGGTAGAATTTACGAATGTTAATATGAATATTTTAGATAACATTCAAACGCTTTTTTCAAGTCAAATCAATATTGAGCAAAATAAAATCATCAAAACCTTTACAATGGTAACGGTTGCGATGATGCCACCTACATTGATAGCTACAATTTATGGAATGAACTTCACACATATGCCGGAGTTGCAATGGACTTATGCTTATCCTGTCGCCTTAGGAATAATGGTGATTTCAACGATTTTGCCAATGCTTTATTTTAAAAAGAAAAAATGGCTCTAAGAGAATACTTGCGTAAAACTTCTAGGTGGGGGGATTATCCACAAAAATAGCTGTTTTTGAAATCCATCTTCATTCTATCGGGGATTGTGTGGTTATTTTGTGTGCTTTGTATGTTATTGAAAATCCTCTAACCCTAAAGATTTTTAAGTCTTTTAAGTTATAGAAACCTCCCCGAACTTATCAGGGATTTTCTCAAACGCAAATGGGTAGGCGGTAGTTATGGTGGAATCTGCAAATGTGTGTGTCTGCCAACAAACGGCAGGTGTGCAGGATTATTATCGGGATTCTTTTATGCCAAAGCTTTGGAGATGATTCAAAAAGTGTGTTAAAGGAATCCTCAAAATTCTTTGGGATTCTATGATTTGAGTAAGCTTTTACACTCCCTTTTGCTTCCAATAGGTTTGTAGCTCTTGTGCAATGTTTTGAGGCTCTTTTGTCTCTAGTGTTGGATTAGTGAGAAATTCCAAAGTCGCAAAAAAGCGATTTTTTGGCATAAAACCGGGATAGATAAATAATTCTTTGCCACTTTGGCTCAAAAAAACAAGTGTGGGCGTGGGTTTAATATTGTATTTTTGTGCCAAATCCGCAGTGCTTAACTCTTGATTTGAAAACCTGATTTTATGCGTTTTGGTGTAGCTGATGTTGATATAATAAGGTGCGTAGTTAGATTTAAGAAAGCTTTTGATTTCAGGATTCTCTTTGATGAGATTTTTTAGCCTATCGCAATACACGCAACCATTTGCCGAAAACACAAGAAAAAAGGGTAGATTATCACTTGTAATCTCGCTTGTTTCCTTAAATACATCAGAAACTTCCGCATAGGAGTTTCTATCTATATTTTTCATTGCCTCTAATTGTTCTTTTGTGTTGTTTGTGCCACTAGAGACAATCTCATCTCCAACCTTTTCTTGACAAGCATTGAAGCTAAAGGCTAAGAGAATGGAGCAAAAAAAGTATAAAATTTTCATTTTTCATTCCTTAATAAATATGCAATTATAGCCTAAAACAGCTCTTTTTTGAATTTAGAGACCTTGCATTAAGAGATTCCACAGATTATCTACCTCAGCTTCTTCTAAGAACTCTCCGCGTAAAGAAAGCCATTGTGCAATGTGTGCTTGCTCAAATACCGCACCTTGCATACAATCTTTGTGTCCGCGAACCAATCCGCGCCCTAAGATGATTTTATCTTGCAGGGGTTGCTCGCAAATGAGGCAAGTTTGCAAGGTATTTCCTCTGCCTTCAAAGCGCAAGAGTTTAGCGTATAAATTAAGAATTGCGCGTTTGGGATTCTCTTTTTCTAGTCGTTTTGTCCCTTCTTCTAAATGCTCAAAATAAAAGGAATCTAGATGAGAAATATCTCTTAAATGCGTATTTAAGAGGTTGAGGTATTGTTGCCAAAAATAGCGTTTTTGCGTGTCCCGCTCCCAGATGAAACCTAAATGGATTGGCTCTCTTAGTCTGCCAATTTCACGCAAGTCTTGTTGTATAGAAAAGTCAATCTTGTGTCCCAAATGCACGACACTATGGCGCGCACCATAGAATCTATAAAGGGTGTAAAGTTGGCTTTGTGTCAGGATTCTAACGAGCAAATCTTCCTCACGCACACGCAAAGTATGTAGAATATAGCCTTGCAAAAGTTGCCTCTATCATTTGAATATAGATAGAATCTTAGCATAATTATTTTTGGCATTGATAAAGATTAGCAGTAATCTCCAAATAAACTAAAAAGGCTTCATCGGGATAAATTTTTTTAAGTGATTCGCAATCTGATGTGGTTTGGTGGTCTAAATTCCTAAAGGCTCTTTGCCTTTTGCAAATTTCTTTTTTATCTTTTATGACTATTTTTACATTTTCTCCAAACTTCGCTGCTCTATTTCTTAATTGAATATCCACACTTTGTTTGAAGTTATATTCATTAAGTGAATTGACATAATGAGTATGTAGCTCTTTACCGCCAGCTTCTGCGTGAATTTCTCCCAAAAATTTACAATCATTTGGTATTGTTTGTAAATATGTTACCCTTTCGGCTTCAGGAGTTGCTTTTATGTTTTGTGATATTACACAACCCGCAAAAAGAATTCCAATACTTAAAATACAGAAAGCATAATTAAATATTTTTACATTTTTCATTGTGGTTTCCTATTTTTAGTGAGAGCATTACTCCCGCTTTTTATTTTTTGGGTGGATTATTTCCGCGTCCTCCGCCTGATGGATTCCCTGTTGTGCTAGGACCATTAGGTGGTCTTGGATTGGAATGTTCCAATATAATTTCAAAAGACATTTTAACTCCTTTCGTAAATACTCTATTATAGTAGAGTGCAAAAGGATTATAAACTAACTAAACTTAAAAATCTATCATAGTAGAGTATTTAAGTGAGCAGTAAAAAGATTAATGATTCTAAAAATGAAGAAATAAAACAATTCCACCAAAAAATTGCAAAAAATGTTGCAAGAATCCGCAAAGAAAAGAAAATTTCACAACTTGAGTTAAGTTTGTCTTTAGGCTACCAGTCGGTTTCTTTGGTGGCAGGAGCGGAAGCGGGATATAAAAATATTCATTTTAATTTGGAACATTTATATAAAATCTCTCAAATCTTAGAAGTGGAAATTATTGAATTTTTTAAGTAGTTTTGCTGATTGAATCAATAAGGATTGTGGAATCTCGCAAGGATGTAAGGACAGACGGCTTCAATTCTTTGTCATTGCGAGGTGGAGCCGAAGCAAATCCATAATAAAATCTCGCCTTTAATTTTTAAGATTTCATTGTAAAGCCTAAAGTGTGCAAAGTTATAGATTGCCAAGAATCCGCTAAAGCAGATTCTCGCAATGATGGAGTGATTAGCTTATATTAGCGTATGTTCTGCTAGCACCTTAAATCCAAGTGCAATCAAAATACAGCCCGCACTGATTTCAAGAATGCGTGTAGGGATTTTGGTAAGGGTTTTACTAAGAGAGTAGGCAAGAATTACACATAAAAAGGTAATACCTCCAATCAAAGAAGCGCTTTTAAATAAAGGTGCATTTTGTGAAAAGATGAGCATACCCGCAGCAAGTGCGTCTATGCTCGTAGCGATTCCAATGAGGAGTAAAACCCATAATGAAAGGATTTTGTGCAATTCTTGCTCCTCTTTGGTTGTATAGGAATCTTTAATGATTTTTAATCCTAAGACTAAAAAGACAAGAAAAGTAATCCAATGGTCAAAAGAATCAGCAATTTGTGAGAAACTATCGTTTGCAAATTTTATTATAACCCAGCCAAAAATGGGCATAAGTGCTTGAAAAAATGCAGTTACTAATGCGATTTTCAATCCGTTTTGTATGCACCATTTTTCATACAATCCATAAGAAAATGCAACAATAGACGCATCAACTGCCAAAGTGATTCCAAGCAAAAGAATCTCTAAATATACCATAATACATCTATCAAGAGAGATTAGCTAACCCTTCTATGGGGGAGCTTGCAGTAGCATAAGGTTTTTTTGGAATCCTACCTGCAAGATAACTTGCGCGTCCTGCACGCACTGCATCACGCATAGCTTGTGCCATTAGAATCGGGTTTTGTGCTTGAGCTATGGCTGTGTTTGTTAGCACTGCGTCTGCTCCAAGCTCCATTGCAATCGCAGCATCAGAGGCGCAACCCACACCTGCATCTACGATAAGTGGCACATTGATAGCCTCTTTGATAAAGGCGATATTGTAGCGATTCTGTATGCCAAGCCCGCTACCAATAGGTGCTGCAAGAGGCATTACTGCACTTGCACCAGCATTTTCTAAATGTCGCGCCATAATGGGGTCATCGTTGCTATATGCAAGCACGCAAAAGCCATCTTTTGCTAGAATTTCGCAAGCTTTTAATGTCTCTAAGACATCGGGATAAAGTGTTTTTTGTGTGTCGCCAATAATTTCTAGTTTGATAAACTCAATGCCTGTGGCTTCACGCGTTAAGCGAAAAAGGGTAATGGCTTCCTCTGCTTTAGTGCAACCCGCAGAGTTTGGCAAAAACTGAATCTTGCTTTCCCTGAAATAGTCTAGCAGATTTTCCTCGTTGGGATTCGTGATATTAACGCGTCTAACGGCAACCGTGATGATTTCTGCTTCCGAGGCAATCGTCGCGTCAAAGGTGGTTTGAAAGTTTTTGTATTTGCCGCTACCCACGATAAGGCGACTTTGAAAGGTTTGATTTCCGATTTTTAAAAGTTGATGATTCATAAAATTTCCTTAAAGTGATAATAAAATTCTAAATGTAGCGGATTTGCTCAATTAAATCAAGAGGACTAAATGAAAAATCATTGCATTTTTTCGCAATTTCTTGTGCGCAAAAGCTATGCAATAAAACACCACAAATCGCGGAATCTAGCGGAGTGCGCCCTTGCGCTAAAAGCCCACCAATGATTCCTGCTAATATGTCCCCACTTCCTCCTTTTGCTAGAATATTTGCGCCAAAAGGATTGATATAAATGTTTTTATCCTTGCAAATCAGTGTATTTGCTCCTTTGAGCACTAAAATTGCGTGTGGATAGGTATTGCAAAACTTTAGTGCATAGGTGATTCTGTCTTTTTGCAAGTCTTGCGTAGAAATTGTTGCAAGGTTGCATACTTTTAGGATTTGTGTAAATTCTTTTGGGTGGGGTGTTAAAAGGATTTGTTTGTGGGTTTGTAGAATTTCTAAAAATAAAGAATGATAAAAAATATCCGCATCTAGTAATAAAGGGAGATTTTTAAGATTTTTTAAATTTGGTAAGGGAGATTCTATGCCAAAACCCATACCAAGCAACATTGCTGTTGCATTTTGTGGAATCTCTTGCGGATTCATCAGACTAAAAGGGAGATTTTGGATTTTTGCTTTGCTTGCTACACTCACAAGTCCAGCCCCGCTACGTAAGCCCGCAAGTGCGCTTAATACACCCGCACCGATTTTTTCTCCTGCATAGACGCACAGATGTCCAAAATCTCCTTTGTTTGTGTTTTGTGCGATTCTGTGCGGAGGTTTGAAATCACTCCTCTCTAGTAGTTTGAAGCTAGAATTTGGCGCAAAAACTTCCTCGCTAAGACCTAAGTTTATCAAATGCACTTCACCCACAAAATCTTTTGCTTCGTCGCAAAATAATGCTATCTTTAATGCACCCATTGTGAGTGTAAAATCCGACTTAAAGGCTACCTCTCCACCTAGTGCGCCACTTTTTGTGATTCCACTTGGAATATCACAGGCAATTTTGATTGCATAGGATTGATTAAGAATGCGTAAGATTTTGGTTATTTCTAAGTCTAATGTCCCCCTAAAACCTGCTCCAAAGATTCCATCAATGATTATCTCATAGTCCATTGCAGATTTTAAGGACTTTAAGAATCTTAAATTCAATTTGGAGTTTGTTTGCAATATTTCTAGTCGTTGGAGCTGCGTTAGGCATAAAGGGCTTTTTGCGCCTTTGGGCAAAAAGAGATGCACTTCACAGATTCCACAAAGCATTCTAGCTAGTGCCAAACAATCTGCGCCATTGTCGCCACTCCCACAAACAAGTAATACTTTTTTGGGAGTTTCAAAAGGATTAGATAAAAAGCGATTTTTGATGAAATAATACATTCCACTTGCGGCATTTTCCATTAGCAATTCTGCGGGTAGATTAAAGCTTTTTGTTGCATTTTTGTCTAATTCTTGTGTGCTTAAAAATAAATTTTTCATTTTGGATTCCTTATAGAGAACAAAAGCTTTTGGAATCTTAACAAAATATGCTATAAATTCAGTCTAAAAAGTGATTGTATAAAGAATTTTTATGGCATTTAAAACTATTTTTTTAAATTTTTTTGTAGTTTGTCTTGTATTGTTTGGTTTAATGGGTTGTAATGGAGAAAAATCCAAAAAAAATAAAGAAGACAATAAAACATTAGAAAACAACGCAACAAGCCTCTTAAAATCAAAGCAACAAGAGGAAGATTCTTTGGAATCTCCCTTGCAACAGCAGTTAAAAAAGAATCTTAAAAGCCATTTAGACGAATTAAGCAAAGAATTGCAAGAAAAGAATCTAAACAATTTGCAAATGGAGCAAAACACAGGTTTGCAGAAACATTTGGAGCATTTTGAGAGCTATCACGGACGCAAAGATATTCCTAAAAAGGATTCCGCACAAAGGAATCTCAACGAAAAAATACAAGAAGCATACGAGATTCAACAAAAGAGGATAGAAGCATTGCGTCAAAAAAATGATGAAATGAGTAAATAACGCTAAATTTACTAGATTATAAGTAAGTTTTGATTAAAATTATAAATTTTGAAATTAAAGAAAGGGCTGGTATGGCAAAACGCGTTTTGGTTAAATATTCGGGCGAAGCATTGTCTGGTGAAAGCGGCTTTGGGATTGAGAGTAAAATTTTGGATTATCTTGCAAGGGAGCTTAAAACACTTGTGGAAGCTGGAATTGAAGTTGGAATCGTGATTGGTGGGGGGAATTTTATCCGTGGCGTGAGTGCATCTCAAGGTGGTTTGATTCGGCGTACAAGCGGAGATTATATGGGAATGCTTGCAACGATGATTAATGGCGTTGCAATGCAAGAAGCTTTAGAATATTATGGCTTAGATGTGCGCGTGCAAAGTGCGCTAGAGATTAAAGAAGTGTGTGAAACCTACATTAATCGGCGTGCGATTCGGCATTTAGAGAAAGGACGCGTTGTGATTTTTGTAGCAGGCACAGGGAATCCCTTTTTTACTACTGATACCGCGGCTACTTTGCGTGCAGTGGAGATTGGAGCAGAGATGATTATCAAAGCAACCAAAGTAGATGGCGTTTTTGACAAAGACCCTGCAAAGTTTGATGACGCAGTGATGTTGCGCCAAATCGGCTATGACCAAGCTCTTAAAGATAATATTAAAGTGATGGACGACACTGCAATTGCGCTTGCAAAAGACAACACATTGCCGATTGTTGTATGCAATATGTTGCGCGAAGGAAATTTGCTGAAAATTATACAAGGCGATTCTGGTGCAGTGTATTCTAAAGTATCCAATGAAAATTAACTTAACTAAAGGAAAAAAATGAGAATTGAAGAAATCGCATCAAAAGCATTAGAAAAAGTCAATGGTGATAGATACTTGCTGTCAAATATTTTATTTATGAGAATTGATGAATTAAGTCGTGGAGCAAAACCTCTTGTAAATAAAAATGTTAAGGCAGATAAGCTTGCGGATATTGCTTTACTTGAAGTGGCAGAAGGTAAAATCGGTTTAGATAAAATTGAAGAATCGCAAAATTAATCCTCTTTTTAAGAAATTTAAAGGTATTCAGATAAGATAAATTTAAAATCTCATGCTAAAGAAGGTAGAATTTGGAATTTTTGAAACAAGTTGCAGAAATCACAAGCCCTAAAGCAGCGTTAGAGTTGTTATATTCTATGGTAGAGGAGACACCAAATATCCAAAATGCAATTGCTTTTGCTACGGAATTGCACAAGGAACAAAAAAGGAGAAGTGGCGAACCTTATATCGTGCATCCTCTGCTTGTTGCGTGCATTGTGGCGTATTTTGGCGGAGATGAAGTAATGGTGTGTGCAGCACTTTTGCACGATGTGGTAGAGGATACAGACGCGACATTAGAGGATATTAAGTGCAATTATGGTGAGGATATTGCTTCACTTGTAGATGGTTTGACAAAAATCGTTGCGATTCGTGCAGAAGAGTTGCCCGCGTCCCATTCTAATGAAAAACTCGTCGTAGCAGCCTTGAGTTTCCGTAAAATGCTCATTACCTCTGTCAAAGATGTGCGTGTGCTTGTTGTGAAACTTTGCGATAGATTGCACAATATGCTAACGCTTGGTGCTTTGCCCCCCAATAAACAAAGGAGAATTTCTGAGGAAACACTTGTTGTTTATTCTCCTATCGCCCATCGTTTAGGAATCTCCTCTTTGAAAAATGAGCTAGAGGACAGAAGTTTTTATTATATTTTTCCTCAAGAATACCGCAAGATAGAGGAATATTTTTTAAGCCACAAGCAAACGATTCAGCTCAAACTCAATGCCTTTATCCAAAAAGTGCGCAAAAGTCTTGTGCAAGAGGGCGTTCCAGAGAGTGAGTTTAGCATTGCAAGTCGGATTAAACGGCATTATTCTATCTATCTTAAAATGCAACGTAAAGGCATTTCTATTGATGAGGTTTTAGATTTATTAGCAATCCGCGTGATAGTCAAAAATCCTTTAGATTGCTATAAAGTCTTGGGGATTTTGCATTTGAAGTTTAAGCCCATTATGTCGCGCTTTAAAGATTATATTGCTTTGCCAAAAGAAAATGGTTATCAAACGATTCATAGCACCTTATTTGATGATTCTGCTATTTTTGAAGTGCAGATTCGCACAGAGGATATGCACAAAAGTGCAGAATATGGAATCGCAGCGCATTGGAAATATAAAACCGGTGGGAATAGCGGTCCAAGTCTTGATTGGCTTAACAAGTTGCAATTTCAAAATAATTCTATTGAAGAATTTTATGAGCTTGTAAAAAATGATTTATATCGTGAGGATATTGTAGTTTTCTCTCCTGATGGCGATAATTATTCTTTGCCGATTGGTGCGGTGGTGTTGGATTTTGCCTATGCGGTGCATACAGACATTGGGAATCGCGCAAAAGAGGCTTATGTGAATAATCAAAAATCCTCTTTGCTGACTACATTGAAAAGTGGCGATATTGTAAAAATCATTATGGCAAAAGATACGATTTTACGATGTTCTTGGATTGATGCGGTGAAAACCTCTCGTGCAAAAAGCCAAATCAAGATGAATTGTGCAACGCGTATTAAAGAAATTGAGCGCAAAAGTGCGATTAATATTATTGCAACGATTTTCGGTAAAAGCGCAGAAGAGATTGAGGATTATATAACAAAAAATGATTTAGAGGATACAATTTATCGTGCGACAACGGATATTGGATTCTTAAAGGATATTAAGAATCGCATTAAGAATTTTTATAAACAAAACGCTGGATTTTTGGAGCAGATTAAAATCAGAATCCTAAAGCTCAAAGAATTGCGTTTTGACAATCTTGTGATTGAAACCAATCATACGATTAATCAAGCGGTTTTTGATTATTGCTGCCACCCAAAATTTGGGGATTCCATTATCGCATTTAAGAGCGGTTCTAAGGCGTTTGTGCATCATAAGCTTTGCGAGCGAGCATATTTGGAGATTCAAAAAGGCGTTAAAATGCTTTATGTAGATTGGTTGGAGGATAAGTTGCAAACTTATAAACTTATCGTTGCGTTAGAGAATCAAAAGGGAGTATTGGCTAATTTCTTGTCTTTTTTAGCAAAGCACGATATTAATGTTTTAGGTGTGGAATTAGGCTCACAAAAGAGTACTTATGCAACGCATTGTGAATTGCGGTTTGAATCTAGTATTACCGAAATTAAAGAGCTTAAAAATCTTTTAGGGAATAATTATAAAATCATAGAAGTGCATGCGTTAAAAGACGCGTATGCAGATTAATTTAAGGAGTATGTATGAATGTAGAATCTCAAATTAGCACTGCTTTAGAAGAGATTAAACGCGGTACGCAGGAGATTATCGGACTAGAAACCATTGAAGATTTAGTAAGTGCATACTTTAAAGAAGGCAAAACTTTTACAATTAAAGCAGGTTTTGACCCGACTGCACCTGATTTGCATTTGGGGCATACCGTTCTTTTGCAAAAACTTGCTACTTTTCAAAAATATGGTGCAAAAGTTTATTTTTTGATTGGTGATTTTACAGGAATGATTGGCGACCCAAGCGGCAAGAGTGAGACAAGGAAGCCATTAAGCAAAGAGCAAGTGTTGGCAAATGCAAAGACTTATGAGGAACAAGTAATAAAAGTCTTGGACGCAGACAAAATGGAAATTGTCTTTAATTCCGTATGGCTTGATAAACTCGGCACACGCGGTATGATTGAGCTTGCTGCAAAATTTTCGGTGGCTAGAATGTTGGAGAGAGATGATTTTGAAAAACGATTCAAAGCACAGAATCCTATTAGTATTGTAGAGTTTTTTTATCCGCTTTTGCAGGGTTATGATTCTGTGGCACTGAATTGTGATATTGAGTTTGGTGGCACAGACCAAAAGTTTAATTTGCTTATGGGCAGACATTTGCAACGCGCTTATGGATTAAACAAGGGACAATCTGTTGTTATGGTGCCGTTGCTTGAGGGATTAGATGGCGTGCATAAGATGAGCAAGAGTCTAGGGAATTATGTCGGAATCACACAAGAACCAAAGGAAATGTTTGGGAGGCTTTTGAGCATTTCAGATTCTTTAATGTGGAGATATTATGAACTATTAAGCACAAAAACACTTCAAGAGATAGAATTGCTAAAAGAGGGAGTAGCAAAGGGTAGTTTGCACCCAAAAGCAGTCAAAGAGGATTTGGCAGTAGAGATTATCACGCGTTATTATGATAAGGGTTGTGCTTTGAATGCAAAAGAGGAATTTGCAAAAGTTTTTGTAAAAGAGGAATTACCAAGTGAGATGCCAGAGTTTAAAAAACCTTGCGGCATTTGGATTGCGCAGCTCTTGAGCGAGTGCAATCTTTGCACATCTAATTCTGAAGCGTTGCGCCTTATCAAACAGGGAGGAGTGAAGCTGAATAGTCAGAAAGTTGAGGATTCTAAGATAAATTTAAATCAAGGTGAATATATTTTGCAAGTTGGCAAGCGTAAATTTGCTAAAATTATAATTCAATAAACTTCAAAAAAGGAAAGATATGCTACACACACTCAAAGCACTTAAAATTGGAAAATACACCATTCCTTTACCTATTATTCAAGGGGGAATGGGAGTTGGAATCAGTTGGGATAATCTCGCGGGTAATGTATCTAAATGTGGTGCGCTTGGCATTATTTCGTGTGTGGGAACAGGCTATTACAAAAGAAGTGCATTTGTGCAAAAAACGATTAAGCATAGACCTTTTGATACTATGAATTTTTATTCCAAAGAATCTCTTATGGAGATTTTTAAGAATGCGCGAAAAATTTGTGGCGAAAATCCTTTGGGTGCAAATATTCTTTATGCAATCAATGAATATGGGAGAGTGGTGCGTGATGCTTGCGAAGCGGGGGCAAATATGATTATTACCGGAGCGGGATTGCCTACAAATATGCCAGAATTTACGAGTAACTTTCCTAATGTTGCTTTGATTCCTATTGTTTCTTCCGCCAAAGCTTTAAAGATTTTGTGTAAGCGGTGGGAGGGACGTTATAAACGCATTCCTGATGCAGTGATTGTGGAAGGACCATTGAGTGGAGGACATCAAGGCGTGAGTTATGAGGATTGTTTCAAGCCCGAACATCAACTAGAGACTGTCGTGCCTGAAGTCATTGAAGAAAGTAAGAAATGGGGGGATATTCCAATTGTTGCTGCAGGAGGAATCTGGGATAGAAAAGATATTGACAAAATGCTAGATTTGGGAGCAAGCGGAGTGCAAATGGGAACACGATTCTTGGGAGCTAAGGAGTGTGATGCTACATACTATAATGAACTTATGTTAAGAGTTAAAAAAGAAGACATTGAATTGATAAAATCTCCTGTGGGTTATCCTGCACGCGCTGTGATTACAGGTATTGTTAAAGGGTTACGTGAAGGGCGTCCTCCTAAAATTGCTTGTGTGAGTAATTGTGTAAGCCCTTGCCATAGGGGAGAAGAAGCAAAAAAGGTGGGATATTGTATTGCAGATGGTTTAGGAGATGGCTATCTAGGAGACCCCATTAATGGCTTGTATTTCACAGGTTCAAATGGTTATCGGATTGAGAAAATCCAAAACGTGCAAGAAATTTTAGATGAATTAAGCCGATGATTAGATTTTTTCTCCTATTTTGTTTATTTTGTAGTGGATTATTAGCGGAAGTTAAAATTCTTTCGGTGCAACAACTGCAAAATGGCATTGTTTTAAATTTTAATCAAATAATTAAACCAACAGATTTTAAAAATTTTCTTTTGCAAAGTCAAGAAAAATTACGTTATGTTTATGATATAGAATCCCAATTACAAGGGAGTGCAAGAGTTTTTGAGTTTCAAGGCGATGTGCGAGTGAAAGTGGCTCAAAACTCTCAAGAAAAAGTGCGTTTAGTTATTACAAGTTCGGAACAATTAAAGATTGAATTGAAAATTAATAAAAAACAAGCAACCTTTACGATTCCTAATGCTAAATTGGCGCAAAGCAATTTTTCCATTGCCTCACTTTTTGAGCCTCAAATCCCTGCCAATCAATCCAAAGAAATACAAAAAAAACAAACTCCTGTAAAGACAGAATCGTCAAAGTCAAGCCCCAAAAAACAAGAAAAAACAACCCCTAAGACAGCCCATACAACAAAAAGTTATTCCAATAAAATAAACAAAACCATTGTGATTGACCCAGGACACGGAGGTAAAGATTGTGGAGCAATGGGCGTAGATAGAGTGTGTGAGAAAAAAATTGTGTTGAATATCGGTAAATATTTGCGTGATGAGTTGAAAAAACGCGGTTATAAAACTTATATGACGCGCGATAAAGATGTATTTATTGGGTTGCGGCAGCGCACAAATTTTGCCAACAATAAAAATGCCGATTTGTTTATCTCAATCCACGCTAATGCAATTTCGGAGAATAAGGCAAAATTTGAGGGAGTTGAAAGTTATTTTTTATCCACTGCTAGGAGTGAGCGTGCTAAAAAAGTTGCTGCATTAGAAAATAAAGACGATACAGAGGGAATGAATTATTTTTCTAAGCAGTCTTTTTTAAATACCTTAAATACGCAACGCATTGTGGCTTCTAATCGTCTAGCTATTGATATTCAGTATGGTATGTTGCAGTCTTTGCGCCCTAAGTACGCAACCCTAGATGGTGGTGTGCGTGAGGGACCCTTTTGGGTGCTTGTGGGGGCGATTATGCCTTCTGTTTTGCTTGAAGTAGGCTATATTACACACCCCAAAGAAGGTAAAAGACTGAATCAAACCGCTTTTCAAAAAACGATTGCCAAAGGCATTGCTGATGGCGTAGATGGCTATTTTCAAAAAAATCCCTAAAGGTTAATAATGGCAAAAATTACGATTCCTCATTTAGTATTTTCTTCTTTATATTTTGTTCTAGCGCTTTTTACGATTTTGATGTTAGTTTTAACAAGTTTTACTCCAGATTTTAAACATATGTTTCGGCTTACAACACAACCTTTTGGCGTATATTTTAGCATTAGTGCGATTCTGCTTGCTTGTGGTGTAATAGTGAGCCTTTTTAATATTGTGCGTATTTATTCTAGCCATTTACCGAAGTTATATAGTTTGATGATTGGTTGTGCATTGTGTGTGTTTGCATTTTTGCTTTATTATGAACTTTTTGTAATGCGTAGAACATATTTTGAACCTTTTTCTTTTGAAGATTCTTTAAGATTAACTCAAGAAAATGTTTTTTCTAAAACGATTTATCAAATGTTTGTAGATTATATCTGTTATATATTTTTTGTGATTTTTCCAGCAATTTTTTATATTTTTAACTTTTCTTTTAATAAAAGCACAAATTTTGGCAAACTCTTGCAGCTCATACAACCAAGTTTTAATGTAATGCTAGGCGTTTTGTTTGGATTCTCTATTTCACCTTTTTTTAAAAGTGGAATCTTGGGTTATTTTGATTTAATGTTATTATGTGTGGGAATTGGATTGGTGTTATATTTGTGCATTAAAAGAAATATTGATTCTTATGAAATATTTAATTTATTTTTGCTCCTTATTATATGTGTAGTGATTATGATTTCTTCTTATAGTTTTGTAGATAGCGAATCTTATTTTGAAGTGCGTAAAGCGTTTTATGCCTTAGTATTGTTTGGTTGGTGTAGTGCGTGGATGATGAAGCTCACGATTCGGCGTTCAGTTTGATTGAAAGTTTTTATGTAATTTTTTGATAAAGGATATTTGATGAACAAACCTTATTTGAAGCAGTTTCCAGATGAGTTTGGGTTCTTTGGAAAGTTTGGTGGCAGTTTTGTGCCAGATTCTATTAAAAGCGCAATGGAAGAAATCAATACAGCTTATAATCTCATTGCGCAAAATAGTGATTTTATTGCGGAATTAAGAAAGATTCGGGAGACTTTTCAAGGGCGTCCAACGCCGATTTATTTCGCGCATAATTTAACTAAGAAATATGGCGGAGCTGGGATTTATCTAAAGCGTGAGGATTTAAATCACACAGGAGCGCACAAGCTCAATCATTGTATGGGTGAGGCACTTTTGGCAAAATTTATGGGTAAAAAGAAGCTAATTGCCGAGACAGGAGCAGGGCAGCATGGTGTTGCAATCGCAACTGCAGCCGCTTATTTTGGATTGGAATGTGAAATCCATATGGGAGAGGTGGATATTGCTAAAGAACACCCTAATGTCGTGCGCATGAAAGTCTTAGGCGCGAAAGTGATTCCTGTTACTTTTGGAGCTAAGACGCTTAAGGAAGCTGTGGATTCCGCCTTTGAATCCTATTTGAAAGACCCCAAAAATACAATGTATGCAATCGGCTCTGTCGTAGGTCCGCACCCCTTTCCAAAAATGGTGCGAGATTTTCAAGCCATTGTGGGCGTGGAATCGCGGGAGCAGTTTTTAGAAATGACAGGAGAATTGCCTGATATTGTGTGCGCCTGTGTAGGGGGTGGGAGCAATGCTATGGGAATTTTTAGCGGATTTATTGAAGATGCCGTAGAGCTTGTAGGGGTTGAACCTTTGGGCAAGGGAAATGCGTTAGGGCAGCACGCTGCGTCTTTGAGCTATGGGAGTGAGGGAGTGATGCACGGGTTTAATTCCATAATGCTAAAGGATTCTAAGGGTGAGGCTGCGCCTGTGTATAGTGTGGCAAGCGGATTGGATTATCCAAGCGTGGGACCAGAACACGCCTATTTGCATAGCATTGGGCGCACAAAAGTCGCAACGATTAGCGACAAAGAGGCAATCGAAGCGTTTTTTGTATTGAGTAAAAATGAGGGAATTATTCCCGCAATTGAATCTAGCCACGCATTGGCTTATGCTCTCAAAGTCGCTCCGAATTTAAAGGGACAAAAAATACTCGTCAATCTAAGCGGTCGTGGAGATAAAGACATAGATTTCGTTGTAGAAAATTTCGGCTATGGGGAGTGAGGTGGAATCGCTTTTTGCGATTCCATTACAGATTTACGCTTTGTGGGAGAGTGCTTAGTGAGCTACAAATGCATTGTAGATTTATAGTTATTCCTTAGCCTAAATATGGGATAACTTTATATTCTATATTATTTTCCACAATAAATTTCTTTACTCCATAATTCATATTTTTACAACTCGTTACAAACACTCGGCGCATATTCTTTTTAGTAAAAATCTTTTGATTTTGCTTTAAATATGCAGTGCAATCGCCTAAAAATTTCCTTAAATGTCCTTGTTTTACTTGCGAATGCTCCCAATTTTTGCATTGAATTAAAAGTGCCTCTTTACCCCTGTAAGCAATTAAATCAATGCCTTCATCGTACAATCCCTCATTAATACCTTTAAAATATACCTTATAGCCCTTCTTTTGATAATATTTGCCGATTTGCAATTCGTATTTATCGCCTTTTTGTTTATTTCGTGATTTGCTAGAAATTTTGTGAGTTTTGTATTTTACTTGAGTGTCGCTAGAATATTCGGAATCCTTAACAATATGATTTTGATATTGGTTAAGATTTGTATGTTTGTTTTCATTTTTGCCACTATCTTGAATATTTTTAGCATTATTTAAATTGGCTTCAATTTCGTTCAAACCAGCTTCTAATGCATCATTGGTATTTTCCCAAGCTTGATTAATATCTTTAAAGATATTAGACGTGCTTTTAAATGCAATTTGAAAAAGACTTTTATGTTCTTTGGTTGGATTGTCAGCATTTTCCTTACGTTCGCTATCAATATCATTTAAAAACCGAATCAAAAATACACAAAATACAATAAATAAAAATGTATCCCAACATAAAAAGCCCTATGGTTGATTTTACTCAATTAAATTACTTGAGCCATATTTAAGGCTCATTTTGCTTTGACATTCTTATCTAACACATTCGTGCTACTGTAAGTTTCTAGTGTAATATGCAATCTTGTGGCTTCAAAATCTTCTTGGCTCGTATTTAGAAGTACGACGAATGGCGACACAAAATCATTATACCTATTTTTTGTACTACAAACCTTTTTTATCTATCTTTTATGTTAGTTTAGAGTTATTCCCTAGTTGTTATTGTTTTTTATAATCTTGCATAATGTCTGCAAATTCTTTATGTATAATGATTTTATTAACCAACTCTTTGACGCCTTTATTCAAAGTTGCAGCCATATTGGTGCAAGCTGTGAAAGCTAAAAAAGCAGATGGATAATTCGTTTTGGATTGGATATTGAAAGTTTTTGAAGTATTTTCTTGCGAAATTGTTACATCAAATTCCCAATAAGCGTTTGCCAATGCACTGCTACCATAGATATTATTAAGGTTGCCAATAATAACAATATTAGAATTTTTATCATATAGCCCAGCTATTTTAAGTTCTTCTATAAGAGCTTTTCTGATGTACTCTGAAAATGGCTCTCCGCTTGGTGTAGAAATCGTTTCAGCTAACCTGCATAAAATATGACTTTCTCCTGCGTTGTTTGCACTAAAATTTCCCACTGCAACCTTGGTGCTATATTTTTTTAATTCTATCACATTGTCTGCCGATGAATGATATTCTTGTGTTTTGATTCCACAGCCTGTAAAAAAGAATATAAGTAAATTGACCAAACAAAAACTAAATGAAACTTTCATCTTTCCTCCTTTTTGACTTATTATAATAAGTTGAAATGTAATTCTACAATGAATAAAATTAAATTTAACTTATTATGATAAGGTGATTTAGTTGCCACTAGAGCCTGAAGAGATTAAAGAAATTTATAAACAAATCGGCGCAAATGTTGCAAAAATAAGGAAGAAAAATCATTATTCCCAGCTCAAACTTTCTTTAGCCATAGGACACAATTCCGTAAGTCTTGTTTCTTTTGCTGAAATTGGGTTAAAAGGAGCGCATTTTAATATTGAACATCTTTTGCAAATTGCTAAAGTTTTAGAAGTGGATATTTGTGAGTTTTTTGATGGAATTTCGTTTCATGAATCAAAGAGCGAAAATAAATAAATATTTAATTAAGCAAAAATCTTGCAAGGAATAAGATTATAGAATCATAAATATGTTAGAATTGTAGATTGCCGCGATTCCTTGTGGAATCTCGCAATAACGAAAACTTAGTGAATCTCTTACAAGGGCGCAAGTGGAATCTTTAAAAAGCGCACACATAAGAATCTAAGAGATTCTATTCTTTTTGCGCATTTTCTTTTAATGTAGTAGCAAAGTCTAAGAGATTCTTGCTCCAAGGGATTTGCAAAGGGGAAAAGAATCCAAGTTGCGCACCGCTTTCTTTGGCAATAAATTCTGCGGCTTTGGTGGAAAATTCCGGTTGGGCGAAAATGATTTTAAGATTATTGTTTTTAATCGTTTCTATGACGCTTATCATTTCTTGCATTTTTGGACTTTTTCCCTCAATCTCAATCGCAATTTCCTCTAAGTGATAATCTCTAGCAAAATACCCAAGCATAGGGTGAAAAACAACAAATTTCTGATGTTCTTTTAAGGTGTTTAAGATTTGCCTTAATTGCATATCGGTTTGATTGATTTCAGCAAGGAGGGCTTGATAAGCTTTTGAATAATCTGTCTTTGGGTCTAATTCTTTTAAAGCCTCGTAAATATTCTGTGCAATTTGTTTGGCGTTTTGCGTGGAGAGCCAAATGTGTGTATCCCCCTCATTGTGAGAATGTCTCTCGTGTTTTTCGTGTGAATGCGCAAAGTTAATTTTTGTGATTCCTGAACTATTATCATAGATTTTCATTGCTTTGTTTTGCGCTTTGAATCGCTCTAGCCAAATAGCTTCAAACTCCATACCAAGACCAAAATAAACTAAAGCAGAATTTACTTTTTTGACATCTGAAAACTTCGGCTCAAAGTCGTGGGGATTGATTCCAGATTCTATTAAGGCAAACACTTCGTATTGTTCCCCTACTATTTTTTGCACAAATTCTTGTTGCATAGGAATGCTTACTGCAATGATTTGTCGTGCATCTTGCGCAAAAGTGATTTGACTTATCCACAACAAAGCTAAGAATAACTTTTTCATTGTCTTTCCTTTTAGTAATAATTAAATTTTTTTGAGATATTATTATACCTTATTTTAAAATATGCGTTCATAGCTCAATTGGATAGAGCATCAGACTTCGGATCTGAGGGTTGGGGGTTCGACTCCCTCTGAGCGTACCACATAGAACTTTCTTAACATTTATCAATCAAACAAATTTAAAAAGGCTAAAATATGGATTTAAGCGCATTAAAAGCAGAGATTAAAGACGGATTAAAGACTTTAGAAAATTTGGATAATATTGTTACGATTTTTGGCGGAGCGCGTGTGAGTTGCGAGAGTAAAGCTTATCAATCCATTATGAAGCTAGCGCAAAAACTTGGCGCAAAGGGTTATTCTATTATGACAGGGGGCGGTCCTGGGATTATGGAAGCAGCGAATCGCGGGCTGATACAATACAAAAAAACTCAAAGTTTGATGTTCCCTAGCGCAAGATTGAAAAATCATTCGGTTGTATCTATTGGTTTGAATATCCAACTTCCCCACGAACAACAAATGAATCCTTATGTAGAAGTGCCACTGAAATTTCAAAATTTTTTCAGCCGAAAAATCGTTTTTAATTATAATTCTACCGCATTCATTGTAGCAGTCGGAGGGTTCGGCACTTTAGATGAATTAAGCGAGGTTTTGGTGTTAATTGCGACAGGTAAGCACAAAAGAATCCCGATTATTTTGTATGGTAAAGATTATTGGAAAGGATTTATGCAATGGCTTCAATGCACGATGTTAAAAGAGGGCGTTATTTCAAAAAAGGAATTAGAACTAATCCAAATTGCAAACAAACCCAAAAAGGTTTTAAAGATTTTAAAAAAATATCAAAAACAATGATGAATCCTGTTAAAACACAGGATTGCCTATACCATACATCATAAAAAGCACCATAAAAGCTGCGAAAATCCCAAGTAGCAAAGGAACAAACTTTGACATATTTTTCCTTAAAAGAGTGAAAATGAAAAATTTAGCATACAATAAAAGACCTAAAAGTTTCCAAGATTTTGTAGGACAATCGCATCTTTTTGGAGGAAATGCTCCTTTAATGCGCCTTATTTTGAGCGGTAAGATGCCACATAGCTTTTTCTTTGGACCTCCCGGAAGCGGCAAAACGAGTGCCGCGATTCTCATTGCTAGAGCAATAGACTCTCCTTTTTATTTTCTAAATGCGACAAGCTTCAAGTCAGAGGAATTGCGTGCAATTTTGAAAAATTATCAAAATACATTACAAAAACCATTGATTTTTATTGATGAAGTGCATCGTTTAAACAAAACCCAACAAGAAATGCTTTTGCCCATTATGGAAAATTATCAAGCGTTAATTTTGGGAGCTTCTACAGAAAATCCCTATTCTGCACTCACTCAAGCGATTCGTTCGCGTTCAATGGTATTTGAATTTTATCCCCTAGAGAAAAAGGATTTAGAAGAGATTTTAAAACCTTATGCACTAAGCACAGAAATTCGAGATTTTTTAATTCAAACAAGTGGCGGCGACGCAAGGGCAATGCTGAATCTGCTAGATTGTGCCTTAAGCACGGATTTGCCCTTAAATGTGGAGCTATTAGAAACTTTCCGCAAAACAAATTTAAGCGGAACGAGTGAGCTAGATACGCATTATAATCTGATTTCCGCAATGATTAAAAGCATTCGTGGAAGCGATGAGAATGCAGCGATTTATTATCTTGCGCGTTTGATTGCTGGGGGTGAGAATCCGGAGTTTATTGCGCGTCGTCTTGTGATTTTAGCGAGTGAGGACATCGGAAATGCGAATCCAAATGCGTTAAATTTAGCTAACTCTACCTTGCAAAGTGTTGCAAAGATTGGTTATCCAGAGGCAAGGATTCTTTTAGCGCAATGCGTGATTTATCTTAGCAGTTCGCCCAAATCCAATAGTGCCTATTGTGCCATTGATAAGGCATTGCAATATGTAGAGCAGAATCCCAACGAGCCGATTCCGCAAAATATTGTGCAATTTAACAAAAACTATCTTTATCCTCACGATTTTGGTGGTTTTGTAGAACAAAAATATCTTCATAAGGATTTGAAGTTTGTAGAGTGGTTACCTAAGGGGTTTGAAAAGACTTTAAAGGAATGGCTAGATAAAATTAAGGGTAGAGAATGAGAATCGCAGATAGTTATGAATTGCTAGAGTATCTAAAGTCGCAGAATCTTTTGCCAGTGATTCCACAAGACTTTGTAGAGATTTCTTTAGCGGATTTGGAATCCTTAAAAGATTTATGGTGGTGGCCTAATGCGCTAAGTTTTGAAGTAATTGTCGGGGCGATTTTGGTACAAAATACGCGTTGGGAGCAAGTTTCTAGTGCGTTAGAAAAATTAAAAAACAAAGAAGTATTGAATCTAAACTCTTTGAGTGAGATGTCCTTGCCAATCTTACAGAATCTCATTCAAAATGTCGGATTATACCGCCAAAAAGCAGCAAGAATCCAGCAACTTTGTCAGAATATTTTAAAAGATTTTGGAGACTATGCAAGTTTTTGTGCGCAAGTTTCAAGGCAGTGGCTTTTGAGTCAAAAGGGCATTGGAGCCGAGAGTTGCGATGCGATTTTGTGCTATGGATTAGGAAAAGAAGTAATGGTTGCAGACAAATACACTTATAAGCTACTCCAAAGCTATGGTTATACTTTGGAGTCTTATGAGGATTTACAAGTTTGGTTAAGCAGTGGAGTGTATGAAAATTATGACAAGGTTTGCACGCTTTATGGCTTTAAGATTCCGCTTAATCTGCTCTTTGCAAGATTCCATGGTAAAATTGTAGAATATTGTAAAATTCATAAAATCTAAAGGAAAAAATATGCAAAAATATAAGAATTTTGAACCCATAAAGGTATTTTTGGAAATTTGTGCGATTCCGCATTCAAGCTTCCAAACGCAAACATTAAAAGAATGGATTATTGAAAAAGCGCAGAAGTTTGGCGCAAAAGTACAATGCGATACAGCGGGCAATGTGCTATGCACAAAAGGCTTACCGAAGTTGTGCTTGCAAGGACATTATGATATGGTGTATGTTGGACAATCTGCACAATTTTTGGTAAAACCCAAGTTTATAGAGCGTGAGGGCAAAGCATTTTTGTGTGCGGAGGATTCTAGTTTGGGGGCAGATAATGGCGTGGCTTTGGCTTGTATGTTGCTTGCATTAAGGGATTGCCAAAATATAGAATGTCTCTTTACAATAGATGAGGAGGTAGGAATGATAGGAGCAAAGGAGATTGCACTGCCTCTTTTGGCTCCGTATATGCTAAATTGTGATAGTGAGGAGATAGACGAGGTAGTATGCTCATGTGCGGGTGGTTATGATTTGGAATGCAAAATGTCTTTTCCAAGCCTTGAAATCACACAAGATTGTGAGGTTTTGGAGATTTGCACGCAAGGTTTTATTGGGGGACATAGTGGAATTGAAATCCACAAAGGAATTCCTAATGCGATTTTGGAATTAGCCAAAGTGGCACAATCTCTTATAGAATGTGGTGCGCTAGCAATAGAGTTTTGTGGGGGAGAAAAGAGAAATTCTATTCCTGTGAATGCGACTTTATCCGTTGCGATTCCACAGGAGAGAAAGGCGCAATGCAAAGAAATCCTAGAAAGAATCACACAAGGAAGTTTAGAGGATTGTGTACAATTTAAAGTTACGAAAAAACCACTAGAAAAACAAAGAAAGACTTTTGATATTCGTAAGCTTTTGGAAGCTATTTTGGGCTTACAAAATGGCGTCATAGTTACCCAAAATACCGAGCCGATTCTCTCAAGCAATCTTGGCATTTTGCAACAAGACTTTCAGGGTGAAAAAGTGCAGATAGAATTTGTAGTAATGGGGAGAGGGAATCAAGAATCTTTAATGCAGGACAATATTGCCAAAGAGAAAATGAGATTAGAAGCATTGGGTTTTGAAATTGCATTATTGGATTATTATGCGCCTTGGGAGAGAGAGGAAAGCGAATTGTTGCAAAATGTCTTGCAAATTGCTCAAAAGCACAATTCTAACGCGCAACTAAAAAGTATTCACGCAGGGCTTGAATGTGGAATCTTAAAACAAAAATATCCCTCCATTTGTTTTGCTTCTATTGGTCCAAATATTTCTCATCCGCATTCTGTACGTGAAGAGCTTGACTTGGAAAGTTTTGTATGCTTTGATAAAATTCTGCAAGATGTGCTTAAAAGATTTGACGCATTTTAACAAAAACCTAGAGAGATTCTGCTAAAATTGCTCAAAATTTAGTTTTAGGAATCATAATGGCAAAACACAAATGGAATTTAAAATTTCTTGTTTATTTTGTGGGTTTTGGTTTTTTGCTAGCCCATTCTAGCTTATTTGCTGCCCCTTCTCTCGTGAATGGAATCGCATTTTTCGTCAATGATTATCCTGTTACTTTAATGGAAGTTTATAAAATACAGCAACGCGACAAAGTTTCGCAACAGATTGCGATAGACTTGCTTATTAATGACCGCTTGCATAAAGAGGAAATAGATAAAAGAAAAATTATTGTCAATGAGATAGAGATTCAAGATGAGATTGCACGAATCGCAAAGCAAAAAAAGGCAACATTGGAGCAAGTGAGAAATTATATTCAAGGGAATGGCGGAAATTGGGAGCATTACAAAGAGGAAATTAAACGCAATTTGCAAAAAAGAAAGCTTTATCAATCTATTACGCAAGAGGGTTTGAGAATGGCAGATGAAAAAGAGCTTGAAAATTATTATAATACGCACAAGCAAGAATTTTCTATCCCTCAAAGCATAGATGTCGTCAAATACTTCAGCAAAGAGGCAAAATCACTTGAAAAAGTTGTCCAAAGTAATGGTAAAGTCGTTTTGCCCAATGTGCAAAAGACAAATGAAGTATTGCAAACAATGGAGTTACATCCGCAAATCGTCAGTGCTTTTACACAAGGGGCAATCGGCAGATTCACTCCGATTTTTCCTGTTTCTGATGAATTTGTTGTGTTTTTGATTAAGGCAAAAAATAATCCTGCGCTTTTGCCTTATGATAATGTGCGCAATGTAGTTTTGCAAAAAATAATGGAACAAAAAGAGGATTATTTGATTTATGAATATTTTGAAAAGTTGCGTTCTAACGCAAAGGTAAATATTGTACGTTTAAATTAAGGAGTAAGTATGCGTAAAATGCAAGAAATTTTGAAATGGGGTTTGTTTGGTATGGCGATGAGTGCGGCGGCTTTTGCCTTTGTAAGTTGTAGTTCTAGTGTTGTTACTCCCAATGACCTAAAGTTTGCTCCCTGCTATCATCAAGGAACAAAGACGGCTAAGAATTGTGAGGAAGTGGATTTTGTAACGCTTTTGGAATCCAAAAAAGAATGGAAAATCCATTCATATCATTTCAAAGGCAAAACCATTATTTTAGAAAAAAATGTAGAGAATCTCCCGATTTTGCAGTTCTCCAAAAATCAAATCTATGGCACTTTTGGATGTAATCAATTTTTTGGAAGTTATTTGATTCAAGAGCAATCTTTCCACCTAGACAATGTCGGAATGACGCGTAAAATGTGCGAACCCAATACGATGACACACGAAGACATTTTGGTGCAAAACTTTCTTAATGCTTCTACAAAGATTCTTGTAGTAGAAGAAAGCAAGGGAATGAGTAAAATTTTCTTTATAGGAAAAGATTTTTATTTGGTATTGAACTAAACATATAAGTTTAAAGATATTTTTACCAAAATTACAATAGGCTTTTGAGATTTAACGAATAAAGGAAAAATATGTGGGTTACAAAATCCTATAACGATAAATTTCAACAAGAATATAAAATAGAACGCAAATTGCACGAAGTCAAAGGTGAAAGGCATACATTGGAGCTTTTTACCTCCAAAGCATTTGGTGAGATTGCCTTGCTAGAAGAAGGAATGTTGCTTCAAAAAATGCTTTGTGTGCAAAGTGAGTTTTTGGCACATCTCTTGGCTTGTTCGCACAGAGCACCCAAGCGTGTATTGATTGCGGGAAGTTTCAACTTAGAAATTGCTTTTGAATTTTTGCGTCATCAAGATTTATGCGTAGATTTTTTGCAATTTGATTTAAAGGTTTTAGAATCGCTTGTTAGCTTTTTTCCGCATTATAAAGAAGTGATGGAATCCCCGCGCTTTACTTTGATTCCACAGCAAAGCAAAGAATTTTTAAGGCAAAATACACAAGAAAATCGGGTAAGTTATGATATTGTCCTGCTTTTGGATTCTGCACAGCAAGCGCAGGATTATCAGCCTTTGCTAGAAGAAAAAGGAATTTTAATGATAAAATCACCACAGATTCTTTTAGAAACCTTAGAAGTCAAGCGTTTATTGGAATCTTTGGGAGATTTTAGGGTGAAAATGCCTTGTTTCGCGCCTTTGTCTCTTTTACAAGATTGTTATATTTTTGCCTCTAAAATCTATCACCCCACAGCGGATATTCAGTTGCAACGCGCAGATATGTTAGAGGGATTGCAATATTATCACGCAAATTTACATTTGAGTGCATTTGTGTTACCAAAATCCGTTAAAAACATGCTTTTTGGAGTAGCGAAAAATTGAAGCTTAGATATGCTATTGCATTAAGCGGTGGAATCGCAAGTGGAAAAAGCACAGTGGCTTCGCTGCTAAAGCTTTATGGGTATCATATTATTTGTGCAGATGAGATTGCACATACGATATTGGATTCTAGCGCAAAAGAAGTGATTGCGCTTTTTGGTGATGAAATCTTAAGTGCAGATTGTAGTGATTGCGCATTGAGGATTGATAGGCAAAAATTAGGAAAGATTGTGTTTGCAGACAAAGTTGCTAGGGGCAAGTTGGAATCCATTTTGCACCCAAAAATCCGAAAAGAGATTCTACAACAAGCGCAAAAGCAAGAAAGTAAAAAGGTTTTATATTTTATTGATATTCCTTTATTTTTTGAGACAAAACATTATCCAATTCAGCAATCTCTGCTGATTTACACAACAAAGGATTTACAGATTGAACGTCTTAAGAAACGCAATCACCTAAGTGAGCAAGATGCGCTTTGTCGTATAGAATCGCAAATGCCATTAGAAGATAAATGCGCAATGGCTAGTTATGTGATTGACAATTCAGGAAGCTTAGAGGAATTGCAAAGTGCGGTGGAAACTTATTTGCGCTCTCTACAAAAGCTTAAAATTTAATTTAAGCTTTGTTTGCTATAATTACGCCTTTTAGTAAAAGTGTAGGGGTGTTAGCTCAGCTGGGAGAGCGCAACGCTGGCAGCGTTGAGGTCAGGAGTTCGAACCTCCTACACTCCACCATATATGCGTCCGTAGCTCAGCTGGATAGAGCAACAGGTTGCGGTCCTGTAGGTCGGGGATTCGAATTCCTCCGGGCGTACCATTCTCCCTCTTCCTTAAATTCTCATAAATTTTGATGGATTAATATAACTTTATGGAATCTTAATTTTATTCTCTATAAAATAAATCATTGTTTAGCTTGTTAGTCTAGTGTGGATTAGAAACTTATTCTATCATTTGAGCGTATTTAAGGAATGAAATGTTTTTACAATTCAAACAAACCACAATAAATCTTATTTTACTTAAAGGCTATTCCTGCGGGGGGGGGGGGCTTTTAGTAGAAAAATTAACATCTCTAAATTTAAAAAATCCGCTTTTATTCCTCTCTTCATTTGGCAAATTTTTTCTCATTATTCTATCATATCAGATTCTTTTAGGTAAGCAATTCTTTTGCAATCTTCACTTTAGAATTATTGATAAACACTAAAGAAGGGTAATATTGATGTTGAATAAATTGGAAATAGAATCGTTAAGGCAGTATTATGAGGCGCAGATTGGGCATTTGCGTCAAAGAGCAGTTTGTATTGATACAATGACAATGGATATAGAATCTTTCCATATTGCTATCAAGGAATTGCAAGATAGAAACTTTGCCAATCAATCTAAAGAAAAAAGTTTTGAAATCATTTCTCACATTCATATGCAAACCTTAATGAATCTTGAAATTCGTTTAAAGAATTTGTTGCAAGATTGCAATGGTATTGAGTTTGCCAAGACCAAAAATGCGCACAAAAGCAAGAGTGTCAAAAAAGATTCCAAACATTCTTATGAATTTTTGGCTGTTTTGCACTCTAAAACACAAGAGTTAAAAGAGAGTTTAACATTTGCCCAAACGGATTTGGAGGATATTTTAAATGTTTCAAGGTTGATGCAAAAAAATGGCGAATTAATCAGTTTGATGACTTTAAAATTGAGTAAGAAAGTGATGAGCCCTGCAATGACCAATGGAGTTTTGCAAGATATTTCTATCAAAGCGCGTCAAGTTATAAAAACATTGGACGGAATTGGTGAGGGATTGCAAAGCGCAACAGAATGTATTTGCCAAAAATACGAGCAATTACAAATGCAATTAAGAGAGATTATAACGCCTTTGGAATGGGACAAAGCAGAAAGGTTGCAAAATTAGACAATGCGTTATTGCGAGATTCTATATTATGGAATCGTGGCAATCCGTAGCTTTGAGATTGCAAAAAACAATGGAATCTCAAAGGTTGAAACCTTTTTTGTCTTATAGAATTTTGAAGTTTTTTTAAAGCAGTTCAGGATTTTTTATTATTTTTAAGGTTTTTTTGAGTTAAAATATCGCATTAAATTTTGTGTAATTGCCATTACGCAAAATTTTTACAAAACAAATTGTCTTACAGGCATTTAAATACCAAGCAAGCCCTATGCTTGGAATCATTCATATAAAAGAGGAAAAATGAAAAATTATCTTAAAATACTTTCTCAATTATTTTTAGGCGTCCTTTGTGGTGTTGTCTTATTAACAGGTTGTTCTAAAGAAAATAAAGGCGGAGAACAACAGCAAAATATGGCACTTCCTGTTAATACGCATAATGTTAAAAGACAAGATGTGCCGATTAACTTTGAATATCCTGCAAAGCTAACAAGTTTGCAGAGTGTAGGAATCTATGCACGTGTAGAGGGAGTTTTGTTGGAGCAATATTTTGTTGAGGGTGCATTGGTTAAAAAGGGCGATAAGCTCTTTAAAATTGAACCTGACAAATATCAAGCAGCTGTCAATATGGCACGAGCAGCTTTTAAAGCTGCACAACGTGATTGGATTAGAGCACAAAAGCTTTTCAAAAATAAAGCACTTAGCCCAAAAGAATATGATTCTGCACAATCTACTTATGAAAATACGCGTGCGAACTTGGACGCGGCAATGATTGATTTGGGTTACACTGATGTAATGGCAACTGCAAGTGGTAAAATCAGTATGAAGCGTTACGACATCGGTGATTTGGTGGGTAAAGTAGGAGCAGATAATTTGCTCACAACCATTACGCAATTAGACCCAATCCACGCAGAATTTTCTATCCCTAGCAATGATTATTATTTCTTGCGCACTTTGGATTATGAAAATGTCAAGGTGATTTATCTGCTTTCTGATGGCACACCTTTTGATAATCTTGGTAAATTAGACTTTATTGATAGCGTTTTAGAACCAAGTACGGCAACAATTAAAGCGCGTGCTATTGTAGAGAATCCAGAGCATTTGTTGGTGCCCGGAGAATTTTCGCGCATTCGTTTAGATGGAATCATCGCAAAAGATTGCATTGCGATTCCACAAGTAGCACTAATGCAAGACGCCAAAGGAAGCTTTGTCTTTAAAGTTGTGGAGGGGAAAGCCCAGCCAACACCTGTGGTGTTAGGTTATAATATCGGTAACGATGTGATAATCAAAAGTGGTTTGAATGACGGAGATATAATTGTTACAAGTCAGTTGATTAAATTGCGCCCGGGTGCTCCAGTAACTCCGCTCAATCAGGCACAGACCAATCAAGCTCCAAACAATCAGGCTAAGCCTTAAGCAAAGGATTCTTTAATGTTTTCTAAATTTTTTATTGAACGTCCTGTTTTGGCAATGGTGATGTCCATTATCATTGTCATTGCTGGGGCTTTGTCGGCTTTTTCTTTGGCAGTGGAGGAATATCCTCAAGTAACTCCACCAGAAGTCGCAGTATCTGCTACTTATCCCGGCGCAAGTGCAGAAGTTATTTCTAATACCGTTGCAAGTGTATTGGAGAATAGTATCAATGGGGTAGAAAATATGATTTATATGCAAAGTTCTTCCACTTCTAGTGGTTCTTTAAGCATTAATGTGTATTTCACCAATGAAACAGACCCAGACCAAGCAACCATCAATGTAAATAATCGTGTGCAAGCTGTGTTAAGTCAATTACCACAAGAAGTCCAAAGGTATGGCGTAACAGTTAATAAGCAGTCTTCTACGATTTTGGCGGTTTATTCATTATTTTCTGATATGCCCAATCAAGATGCAACTTATATTGCAAACTATGCCGCAATTAATATTTTAGATGAGTTAAAACGTGTGCCGGGCGTTGGTGATGCAACACTTTTTAGCAGACAAGAATACTCTATGCGTATTTGGCTTTCTCCTGATAAATTGACCAAATACAACCTTACTCCCTCCGAAGTAATTGCTCTAGTTCAAGAGCAAAATTCGCAGTTTGCCGCAGGATTCTTTGGACAAGAACCCGTGCGAAAGGATTTAGAATTTACTTATAGTGTAACAACAAAAGGACGTTTTAGTGATGCAAAAGAGTTTGAGGAAATTTTGATTAAGACAAACGAAGATGGTTCTGCTCTGCGTCTTAAGGATATTGCACGGATTGAATTGGGGGCGGAGGATTATAGTGTGAATGCTTACTATAATCAAAAAGAGGCAGTTGCCTTTGGTGTTTTTTTGCAACCTGGAGCCAATGCGTTAGATGTCGCCGATGGTGTGGCTGCAAAGCTAGAGGAGCTTTCAAAAGATTTCCCTGATGGTTTGCAGTATGCGATTCCTTATGATACAACACAATTTGTGAAAATATCTATCGGTGAGGTGATTAAAACTTTTGTTGAAGCAATTATTCTTGTTGTGATTGTTATTTACTTCTTTTTACAAAACTTTAGGGCGACGATTATTCCTGTTATTGCAGTGCCAGTGTCTATTATTGGCTCATTTGCGGGAATGTATTTGCTCGGATTTTCTATTAATCTATTGACACTTTTTGGGCTTATCTTGGCGATTGGAATCGTCGTAGATGATGCGATTATTGTTATAGAAAATGTAGAGCGACTTATTCACGCAGAAAAACTCCCCGTAAAAGAAGCCACGATTAAGGCAATGGAGGAGATTCAAAGCCCGGTTATCGCAATTGTATTGGTGCTCTCTGCGGTGTTTATTCCTGTTGCGTTTATTGGAGGATTTAGTGGAGAGATTTACAAGCAGTTTGCGGTAACTATTGTTATTTCAGTTGTTATTTCAGGATTTGTTGCTTTGACGCTTACGCCTGCACTTTGTGTTTCAATCCTTAAAACAAAAGAACCAAAGCCTTTTTATATTGTTAAGAAATTCAACACTTTCTTTGATTGGCTTACACATAAATTTACCGAAAAAGTCGCGCATACGATTCGACGTGGAAGTTTGTATGTGATTCTTTTTGTGGGGTTATTGGCAATTACAGCAGGACTTTTTACGCGTGTGCCAAGTGGGCTTGTGCCATCAGAAGATAAGGGTGTTTTGCTTATTTCTATGCAGCTTCCACCAGCAACTGCTCTTAGCAAAACAACACAAATGGCAGATTTTGTGGCAGAATCAGTAATGAATAATCCAAACTCCTATTCTATTATGACACTCGCAGGTTATGATATGCTCTCAAGTGCAGTAAGAAGTCATGGTGGTACAGCGTTTATTATGTTAAAAGATTGGAAAGAAAGAAAGAGTGCAGGGCAGCATTCTCAAGCTTTAGCGGGCTCTCTAACAGGACAGCTTATGAAATATCCTAGCGCAATTATTTTCGCACTCAATCCTCCACCGATTATGGGACTTAGCTTGACAGATGGATTTGAAATGTATATACAAGACCGCACAGGAGCTCCTGTGCAAGAGTTGCAAAAAAACACGCAGCTTGTTTTAGAGGCTGCACAAAAGCGTCCAGAACTCACAGGACTACGAACAACCTTGAGCGTAAATGTGCCGCAATATCACATAGATTTGGATAGAGAAAAAGCAAAAGCAATGGGGGTGAATGTGGTTGATGCCTTTACGACACTTCAAGCAACTTTTGGGGCATATTATGTCAATGATTTTAATCTCTTTGGGCGCACTTACAAGGTGAATGTGCAATCTGAAAGTCCTTTTAGAGAAAAGCCAGAGGATTTGCGTAATGTCTTTGTGCGCTCTAATAGTGGCGAACTTGTGCCGATTAGCGCGCTTGTAAAATATGAACGCGTGATTGGTCCAGATATTTTGGAGCGATTTAATCTCTTCCCGGCAGCACAAATTTCAGGAGATGCAAAACCGGGCTATTCTTCAGGGGACGCACTTTTGGCGATTGAAGAAGTCGCTAATGAAGTTTTGCCAGAGGGTTATACGATTGCATTTTCAGGAAGTTCTTATCAAGAAAAAGCAAGCAGTGGGACAGGAGCGGTTGCTTTTATCTTTGGACTTGTTTTTGTTTTCTTGATTCTAGCGGCACAATATGAGCGGTGGCTTATGCCTCTTGCAGTTGTTACTGCTGTGCCTTTTGCGGTGTTTGGTGCGATTTTAGCAACTTGGCTTAGAGGATTAAACAATGATATTTATTTCCAAGTCGGGTTGATTACCTTGATTGCACTAGCAGCAAAAAATGCGATTTTGATTATTGAGTTTGCAATGCAGGCGCGAGAACACGAGGGTAAGGATATTTATGATTCTGCGGTGGAAGCAGCAAGATTGCGATTCCGCCCGATTGTAATGACTTCGCTTGCATTTACAATCGGTGTTTTTCCTCTCGCAATTAGCACGGGTGCAGGGGCAGCTAGTCGCCACGCAATCGGAACAGGTGTCATTGGTGGAATGCTTGCAGCAACTTTTATTGCTACTTTCTTTATTCCGCTTTTTTATACTTATTTTGCAAGATTTAGCGAATTTATCGCGTCTTTTAGGAGCAAACATGTTTAAGATTTTTAAAATTTGTTTTCTTCTTGCGATATTGGCTATTTTAGGAAGTGGTTGTTCTCTTTCTCCAAAATATGCGCAACCACAAACAAACTTGCCGGATTCTCAAGAGGCAATACAATCTGCGCAAGAAACAGCAATTTCGCAAAAATGGTGGGAAGAGTTTGGAGATGAGACTTTAAATCGTTTTGTGGAGGAAGCATTGCAGAATAATTATGATTTACTTGTTGCAATGCAAAGAGTAGAGCAGGCGCGTAGTCAATGGAGCTATGCGAGAAGCGACCGCTATCCTAATATCCAAGCACAGGGCGGGGCAACAAAGAATCGCAAAAATCTAGCGCAAAATCAGCCAGACAATTACAACAATTTCTCTTTAAGTGCGGTTTTGAGCTTCGAGCTTGATTTGTGGGGACGCGCAAGAGATGCGGACAGAAGAGCTTTGGCGCAGTTGTTTGCAGTGAAGGCAAATCGGGATATGGTGCGCTTAAGCCTTGTTTCAAATGTTGCAGAAAGTTATTTTGGAATCCTAACACTAAATAATCAAGTGCAGATTTCTAAAAATACCTTAAAAAGTCGCGAGGAAAATTACGAATATCGCAAGAAAGAGTTTGATGTAGGTAAAATTTCTGAAATTGATATGCAACAAGCGAAATCCGAAATGGCAAGTGTGCGTGCGCAGTTGCAGAGCCTTTTAATGGAGCAAAATGCTGCACAAAGTGCATTTTTGATTTTGCTTGGACGCGACGGAGCGGGAGTTTTTGCTAATGAGATTCCAACACAACCACAAGATTTGCCTAATTCTCCTATGATTGAGGCAGGTTTGCCCTCTAGTATTTTAGAGAAGCGACCAGACATTGAAGCGGCAGAACAGAATCTCAAAGCTGCAAATTTTAATATTGGAATCGCAAGAAGTGCATATTTTCCAACGATTTCTTTAACGGGGCTTTTTGGTTATGTAAGCCCGCAATTAAATGAGCTTGTGAATACTTCTAATTCTACATGGAATTTCGGAGGAAACTTTGTTGGAAATTTGATTGATTTTGGACGCACAAGCTCTAATGTAGATTTGGCTAAATCTCAATATGAAGAGATGATTCTAAACTATGGACAGACTTTGCGCACTGCCTTTGGTGAAGTCCGAGAAAGCTTGTTTAATTATCAAATGACAGGAGAGAAGTTGAGCAGTTTAGATGAACAGGTTTTAGCACTTAAGCGCACATTGGAGCTCGCGAATTTACGCTATGGTGAAGGTTACACGAATTACCTTGAAGTGCTTAGTACACAAAGTTCTCTCTTTAGTGCGGAGTTAAGCCAGCAAAGTGCGAAATTAGAAACTCTAAGTGCAGCAATTAGTCTTTATAAAGCCTTTGGCGGTGGTTGGGATAAAGAAAAATATCAAGAGGAATAATGCTTGAATGGTGCAATAAAACAAGCTTTTGCGATTCCATTGAATATTCGCTTTTGACTTATATTACGGATTGCCTTGAAGTTGCACTAAGCAACTTCTCGCAAAGATGAAGCTTAACTCGTCCTTGCGTTTCACTCACTACATTCTTGAGAGGGCGAGGCTAGAAACAATCCATAATCTTGCAAAACTTAATTTTAAGCAAGATTTTGTTACACTCTGCATTTTAAAAATTAAGGCAATATTGGCTTTATTGCTATGGAGATTTAGAATGAATGAAGCAAAATCAATTTGGATGGACGGCAAATTAGTGCCTTGGAAAGAAGCGAATGTCCATATTCTCACACATACATTACATTATGGTAATGGTGTATTTGAGGGCACAAGAGCATATAAGACTGATAAAGGAATGGCGATTTTTCGCCTACAAGACCACGCAAAGAGGCTGATAAATTCTGCTAAGATTGTCGCGATTGTCCCAACCTACACACAAGAGGAAATTGCAAAGGCGCATATAGATGTGCTAAAGGACAATGCTTTCAATGGCAATGTATATTTGCGCGGAATCATTTATCTAGGCTATGGCGTAATGGGCGTGTATCATAAAAATGCGCCAGTGCAAACGAGTGTAGCAGCGTGGGAATGGGGTGCATATCTCGGCGATGAGGGATTAGAGAAAGGGATTCGCGTCAAAACTTCATCTATTGTTAGAAATTCTACAAAATCACTCTTTGGCAAGGCAAAGGCGGTGGGCAATTATCTAAACTCGCAAATGGCAAAATTTGAGGCTATTGAATGCGGTTATGAGGAGGCTTTATTGCTTGATGAGAATGGAATGGTAGCAGAAGGAAGTGGAGAGTGCTTTTTCATCGTGCGTAATGGGGTTTTAATCACTCCTCCAAGTGATAGCGTGCTAGAATCTATTACGCAGGATTCCATTATTACAATTGCACAAGATTTGGGAATCAAAGTAGAGCGCAGAAATATCACGCGTGATGAAGTTTATATCGCCGATGAGGCGTTTTTTGTCGGGACTGCGGCGGAAGTTACACCTATCTGCGAGTTAGACGCACGTGTGATTGGTAGTGGGAGACGAGGTGAAATAACTCATAAACTCCAAAATGTGTTTTTTGATGTTGTCTATGGGAGAGATGAGAAATTCTCCCATTGGCTAACTTACATTTAAATAAAGGTTTGATATGCCCATTGATTTAAACGAACATTTAAGACAAAAAAACAGAAATTATAACGACCCAAATACTAGCAATAATTCTAACAATGACAAGGGTGGAGGTAATAGCGGAAACAACAAAAATCGTGGATTTCAAACCCCTAAAATGCCGAATTTTAGTATGCCAAATGGTAAAAAAATGGTAGGATTGTATCTACTAGTAATTCTTGTGATTTTACTCTTTTTGCTTAAGCCTTTTACAATCATCAATAGTGGTGAAGTGGGTGTAAAGATTACGACAGGGGAATTTGACCCGACTCCTTTGCAGCCGGGCATTCATTTTTATATTCCTGGCATTCAAAAAATTATTGCAGTAAATACAAAAGTTAGAATCGCAGAATTTACAAGTGTAGAAACTTCAAGTTATCGTAATCGTGATGAGGGAAGCCTAAGAAACCAAGCCATTAGTGTGTTGGATTCTAGGGGTTTGTCTGTGTCGGTGGAGCTTGCAGTGCAGTATCGGCTAGATCCTTTAAGTGTGCCGCAAACCATTGCAACTTGGGGTCAAAATTGGGAAGAGAGAATCATTACTCCCGTGATTCGTGAAATTGTGCGCAATGTCGTAGGAAGCTTCCCTGCGGAGGAATTACCGACTAAGCGGAATGAAATCGCAACTTTGATTGACCACAAATTCCGCGAAAACATTAATGGGCTTGAGAACCGTCCTGTGGAATTAGTTTCTATCCAATTAACCGAAATCGTCTTGCCTGTCGCAATTAAAGAACAAATTGAACGCGTGCAAGTTGCGCGACAAGAAGCCGAGCGTGCAAGATATGAGGTAGAGCGCGCAAAACAAGAGGCAGAGAAAAAAGCTGCACTAGCTAAAGGTGTTGCGGACGCAACTATCATTGAAGCCGATGCACAAGCCAAAGCGAATCGTTTAATTAGCCAAAGCCTTAATTCTCCGCTTTTGCAGTTGCGTCAGATTGAGGTGCAAGGAAAATTCAATGAGGCTTTACAAAATAATCGCGACGCAAAGATTTTCTTAACACCCGGTGGTGCAACACCAAATATTTGGTTAGATTCTAAAGATAATCAACGCGCAACTTCTGTGAGTAATTAAGGAATTTTAAGTGCAGGCAATTCTCAAACAAATTGCGTGGGAAAAGCTCAATGGCTTGATTCCTGTTATTGCACAAGATTATAAGACACAGGAAGTTTTAATGCTTGCATTTATGAACAAGGAAGCATTAGAGTTAAGCCTACAAAGTGGTTTTGCGCATTATTTTTCGCGTTCCAAGCAGCGCATTTGGAAAAAGGGTGAGCAAAGCGGACATACACAAAAAATCTATGAAATATTGCTAGATTGCGATAAGGATAGCCTGCTTGTAAAAGTGGAGCAAAAAGGTGTTGCTTGTCATAGTGGCGCAAAAAGCTGTTTTTTTAATCTTGTTAGTCAAGGTGAGATAACGAATACTGCCTTAGAATCCCAAGCGGATATGAGCGTGATTTATGGAGTGGTAGATTCTCTTTACCATATTTTACAAGAGCGCAAAGGTGCAGATTCTAAAACTTCTTACACGGCTTCACTTTATCATAAAGGTGAGAATACGATTGCAAAAAAAATCGTGGAGGAAGCTGCAGAACTTGGTTTTGCAATCAAAGATAAAGATTCTAAAGAAATTATTTATGAAGCAGCAGATTTACTCTATCACGCACTTGTTGGGCTTAGCTTTAGCGATATTTCACCCGATTTGGTAAAACAAGAGATTGTGAGACGTTTTGGGTTAAGTGGAATTGAGGAAAAAAATTCGCGTCAAGAAAAATGATTCAAGGTTAAGCTAGATTATGGACGAAATGAAAAATTATTTAATGGCTCTGCTAGATACAATCCATTATTTTTCTTTGCCTGATTATTTGGTGCTTAGTTGCATTTTTTTAATTATCTTATTGTTTTTTTTACTAAGCATAGCATTGCGTTTTAATGCTTTGCTCGCAACCTTAACATTTGTTATTAGCGGAATTTTTCTTTTTGGCTCTCCTTTTATTTATCAGACGATTATGGAATCTTATGTCAAGCAAATAGACCTTACGCTTTTTCATAATGAACAACTGCATTATGATGATGTGTATTATATTGAAGGACAATTTACCAATGTGGGTTTAATAGACTTTAGAGGTTGTGTGTTGAGCGTGAATTTTATTCCAATGGGATTAAAAAAAATCAAAACTTTGCGGTATAAAATTAAGCCTAAATTTATGCACATAGAAAATTATAAGATTCCTCTTAAGAAATTAGAATCTAGGGAGTTTAAACTTATTATCCCCTCTCCGCAAGCAAATATGAAATTTACTTTAGATACAAAAGGGGCGTGTTATTAATGGAGGGTAGATGAAAGTCGCAATTAGTATTGGGGATTCTAATGGCATAGGCTTGGAGATTCTGCTTAAAAATCACAAGAGGATTTCTAAACTTTGCACTCCGCTTTATTGTGTAGAGAAAGAATTATTGCAAGAAGCGGCTAGAATGCTACAAATAAAACTACCCAAACATTTAAAGTGTATTGCCCCTAATGCCAAGATTCCTCCTATTATGCCTGCAAAAATCACCAAAGAGAGTGGCGCGTATTCTTATGCTAGTTTTTTGAGTGCGCTTAATCTCACATTGCAAGGTAAGGCAAAGGCATTCGTTACTTTGCCGATTCATAAAAAAGCGTGGCAATTAGCTGGGATTCCTTATGTGGGGCATACAGAAGCCTTACGAGATTTGCTGAAGATGAAGCAAAAGCAAGCTATAATGGTGTTAGGTTCGCCTAAACTTTATGTGGCACTTTTTACAGACCATATTCCATTGCAAAGTGTCCCACAATCCATTCAAGTGCAATCTCTGAAAAGTTTTTTGCTTCATTTCGCACCTTATGTTACAAAAACACCCTGTGGCGTGCTTGGTTTAAATCCGCACGCAGGAGATTTTGGGGTGCTAGGCAAGGAGGAGGAGGCAATTACGCAAGCAATTAATAAAGCAAATCAAACGCTTAAAAAACAAGTTTTTATAGGACCTCTTGTGCCGGATACTGCATTTGTGGGTAAGCATCTGCGTTATTATGTCGCAATGTATCACGACCAAGGCTTGATTCCACTCAAAACTTTATATTTTAAAGAAAGCATTAATCTAACGCTTAATCTGCCAGTTATTCGCACTTCTGTGGATCACGGCACAGCATTTGATATTGCTTATCAAAACAAAGCGGACTCTACAAGCTATTTGAATGCGGTAAAAGAAGCGGTTTTCCGTGCTAAGAAATGAAACGCAACTTGTCCGCATTAAAAAAACACATTAAAGGAACTAGAATGAAAGAAAAAACAAAAGTCGTTTTGCTAGGTGGGAGCAATTCTATTGCGGTAAATGGCTTGCAAAAGGGCTTAAGACAAGAAAATATAGAGCTAACAAATCTTGCGCTTGGTGGCACGGATAATCTGCAAAATCTTTTTGAACTCGTCCATAGTAAGAATCAAAAAGTCTTAAGTGAAGCAGATTTTATTGTTATTGAGACTAATATTAATGATTCGTATATGATACCGCAAGGATTCAACCTCCAGACGATAGGGAGAAATTTCTGTTGGCTGTGCGAAAAACTCTATCAATTCAATAAAAAAGTGATTTTCTTGATTTTACCCTTTGTGTATGATAATCTTTCTTTGAATGCACTTTTAAAGTCAAAAGCAAATTATTATGGATTCAATGTAGTGGATATACACGAGCAATATAAAAAATGGGGATTACTTCAGTTTTATAATACCACAGATGCGTATCATCAAATATATGCATTGATGTGTTTAGTTGGTCAGAGGATTATAGAATCTTTTGATGAATTTAAATCGCCAAAGCCTCGTATGGGTTGTGCGGAGGACTTGCCAGATTTTGCGATTCTCTCTCCTGTTGAATGTATGGGTGCAGAATCCCTTACACCCATACATTATGGTAATTCTACCTACCAAGAAACAACTTATAAAATAACGAAAAACAATGCAATCCAATTTCCAGAAGAAATGGAGGGCTATGCAGTCGTAGGGGTTAAAATATGGAATCTCGGGTTAGTTCGTAAAAATAGCGTGAGTTTTGTGCTAAGCAATCAAAAATCAAAAGTCGTTAAAACGATTCTTGATGGGCATTTGCTTGTGCATACTTTGGATTCTATCCTAGAGATTGATGGACAAAGTTATTTTAGGATTAACACGGAAAATGAGCCGATGACGGAATCTAGTGTGTGGCTTCACAAAGATAGACAAATTTACCCTGATATTGATTCTACAAATGTAGTTTGTTTCTATCTTGCGCGTGGAGGCAAATGGAATTATGAGATTCCATACAATGTAGAAGTGCAAGTAGAATCCGAATATGACTTCAGCCACATTCTCCCCAATTTTAAGGCGATTAAAGAAATCATTGAAGAGTATTGCATAAGAATGGACAAAGTAAAATTTGCTCCTTTGCAAAAGCAAATCCAAACTCTCCAATCTCAAAGTGGCAGTGCTACTGCTCGTCTCCAATCCCACTTAGCCTACAAATTAGGTAATGCAATGATTCTAAACTCCAAAAGCTTATGGGGAATGATACGCTTACCTTATGTTCTAAGCTATATTAAAGAATCCCACAGAATAGAACAGCAACAATATCAAGAAAGAATCAAAAAGAATCCAAAACTAAAACTTCCTCCTCTAGAATCTTATGCAGACTATAAGGAAGCAATTCAAATCAAAAACTACACTTCTTATAAACTAGGTGAAGGTTTGATTGCTGCGAATCGTGCGGGGGGGGGGGGGCAATATTGCTTTATTTGCTCAAAGCCTTTGTGGCTAAAGTCTGTGGGTTAAAGGTGGTGTGAGGATTCTATTGTCTTGCGATTCCATTTTGTCATTGCAAACAAAGTGAAGCGCACATTACGAAGTGATTGTATAGGTTTGGGTGAGTTGCTTTCCACGCCCACATTTGAAAATCTATAACCTTGCAAAACTTAGCCTTTACAATGGAATCCAAAAATTAAATATGAGATTCTATGATTATCAGATTGCTTCGTCCGCTCCTCCCAAGAACGAGAAACGAAATTCTTTCAATCTTTCTTTGCTTTACCAACTTTTCAACAAAGATTCTTTATAATTCCGCAATTTTTAATCTACTTTGGAGAATCCAATGAGTATTCCTACACTTCAAGATGCGCTCAAACTTGATATTGATGGCATTAAAGCACTTAAAAATACATTGAAAGAAAAGATAAAAGCAAGTTCTTTAAATGCTTATATTGGAGAGGTGCAAGATTATAACAACGCACTTCTACCGATTGCGATTAAGGACAATATCAATGTAAAGGGGTGGGAAATCACTTGTGGAAGCAATATTTTACAAGGCTATATCGCGCCTTATAATGCTACTGCGATAGAAAATCTCCTCAAATCTTCTTTTGCGCCTTTTGGACGCACAAATATGGACGAATTTGCAATGGGAAGTACGACCGCAAGTAGTTTTTATGGTAGGACACTCAACCCAAAAAACCCCAATAAAGTCCCCGGCGGAAGTAGTGGTGGCAGTGCGGCGGCAGTAGCGGGCGGAATTGCGCTTGCAGCACTTGGAAGTGATACAGGTGGAAGTATTCGTCAGCCTGCTAGTTTCTGTGGGTGTGTAGGGTTGAAGCCTACTTATGGAAGAGTGAGTCGCTATGGGTTGGTTGCTTATAGCTCAAGCCTAGACCAAATCGGACCTATTACGCAGAATGTTACAGATTGTGCGATTCTATATGATGCGATAGCGGGTTATGACAAAATGGATTCTACAAGCGCAAATATAGAATCTCAAAGCACTTTTAAAAATTTAAATCCAAACACTCAAATGACAATTGCAATTCTGCCAGAGCTCCTAAAAGACGCAGATACAAATGTCCAGAATGCTTATCAGAAAACGATTGAAATTTTGAGCAAAAATGGACATAAGATTATTGAAAAAGAAATGTTGGATACAAGCTATATCATCTCTGCTTATTATGTGATTTGCACTGCAGAGGCAAGTTCAAACTTAGCGCGTTTTGATGGTGTGCGCTATGGTAACCGCGCCAAAGACATTGGTAGTCTAAAGGAGCTGTATTTGAAAACGCGCTCGCAGGGTTTTGGTGATGAGGTGAAGCGTAGAATCTTGCTTGGCTCTTTTGTGTTAAGTAGTGGTTATTATGATGCGTATTATATTAAGGCGCAGAAAGTCCGCACACTGATTGCACGGCAATACAATACGATTTTGCAAGATTGTGATGCAATTCTTTCTCCTGTTGCTCCAAGCGTGGCGTTTGGGTTTGAGGATTGTAAAACACCTTTACAAATGTATTTAGAGGATATCTATACGATTGGGATTAATCTAGCAGGGCTTCCTGCACTCTCACTTCCCGTAGATGAGGACGAGGGATTACCAATAGGAATGCAGCTTATTGGCAAAGCATTTAGCGAACAAACTTTGCTAGATTTGGCATTAAATTTAGAAAACACCTTAAAATAAAAGGAGCAATGATGAGAATTAGAATGCGTGCATTAACATTTGAAGATGTTTTATTAGTTCCTGCTTATTCAGAGATTTTGCCCAAAGAGGTTTCTTTGCAGACAAAATTTTCCCGCAATATTGCTTTGAATGCTCCATTGGTTTCTGCTGCAATGGATACCGTTACAGAATACAGCACTGCAATCGCAATGGCAAGGCTTGGAGGGATTGGGATTATCCATAAAAATATGGACGAAAACTCTCAAGTTGCACAGATTAAAAAAGTGAAAAAAAGCGAGAGCGGGGTGATTATTGACCCTATTTATATCAGCCCTGATTCTGCTTTGTTTCAGGCAAAGGCTATTACGGATAATTATAAAATCTCTGGTGTGCCTGTGGTAGATGATAAAGGAAATTTGATTGGAATCTTAACGAATCGGGATATGCGTTTTGAAACAGATTTGAGTCGTTGTGTCAAAGAAGTAATGACCAAAGCTCCGTTGATTACTGCTAGAGAAGGGACGAGTTTAGAAGAAGCGCGTAATATTATGAATAAACATAAAATTGAAAAATTACCTATTGTTAATGAAAAGGGGGTTCTCAAAGGATTGATTACGATTAAGGATATTCAAAAGCGCATTGAATATCCAAACTCTAATAAAGACGATTTTGGACGCTTGCGCGTAGGGGCTGCAATTGGTGTTTTTCAATATGATAGAGCAAAAGCACTTGTAGATGCGGGAGTTGATGTATTGGTATTGGATTCTGCGCACGGACATAGCAAGGGAATTATAGAGACGGTAAAAGAAATCAAGAAACATTTGGTGGTGGATATTGTTGCAGGAAATGTCGCGACAAGTGAGGGAGCGCAAGCATTGATTGATGCAGGGGCTGATGGAGTGAAAGTAGGGATTGGACCTGGAAGTATTTGCACAACTAGAATTGTCGCAGGTGTAGGTGTGCCACAAATCACTGCAATTAATGAGGTGGCAAAAGTTTGTCAAAAAGCAGAGATTCCTGTCATCGCCGATGGAGGAATCAAGTATTCTGGAGATATTGCTAAGGCTTTGGCGGCGGGTGCTTCTAATGTGATGATTGGTAGCATGTTGGCAGGCACAGAAGAATCTCCTGGAGAAACCATTATTTATCAGGGAAGACAATACAAAAATTATCGTGGTATGGGAAGCTTGGGGGCAATGAATAAGGGGAGCGCGGATAGATATTTTCAAGAGGGAACAGCGCAAGAGAAGCTTGTGCCAGAAGGGATTGAAGGACGCGTGCCTTATAGAGGAAAGATTGCAGATGTGATTCATCAAATGCTAGGAGGTTTGCGCTCATCTATGGGATATTTGGGAGCAAAAGATATTGAAACCTTATGGGAAAAAGCAGAATTTGTAGAAATCACACAAAGCGGACTTAGAGAATCGCATGTGCATGATGTGATGATTACTAGAGAAGCACCGAATTATCATATCAATCATTAGGAATATAAGTGGCGAAACTACTCTTTAGTTATAGTTTATATCACGCAAATACGCAGGATTATGAGAGGATTTTGACTAAATTGCGCACAGAGTTTAGTGCAAACAAGCCGGATATTTATTTGAATAATCCAGAATATTTACTCTTTGTTACTACGAGTGTAGAGTGGCAAAAGGAGATTGTGGGTTTAATTGCGCGACTTAAAGAGTTTGTAAATGCAGAGATAGAAAATTTGCGCAATCAAGGTAGTGATGCGCATATTGTTTATCGTTTTGGAATCTTGGAAATGGAAAGTGCGCTTTTTCAATTTCCGCCAGATTTGGAAGATGACGATGATTAATTGAACGGGCTTAATTAGCGGAATCTAAAGAGACAAAATGGCTATAAGGGGACTTAAGGCTAATCTATCTGCAATGGCAGGGCGGAGATATAGCGATTAGTTTAAGGATTTAAGCGCACAAGAGGCTAGTTTGGGATATGTTTTAGGCTCTGAAATCTTGCATTTGCTTATTAATTCTATTCACAAAAGCACAAATTCAGCAATAGTAGAAGTGGAAAAAGACTTGAGATTTACAAAAGATGGGCAAAGAATCGCAGAAGATGGAATCATAGATAAATCTCCGCTAATTCGGCAGAGTAATTGCGCATTTAAGATTCCAACCTCACGCAACTTTGTAGCCTTTTAGATGAAAACTATAATTTAGCATAAGTCTTTTATTGCCAACGAAAAATCCCCATAGCCACAAGCGTTATCAAGGAGCAAAAATCTTTGAGATTTACTCTTTTATAAAGATTTTCTCACAGCTCCGTCTTTAAAACCGCGCCATTTGCGGCGTTGCTCACAAGCAAAGAGTATCTTTTAAGCCACTTGCTTTTAATTTCTTTTTTTATAGGCTTCCATTGCGCGCGGCGAGATTCTATAATCTTAGAATCCACGAGCAATTCCAATGTGCCTTTTGAAACTGAAATCGCGATTTTGTCTCCGTCCTCAATGAGTGCGATTAATCCTCCCTCTGCTGCTTCTGGGCTAATATGCCCGATGCAGCCTCCCCTTGTCGCACCACTAAAGCGTCCATCGGTGATAAGCGCGACAGATTCACCTAGTCCCATTCCCATAATCATACTTGTGGGGGCGAGCATTTCTTGCATTCCCGGTCCGCCTTTGGGTCCCTCATAGCGAATCACCACGACATTTCCCGCCTTTACCTTGCCTCCCGCAATGCCTTTAATCGCTTCCTCTTGCGAATTAAAGCACACCGCACTTCCCTCAAATTCTTTCATAGATTCTGCCACTGCCGCGACTTTGAGCACCGCACCTTCACGCGCTAAATTACCATAAAGAATCTTTAGCCCACCCACTTGTGAATACGCATTTGCATTGTGGCGAATGATATTTGAGTCTGCAATCTCCGCGTTTTTAATGCGCTCGCCCAAAGTCTCGCCTGTGATAGTTAATGCGTCAAGATAGAGGATAGAATCTTGTGTTGCATTTCTTTTTGCAACTTCATTCATTACTGCCGAAACGCCCCCCGCGCGATTGATGTCTTCCATATGGATTGTGCTTAATGCCGGAGCAATTTTAGCGATATGCGCTACTTGAGAGGCAATGGCATTGATAGAATCTAGGTTGAAATCCACCTCCGCCTCTTTAGCAATAGCTAACATATGCAAGATTGTGTTTGTGCTACCACCCATTGCCATATCCACGACAAAGGCATTATGCACAGCCTTTTTATTGAGGATATTGCGGAATCTAAACTGCTCGCTTTTTTGCTCATCTAGCGCAATTTCTACAATTCTGCGCGCCGCTTTGCGTAAAAGCTCCTCACGCTCCTTGCTTAAGGCTAAAATCGTGCCATTTCCCGGCAGCGCAACCCCCATCGCCTCGCAAAGCGTATTCATAGAGTTTGCAGTAAACATTCCACTACAGCTCCCACCGCCCGGACACGCATTGCATTCTATCTCGTGTAGCCTTTTTTCGCTAATCTTACCCTCTGCGAATGCTCCCACCGCTTCAAAAGCAGAGTTTAAATCCAAAATTGTGCCGTCCTCTAGCTTCCCGGCTTTCATTGGACCACCACTCACAAAGATGGTTGGCACATTCACGCGCAACGCACCCATAAGCATTCCGGGCACGATTTTATCGCAATTTGGGATACAAATCATCGCATCTAGCGAGTGCGCGTTCATCATTGTTTCAATAGAATCCGCAATCAGCTCACGACTAGGCAAAGAGTAGAGCATACCGCTATGCCCCATTGCGATGCCATCATCTACGCCAATGGTATTAAACTCAAAAGGCACACCCCCAGCAGCGCGAATCTCCTCTTTGATAATCTGCGCATAGCGGTTTAAGAAAAAATGTCCGGGAATAATGTCAATATAACTATTTGCAATGCCGATAAAGGGCTTGTTAAAATCTTCATCTTTTAGCCCTGTGGCACGCAATAAACTTCTATGAGGGGCTCTTTGATAGCCCTTTTTCACAATGTCGCTTCGCATAAATCTCCTTTAAGAAAAAGACTTATTTTAGCAAGTTTTAGTTTAAGCAATGATTTTGAAAAACAGGAGTCATTCTAGTAGTTTTGGCTCAAAGGATTCCTCAAGGCTGATAAGCATTTTATGATTGTATCGGAGATTTGGGTTAATGGAAGCATTCAAGAGGCTTTGGATTCTCTGCGGGTCTTTTTCTCTTTGTGTTAGTCGTTTTTGTCTAGTTTCTTGACTTACTTGGACGAGGATTAAAATATCGGCAAAATCCAAGCGGTTTGCACTTGCACCAATGCAAAAAACAAGCTTCACATAAAAAGGGAGGAATTTAAAAAATGGTTTGCAATTATCTATTCTCTGCGGGGGGGGGGAATTTTATTTTAGGACGAGCAATAAAGAGATTAAGGCTCATTACATTATCATCAATTACCGCAATTTGATAGGGCTTAAAATCGCCAAAGCCTTGTTTTCTTATTCTGCCACCAAGTGTGCTTTTGCCACTGCCACAAGCACCACAAATTGCAATTTTGATTTTACCCTCGGGTAAAGAGGTTGATAGAATCTCTTTACAAAGCGCATTGAGTTTATCATAAAATTCTGTCATTTTAACTCCTTGAATCCCTGATTCTTAAACTATTTCCCACTACAAGCAAAGAGCTAAGCGACATAGAAAGTGCCGCAATAAGAGGAATCACAAAGCCTGCCATTGCAAGCGGAATCGTTAGGGCATTATACACAAGAGAGATTCCAAGATTTTGCAAAATAAACCGATAAGTGCGCTGCCCAATCTTAAAAGAATCCAATATGCCTTGCATGCTATCGTCAAGCACGACGACATCACTCACGCTAATAGCTAAATCAATGCCGCCACCCATTGCGATGGAAATATCACTTTTGCCAAGCGCAATGGAATCGTTAATGCCGTCGCCTGCCATTACGACAATTTTGCCCTGTTTGTGTAGTTTGTCAATGAAATTTGCCTTATCTAGCGGACTTTGTGCGGCATAATATTCTGTGATTCCAACAACTTGTGCGACACTTTGACAAGCCCCCGCATTATCACCGCTTAAAAGTATGCAGGCAATCCCTTTTTGTTGCAATGCCGCAATCGTCTCTTTTGCATCTTTTTTAAGAGTGTCTTGTAAGGTAAATTCCACTAAAATCTTAGAATCTTTGGCAAAATAAAACACGCTTGCTTGTGTGTCTTGCAGAGGAGTTGGAATCTCTACATTATGCTCTTGTAAAAGCATCAAGTTTCCGCCTAGATAAGTGTTATCTTGCACCTTTGCTACGATTCCGCGCGCATTAATCTGTATCATAGAATCTAAAGAGATTACTTCATTTTTTTGTCCAATAAACTCTAATACTGCTTTGCTAATAGGGTGGGCATTTTGTGTGAGCATAGAATATAGGATTCCACAATCTTTAGAATCTAGTGCATTTTGAGCGTTAAAATACCGCACATTTAAGACTTTAAGCTTACCCTCTGTTAATGTTCCTGTTTTGTCTAGCACCAATGTGTCAGCTTTGGCAATGGTTTCCAAAAACCGCGCTTCCTTGAAAAGAATCTTGTGTTTTAAGGATTCACTAAGTCCAATAAGAGAGGCAATCGGGGTTGCAAGGGCAAGTGCGCAAGGACAAGCGATGATAATCACAGAAATCATCACCATTAAAGAGCGTTCAAAAGGTGCATTTAGCATATATTCCCAAACCAACAAAGTGCCGAAAGCAAGGGAGAGAATCACAAGGGAAAAATAATGCGAGATATAATCGGCTGCTTCTTGAATCTTGGGGCGCGCATTGAGGGAGTTTTCCACCAAACCTACAATTTTCATCATCAAAGAATCCTTGAAAACCTTGCAGACTTGATATTCAAAGGGGCAATTTAGAGCTAAAGAACCAGAATAAATGGAATCCCCTGCATTTTTGATTCGTGGTAAGGATTCACCACTCATTGCACTTTCATCACAGAGTGCTTCTTGGCTTAACAAAACCCCATCAAGTGCGATGCGTTCCCCCGGTCGCACTTGCACAATATCTCCTACACGCACAGATTCTATTGCGATTTCTTGGAAGTCTTGTGTAGGATTGGAATCCCTAGTGATTTGGGATTCCGAATTTTGTGGAGTTTGTAGCACCCGCACACTCAAGGGCATTTGCGCATTGAGTTTATCTAAGTTATCCACCGCACTTTTTTTGCCACGCACTTCCAAGAATTTGCCAATTAACACGAAAGTAATAATCATCGCAACAGACTCAAAGTAGGTCTCACCACCTTTGAAACTCGCATAAATGGAATAAAGATAAGCCAAACTTGCCCCACTAATCACGAGTAAATCCATATTGGGTGTTCTAAATTTTAGCGCAGCCCAAGCACCACGCCAGAAAATGATTCCGCTAAAAAATAGCACAGGGGTAGAGAGTGCGAATCCTGCGAAGTTTAGAATATTGCGCATTTCATTAGAGATTCCACTAAAATACCCCGCGTATTGTGCTACGGCAATCCACATAATATTCATCACGCAAAAGATTCCAACTACCATTTTAATGTAATAATCACGCTTTTCTTTATTTGCGTAAGCTTCTTGTAAGCGCGGGTCATAAGCGTGTGCGTCATAACCAATTTGTCGGATTGTCTGAATGATTTGAGAAATCTTAATCGCCTTTGGATTATAAAGAATTGTAGCTTTGTTATTGGTGTAGTTAAGATTGACTTTTATGATTCCATTTGTTTTGGCAAGGATTTTTTCATTCAGCCAGACACAAGCAATGCAATGGATTTTTTCTAAAATAAGAGAAATCTCGCACAAATTCTCTTTCACGCTCACATAACGTTCAAAAAATGGCGCAGAATCAAAGGAATCTAGACTTTCATTTTCTAAGATTTGTGTTGCAGGTTCTAAGGTGTTGTTGCCTAATTTGCTATAAAAATCCTCTAAACCCTCGCTATTTAAGAGTTTATAAACGCTCTCACAGCCTTTACAACAAAAATACTTTTCCTCCTTGCCAATTTTGGTTTTAAGCAACACCTTTTCGTCAAACTCTAAATGGCAGTGGTCGCAAAGATGTTTCATAGAATCCCTAAAAAATAAAAGGTATTACACTTAAAAATGTGATACAAAGCAATCCACCGCTAATTTTACTCCAATGTCCTTGCGTGATTATAAGCAATAAATACACTAAAAATCCCGCACTTAATCCAATTGTAATGGAGGTTGTAAGGGGCATTAAAAGAATGATAAAAAAACTTGCAATCAAAGAATCTGTATCGCTAAAATCAATATGTGAAATCTCTAAAAACATAAATGCACCAATCACAACTAAAATGGGATAAATCGCAAAGGAGGGAATGCTCAAAAACAGGGGCAAAATAAAAAGTGTCAAGCAAAAAAATAATGCCGCAAATACTGCACTAAGCCCGCTTCGTCCTCCTGCGGCAGTGCCACTTGCGGATTCTAAAAAACTCGTTGTTGTAGAAGTGCCAAGAAGCCCTCCCGCCATTGTTGCTACTGCATCTATTTGCAAGGTGCGCTCTAGTGGTGTATCACGTTCTGTGTGGTCTAAGCCATAAAACAGATTTGCCTTGATTCCAATCCCAGAAAGTGTGCCTAAAGAATCAAACAAATCCGTAACCATTAGCATTAAAATCACAGGGACAAAGGCGAATTTCAGAATGCCAAACACATCTAACTCTAATGCAATGGGCGCAATAGAAGCAGGAGAGGAAAAGATTTGCGTGGGGGTTTGTGCGATTTCAAATAAGAATCCTATTCCACTAAGCAATGCAATCGTAAGGATAAACGCGCCTTTGACTTTTAAAACATACAAAACAAGCGCAACCATAATCCCAACAATTCCTAAAAGGGTTGTAATATGGCTTAAATCGCCGAGCAATAAATTATCATTTTGGAGCGTGAATATTTCTAAGCCTTTTAAGCCAATGGTTGCAAGAAATGCGCCTAGTCCAACACAAAGAGCAAAACGCAAGTTTTTAGGGATAGATTTCAGAATCCAAACCCTAAAATTACTCAATGAAATCAAAGCAAAAATCAAGCCCGAAACAAATACGATTCCTAAGCCCTGCTGCCACGAGATTCCATAGCCTTGCACAACACCATAAGTAAAATACGCATTCAGCCCCATTCCCACACTCATCGCAACGGGAGTGTTTGCATAGATTCCACACACAAGAGTAGAAAGAATTGTAATAAGTGTAATTGCGGTAATTAAGGCTTCTTTAGGCATTCCTGCTTGAGAGAGAATCTCTGCGGAGACGGGAATCGCATAGAGCATAGACAAAAAAATCGTAAAGCCCGCTAAAAATTCTGTTTTGATATTACTTCCTTTGGTTGGAAGCTGAAAATATTGCTCTACTCGCTGCTTTAAGCTTAAAGGGTTGTGTTTTTGGTGGTTTTTTGCTTGTTGTGTATTACTATGGTTTTGCGATTCTTTCTTTACCATTATTTCCCTGCGCCTATGCGTTGGATTCAAATTGTTTTAAAAATTTCTTAAGATTTCTTGCTGCTTGACGAATCCTATTTTCATTTTCTATAAGAGCAATACGAACATAATTATCCCCGTGATTACCAAAGCCAATTCCCGGACTTACCGCGATTTTTGCCTCTTGCAAAAGCTGTTTAGAAAACTCCATACTGCCTAGATGTTTAGCGCATTCTGGAATCTCCGCCCAAATAAACATACTTGCTTTTGGTTTTGTCATTTTCCACCCAGCTGCTCCAAAGCTATCAATTAGCACTTCCATACGATGTTCGTATTTGTGGGCAATCTCTTGCACACAAGTTTGGTCGCCATTTAAGGCAATTGTAGAGGCGATTTGAATCGGAGTGTAAAGCCCATAGTCTAGCCAACTTTTGATTTTTTGTAACGCACCAATGAGCTTTTCATTACCTACCATACAACCCACTCGCCAACCCGCCATATTATAGCTTTTAGAAAGAGTATAGCCTTCTACGGCGACATCTAGCGCACCTTCTATTTCAAAGATAGAGGGTGCAACATAACCTCCAAAGCTCAAATCCGCATAGGCAATATCGTTTATGATATAGAATCGCTCTTGTTTTGCTAGATTCACAAGTCTTTCATAGAATCTCTTATAAACAACCACCGTGGTAGGATTATGAGGAAAGTTTGTTACAACAAATTTTGGTTTGGGCATTGTGTTTTTAAGGGCTTTTTGTAGAGATTCAAAATAAGCCTCTTCATCTAATTCATAGTTTTCATTCCACTTTAACCCAAAAGTCGCTACATTCGCACCCGCTAGCATAAAGGCATAATAATGAATCGGATAAGCTGGCTCTGCAACGATTGCAGTATCACCGGGATTTGTAATTGCTTGGACTAAATGCACATAACCCTCTTTAGAGCCCATAGAAACACAAACTTGTGTGTCGGGATTTAAAGTGATTCCGTATTTGCGTTTGTAGGTATCTGCAATGGCAAGACGGAGTTTATAGATTCCTTTACTTGCCGAATAGCCGTGATTTTTGGGCTTGTGTGCTGCTTCACAGAGTTTATCTATGATATGTTTTGGAGTTGCGCCATCGGGGTTTCCCATACTAAAGTCAATCACATCTTCGCCCTCTTGACGCATTTTTAATTTAATTTCGTTAATGGCAGCAAAAACATACTTTGGTAATCTTTTAATTCTTTCAAACTCAATTTCTTTAAACATTTTTTCTCCTTTTTATTTTCATTTTAGTGTTACATCTAAGCCATTTTTTGTTGTAATGGGCAAAAAAGTATCCGTGATTTTTACAAACATTGCTCCCTTTGGAATCTCTTTTTGGAATGCCTGTGAGGATTTTTGATTGCTAATAATTTCTAAAATATTCAGATTTTTATCAAAAAATATTAATTTTGGATACCATAGGATTCCATTGCTTGATTTGACTTCTAGTCGGCTACCTTTATCAATTTGATACCAATATTCTCCCTTTAGATTGGCTTTGTGATTCGTTTCATTGGTGGTTAATTTGGTTGCTTTTGGGTATTGAAATGTAGTATTTGTGATAATGTAATTCCATTGATATATGTGGCTTCGTTCAATATTTAAAACTTTGTAGCCATAATCGTATAGTTTTTCTTGTAAAAGCGTAGGGTCAATCGCATATTCAGTATTCATAGAGAGAATAAACTTAAATTGTTGTTCGTTAAGCACACTTTCTTTAAGTAGAAAGTAATAATATCCCATTTCATTTAAAATATCATAGAGTACATTTGTAAAAGTGGTTGGATTTTCCTTGACACTAAAGGTAACTTCAAGTTCCATTGGTTGCTTAAAAGTGAGCTTTAATAAACCATTTTGTTTAAGTGTTTGAGAGATTTTATATAAATCTGGTTGTCCTGCACTATCCAAAAAATATCTTTGATTGCTAAAGAGTCTTTGGATAAATTTTTGATTTGTTTTATATTCTTGCACGCCTAAGAGTTGCGCAACTTTGTAATCAATCGGATTTTGTAATGTAGGAGTTTGTGCATTAATAGAGTTTTCTAGCAGACAAACAAAAAGGACAATCCATAAGCATTTGCGGGTTATTTCTACCACCCTAATCCCCTTGTATGTTGATTATATTGTGCAAGCGTAATTTCACTGAAGTTTCCTGCTTCATCTACCCAAAAAAGCATTTTTTCTGCTTTGTTGTAGTTTGTTAGTTCGCCATTGTTGTTTAAATCTAGCATTCCGTGTCCTGTAATAATAGTTTGCGGGCGGGTTAAGTCAATCTCTATGGCATTGCTTGTTAGGAGTGAAGTTTTTTTGCGTGTATCTAAATACACGATTCCAACCCAAACATTGGAGCGAGGGACGATTTCTAACTTGCGTGTAGATGTTGTAATAGCTTGTGTTGGGGTGTTGGGTGTAGGTTGGATAGAATCTTGTGTATTTTCTGTATTAGCAACTTGTGGTAGCTCATTTAGAGGCGCAGAGGCAGAGGCGTCTAAAGAAGTATTTGTGGGTAGTGGTTCGTCTTTTGCAGATGTAGCGGGAGCTACTATATTTTCTGTGGCATTGTTTTCTGTATTTTCTAGTTCTACATTGGGGTTAGTATGTTGAGATTCTATTGGTGTTGGCTCTTTGGTAGTTTCTTTAGCGGAATTGTCAGAGAAATTTGTCCAAGCATAAAATCCAACACCCAAAAAGAGGATAATAATTGCACTAAGAATGAGGTATTTTTGGGAATTATTTTGTTTGATGACTTCGTGCGTAACCTTGAAATTAATGACTGTTTCTAGGCTTTCTTGTTTTTGGTCAGGGCGGTTATTCCAAAACTCATTATATTCCTCTTGCCATTTTTGTAAATTGACATTATATTCGCGCTCCAAAATCTTGACTAATCCAATCGTTGTCGTATGGTCTTGGAGTGCTTCAAAGTTGGAATCCAAAATAAATTGGATTTTGTTTAACGCCATATGTGTGTGTTTTGAGATTTCTCTTGCTCCAATTTTTTTTAATTTTTCAATATCTTCCATTCATAATCCTATCTATTAAAATTGCACCCGCTGTGCTGACATTGAGAGAATCAAACTCTCTTTTTTGCGGAATAGCAAGGTTTTGGTCCATTTTTTTTAAGATTCTATTTCCCAAACCCTCTCCCTCATTTCCTAAAAATAATGCTTTTTTGCCCTTTGGTATTTGCGTGAGATGTGTGCCTTTTGGATTGGTTCCATAAAGGGTAAAATTAGCCAATCTAAGCTCATTTGCAACATCTAGCGCATTATGCACGACTGCAAAGGGCATATCCAACATTGCTCCTGCACTTGCGCGCAATACCCCTTCTTGTTTTAATTCTTTTAAGCCACAAATTACGATTCCATCTACACCTAGCACATAACTACTGCGAAAGAGTGCCCCAAGATTCCCAACATCATTAACACCGCACAACACTAGCACAAATTGCATTGTCTTAATGGCATTCCATTCCAATGGCACAAGAGGGGAAATCTCTAGCAAATAGCCTTGATGATTTCCACCTTTTGCTAAAGCTTGCGCCTTTTTGGAATCTACGCGAAGCAATGGGATATTTAGCTTTGCAAAAGCCTGAAACAGCTTTTTGTCAATCTCTTTAGCAAGGTAAATGGTTTGTATTTTTTCGCTATGTTTTAAAAGAACAAGTTCAGCAATGCGCTTCCCATAAACAATCATTGATTTTATCCTATTTTTTCTTAAATTTTTTGTTTATTTTGTTAATAATTCATAATATTCACTCGCATTTCCGCCCTTTAATTTTGCTAGAATCTTAGCTTTTATTTTAGGCGGAATCTCTAGGCTTAATACCATTTCTTGCGTCAGGACTTTTTCTTCTTGTTGGTCTGTTGTAGGGCTAAGAATAATCACCCACTCGCCTTTAAGAAATGCAGAATCTTTGCGGCATTTTTGCGTAAAAGATTCTTTGATTTGCTTTAAGGTGTCTTTAAAGGTTTGTTGGTGCTTTTTTGTTAATTCTTTTGCTAAAAAAACTATGCGCAAGGAATCAATTTGCGTCATTAGTTCTAAGGTTTCTAGCAATCTGTGTGTCGATTCATAAAAAACAACAGGATAAGGGCTCTTGAATGCTCTGTGTAGGGATTCTAAACGTTCTTTTATCTTGTGTGGCAGAAATCCTAAAAAGCTAAATTCTTTTTCTATGATTCCGCTAAATGCTACCGCCAAAGTAACTGCACTAATCCCACCTAACACTTCATAAGGCAAACTTCTCTCCTGCAAGAATCGCACAAGCTCTACGCCAGGGTCGCTAATACATGGCATTCCAGCGTCGCTTAAAAAGCCAATTTTTTGACTGAAAAACTCTTCTGTTGCTTGACTAAGAAATTGCGATGCGTTATGCGTATGAAAGGAAAAATATTGATAATCTCTAAAAGAGAGAATCCCACGCTCTGTGAGCAGTGCAATTAATCGTTTGCTGACTCTTGTATCCTCGCATAATAGCACTTCGCAATGTTTTAAAGCCTCTATTGTGCGCAATGTAATATCTTGTAGATTGCCAATAGGAGTTGGCAGAAAAGTAACCATAAGAATGGGTTATTTGAGGTTGTATCTTTGCTTGAATTTCTCCACTCTTCCTGCGGTATCTACAACTTTGTCTGAACCGGTATAAAAAGGATGGCAAAACGAAGAAATGTCAATTCTTAAAGCAGGTTTTGTGCTTAGAACTTCTATTTCTTTGCCACTAGTAACGCAAGTTACTTTGCAAGGGACATATTCTGGGTGGATTCCTTTTTTCATCATAACAGCCTTTAAATTTTAGATAAAATAAAGCGAAAATTATATCTAAAAAATACTAAGATTTAGCATAAATTTTAAAATTCTTTAGCATATTTTTGTTAAACTTGCCTCCTTAGAAATTTAATAGAATAAAATCGGAGCAAAAAAATGATTACACCACGCACTTTAAGCGGCTTTAAAGACCGACTTCCTAAGGAATCTTACGCGAAGTCTCAAATGCTAAAAAGCATTGTAGAATCCTTTGAGAAATTTGGCTTCTCTCCCATTGAAACACCGCATTTAGAATATGCAGAGATTCTAAAAAAGCAAGGTAGTGAGGAAATCCAAAAAGAAATGTATCATTTTTTGGACCACGGAGGACGTGAGGTTGCGTTGCGGTTTGATTTAACCGTGCCTCTTGCGCGTTTTATCGCACAATACAAAAACGAGCTTGGTTTGCCTTTTAAGAGATATTGTATCGGTAATGTGTTTCGTGGTGAGCGCGCTCAAAAAGGGCGTTACAGGGAATTTACACAATGTGATTTTGATTTTATTGGCACACAAAGTATTGGAGCAGATGCAGAAATTGTCCAAGTGATTTATCAGACTTTGCGTCATTTAGGTGTGGAGAGATTTACGATTGCACTAAATAATCGCAAGATTTTTAATGGTTTAATGGAATCTTTGGGAGCACAATCGCAAACGATTGAAGTGCTAAGAATTGTTGATAAGATGGATAAAATAGGGCGCAAGAGTGTGTGCGAGGAGCTAGAAAAAGAAACGAGTCTTAAGAGTGAGCAAATTGCTATGCTTTTGGATTTTATCGCGCAAAAGCAAGAGGGAAGTTCTTTGGAGTTTTTGGCGAAATTAGAATCTTACAAGGCAAGAAATGCGACTTTGGCAGAGGGTTTAAATGAACTTTGCGCACTTTGTGTGTTGCTAAAGCCTCTGATTCCGCAAGAGTTTTATCAAATCAATCTTTCTATTGCGCGTGGGCTTGGGTATTATACCGGAATCATTTATGAAACGACATTGGACAATTTGTCCGCACTTGGTTCAGTTTGTTCGGGTGGTCGTTATGATAATTTGACGCAAAACTTTTCTAAGGATTCTTTAAGCGGTGTGGGTGCGAGTATCGGGCTAGATAGAATGCTTGCGGGGCTAGAGGAGCTAGGCTTAATGCAAAGTAGCGCAAATGTCGCAGATGCTTTGCTAATTCCGCTTCAGAGCTTGGAATATGGCTATTTTGCGGCACAGAATTTGCGGAATCTTGGCTTGAAAATAGAAGTTTATCCCGAGATTGTGAAGCCTAAAAAGTCTTTTGCTTATGCGAATACTAAGGGATATAAATATGTGATTGTGTTAGGAGAGGAGGAGGAAGCGCAAAAGACTTATACGCTTAAAAATATGGAAAGCGGGGAGCAAAAAAATCATTTAAGTTTGGAATCCCTTGTGAAGTGTTTGCAGGTTGTGGAAGCTTAAGTGTGTCTTTGTGGGATTCTGCATTAGCGGAATTAGGGATTTCACTCTGTCATTGCGAGAAAATTTGAAAAATTTTCGTGGCAATCCATAATTAAGAATCTCTCCATTGAGATTCCATTGTAGATTGGTCTTTAGCTTAGATTATGGATTGCCACAGCCTCTAATGAGGCTTCGCAATGACGCGGTGGCAAACCAAAGTAATACAAAATGATAAATTATTTCGTCTCTTACTGCGTTCATTCCTCACAATGGCAAAAACCAAAGCAATAAATCCTATTTAAGTTTTTACGATAAATTGCCGATATGAATACTATAATTAAAGAACCTTAAATAAAATAAAACAAGAAGGAATTGGCTATGAAAAGGTTTGTTTGGCTGTATTTTTATGTGCGGGATTGGCATTTGGTTTAAGTGCAGGAGAGATAAATTTACCCCTAAATGCTAAAATTGGCAAAACTTTAGAGGGCAAAGTGCTTCAAGAAGTGTTATAAAAGGTAGCAAATAGTAAAAAAGGGGTAGTGGAGAAAAATATTTCAGAGTGGGACGCTATAAGAAATGCTTATAATGGTATTTTTCAAGGAGATAATACAGGGGGACCAAGAACCGCAACCAATAGTGCGAGAATGTGGATATATGCAACTTCTTACAGAGATTTTGCAAATAGAGTAATATTTTCTCGCAACTATAGTAAAAATGGAGTAAAAGATTATTTCCACGCTGTGATTAATGCAGATGGGACATTACAGATTACTTCAGTGATAACAGATTATTCTACGGATAGAGTTTATACAACCAAGCCTTATCCGCTTAATGAATGGGTGTATATCCAAGCATTTCAACAAGCAAATCTCTATACAATAGGTTGGAAAACTGCTACTGATGAGGAGAGAAAATCTAGAACTTTTACAAGAAATGTGGATTTGGTGGGGGTAAATTTTGAAAATATCTTTAAAATTGATAATGCTGAAATAAGCCTAAATTCTTGCGTTCCTGTGAAAGAATTTTTTTGGCAACCCGGTATTTATATGTTTGAGCTTATGTATAACTACAATGCGAAAGCTAAATTAATACAACAAAATAGGCAAAATGTCTTTGGATTAGACACGGAACTTGTAGATAATATCAATGCTGTAATAATGGGGCAGCCATCATTTTTGGCAGAGGATTCTTTCATTGTGTATGCTGATAGTAATGATATTGTAATAGACATTAGAAGCACAATAGGACTTTAAATGTATTTAGGGAAAGTAAATGATTCAAAGCATTTATTTGCAAATGCAAATTCTAATGAGGCATTAGCAATCAAAAATAAATTAAGCCTTAAGGATAAAGTAGAACTAGATGAAAATGGCAAGCCAAAAATTGTCAATGGAAAATTTCAGTGGAATGCGGAATATACGAAAGAGTTAAGAGCTTCCGCGAACAATTCTGTAACTAATTTTATAATGGCTAATACTAGTTTTCAGAGCTTTAACAATCGCAATATTGTTAATTTTACAAATCTAGCTAGCAAGAATGTATGGAGTTCTCAAGGCAGTCAATATGCCTTTAATAATAGCAATTCTATGCTTGAAAGAAACAATGGTGCTTACTATACAGGCAGCGATTATTTGCAACTAAATGCGCTTGCAGAATCTGCGAAGCTAAAAACCGCAATAGGAGAGGCGGAAGTTTTTTAGATATGCTAGGTGATAACGATTCCTTAGGCGTGGGAGATGTGGGGAAGATTGGGAATCTCTTTAACTTTGATGCAATAATGACGGATTCTTAGATAAAGAGGACGAGCTATTCTCTAAGCTGAAACTCCGTGTGGATAATGGCAATGGCGAGTATAGAATCGCAAACTTAAGTGATGTGGTTAGTAGAATAGATTTGTATGACTTCATCAAAGGCTATGACAAAAGCATAGGGTATGATGGGCTAACTCTAGCGCAAATCAAAGAATATCGCGCAAACTATCACTTTAGAAAGATTCCAGATGATAAAAAGCTAAGTCCTTATGTGGATATTCGCGCATTTAGGGGGCAGGAAATGAGCCTATTCCCACCCGAGCAGCATTACAAAGAGATAAACAAAAAGGACATTAGAGATATGTTTGAAGCCTATGCTGATAAAGAAGGCTGGGTGAATCTCAAAGACAAAGAAGTCAATGAAGCCCTTTTTGCAAGTGGAGAGTTTATCACAAATTTTGCCTATAAAAAGACGAATCTAGCGGGAGTGGAGATGCTAGAGGAATTTAAGGTGGTAGATAGGCTAGATAATGGCTCAAGACCATCGTCTTTTTATGATGGGCTTAATATCCGAGAGTTTGAGGAGAAATACAGTCGTCTGCATAATAAAAGTAAGCCAAGCTATGAGGAGCAGTATAAAGAGGCATTTACGAAGTTGTATGATGAATATTATGAGGCGAAAAATAGCTTTATGGGCGCAAAAGAGAATCTGCTCAATAATGAGCTAGTAGATAGCGAGATAAAGGAGAAAGTAGAATCGCTAGAGGAATCTAGCCAAATGAGTGCCATAAGGCAAAAGTTTCATAGTATTGTTGGAATAGAGTTTAGCGAGGAGCGGCTAGAGAGAATCAAAAATGCGCTTGATGACCCAATTTTGAGCAAAGAAGTCGCAGCGGCTATGCAAGATGCGGAGGCTGTAACTTCTATGAGACTTGAGAAAGATGGCAGGATTCTACTTCGCTTTGAATCAGGGCGAGAGATTCTCGTAAATGAGCTTTATAATGAGACAGGTGAGCTTTATATTACCAAAAGGGGCGATAGGGCTGGAATCAGCCTAGAGGCAAGAAGCAAGAGTGATGAGGAACTAAGCAAAATAGATTTTAGTGAATATGGAATCCGACAAGGAGAGGAAATTGTGAGCTTAAAAGATATAGGTGCAGAAATGGTGCAACGATTAGTCAATGAAAATGGCAAATTTTTGGGGTTTGCAATCCAGCTTGCAGGGCAAAAACAAGAAAGGATTGTAGAGAATCTTTATAATCTCTACACGATAGACCATTTCAACAAAACACAAAGCTTTGCGCTAGAGGCGTAAGGTGATAACTGCTACTAATTTAAGATTGATATTGTTTTGGAGTGTTAAAAGCATTCAAGATTCCTTATGGAATCTTGAAGTTTGGAACCATTTAAGAGTGGAGAGATTTTGTGTAGTTTTTCACAGAATCTATCCCTTGTGCTTTTGCGCCCGCAAATACTTTAGAGACAAATTCCCAATTAATATGACTAAAAAACTTTTCCAAATACGCAGGACGCGCGTTTCTGTGGTCAATATAATATGCGTGTTCCCACACATCTACGACAAGCACAGGAATCAACCCGTCTGTTACGGGGGTTTGTGCATTGCTTGTTTGCTTGATTTCTAGCTTGCTTGTTGCAGGGTTATAGACAAGCCAACACCAACCAGAACCAAAAAGCGTAGTGGCGGAATTTAAAAATGCTTCTTTAAATTTCTCCATATCTCCAAAACTTGCTTTGATGGCTTCGTCTAGCTCGGAGCTTTTGTTGCTTACATTTGGGCTAACGCAATCCCAATAAAAGTCATGGTTATACACTTGTGCAGCATTATTAAACACGCCTCCTTGTGATTTTGTGAGAATCTCAAATAAGCCTTTACTTTCAAATTCCGTTCCCTTAATCAAATTATTTAGATTGTTGATGTAGGTTTGGTGGTGTTTGCCGTGATGATATTCACAGGTTTCTTTACTAATAAAACCTGTAATCTCAGTAAATGGTAATGTGCGTAATTTAAACATAATTAATCCTTAAAATAAATTAAAACATAAAGTTTTGAGATAAGATTCTAACATAATTAAAATAAAATTATCCTCTAATCTTTCCTTGAAATCTTAAAGAAAAATTTTGTAAAATTGCTTCATTTTGTTTCATAAGGATTGTTCAATGGCAGTTGTTTTACAAATTGGAGCAGGGGGAGTTGGAGGCGTTGTCGCGCACAAAATGGCGCAAAATCGCGAAGTGTTTTCACGCATTATTTTGGCTTCACGCACATTGAGTAAATGCAAGGCAATTGCGGATTCTATCCGCGCTAAGGGTTTAGGCGAAATTGAGATTGATGAAGTTGATGCAGATAATGTGGAATCCCTTGTGGCTTTGATTAATAAATACCGCCCAAAAGTCGTGGTGAATGTCGCGCTTCCCTATCAGGACTTGAGCATTATGGAGGCGTGTTTGCGCACAAAGACGCATTATTTAGACACTGCAAACTATGAACACCCCGATTCTGCACATTTTGAGTATAAAGAGCAGTGGGCGTATGACACGCGCTACAAAGAAGCGGGGATTTACGCACTGCTTGGCAGTGGCTTTGACCCGGGCGTTACAAATGTCTTTTGCTCCTATGCGCAGAAGCATTATTTTGATGAGATTCATAGCATTGATATTTTGGATTGCAACGCAGGAGACCACGGATACGCGTTTGCGACCAACTTTAATCCCGAGATAAACTTGCGTGAAGTCAGCTCTAAGGCGAGGTTTTGGGTGAAAGATTCTCAAAGTCAATATGCACAAAACTTTGACCTCTCGCGTGATAGCATTTATCGCAAATTTGAGGCTAAAGAGAAGCATTTTAAATTGGAATCTAACACGCAGGATTTGAAAAATGAGCCATATTTTAATGGTGAGTGGCGCGATATTCCACCCCTTGCGCTAATGAAAGAGTGGGATTATCCCGAAGTGGGCGTGAAAAACAGCTATTTGCTTTATCACGAGGAGCTAGAATCGCTTGTGCGTAATATTAGGGGCTTAAAAAGAATCCGCTTTTTTATGACTTTTGGCGAGAGTTACCTCACGCATATGAAGTGCCTCGAGAATGTCGGGCTTTTGCGCGTGGATTCTGTGGAACATAAGGGGCAAAAAATCGTGCCAATAGAAGTGTTAAAGACACTTTTGCCCGACCCTGCAAGTCTAGCTTCACGCACAAAGGGCAAGACAAATATCGGCTGTTACATTAAGGGCGTGAAAGAGGACAAGGAGCGCACGATTTATATCTATAATGTATGTGAGCACGAGAAATGCTATGCGGAGGTAAATGCGCAAGGTGTGAGCTATACGACAGGTGTGCCTGCGATGATTGGGGCGAAGCTTATTTGTGAGGGCAAGTGGGGAGTTGGCTCTGTGAAAAATTCGTCTCTTACGCAATCTTTGAATGAGTGCGTCAATTTAGCTTCAATTACGGACGCCAAGTCCGCTCCTTCGCCTCATCTTGCACAACATTCAAATCTCGCGCAAGATACTAGAATTTTTAATGCCGAGCGTTTAGAGGCAAATAAGGATATGCCAAAGGGCGGGGAGGCACAAGGCATGGATTCTAAAAATGGCAGTGGTGTGTGGAATATGGAACAAAACGACCCCGACTTCTTTATGAGTGAGCTAAACAAGCAAGGGCTTCCTTATGTCGTGTTGGAAATAGAATCTAATGGAGAAGCAAAAGTGCTAGAAGATGGGAGAGGGTGAAACTTACTTAATGGTGTTTGTGGCATTTGAGTATTTAGAGGAATAAGGAGATATTTGTGGGTGTATTGTTTAAATTATTACGTTATGTGTTCTTTTCTAAAAAGCGCACGATTTATGCTTACAGAGAGAATAGAGGGCATAAAGATTTTAATAATGCACGAAAAAACAAGCAAAAAGGCGATAAATACGAATTGCAAATTGTTAGGCATTATAAACAGCAGGGTTACAAGGTATATCCTAAAGGTCTTAAGGAGGGTCGGCGCGATAAAGGCATTGATATAATTGCATATAAAGGTAAAGAGGCACTTTTGATTCAGTGCAAGAATTGGGAGCGTTCGCAAGTGAAGCAGGAGCATTTGAGAATCTTTTTAGGCGATTGCACCGCATACATAGAGCAAAATCAAAAGATTTTTGCTAAAAGAAGTGTTCGCCGAGTGTTTGTAACGAGTTGTGAAAGTGTGGATTATGGGGTAAAAAAATTTTTGGAAGAAAACGATATGGAGTATAAGATTATCCCTTATTTTGCGTGAAACTTGCACTCAAATTCAAAAAACAATCCAATAAGAAATTAAGCCCAATCTCGCTAAAATACCGCAAAGTAAAGGCATAAGGGAGTGTTGCGTATGGATTACAAAAAAGCATTTTATTCTAAGCTAGAGGATTGCTATTTGGGCGTGAAAATCAAAGACTTTGAGGAAGGAAATATCGCTAAAAGTGGCTTTAGCAATCTGCTAAAAATCAAAGAGCAGTATTTCGCCCATATCAAAGCCTACTTAGATTCACAAATTGAGGGAGAACCGCAATCCCACGATATTTATAATAAGCTTTTTACTTTCTTTGATAGCTATCTTAATGAGAGCGGCACGCCATTTTTTAACGATACTCCCGCCTATAAAAACATCTATGCTAAAGTATATAGTAATTCCAAAGACACAAGCCTCTTTTACAAAACGCAAAACCTCTATTATGTGAAATCCGACACACTTTACCAAAGCCTTACCTTAAGCGATGATAAGCAAAGCTATGCAGTCTTATTTGATGCGAGTGAATACAAGCAAAATGCCGATAACACTAAAAACAAAATTATTTTTAAGTTTGCGGGTGTTGAAAGTATAAATGTTGAAATAAATGATGAGGACAAAGCACAGATTCTTATCAAGGTAAGCAACCAAAAAGACTTATTCCCAAATCTCAATAATGTCTTCAAGCAAAATTCTAATGAGTTTAGTGAGGAGTTTTTAAAGGATTTAAAGCAAAATGCAATTATTAAAGATTCTAAAATCAAAATCAATGAAGAGGAATTGAAAAAAATCTTTAGAAGCTATAAAAAGCAAAGCGAAATAGATTTCTTTATCCACAAAAATGCGACTGCCTTTTTAAAAGAGCAGTTTGATTTGTGGATGTTTGGCTATCTTTATAAAGAAAGTGCAATTCAAGAATGGAATCCAGAGATTATCGCACATTTGCAATGCATTAAAAATATCGCCTATGAGGTGATTAAGCTTATAGGGGATTTTGAAAATGAGCTAAAGGCAGTATGGCTAAAGCCCAAATTTGCAAAGAAAGTGGAATATGTTTTTAGTATTGATAAGCTTAATCTAAATCTTATAGATTCCATAATAAACGACAAAGGCTTTGAACCCCAAATCAAAGAATGGCAAGAATTAAATCTCATTGATGAGGATTTTAAGAAAGAGGATTTATTGAGTAATGACAAATACCGCTATCTCCCCCTTGATACAAAGCACTTTAGCAAAGCAACAAAATACAAGTTTCTAAGCAGTTTTGAAGATTTAGAATCTGTGTTGAATGGCGAACTGATTAAAGCGGATAATTTTCAAGCTTTGAATTCCCTAATGCCTAAATATCAAGGCAAAGTGGATTTAATCTATATTGACCCGCCTTATAATACAGGCAATGATGGCTTTATCTATGCGGATAATTTTAATCACGCTTCGTGGCTTTCACTGATAAATAATCGTTTAGAACTTTCAAAAGAGCTTTTAAATAATAAAGGAAGTATGTTTATAAGCATTGATGATAAAGAACAAGCAAGATTAAAGCTTATATGTGATGAAGTGTTTGGGGAGGAGAATTTTGTAAGTAATGTGATTTGGAGAAAAAGGGCGGGCGGAGGCAATGATTCTAGGCATATTGCAAACGAACAGGAATATTTGTGTTTTTATGCAAAAAATGCAGAAACTTTAATTACAAATGGAATTGCAAGACCAAGTGTAGCTAAATACAAGCAAGACGATAAAGGATATTATACTGAAAAGCCACTTAACGATACAGCCTTGCAAGATAGTGTAGGGTTACATTATGATATAAAATTGCCAAATGGCAAAACTTTAAATGGAAACGAACATCAATGGAAAATGTCGGAATCCACATTTTTGGCTCGATTAGAACGCAATGAAATTATTTTCAAATCTAATGATAAGGTATATTATAAGCACTATATTGATATTAACTCAAATTTGATTCCAGCTTCTATTTGGTATGATTTGGTATTAAATGCTGATGCAACACAAGAAATAAAATCATTGTTTAAAGACAAAGCGTTTGACACTCCAAAACCCGAAAAACTCTTAAAAAGAATCTTGGAAATTGCAAGTAAAGATTCTAGCATTGTGCTTGATTTTTTTGCAGGAAGTGGCACAACTTTAGCGGTAGCACAAAAGTTAAAACGTAAATGGCTAGGTATTGAAATGGGAGAGCATTTTTATAATGTTGTCATTCCTCGCCTTAAAAAAGTTATAGCTGGATTTGCAAGTGGTATTTCTAAAGAATGTGATTATAAAGGTGGAGGAGCTTTTAGATATTATGAATTAGAATCCTATGAAGAAGCTTTGAGCCATTGTGAATATGTGCTTGAGTGTAAAGAGCCTCAAAAGGTAGAAAACAAAAATAACTACAAAGGCAAAGACTATGCTAAAGCTGAATCGATACTCGACTATCGCAAATCCCGCAAACTCATTGATAGGCTTAATAAAGGTGAGAGTGTGTGCCTAGATATGCACACAGAGTATAGAGAGGAGTTTGATATTTTTCAGTCTATGGCAAACCTAATGGGGTGGAAAATCAAGAGGTTATTTTTGGATTCCAAAGGCATAGAATCTTGTGAGTTTGATAATGGTGAGATTGTCTCTTTGGATTCGCTAGATTTAGCCAAATACCCAAAACTGAAAAACCTAATATGGTGGGAGTAGGGAATGAGTGAAAATGAAATTTTAGAAAATATCAAAAAAGAAGTTAAAAGAATTATAGAAGATTCTGAATATTCAGCCAAAGGGCATTTTGAGAGTGCTAAATATTGGAGATATGGGAACTATATTCTAATGGTAGCCTCTATCATTTCTGTTTGTGCAAGTTTAGTTTTTGTATATGATGATTCGGATAAATTTTGGAGTGGTTTTGTTGCTATTGTGTCAGGATTTATTACAATGTTGCTTGTTTTTTTGAATCCTCAAAAGAAATACTCATCTCATCAAAATAGCGGAAATAAATATCTTGCTCTTAGAAACAAGGCAAGAATATTTTTAGAAATAGAATCTAAGAATATGGATATAGAGCAACAAGTAGAATCTTTGAAAAAGTTAGATTCTAAAAGAAATGAAATAAATAAGCATTCTTTGCCTATTGCTTCAATGGGATATGAAAGTGCAAAAAAGCAGATTGAAATAGATAAAAATATACAATACCAAGTAGATAAGGAGCAAAATGAGTGTAAATAGCTATTTGAATGATTTGGCTGTAAGGGCAATTGTAAGGGATAATGAGAAGAATAAAATTCAAGTTTCTATTAACACAATATTTCAAAGATTACAACAATTTGATGAAAGTAATGAGATTTTGATTACTCCGAGAAAACAAATTGAAAAATATTTTGTTTTTGGTTCTTATAAAAGAAAAACGATTATATCAAGGCAATTTGATGAAAATTCTGATGTTGATATAATGGTTGTTTTTGGAAAAATATTTGGAGGATTTTATCATTTAGAACCTAGAAATAATTATCCTAAAAAACCACAGACTTATTTAAATTACCTAAAAGAATTTGCAGAATCAAAATACCTAAACTCTGTTTGTAAGCAAAGTTTCCCAGCAGTAGTTTTAGAACTCAATCATATTAAATTTGATTTAGTTCCAGCTATTATTGATGATTTTGGAGATTATAAAATTCCAAATAAACAAGGTTGGTATCAAACGCAGATTTTAGATTGGATTACAACTAATCCAAATGATTTAGATGGGGCATTAGTAAATGATCAAACGCTAAGGCGATTAGTAAGGGTAGCTAAAATATGGAATGTGAAACAAGGGCGTATTTATGATTCTTATGAATTGGAAAAATGGATAGTGCAAAAAAGCTTTTATGGAGATTTGAGTGAGCATTTTTATAATTTTTGCAATTTACTGCCTATTAATTATGATTTATCTCAAGAAAAGAAAAATCAAATTCAAAGATTAAAAGACTTAGCAAGAAAAGCCAAATATAGTGATGATGAAAGTTGCATTAGAGGTTTATTTGAATGAGTTTAGAATCTATGCCAAACCTCCTCCCCTACACCACGCAAGATAAAAAAGTCAAGGTTGAACTCTATAAGCTTGGTGAGAGTGTATTTTTAGCCCAAGATGCTATGGCAAAACTTTTTGCATTTGCAAGATTACATCTAAAGAAACTTCGTTTTGACACCTCAAAACAAAATATAAGTTTGCATATAAGAAATATCCTGCAAGAGGATTCAGTATGTAAGGAATACTTACATACTGCCAAAGATGGCAAATCATACAAAGGCGCACAATGAAACAAGATAAGCAAACAAATCCAATCATTATCTATCAAGATAGTGCAAATAATCCCGCTATTAACATAAGATTAGAAAATGAAACCTTATGGCTTACGCAAAGGCAGATTGCCGAGCTTTTTGATAAAGATAGAAGTGTGATTACTAAGCATATCAAAAATATTTTTGAAGAGGGCGAATTAGTGGAAAATTCAGTATGTGCAAAAATTGCACATACTGCAAATGATGGCAAAACTTATGAGACATTGTATTACAACCTTGATATGATTATCTCTGTGGGCTATCGTGTCAATTCCAAAAGAGCCACGCAGTTTCGTCAATGGGCAAATAGAATCTTAAAAGAATATCTCATTAAGGGCTTTGTGCTTGATGATGAGAGGTTAAAGGGGCAAAAACAAGATTATTTTGATGAGCTTTTAGAGCGACTTAGAGATATTCGCTCTAGTGAAGCAAGAATGCACGCCCAAGTGTTAAAGATTTTTAGCACTGCCATAGATTACGATAAAGATTCTTCGCAAGTCCAAGAGCTTTTTAAAACCATTCAAAACAAACTGCATTATTCCGCACACGGACGGACAGCGAGTGAGATTATCTTTCAAAGGGCAGATTCTGATAAAATTAATATGGGGCTTACAAATTTTAAAGGCAAAATGCCCACCAAAAAAGAAAGCGAAATTGCTAAAAATTATTTAAATCAAGAGGAATTAGAGGCATTAAATAGAATCGTTACAGCGTATTTTGAGTTTGCAGAGCTTAGTGCGCTCAATCGTGAGCAAAAAAGTATGCAAGAGCATTTAGAAAAACTCAATGAGTTTTTAAAATTTAGTGGGCGGGAAGTGTTGCAAGGTGCGGGGAAAATCTCTCATCAAAAAGCCCTAGAAAAGGCACATAAAGAATACAATCTTTACAAACAAAAAACAAAAGAAGAAATAGAAATCGCCTATGAAGAATTTAATGCACAAACAAAAGCCTTGAGAAAAGGAAAAGCAAATGAGTAAAACAAAATCCGCACAAAAAGCAACTTTAGAGAAAAAATTGATTCTTAAAGAAATCCTTGCGCCAAAGATTCAGGACTTTGAATCCCTTTTTGCCTCCCTTGAATTTGGTAGCTTTTCTCATAGCATTTCTTTGCAAGAATATCAAATCGCAGCCCTTAAAAGCGCGATTGCTGCTTTAAGCCTCTATACACAAAGCCCCGATTCTCTTTACCAAAGTTACTTAGAGTGTGAATTAGAGGACATCACAAAGGAGCAAATCAACACAGCAAGTTTTTGGATGGCAACGGGGAGCGGCAAAAGTATCGTGATGATAAAGTTTATCGCGCTTTTGCACGATTTGTTTGCGCTGAAAACTTTGCCTGCCAAACCCATAATGTTGCTTGTGCCAAATGATAAGATTTTAGAGCAGTTTAAGGCGCATATCAAAGAATATAACACCTATCAAAGCAAAACAATTATATTAAAAGATTTAAAAGACTATGAAAGCGTGAGTTATGGCACTTCACTCTTTGATGAGAATATCGTTTTTATTGGACGCAGTGATTTGCTAGATACGAGCGAAAATGTCGGCAAGGATTCTAAAGCGAAGCGATTAAATTATAAGAACTTTTTAAGAGACGAGGGTTGGATCGTGCTACTTGATGAGGCGCATAAGGGCGATAGCAAAGATTCTGTGCGCAAAGGCTATATAAGAGAGCTTGCAGAGGGTAATGGCGAATCTAACAAGGGTTTTATTTTTAATTTCTCTGCAACCTTTAGTGATAATTTTGATTTGCAAACTTGTGCGTTTAATTATAATTTAGAACGATTTAATCTTGAGGGCTATGGCAAGAATATTGCGGTGTTAGAATCTGATTTGAAAGCCTTTAGGGATAAAGAAAAAAATGAGGAGCAAATCACTAGAATCTTAGAGAGTTTTATACTCTTTTGTGCGATGAAAAAGCATAGAGAAAACATAATGCAAGAGTTTAGCAAGAACTTAAAACTTGCCTATCATCAACCGCTAATTATTGCTGTTGCGGATAAAGTCAATACCACAGATGCGGGGATAAAGCTTTACTTTGAGGCGATTTTACAGATTTTAAAAGAAGATAGAGACATTACGCCTTTAGCACAAAATCTCTATGAGAATCTTTCACAAAATCAAAACTTGTATTTTGATAAAAATCTAAGCTTAGATGAGGAATTTTTAGAGCTTATTCTAACAATGGATTCTAAGACTTTAAGAAAAGAAATGTTTTATGCCAAAGAAACTTCTATGATTGAAGCGTGTAGGATAAAGGGCAATACCAAAGAGATTATCTTTAAATCCAAAAACGCTAAAGAACCCTTCTTGCTTTTAAATATCGGGAGCATTAAAGAGTGGGAGAAGCAGTATTTGCACTATCTTGGCGTTGAGAGTGGTGAGGACATCACAAGCGGATATTTTCAAGGCATTAATGAACAATCTTCACCGATACAAATTATGATAGGAAGCAAGGTATTTAGCGAGGGTTGGGATAGCAACCGCGTGAATATGATTAGCTTTATTAACATAGGCAGTAAAAATGCCAAAAAATATGTTTTGCAAACCATTGGACGAGGTGTGCGGATTGAGCCTTTTAAGGGAGTGAGAAAAAGGCTTGGGCAATGTGAGAATCTTGATTACAATCTGCGGGAGAGATTTCGCAATAAAGCTTTAGGTATTGAGACGCTTTTTATAATGGCAACCCAAACAGAGGCGATAAAGGGGATTTTAGAGGGATTAGAGGAATTTATCCAAAGCCACCCCTTAAGTGGATTTAGAAAAAGCAAAACCTTTCAACCTCTCCTTGTGCCAAAATATAAAGATTCCACAAGCTTACAAAATAAGCCTTATATCCTCTCACATTGCGATTTTGAGGAACTTAAAAGTTATATAGAATCGTTTGATGAAGATGTGCTGCTTTTGAGCGAGAACATAAGGGCGAAAGATTTAGGCTATCAAACATTATGCAAAATTAAAGAAAAAATAACCAATGAAAGCGAAACAAAAACGATTGAAATTAGCGGGGATATGCCAATTCTTAAAGCGGAGAATGTTTTGAAAGTCTTAGAGAGTTTCTTTCATACTAAGAGCAAAGAATTGGATAAATTTGAGGAAATAAAAGATGAAATTTGCCATTTTGAAAAGTTTAGCTCCACACTTGATTTTAGTATTGTAGAAGAGATGAATGCAAAAATAAAAGAGATTGTAGAAGCAAAAACTATGGAGGCAAGAGAGGATTTAGAATCTAAGGGAGTGCCAAAAGAATACATAGAGACAATCTTGCAAGCACAACAGAATGAAAAAAGAGCCGAAGTCTATGGATATGTTTTAGATTCTACTTTGCAAGAGCATTATTATAATCCTTTGGTGATTGATGAGCGACAAGATGGGCGGATTGTGTATGCGATAAAAGAAAAAAGTGAAGTAGAGTTTTTGAGAGAATTACAAAAGTATGTAAAAGATAAAGACAATGCGTTAAAAAACTATGAATGGTGCTTTAGCAAGATTGTAGAAAATGTAGATTCTATTTACATTCCTTATTTTGATTCACAAAATCAAGCGTATAGGAAGTTTTATCCCGATTTTATCTTTTGGCTAAGGCATAAGCAAAGCAAGGAATATAAAATTATTTTTATAGACCCAAAAGGTTTAACACACGAGGTTAATGCAAGGGATAAAGCACAAGGCTTTGAAAGTATTTTTGGTAAAAATGGGAGCAGTATCGGAGGCAATAAAACATTTTTGTATTATTTTAATAAACAAAACATTTTAGATTCTTCTCTAAAAATATACACACAATCAACTATTGCAGAGATATTTTATCTGTAATGCTATTTTTGAATGTTTAAAACCCCCTCCTTTTTTGCTATACTTTCCCTTTAAATTGATGAGTGAAATTCATAAGGAAAAGTGATGATTAGAATTTATGATAGTAAATTAAAAGAAAAAGTAGAATTTATACCCATTAATCCAAAAGAAGTGCGTATGTATGTGTGCGGTCCGACGGTGTATGATGATTCGCATTTAGGACACGCAAGAAGTGCGATTGTGTTTGATTTGTGGCGCAAACTCTTGCGTGAGCGAGGCTATAAAGTGATTTTTGCCAAAAATTTTACTGATATTGATGACAAAATCATCAACAAATCTTTGCAAAGTGGTTTGAGTGTGGAGGAAATCACACAGACCTATACGCAAAAATATTTAGACGAAATGGAATCTCTAGGAGTGGAACGTGCCGATATTGAACCTAAAGCGACGCAAAGTCTAAAAAGTATTTGTGCGATGATTCAAACATTACTAGACAAAGGCTTTGCTTATCAAACGTCAAATGGAGATATTTATTTATCTGTGGATAAAGACGTGGATTATGGGAGTTTGAGTGGTAGAATCGCAGATGAGGAATCCAAAAGCAGAATCCAAAATAGTGAGCAAAAGCGCGACGCAAAGGATTTTGCTCTTTGGAAAAGTTACAAAGGTGTAGGCGATGTGGGCTATGATTCTCCTTTTGGCAAGGGGCGTCCGGGTTGGCACATTGAGTGTAGCGCAATGATTCAAGAACATTTGGCGATAGAGGGCAAATATGCAATTGACATTCACGGAGGCGGAGCGGATTTGTTGTTTCCTCACCACGAAAATGAGGTTTGTCAGACGCGTTGTGCGCAGGGACAGAATCTCGCAAAATATTGGATACATAATGGCTTTGTAACGATTAATGGCGAAAAAATGGCAAAGTCGCTTGGGAACAGCTTTTTTATTAAAGATGCTTTGGCAAATTACGATGGAGAGATTCTGCGATTTTATCTTTTAAGCACACATTATCGTGCGGGGTTAAATTTCTCCGAAGAGGATTTACTTGCGAGCAAGAAGCGGCTAGATAGAATCTATCGGCTTAAAAAACGATTGGCACAAACCCAAATCAAAAACCTACGAAATGTAGAATCTCAAAATGTGCAAAATCCCTTTAGTGAAGCATTCTTAGAGGCTTTAAGCGATGATTTGAATATCTCCAAAGCTTTAAGTGTTTTAGAGGAACTTATTGCGAATGCAAACGAAATGTTAGATAACAAACAAAAAGATAAGATTCCACAAATTATGGCAAATCTTGCTTTGGTTACAAGAATTTTGGGTGTGGGCTTAAAAGATTCTTTTGAATACTTTAAACTCGGTGTGAGTGAAGCAAGACGCGTAGAGATTGAAGCACTCATTGCAAAAAGAGCGGAATACAAAAATGCAAAAGATTTTGCAAATGCAGATAAAATCCGAGAGGATTTGCGCGCAAGTGGAATTGAGATTATGGATACTCCTCAAGGCTGCGAGTGGGAAAGAGTGTAAGCCGAGATTTACCAAGGAAAAATATGGAAAATTTAGATTTTATTAGCCTTTTTGGTATTGCACTAGTTGGGGGATTTGGGCATTGCATTGGAATGTGTGGCGGAATCGTGCTTGCCTTTAGCGGAAAGTTGGCAAATCAAAATGCGAGCAAAGGGCGCATTGTGGGATTCCACTTTCTTTATAATCTTGGGCGCATTAGCACTTATGTATTGCTTGGCGCACTTGTGGGCGCACTTGGGAGTATGTTTAGTCTCAATAGCACTCTGCGTGGCTTGCTCTTTTTGATTGCGGGTATTTTGATGATTCTTGCGGGGCTTTCACTCTTTGGCAAGCTAAAGTTTCTCACGCTCTTAGAACATTCAGTCCAAAATTCTAAATGGTATCAAACGCGATTCCAAAAGGCTTTGAATCTTGAAAATGCTTGGAGTCTCTATCTCTTGGGAGTTCTCAATGGTTTGCTTCCCTGTGGTTTTGTTTATGCGTTTCTTTTTAGCGCAGCGGGTTCTGCGAGCGTAGTTAAGGGTGTATTGGTGATGTTGGTGTTTGGAATTGCGACGATTGTGCCTTTGCTACTCTTTGGATTTTTGGCAAACACGATTCTATATAAGCCCTTTGTGCGCAAACTCGCGATGAATCTTGCTGCTATTGCGATTGTTATTTTTGGTGCATTGATGATTGAAAAAGGCATTAAGTTTTTGCAAAACCCTGCAATGACTCACAAAGCGCACAAAATGCAAGACTCTAATGCTTCTATGCCCGTACAAGATTCTATGCACAAGATAGAATCGCATTTGCCCACACATTAGGAATCCTATAAGGCGGATTCTGAAAAATAAATCAAAAGGCAATTTTTAGAATTTGCGCAATATTTTATGAAAAAATTATATTTTTTGGCTTTTAAAGGCTATTTTTTAAGCCAAAATTGCATACTATTAGCAATGCGAGTTTAAGTTTGGAGTGATGATGAATTTAATAAAAACAATTCGCCCTTTTTTTGCCACTGTGATTGCTGGCATTGAAGTGGATCACAAATTATGCAGTGTTGTGGTGAATTTCTATCGCAGAGGGCAGCTTCAGCAAACTCAAATAAAAGAGTTTAAAACAAATCCCGGTGAGTTACCTATTCAAGCGGTGCGTTATATTAAAAAAATCCGCGCTAAAAATCCTTTTACTTATGTCTCTACGCTTTCCTTGTCTATTACGCAAGGTGTGATTAACTCCGATAAAGAAAGTGAGTTTGAAAAATATGGCGTGAATTGTAATGAAGTCGTCTATAAGCGGTTTGATAATAATTGGTCGGTTTATGTGCCCAATCAAGGAATCGCAGAGACGAAAAAACGTTTTTTAAAACTTGGCGCGGATTTTGTAATTTCTCCTTTTATGATTCTGTATCGTTTGGCAAAAGATACTTTCCAAGATTCTTGCAAACTCTATGTGTTATTTCAACGCTCTAATATGACTTTGATTGTTACCAAGCAAGATGCAGGAGTTTTGTTTGGTGGTTATTATGTGCTAGAAAGCGAGATTGATTTGGGATTATCCGTTGTTAAGCATTCTTTGAGTGAGGACGAAGAGGATATACAAAAAACAGATATTGAATCGGATTTACAAAATGAATTGAGCAATATTGAAAATGTGGTGGATTTGGATAGCGAAAGTAGTGATGACGATGAGCTTATCAAAGTCTTGAAAAATGATGATAGTGAGGACGATTTAAATGAAAGCGGTGAGGATTCCTCAAAGGGTAATGATTTAGATGATTTTTCACGCATTAATACAGCAGCAAAATTTATTCAATCTGCTTTGAGTGAATTTTATAATAATCCACTTTATAATAGCGAGTTTATCAATGAAATTGTGATTTTCAATCCTCACGATATTGCACAAGAAACACTCCAACAAATCCAACAAATCACAATGCTAGAAGTGCATGTGCTTTCTTGTGATATTGCTAAAGAATTAGCAAATCTTGGCTATGAATCTTATAAGTTTTTTGAATCAAAAGGGCAAGTATGAATTATAGTTTCACACAACCAGGCAAAAAAACAATTCTCAAGAAAGTTTCGCGCATTTGGTGGGGCTATATTTTCTTGACGCTTTTTATTTTTGCGGGTTTTGTTGCAATGTTGAAAGTGCAAGGATACTTTATGCGGCAAAATGAAAAAGCAGCCATAGAAATGCAACAACAAATGCTCAAAGAAATTAAAGAATACCAAGAAATGATGATTATAGAAGAAGAGAAAGTGCAATTTGAAACTTATATTGCTAGCCAAAACAATATGCTAAAAGATAGCGTGGAGAATCTCTTTGATTTAATCCCGGAGCAAATTACGCTTAACAAAATCCAAATGGAGCAATATCAATTAACGCTTTATGGCACTACTCCCTCCAAACAGATTTATACCTTTTTGCTAGAAGTGCCTTTGCGTTCAATCTTTAATCAAAGCCGCGCGGATTTCTATATGCTACCAAATGGTTGGTATAATTTCGTTTCCATTAGCAAATTAAATCAACAAGAGGAAGCGCAGCCATGAGAGCATTTTTTGCACAGATTGATTGGATTCGTAATACTTTCTTTTTTGTTTTTTACTTTTTTATGGTTATTGGAGTGTTTTTGGCTGTGGTAAAACCCCAATTAGACATTTTTCGTAAGACTAACGCACAATATCGCAAGGAGATTTATGTGCAAGAACAGATAGAATCTCAACGTAATGCAGAAAGGCAAAAACTTATCAATTATCAAAATCAAAATGCACATATATTGGAAAATTTTGAACACAGAATCACGCAAAGAGAAATTGAGGAGAAGTTAAGAATTATCTTTGAAAACGCTGGCGTAGTTGCAGATGGTGCGCCTAGTTTAGAGGGAAAATACTTTAAACAACGTTTTGTGGTTAGCGGGCGTTTGCAAAATATTAACAAACTCAAAGAGTCTTTAAAAATGACACGAGCCTTACCCGGAATCGTGCGCTTTAGCTTTCCGATTCTTATTGAAAGAGAGGGCGCGGAATTAGTCTTTTCTTTTCGTTTGGACGCATATTTTTTAAATATGGATTCCAAATAGCTTTCGGGGATTTCTAATATTTCTTGCACTCCAAAAACATTCCCTCAAAAGCATTTTTGGCTTTTGCAATAGAATCTTTATTTTGTGTGATGAAAAGTGTTTCGTAGTTCGTCTCAAAAGCACTCTTAGACCAATTTGCAGAACCTAAAATCAGAGAATTTTCATCACTGATTGCCATTTTCATATGCATTAATCCATAAAATTTGCGATTATAAGAGGGTTTTCCTTCTAGCAAGCAAGTCTCGATATTTTTGAGCTTTGCGAGATAACCAATGGTGGATTTATTGGCGTTTTGATTGCTTTTTTTGTCATAAATGATTCGCACTTTTACACCTTTTTTGGCAATGTCGCGGATTGCTTTGCTGATTTCGCGATTTGTGAAGCTATAAATTGCGACATCTAGTGTGTTTTGAGAGTTTTGAATCGTAGAAATCAATGCTTGGAGGGCTTTATCTTGTTCTTGAGGCATAAAGTAGAGAGAATCCGCCCAAGAAAAGCTGATAAAAATCCCAATCGTTGCTAAAACTTGTTTAAACATTAAAAGTTCCTTGTAAAATTAAGATACAAATTGTTAAAATTTTACCAACTCTTTGTTTAAAAAGACGAAACAAAGTAAATAGGGAGCATTTATGAAACTATATCTTATTAATAAGAATCCCATTATTAGCAAACTTGTAGCACTAAGTGTGTCTAAGCTTGGCGTAGAAATGGAAGAATCTCCAGAGATTGATTTAACGCTTGGTGCAGAAATTGTTTTGATAGATGACGAATGTTTTGAACAAGAATTATTTAACTCTTATAAATCAGCAAATCCAGAAGCAAAATTTGGCTTATTTTATGCTAAATCCACAGAACGTTTAGAGGGCTTTAATGAGTATATTCAAAAGCCTTTTTTGCCTACGGACCTTGTAAAAACCTTGAGTAAGATTTCTGGGATTACTCCAATGGATAATCAGCAAGCTCATCAAAAGGGAGAATCTAATGGTTTAGAGATTGACAATGTGGAATCTTTGGGTAATTTAGACGATGAATTAGATCTTTCAGGTTTTGATGATTTGCAATTAGACGATGAGGAGTCAAGCGCAGAATCTAGTGAGGGGGACGCGCAGTTGGATTTCGGTGCAGACGATGCAATAGAAGAGGGTATAGAAGAGGCGGGAGAAGAGGCGAATGTCCCATTAGATTTTGGTGCAGAGGACGGGGACGCGCAGTTGGATTTCGGTGCAGACGATTCTAAAGAAGAATCTTCAGATTTAAATGTTCTAGATAAAGGTGATGTGGAGGAGATTAAAGATTTACTTTCAAATGAGGAGGCTTTACCTGAATCAACAGACACTTCATCGGATTTGGGCGAGGAGATGGATTTGGGTGGCGATTCTAGTGCCGGTGAGGATTTGGACTTTAGTGATTTGCAAGCAGAGCTTGATAATATTGAAGTCGCGGAGGATTCTAAAGAGGAATCTTTGGAATCTCAAGGCGAGGATTTTGATGTGCAGTTAGAAGGCTTAGGTGGCGATGATATTAAGGGCAATAGTGCGGATTTTGCAGAAACAAGCGAAGAAGGAGAAGCAGATTTAGACTTGGATTTGGATTTTGATAACGAAACAAAAGAAGCGGAAAGCCTAGAAAATGCAGAATCGGATTTGTTGGCAGATGAAGATTTGGGGTTGCCTGCACTTGATGAGGAAATGGGCGATGAAAAAGCGGTAGAGACAACAGAGGAAATAGCGCAAGATATGGGCGAGGAAAGTGCGGATTCTAATGCCTCCGGACTGGATATAGGAGAATTGGGGGATTTAGAATCTAGCTCTAATGATGTATTGGATTCCGACTTTGGAGACTTGGATTTATCCACGGATTCAGGAGATTCATTGGCTGATTTACCTGCGGAAGCTTCAGAATCCACAGAAGAGGATTTAGGTGATTTAAATTTAGAATCTCAAGAGCAAACGCAAGAGGAACTAGACCTTGATATGGGGGCAGAATCTGAAATTGCAGCACAAACCAATGAAACGGAATCAGAGAATGCGGAGGATTCCATAGCAGAGGATTTAAGCGAGAATTTGGAAGCGGATTTGACAGGAGATTTAGATTTGCCTTTAGAGGAGGAATCAAAGACAGAGCCTGCCGCGTTAGAAAGCGGCTTAGACGAATTTGATAGCTTAAGCGTAGAGGGAATGAGCGAAGTTTTGGGAGAACCTATTGCAAAAGCCCCAAATCTCACTCCAATTGTGCCAAATGCAAGTGTGGCAGAGGATTCCACATTGCCAAGCAATATTCAAGCAAATTCGCTAGAATCTCTCATTGGCGCATTGCAAGCCTTGCAGTCCCAAAATCTAAAAGATTTGCTAAGCGGTGCGTCTATTAGCATTAATATTCAATTTCCTAAAAAAGACTAAATGTTTATGAAATACAAAGGAGCGATTCTCATTCTTTCTGGTCCTAGCGGGGCAGGAAAAAGCTCATTATATAAAATTTTAGCACAAGAGTTTCCTAGCCATTATTTTTCTATTTCCTCTACTACACGCAAGAAACGTGAGGGCGAAATAGAAGGAGTGCATTATTATTTTATTGAAAAAGATGTCTTTGAAAATGGAATCCAAAAGGGAGAATTTTTAGAGTGGGCGCAAGTGCATGGAAATTATTATGGCACTTCTAAAACGCAAGTTTTAAAGGCGTTACAAGAGGATAAGCTTGTGATTTTTGACATTGATGTGCAAGGACAAGCAAATCTTAAAAAAATTTTTCCAAATCAAACGACAAGCGTGTTTATCACAACACCAAGTAAAAGCATTTTGAAAGAGCGTTTGAGCGGGCGCGGAAGTGATAGTGCAGAGGTGATTCAAAAGCGATTAGAAAATGCGCTAGATGAAGTGGAAAGCCTCCATAATTTTGATTTTTTAATCATTAATGAAAACCTAGAGGAATCCGCTAAGCAACTTGTTTGTATTGCAAGAAGTGCATTTTGCAAGGCAAGTTTATATCAGCTTCAACCTTTATTGCAAAATTGGAAAAAATAGAATTTTCCCTCAAATTTTTAAGTCATAAAACGCTAGAATTACGAAATTTTAACCCAAAATTGCAAGAAGGATTTTATGCCAAAACGAAATGACATTCAAACAATTCTATTGATTGGTTCAGGACCAATCGTCATCGGGCAGGCGTGCGAGTTTGATTATTCAGGCACACAAGCTGCAAAAACACTCAAAGAGTTAGGTTATAAAGTCGTGCTGATTAACTCCAATCCAGCAACGATTATGACAGACCCAGAGTTTGCAGACCGCACTTTCATTGAACCAATTACTGAAGAGGTGGTTGCAGATATTATTAAAAAAGAAAAAGTAGATGCGATTTTGCCTACTATGGGCGGACAAACAGCACTAAATATCGCAATGAGTATGTTTGAAAAAGGAATGCTTCAAGGAGTGCAATTTCTTGGTGCAAAACCCGAAGCAATTAAAAAAGGTGAGGATAGGCAGGCGTTTAAAGAGGCAATGCTAAAAATCGGTATGGATTTGCCAAAATCTCGTTATGCCTACACACTTGAAGAGGCGTTAGATGCTGCAAGAGAGATAGGATTCCCACTTATTATTCGTGCAAGTTATACCTTAGCGGGAGGTGGAAGCGGTGTCGCTTATAATATTGACGAATTTAAGAATCTAGCGCAAAATGGTTTAGAAATTAGCCCTATTGGTGAGATTTTGGTTGAAGAATCCTTGTTGGGTTGGAAAGAATACGAAATGGAGGTGATTCGTGATAGAGCGGATAATTGCATTATCGTATGTAGCATTGAGAATTTAGACCCAATGGGAGTGCATACAGGGGATTCTATCACGATTGCCCCAGCATTGACGCTGACAGATAAGGAATATCAAAGAATGCGTGATGCCTCCTTTGCTATTTTGCGCGAAATTGGTGTGGATACAGGCGGGAGCAATGTGCAATTTGCCATTAATCCTAGCAGCGGCAGAATGACCGTGATTGAGATGAACCCCCGCGTTTCGCGCTCTTCCGCGCTTGCTTCTAAGGCAACAGGTTATCCAATCGCCAAGGTTGCTACCTTGCTTGCAGTAGGTTTTACTTTAGACGAAATCAAAAACGACATTACAGGCACGCCTGCAAGCTTTGAACCTAGTATTGATTATATTGTAACAAAGATTCCTCGTTTTACCTTTGAGAAATTTCCACAAGCAGATTCTACCCTGACAACTTCTATGAAATCCATTGGTGAAGTTATGGCGATTGGCACAACTTTCAAAGAATCCTTGCAAAAAGCACTCAATAGCTTAGAAACAGGAATCTTTGGCTTTACGCCCAAAAGCAGTGATTTAAACGAGATTCAACGCGAAGTGCGACGCCCAAATGCCGAGAGATTGCTTTATATTGCCGACGCGTTTCGTCGCGGAATCAGTGTAGAAGAAGTGCAAAAATGGTGCAAAGTAGATTCCTATTTTCTCAATCAAATTGCAGAAATCATTGCGCTAGAGCAACAAATTTCTTTTGAAAGACTTAACAATGCAAATTTCTTAAGAAAAGTCAAACAATATGGCTTTAGTGATAAAATGCTTGCTTTTTTAGTTAATAAAACCGAATCCCTAGAATTGCGCGAAGAGGATATTTATGCTTTGAGGCAAAAGGCAAAGATTGGTTTAAGTTACAATGAAGTAGATACTTGCGCGGCAGAGTTTGCTACCCAAACCGCATATTTGTATTCTACGATTCCTTTTGAGTGTGAGTTGAGTCCAGAGATTCCACAAAGCAATAAGAAAAAAGTGCTCATCATCGGTGGAGGACCCAATCGCATTGGACAAGGAATAGAGTTTGATTATGCTTGCGTGCATGCAAGTTTCGCTTTGCGTGATATGGGCATTCAAAGCATTATGTATAATTGTAATCCCGAGACCGTTAGCACGGATTACGACACTAGCGACACCCTCTACTTTGAGCCAATCACCTTTGAGCACGTGCGCAGTGTGATTGAGCGTGAGAAACCAGATGGAATCATCGTGCATTTTGGTGGGCAGACACCTCTGAAACTCGCTAAGAAGCTTACGACAATTGGTGCTAAAATCATCGGCACAAGTGCAAAAACTATTGATATTGCAGAGGATAGAGAAAAATTTGCAAAATTTGTGGAAGAAAATGGACTCATTCAACCTAAGAATGGCACAGCCTATACGAAAGAAGAAGCAATTAATATCGCCCAAGACATAGGATTCCCTGTGCTTGTGCGTCCTAGCTATGTGTTAGGCGGACGCGCAATGCGGATTGTTTATAATATGAACGAATTGCAAGATTATATGAGTGAGGCGGTGAGCGTCAGCGAGGATAGCCCTGTGCTCATTGACAAATTTTTAAATAATGCCATTGAATTAGATGTGGATATTATTTGTGATGGCAAGGAAGTTTATATTGCGGGAATTATGCAGCACATTGAAGAGGCAGGAATCCATAGCGGTGATTCTGCCTGTTCATTGCCTACAATTAGCTTATCAGAGGAGCGCATAAGAGAGGTTGAGGAAACAACTGCAAGGATTGCTAGAAATCTAGGAGTAGTGGGACTAATGAATACACAATACGCAATCTTTGAAAATACACTTTATCTTATTGAAGTCAATCCCCGCGCAAGTCGCACCGTGCCATTTGTAAGCAAAGCGACCGGGATTCCGCTTGCAAAGGTTGCCACTGATGTAATGGTAAATGGAGATTTGAAATCTGCACTTGCGCGTTATGATAAATTCCAAAAAACAGAGTTTAAAAATGGTTTATATAAACCCAAAACCCCTAAACATATCGCAGTCAAAGAATCTGTTTTTCCATTTAATAAGTTAAGCGGTGCGGTGATGGTGCTAGGACCAGAAATGCGCTCAACAGGTGAAGTTATGGGGATTAGCGAGAGTTTTGGGTTAAGTTTTGCCAAAAGTCAGTTGGCTTGCAAAAATTCACTTCCTACAAAAGGAAAAATTTTTATTTCTCTTCGTAGTCTTGATAAGTCTCAAGCGGTTTCGCTTGCAAAAGATTTGCAACATTTTGATTTTCATCTTTGTGCGACAAAAGGCACAGCAGAGATTCTAAAAAATGCTGGAATTGCTTGCGAGGAGGCATTAAAGATTAGCGAAGGGCGTCCAAATATTGGTGATATGCTCGCTAATGGGGAAATTGCTTTGGCGATTAACACAAGTGATGAAACTTCAAGCAAGGACGACACAGACAAAATCCGCACTCAAGTTTTGCGCCATAATGTGCCTTATTTTACGACGATTGAAGCTGCGCGCGTGGCGGTTTGTGCGATTAGTGAGTTAAAATCTCATAATCCAAATCTAGCAAAAGCGATTCAGGATTACTTGGCGCAATGATGAGTAAAATGTGAATAAGGATTATAGCCAATGGATTTTTTCACAGATTGTGAGGTTGCACCAATCTTTTTAGCTCAAAGCGATACGACAGCAGGATTTTTGTGTGCTGATTTTGTGAAGCTCAATGCAATTAAAGGACGTTTAAAAAGTCAAAATACGCTTTTAACCTTAGATTCTTTTTGTAAGCTTAAAAATCTTGTGAGGATTCCTGAAAAATATAAAAATAGAGTGCGCAGGAGCACAAAAAATACTTTTATTTATAGTGGCAAACACGCCTTATCAAGAGAAGGTAGCGAGAATACAAAACTTGCGATTCGTGTTATCAAGCCTCATAGATTGCAAGAGACTTCCCACGCAGATTTTTTGCGATTCTTCCCCTTTTTGTATTCTAGCTCTGCTAATGCACATCATCAAATGTTTCATTTAGATTTTGCGTTGCAAAAGGCGGATATGGTGATTTTAGATAAGCGAGGTTTAGCGGAATCTCAACCTTCTAAAATCTATAAAATCTCAAATTTTAATCTTAAATGTATTAGGTGAATCTATGAAATTTGTCTCTTCTGTGCTTGTAAGTTTTATGCTAGTTTTTTTGCTTTTTGCTGTTTTTTGGGCAACAATTTTTAGTGGATATATTCAATACTATGGAATCAAAGTATTTTTTAATCCATTTTTTTTCAATGTTTTTAATATTTACGCATTTATCTTTTTTGTTGCTATTTTTGGAATCGGTTTTGTGATTCCGTTTGTGGATAAAGTATTCAAGTTTTTGTTTGTCGTCCTTTTGGGTTGTGCGATTTTGCTTTTTATCCCAAACTTTGGGCGTGCAATGGGGGAAATTTTTTTGGCAAAAGATTATACCTTGAATATTCAAGGAGAAATGAGAAATATTCACGGGCTTTATGAGGATAGGCATTATATTGTTTATTTGAGTGAGGATTCAGAGGATTTTGAGACACGCAAGCGGAATCTCGTGTATTACGAGAAGCCTAATGCAGAATAAAAGGTGTGTCTTGATAGACGGCAAAGTTAAGCCAATTTGAAAACAGCACGCTCGCAGAGGAACGCCAAATAAATAGAGGATTGTTTGCCTCATCATAATAATGGGAGGGCGGGGTAATCTCTAAACCTTGATTTAAGTCGCGTTTGTATTCTAAATCCAAAGTTTTTTTAGAGTATTCGGGGTGTCCTAAAATAAAAAAGTCTTTTTCATCTTTAAGTGCAGCAATCCCGCTACGCTTTCCCTCAAGCAGAATTTTCAGATTCTTATTTGCGCGCACTTGTGCTTCATTGATGCCAGAATGTCGCGAATGTGGAATCTTGACAATCTCATCTAAACCATTTAAGAGCAAGTCTTTTTCTACCCAATAGTGGTCAAATATGCCAAAAAGTTTAGAATCTAGCGGGACTTTTTGGATTTTGTGGAAATAATGTAATCCTGCCATTGCTCCCCAACAAAGATAGAGGGTGCTTGTGCAATTTGTTTTTAAAAAATCCATTACGCGTGTAAATTCTTTCCAATATTTTACCTCTTCAAATTCCAAATGTTCAATCGGCGCACCTGTAACAATCGCACCATCAAATTTGCGATTCTTAATCGTTTCAAAATTAACATAGAATCGCTCTAGGTGCGATTTTGGTGTATTTTTACCAATGTAGCTTGCGGTAGAGAGTAGGGTAATATTGACTTGCAAGGGAGAATTTGCAAGGAGCGAGAGAATCTGATTTTCTGTTTCTATTTTGGTAGGCATAAGGTTAAAAATCAGCACTTCCAAAGTGCGAATATCTTGAGATTTCGCGTGATTGCAGCCCATAATGAACGCATTTTGTTTGAGAAGTGAAAAGGCTGGAATGTCCTCTGGAATGACTAATGGCATAAAATTTCCTTATTTTTCTAATGCTTGTTTTAAATCCGCAATTAAGTCTTGCGGGGATTCCAAACCAATGCTTAAACGAATCGTGCAAGGTGTAATCCCAGCGGATTTTAACTCGGCTTCGCTTAATTGTGAATGGGTTGTGGAAGCAGGGTGAATTACAAGAGATTTAGAATCCCCTATATTCGCGACAATCGCAAAGATTTCTAATGCGTTACAGACTTTTTTAGCCTCTTCAAAGCTACTCACTTCAAAACTCAAAAGCCCGCTTGCGTTAGAATCTGTGAAGTATTTTCGCAACAAAGAATGGTAAGGATTGTTTTCTAAGCCGGGATAGAATACATTTTTGACTTTTGGGTGAGTTTGGAGGAATCGCGCAACTTCTAGTGCGTTTTGGCTATGCTTTTTGATTCGCAATTCTAATGTTTCTAACCCTTGTAGGATAATCCACGCATTTTGCGGTGAAAGTGTTGCGCCAATATTTCTTAGCCATTCGGTGATTAATCGGATTCCAAAGATTGGCAACGCATTTGCTAAAGTAGCATAAACAAGTCCGTGATAGCTTTCATCTGGGGTATTAAAAGCGGGGTAGCGAGGGTTATTGACAAGCAAATCATTTAATTCTTTGCGTTCAATCACAGCTCCGCCTAGTGCGCTTCCTTGACCATTGACATATTTGCTTAAGGAATAAACTGCGACATCTACTCCAAAATCAAAAGGCTTGTGCAAAAATGCAGTAGCGACGGTGTTGTCGCAAATCGTTACGATTCCATATTTTTGGGCGATTTTGGTGATTTTTTCTACATCTGCAATAGAAATTTGTGGATTGGAGAGACTCTCAAAGAAAATCACCTTGGTTGTCTCGTCAATCACATTTTCCAAAGTACCCTCAATATCGTCAATATCAAATACTTTAGAATGAATGCCGAATCTCTTTAGGGTATGCACGATAAGCGTTTGTGTGCCACCATAGATTTTATTAGAATACACAATACTATCACCATTTTGTGCGAGATTAGCAAGTGCATAAAAAATGGCAGCAGTTCCGCTAGCCGCAGCAACTCCAAATGCGCCACCCTCCACAGCAGCAAGGCGGTCTCCTAGTATTTTGTAAGTAGGATTTGTCAATCGGGAGTAAATATTGCCTAATTCTTGTAAGCCAAATCTTGCCGCTGCTTGCTCCAAAGTCTCAAAGCTATAAGCGGTATTTTGATAGATTGGCACGCTTAAAGTGCGCTGTGTATCGTAAGTATAGCCTGCGTGCAATGCGAGTGTTTCTTGTGTGTAATTGTTGTGCAATAAATTTGCCATTTTGTTTTCCTTTATTAAAATTTCGCGGAATTATAGCATAAAATTTAAAAAATACAATATGTATTTACAAATTTATTGCAATTTTTAAAATCTTGCAAAATAAAATACTACTAATAAAAAAGTGGAACGATACTTGCTTTACTCTTTGCAAAATACTTTTTTAGATAAAGGATTACAAATGTTACGTTCATTATGGTCAGGTGTAAGTGGTATGCAAGCACATCAAATTGCTCTTGATGTGGAATCCAATAATATTGCAAATGTGAATACAAACGGCTTTAAGTATTCTCGTGCGGATTTTTCTACAATGGTTAGTCAAACTCGCCGTTCTGCTACGATTCCTTATGCAGGATATGGAGGGGTAAATGATTATTCCGTAGGGCTTGGAACAAGCATTAACACAACAACAAAAGTCTTTGAACAAGGTTCTTTGCAAAACACAGATAGGAAAGCAGACTTAGCTTTAAGCGGAAATGGTTTGTTTGTCGTTAGCAACAATGGTGGTTATACAAAAATGTATACCCGTGATGGCGCATTCTCTTTTGATGCAGTAGGAAATCTTGTAACTACAAGTGGATTTATTGTGCAAGGTTGGTTAAGAGACCTTTCTAAGCTAGATTGCGCGTGCGGAAGTGGCGAACTCAATAGAGTAGATTCCACAGGTCCTATTAAAAACATCACGATTGACCCTCGTATGACTGTGCCCGCCAAAGCTACAAGTAATGTAACTGGTAATATCAACCTCACAAGTGGTAGAAAAACAGAAAATATCACTTGTCCAAGCCCGCTAGATAGCTCTGCAGCAAACAACTATATTGCGGGTGGATTAGATAGAATCTATGATTCAAACGATAAACAACTTGAAGTGGAGCAAGATATGGGAGTAATGTTTGATGCAAGTGGAGAAGCCTTAATGCTGCAAGAAGGGCAAGGGATTTGGGTAAGCTACCAAACCGCGACTTCTAACCGCATTATGCTAGACCCTAATCCTGCGGCAGGTCCTGTTACAACCACTGTTACAATCAATGGGCAAACCATTACTTGGACGAATGATGCAGCCGTTTCTGGCTCTTCTCACCTACTTGCCGCACAAGTAGCGATTAACAACCTAAAAGACAAAACAGGTGTAGAAGCCCTCACACAAAATGGAATGTTGATTTTACAAAACCTTAACCAAATGGATGGCGATGGCTCTAATAAAAATATCCGCGCAAGTGGCTTTGATAATGGAATCTTTTTAAATGGTGGATTTCAAGATGCTGCGGGTAACTTATCTGATTCTCAAACCGTAACCACAGCATTTAAATACATCTACACCACACAAACCGATGCGGATTCTGCTTCTGGACAATTCCGCACCACAGAGGATTTGCGTGCTGTAATGCAACAAGATGCAAATAAAATCAAGGCTTTTGGTGGAGATTCTGCAGCTGCAGCAGCTGGTATTGCAGCAGGCTTTGGTCAAAGCAATTATAGTGTCAGTGTGATTTTGAATAATTCAGGACAATTTGAAATCAACAACAAACAAGATGGAATCGCAAATGGTGGTAATTGGGGTGCTTATGATAACCTTAATATCTTTGTTTCAGCATACAACGACACACTCAACACAACTAATGTGCTTTTCAAGAATCAAATGAAAGGAATGAATACAGGAGTGCTAGTAGAGGGCGGAAATGTAACTAGCACCGGTGGATTTAGAATGGCAAATTTTGGGCAAACTGTGGAAATTTTTGATAGCCTTGGAAACAAACACGAGTTTCAGATTGAATATACTAAGGTGCAAGGAAACCAATGGAATTGGCGTGTTATCGTGCCAGAACCAGCAGAGCTACTTGGAGCAACTGCACAGCGTCCAAATATCTTAGAAGGTGGAAATGTAACCTTTGGTGAGCAAGGAGAATTGCTAGGATTCAACCCTTCTACAATTCAGTTTAAGCCAAACAATGGCGCAAAATTCCCACAAGCTATTAATCTAAACTTTGGAGCAGGTGGTGGATATGATGGATTGACAAGCACTGCAAAAGAATCTGAAGCAAAGAAAATGATAGGAGATGGTTATGCGTCAGGAACACTCAAAGATTTCTACTTTGACCAAACCGGAACGATGATAGGTGTTTTTGACAATGGACGAAATTTTGCCCTAGCACAAGTGGCTGTAGCAACTTTTGCTAACTATGAAGGCTTGCAAGGAACAGAAAACAATCTTTATGCAGAATCCCCAAACTCTGGCGATCCAACATTTGGTCCAGCAGGGACAGGCGGGCGAGCTAATATTCAAGCCTCTAAGCTAGAGATGAGTAACACGGATTTAAGTAGAGGTTTAACACAACTTATTGTTGTGCAACGCGGATTCCAAGCAAACTCTAAATCTGTAACGACTTCTGACCAAATCTTGAACACTTTGCTCCAGCTTAAACAATAATCCTTAATCTTTCGTGTAGGCTTTTGCCTACACATTTTCTTTTGCTTTGCTATTGTAAGCAAAGCGACGAGAACTCCTCACTGCGAAATTACGAGTGTATCGAAGCAATCCATAACATAGAATCTCACCTTTCAATCTTTTTACGATTCTACAAGTGAAATTTCACAAATAATCTTTGTCTCTCATTCGGGATAAAAGTTTAAATTATATTTTAATTTTTATTATAAATATTTTAGATACAATTTAAATTTTAATTTAGCAACACAAGGAATGAAGATGTGGGACAAACTTTCTGTGGGGAAGAAATTTTCCTGTATTCAGTCGCTCATTGCGTTGATTATCACAATACCGCTTGTATTATTTATCTCGCATACTATGAGCAAATTTTCTCAAGAGCAAATGGCGGCACAAATCAAACAAACTGCCACAATCGTAGAGGGTAACTTCCAAGTTATTGCCGACCAAATTATTAGTGAAACGGATTCTACATTGAAACTTTTTGAAAATAATTTGGCAACACTTTATGGGGGACAAGGGCGTAATAGTTATAGAATCGGGGAAACTATCAGAAATGGTAATTTGAATGTGCCAAGCTTCTATTATAATGGAATTAATCTTGTAGGCAATACGGAGCTAGTGGATAACTTTTCTAATTTAACCGGAGGTGTGGCAACAATTTTTGTCAAAGATGGGAATGATTTTGTTAGGATAACAACTTCTTTGAAAGACCAACAAGGTAATCGTATGATTAATACTACACTAGGAATCTCTCACCCAGCTTATGCAGAAATGACAAAAAGCAACCCAAAGATTTTTTATGGCAAGGTGCATTTGGGTGGAAAGGACTATATGTCTGTTTATAAACCGATTCTTGGTGCAAGTGGAGAGATTTTGGGAATTTTATTTATTGCTTATGATTTAACAAATTCCTATCAACTCATTACACAAAAATTAAGCAGAATCCCTATTGGAAAAAACGGAAAAATCGTCATTTTTGATAAAATACAGGATAAATTTATATTTGGGCATGAGGGAAATCCAAGTAAATTCGCTCATCTTACAAACATCAAACCAGAGACAGAAATTTTTTACAAACACCAAAATAATAGCAAAGAATATTATGGCTATATAGATTATAATCCGCAATTGAATGTTTATATTTTGATTGAGGCATTAATAAGTGATTTTACAGAGGCAAACAACAAGATAGAATTTCTCATAATTGTTGGAATTATTCTTTTGTTTTTTGTGATTTTGCTTGCTTCTTTTGTGATTATCAAATTTTCTTTGCTTAGTCGTGTCAATGGTATTTCTGTTTTACTCTTTGATTTTTTGAAATACCTAAACCACGAGACGCCAAATCCTCCTCTGCTCACAAAACCAAAAGCAGAAGATGAGATTGGGGCAATGCGAATCGCAATCAATCAAAATATCCAAAGAATCCAAAGAGGTTTGGCAGAAGACGAGCAAGCTGTGCAGCAATCTATTGAGGTTGCAAAATCCATTGAGGAAGGAGATTTCACTGCAAGAATTGTAGAGAATCCTCACAATCCACAACTGATAGAATTAAAGAATGTATTAAATGCAATGCTAGATGTCTTACAACATAAAGTAGGAAGCAATATGAATGCAATCAATGAAGTCTTTGAATCTTATAAATCCTTAGACTTTACTACTGAAGTTCCTAATGCACAAGGAAGTGTAGAAACCACTACGAATATTTTAGGAGAAGAAATTAGAAAAATGCTTATTTCTTCTGAAAGCTATGCCAAAGACTTAGTCAAACAAACCATTGAATTACAAAACTCTATGAGTAAGCTCTTAGATGGTAGTTCTTCTCAAGCAAGTTCTTTGCAACAATCTGCAGCAGCTATTGAAGAGATAAGTTCTTCTATGCAAAATGTTAGTGATAAAACCGCAGAGGTTACAAGACAAGCAGAGGATATTAAAAACATTGTAGGCGTAATTAAAGACATTGCAGACCAAACCAATCTTTTAGCCCTTAATGCAGCCATTGAAGCAGCAAGAGCAGGAGAACACGGAAGAGGATTTGCTGTTGTTGCTGATGAAGTGCGAAAACTAGCAGAAAGAACAGGAAAATCACTTGGCGAAATTGAAGCAAATGTGAATGTTCTTGTGCAAGGCATTAATGATATGAGTGAATCCATTAGAGAGCAAACATTAGGAATTGAGCAGATTAATCAAGCAGTGGCACAACTAGAAACTAGCAACTCACAAAATGTAGAAATCGCAAACTATTCTCAAAACATTAGTGATGCGGTAGATAAAATTGCAAATAAAATTTTTGATGATGTGAATAAAAAGAAGTTTTAGTTTTACTTTTTGAAATTTAAAGTTGTGAATTTGCAAGCAGCGGGTACGTTGTGTTAGCGACTCACCCAAGCTTGCATAATTGTTGCTACAATGTGCGCTATGAATCGTAAGTGATTCTTACAAGAACGAATCCCACGCAGTCGTTGCGAGGCAAAAGCCGAAGTATCCCATAATCCCACAAATCCCTGAAGTTTTACAACATTTAAGATTTTATTTTAAAGTCCAAAGTGTGAATATTGTATGAAACAAAATGATAGAATTATAGAAAGATTTGGTAGCGGGGGGCGGATTTGAACCACCGACCTTTGGGTTATGAGCCCAACGAGCTACCGGGCTGCTCTACCCCGCGATAAAATTTATAAAAAGATTATAAATGTTATGAAATTTGAGAATAAGTGGCTGGGGTACAAGGATTCGAACCTCGGAATGGTTGGACCAAAACCAACTGCCTTACCGCTTGGCGATACCCCAATAAAAAGCGAAATTATATCTTTATTGTTTTTATTTGTCAATATATTAAATATCTTTTTGATAAGTTTGTGATATACTTTAGAAAAAATACAAAAGGTTAAGAAATGCAAAATGAAGCATTTTTGCGCGTGGAAGAGGCGATTAAGGCGATTAAAAATGGAGAAATGGTTATTATTATGGACGATGAGGATAGAGAAAATGAGGGCGATTTGGTAATGGCTGGAATCTTTAGCACACCCGAAAAAATCAATTTTATGGCACAAGAGGCACGCGGGTTGATTTGTGTTTCTATTACCAAAGAGATTGCAAATAAACTTGATTTGCCCCCAATGGTTATTCAAAATAGTTCCAATCACGAAACAGCTTTCACGGTTTCTATTGACGCCAAAGAAGCTAAAACAGGAATCTCTGCGTATGAGCGAGATTTAACGATTAGCCTAATGTGTAAATCTAACACAAAACCTGAAGATTTTGTGCGACCCGGACATATTTTTCCATTGATTGCCAAAGAGGGAGGTGTGCTAGAGCGCACAGGACATACAGAGGCGAGCATTGATATTTGCCAGCTTGCAGGGCTTAAACCTGTGAGTGTGATTTGTGAAATTATGCGAGAAGATGGGCTAATGGCAAGAAGAGGGGATAAATTTTTGAGTGAATTTGCACAAAAACACCGCTTAAAGATTCTTTATGTTTCGGATTTGATTGAGTATCGCTTGCAGTTTGAGCAGCTCATTAAGCCAATCTATCGTGGAAAGGGTAAGTTTTTGGGTGCAGAAGTGGAGAAAATCCAATTTCAAGACCATTTGAGCAGAATCCATACAGCCTTTGTGTTTGGCAAGTCGCAAACTCCTCTTGTGAAATTCCACATTGTTAAAGAGGATTTGGAGCTTTTAGAGAATGAAAATACATTTAATGGATTAATTCAAGCAATTGAGCAATTAAAACAAGAGGGAGGATATTTGGTTTTTTTGAAAACTTGTGATGGTAAGGATATCAAGGGATTAGGAATTGGGGCGCAGATTTTAAAATCACTAGAGATTCGGGATTTTAGGCTCTTAAGTGTCTCACAAGTAGATGAATCCGAATATTGTGCATTAAGCGGATTTAACCTTAGAATCTTGGAGAGAGTAGAGGTGTAATAACTCTCTAAAGCCTAAAGTGCGCAAGAGAAGATTTGAGCCAAAGTGAGCAATAATACGCAAAAGTTTATGAGGGCAATTTCCCCACTGCATCATTGCAAGGAACGAACAAAGTGAGAGCAAAGCAATCCAAATGAAAGAATCTCGCCTTTGATAATTTACTCTGTGCAAAATTATGAATTACTTCAGGCAAAGCCCTCGCAAGAACGAGGTAGAAACCGCAATGATGCAGTAGTGTTATTTCTTGCGAAGTTGCAAAGCAACATACAAGCCAACGCTAAACAGGACAAAGAGGGCAAGTCCAAAGGTAATCCAATGCAGATATTCTTTCAAAAGTGCTTCATTTTGTCCCAAAAAATAACCAAGCGTGGTTAGAATGCTAACCCAGATTCCAGCACCCAAGGAAGTATAAAGACAAAAAAGAGCTAGTGGCATTCTACCTAAGCCTGCAGGAAGTGAAATATATTGCCTCACAACAGGAATCAAACGCCCGCTAAAGGTAGAAATATGCCCGTGTTTGGCAAAGAAATTTTCCATTTTTATCATTGTTTTTTCATCAAAAAATACATATTTGCCAAATTTGATTAGAATCTCACGCCCCAAAAAAAGTGCCAAGTAATAGTTGAGTAATGCGCCTGCAAGTGAGCCTAAGACACCGCAAAGAATCGCGATAAAGAGATTCATCTGCCCCAAATGAGCCAAATATCCTGCGGGTATCATCACGACTTCACTTGGGAAGGGAATAAAACTGCTTTCTAAAAACATTAAAAAAAAGATTCCAAAATATCCAAAAGTATGGATAGATACTACTAAAAAATCAACAAGAGATTGCAAAATTTCCTCACAAAATTTAAAAATTAAATAAGATTATAACTAAAATAAAGCTATAATCTAGAAATTTAACTAAAATATTAGAATCTTAAAAAGGGAAAAATTTGGCAAAAAATAAATGCCCCGCTTGCGATTGTCCTCAAGGTGTTCCATTATGGCTTGGGACTTATGGGGATATGGTTACTTTGATTCTAACTTTTTTTATTTTGTTGCTTTCAATGGCAACTTTTGATACGCAAAGAATCGCATTAGCCATTGGCTCTTTGGAAGGCTCTTTGGCGGTACTTGAGAAAGGCTCACAAACACAAATCAACCCTCCTGCGCCAATAAAAGCCACACCTATGGAAACAGAAGTAGAGATGGACAATGTGGTAAATATTTTTGCAAGCCTCATTACAGATTACAACGAAGTCAATCGCATCTCTAATGGACCTTCTGTAGAATTAGAGGAAGCAGAAAAAGGTGTTATTATTAGAATCCCAGATGAATTACTTTTTGAGAGTGGGAGTGCGGTTTTGACAAATTCAAGTGGAATTGCACTCGTTAAACGGCTTTCAATGGAGTTTGCTAAACTTCCTAATGCTGTGTTGATTAAAGCCATAGGACATACTGATAACATTCCTGTGCAAGAGGATTCCGTTTTTGAGGATAATTTAGAATTATCTATTGCACGCGGTGTGAATGTTGCAGACCTTATTCTTATGCAGGGTGTGGCAAAAACGCGTGTATTGGGTGGAGGCGAGGGAGAATTTTCTCCGATTGCCAATAATGAAATCCCCTCCTTGCGTGCCAAAAATAGACGCGTAGATTTGTATGTGTATAGTGTGGGTGAAGATTTATCTGCCGCAATGGAAAGTCTTACCAAAGTTGCCCCTTAAGCCATTTGATTAAGGATAAATGATGTCTAAAAAGAATCCGACAGGACGAGAAACTGCAACGCCCGAAAATGCAGATTCCAAACCTATCTCCAATGCACCTAATACAATTGATTTGCTGTTTGAGGGAGTCATTAAGTTTAAAGAAGAAAATTTTTTAACCTATAAAGAATTGTTTGAGAATCTCAAAGAAGGGCAGAATCCTCACACGCTTTTTGTAGGTTGCGCGGATTCTCGTGTCGTGCCAAATTTGATTACAAATACCTTGCCCGGTGAGCTTTTTGTCGTGCGCAATATTGCGAATATTGTTCCCCCTTATCGTGAAGCAGAGGAATATCTAGCGACAACTTCCGCAATTGAATATGCGTTAGAGGAATTAAAAGTAGAAAATATCATTATTTGCGGGCATTCGCATTGTGGAGGTTGCGCGGCACTTTATGAGGAGGAGCATTTTTTCAATATGCCCAATGTTAAAAATTGGTTAAAACTAATTGAGCCTGTAAAAAAACAAGTGCTTTCGCTTAACCCAAAAACAAAGGCTATGCGTAGCTTTTTGACGGAGCAAATCAATATTGAGCGGCAGATTGTGAATCTCTTTACTTATCCAAAAGTGAAAGAAAAATATCTTGCGCGCACCTTAAATCTTTATGGTTGGCATTACATTATAGAGAGTGGGGAGGTGTATAATTACGACTTTAAACGACACGAATTTAATTTACTGAAAGGATAGAAATGATTATTATTGCAGGACCTTGTGTCATAGAGAATGATGAGATATTAGAGGAGATTGCAGAATCGCTTAAGCCACTTTCGCAAAATAAAAAAGTTGATTTCTATTTCAAGGCAAGTTTTGACAAAGCAAATAGAACAAGTTTGGAATCTTATCGCGGACCCGGACTTGAAAAAGGTTTAGAATCGCTAGCAAAAATCAAGGCAAAGTTTGGTTATCGGTTGCTAACAGATATTCATGAGACTGCCCAAGTAGCACCCGCGGCAAAAGTTGTAGATATTCTGCAAATTCCAGCCTTTTTGTGTCGGCAGACAGATTTGATTGTTGCTGCGGCACAAACAAATGCAATCGTGAATATTAAAAAAGGGCAGTTTATGAATCCTAGTGATATGAAATATTCTGTGCTTAAGGCTCTTAAGATTCGTGCAAAGGTGCAAAACGAAGCGGTAGAGGAAGCGAATCTTGAAAATTCTTTGAAATATAAAGTCTGTTTGACAGAACGCGGAAGCAGTTTTGGATATGGAAATTTAGTTGTGGATATGCGCTCTCTAGCGATTATGCGTGAGTTTGCTCCTGTGATTTTTGATGCAACACACGCGGTGCAAATGCCCGGTGGTTTAAATGGAAAAAGTGGGGGAGATAGTCGTTATGCTCCTCTACTTGCGCGTGCTGCGGCAGCTGTGGGAATAGATGGATTGTTCGCCGAAACGCATATTAATCCAAAAATTGCGCTAAGTGATGGTCCAAATATGCTCACTCCCAAGATACTTTTAGAATTAGTAGAGCAGATTTTAGAAATTCAACATCTTATTACAAAGGAAAATTATGCAAATCATTGAGGGAAATTTGTCGCTTCTAGGCGATGAGAAAATCGCAATTATTTCTAGTCGTTTTAATCATCTGATTACAGACAGATTGGTAGAGGGAGCAAAGGATTGCTTTTTGCGTCACGGAGGCAGAGAGGAAAATCTCACACATATTTTAGTGCCGGGAGCTTTTGAGATTCCTTTTGCGCTAGAAAAAGTCCTTGCACAAGGAGATTATGATGGCGTTTGCTGCTTGGGCGCAATTATACGTGGTGCGACACCGCATTTTGATTATGTGAGCGCAGAAGCGACAAAAGGAATCGCAAATGTTACGATTCGTTATGGTGCAGCGGTAACCTTTGGTGTGCTCACAACTGATTCTATTGAACAAGCCATTGAGCGCGCAGGCACAAAAGCAGGCAACAAAGGTTTTGAATCTATGGCAGGTTTGATTGAACTCATTAATCTTTATCGTAAGATTGGAGCATAAATGGCAACAAGAAGCCAAGTGCGTGAAGTCGTTGTGCAGCTTTTGTATGCTTATGATAGCGGGAATGAGGGAATCTCTAAGTTTGTAGAAGAAATCTTAGAGGAGCACAAAATAAAAAATGCACAAAAAAATTTTGCGCAAGAATTGTTTTCTGGCGTAATTGCAAATTTGGAATCCTTAGACTTGCGCATTACACATCAGCTAAAGGATTGGGATTTTGAGCGCATTGGCAATATAGAACGCGCAATTTTGCGGCTAGGAGCATATGAGATTGTTTTTAGCAAGGTAGATAAAGCGGTTGTGATTAATGAGGCATTAGAGATTGCCAAAAATTTTAGCTATGAATTATCGGTTAAATTTATTAATGGCGTGTTAGATGGAATCGCTAAAAATTATAAACTCTCACTAAAGGAAATTCAAGTAATTTTAGAACAACAAAAAATCTCTAAAGAGGAAGAAAAAGCGCGACAAAAAGCAAATGAAACTTCAAAAGAATCTTTACAAAAAACAATTCAAAAACCCCGAAAAGTTTTTGGAAAACCTAAAGTGAATACCCTCAAAAACACAAAATCATCAAGAGCTACTAAGGCAAAATCAAAAAAATCTCATCATTTCAAAGATAAAAAGTCGGAATCTAGGGATTCTAAATCAAGCAAAACAAAAGATTTAGCAGCTGCCCAAACAAAGCGAGGCGGGAAATCGGGAGAAAAAATCCAAAAAAATTTTAAAAATCTTACACCAAAGGATAAATAATGAAACTTTGTGTTGCCCTAGATTTGCCTAGTGCAGGGGAGAATTTGGCATTATTAGAATTGCTAAAAGACAAGGATTTGTGGGTTAAAGTCGGCTTGCGTAGCTTCATACGTGATGGTGCTTTGTTTTTGGAGCAAATCAAAGCCATAAACCCGCTTTTTCGCATTTTTTTGGATTTGAAGCTTTATGATATTCCCAATACAATGGGCGATAGCATAGAGGAGATTGCAAAGCTAAAAGTCAGTATGATAACTATCCACGCAAGCAGTGGTCAAGAAGCTATGCGTGAGGTTATGCAAAGGCTAAAGGCAGTCCCAAATCCTCCGCTAGTAATGGCAGTAACTGCGCTTACAAGTTTTGATGAAAAGGGATTCTTTGAAATCTACCATACGGGATTGGAAACCCAAGTGCTAGAGTTTGCGAAAACCGCAGAAGAATGTGGCTTAAATGGTGTCGTATGCTCTTGTGCGGAATCCCAAACCATCAAAGAGCAAGTGGGCGCGGATTTTTTGACGCTTACGCCTGCAATTCGTCCCTTTGGTGAGAATAGTGGCGACCAAAAACGCGTGGCAACCTTAGAAGATGCAAAAACCGCACGAAGCGATTTTATTGTCGTGGGACGCCCAATTTATAAAGCACAAAATCCAAAAGCAGTAGTAGAGCAAATTTTGAAAGAAATGTAATTTTCCTAGTTTCTATTGCCCCCCCCCCCATTTATTTGCTATAATGCTTTTTGCTTTTTCTTAAAAACACTTACAAACTTTAAAAGTCTTTAAAAGCATCATTTTAACACAAGGAATCTATAATGAGATTTAATATCATTAATTCGTCTCTCTCTCTCTCTCTCTCTCTCTCTCTTAATTAGTTCTTTTGACTTTTTAAAATTTCTTTTCTATATTCTATCTATTTTTTGTATTCCACTCCACTTTTTATTTCTTTCTTCTAATTTATTCAATCTTCAAATTTTCAAGATTCCACCTTTGATTCCCTCTTTGTTTCATTCTTTGCAAAAGGAATCTCTATGAGTATAGGAAGTAAGATTTATAAACGATTTGGTTTAAAGTTTGTTCTAGCTTATAGAATTAGGAAAACAAAGAGAAAGATTCTAAGAGAAGTTTGGATTCAAAAGATTCTAATGTTTTATGGTATTTTAAAACTTCAAAGAGATTTCGAAGCTTTTAAAATCTATCAGACTTTAAGAGAGCAAAACACTTTAATTGTGAATCCAAAGAATTTACAATTTATTATTTCTCATTATGATATTATCTTACAATGGCTTAACTCTAAAGAATTTAAAGAACAATACATTACTACTAACCACCCTTATCCTCCTTTATTAAATCCTAAAAGATTAAATGCAAAAAGAGATAAAGAGAAAAACAATAACAATAAAGAAACAGAATGGATTAAAAATGAGGGAGAATTAAAAGAATGTAGTGCAAACTTACAGAGTAAAGAAGCAGAATCTAAAGACATACAACCTTACCCTAATCTAAGCTATGAGAGCATATCGCCTGAACTTGCTTGGGATTTGAATCTGCCGTTGCCTCCATATTATCAGTTTGTGTATTGGGGGAGTCACGGAAGCGGAAGTTCAGGCTTGACAACTTTTTTAGAATATTGTGGAATGATTCAATGTCCTTGGAAAGGTGTATATGGCGGTAATGGCAAAGAATCTTACCTTTGGTATTTTGACAAGCTTACACAAAACAATAACAATCCTGAATCCATTTATTTAACAATTAGAGAATTTGTAAAAAGTGCAAGTAAATTCTATGCTTTAGTCCCATATAGCAAAGCATTGCTCACAGCTAGAGACCCAATAAGCAATCTCAAATCTTTTGTGCAACTTATTATCCCAAAAGAGGGCTGGGATACAAGAGCGAGCAATCCTATAACAATCACCCTACAATCAAATCCTAATGAAGTATGTCAAAATCTTGTAGGATATTGGAGTATGGATTCAAAAAGCAATTTGCATATAGGAGACGCTCCTTCTTTTGAAACAATATCTTATTTTATTGATACTGAACAATATGCAGGCGCTTTCCACGATACACAGCTTAAAAATGCTTTAATCAATCTCAAAGATTCTATCATTATAGATATGTCTGAAATTGTGGGAGAAAAAACATTTGATACGATAAAAAGATTATCTAAAGAGTTAGGATTCCCTGCACCAATAGAGGAAGAAAAGGAGAAATTTGCAACTCAAAGAGCCATAGAATACCTAAACTTTTTGCCTATCATACTTCAAGTTGAAATCTCAAAAAGAAAAATTCATATCATCATTCAAGACAATGCTTTTAAAACGGATTATCTTAATATCACATCTTGTTTTTTTAATCAAGATTCTTTTTATAACAGAATCATTGTGTGCATAAAAGAGGAGGATTGGAATATTTTAAAACAAGATTCTAAAGCTTTACAGGAAGTCAAAGATTATCTTTTGAAATTTATTCCAAGATTGCAACAACAAAAAGAAATAGAGGACAAAAAGCAAATTACAGAATTGCAAGTGTTAGAATATTTTAAAGAGCATAAGGATTTACGAATGCAATTTAAACAAGTTTTAGACGAACATCTAGCTTATATTAAATCCTTGCGCCCCGATATTGTAGAATCTTGGAAATATTATCAAGAGTTTGAGAGAATGTGTGAGGAGATGGATAAATAAATTAATGGATAAAGTTTATTAATTAAAAAAAAATATGCTATAATTTTAGCCTAAATTTCATTAAAGGATTTGTTGATGAGGCAATATGAAACTTATAAATGTCAAAAATGTGGCAATGAAGTGGAAGTGCAAAATGTGGGTAGCGGAACACTTAGTTGTTGTGGAGCAGAAATGACCTGTATCACCACAGATTTAACAGCAGTTAATCTTATGAAAGCTTTTGCAGGAGAATCTATGGCGCGTAACAAATACGATTTGTTTGCCGATGTAGCACAAGAGGAAGGCTGGCACGCAGTAGCAAAACATTTCAGAGAGGCGGCAGAAAATGAAAAATGGCACGCAAGAGCAGAGTTTAAAGCATATCATAAAATTGTAGATGGCAAAGAGTTGGATATTACAACTAAAAATCTTATTACAGCCGCAGAGGGCGAAAATTATGAACATACGATTATGTATCCAAACTTCGCTAAAATCGCCGAAGAAGAGGGTAAAAAAGACATTGCACGACTCTTTACAGCTATTGGTAAGGTAGAAGTGGAGCACGAAAGAGAATATTTAGAACTCAAAAAAATGCTAGATGAGGAGGGATTCTTTGAAAGTAGCAATGAGGAAGTTTGGGTTTGTGAAATCTGCGGACATATTCATAGAGGTAAAAAAGCTCCCGGGGCTTGCCCGCTTTGTAAGGCTTCACGCGAATATTTCAAGCGCGAATTTTTAGGTTAATTTTTGTTTTATCATAGAGCCAAAACTCAAGGCTCTATGGCTTTTCACTCTTTTCTTCATTAATTTCATATTTAATTTTTAATTCATTTGCCATTTGTTAATGAATCCTAAAAAACCTTTCGGTAAAATAACGTTTTTATTTTGAATTTAGGGAAAAATATGAACCAAATGCAAATGTTTGTAAATGGTATAATGAGAGGATTTTGTAGTTTTTTTGTTACATTTGTTTTGCTTATCACTTATGGAAGTGCCTGTGCAGTGGCAACATTTGTAGAAAATGACTTTGGCACACCAAGCGCGAAAGCATTGATTTATAATACTGCTTGGTTTGATTTGTTGCATTTGTTGCTAGTGTTGAATCTGATAGGTGTTTTGATTTTCTCGCGCGTATGGCAAAGGAAAAAATACGCTTCCTTTTTGTTTCATAGCTCTTTGATTATTATTTTTATTGGTGCGGCAATGACGCGTTATTATGGGTTTGAAGGTGTAATGCATATACGAGAGAGCGAAAGAAGCAATACCATAGAATCTCAAGAGGATTTTATTACGATTTTAGCAAAGATAGAGGACAAATTCTATCGCGCTTTTTTCCCAACTACAATCACGCCTTTAGTGCAAAAGAAATTTCATCAAACCTTGCCTTTTGAGGGGGATAATTTGTCTGTGCAGTATTTGGATTATCTCCCTGCCAAAGACAAAATGGATTCTGATAGATTAAAAGTCAAGGTGAGTTTTAAGGGAGAAAGTCAAGAAATAGAAATTATCAAAAATACAAAGGGAGAAAATATTGCTCCTTTTGTGCTTGGAGAAACAAGGTTTGCGCTTGATTGGGGTAGCAGAGTGGTGGCATTACCTTTTTTTATAGAACTAAAAGATTTTCAACTTGACCGCTATGCTGGCTCTATGAGTCCCTCTTCGTATGCTTCAGAGGTTGTAGTGATTGACTCAAAAAACAATGTAGAAAAGCCCTATAAAATCTTTATGAATAATGTTTTGGATTATGGAGGATTCCGCTTTTTCCAATCCTCGTATGATTTAGACGAGCAAGGCACGATTTTATCAGTTAATCGCGACCCGGGGAAAATTCCAACTTATATTGGTTATACGATGTTGGTTATCGGGCTTTTGTGGGAATTTTTTGCAAAAAATGGGAGATTTGTGCGCTTGAGCAATTATTTAAAATCCCAAAATTTAGCGATTGTCTTTGCTGCGGGGTTAAGTATGAGTATGCCTTTGTATGCAAGTGGGGAAAATATCAACGATACAGAACAAATGACGCAAAATATAGAATCTCAAAATCCACATATGCAAGGAGAATTAGAGATTCCACCTATCACCAATGAAAGCATTTTGGATTTGATTAAAAATCTAAAAGAAAAAAGCAAAGAGCACTCCGAGCGATTTGGGAAATTGCTTGTGCAAGATTTTGGCGGACGTATGAAGCCTGTGGATACTTTGGCAATGGAATATGTGCATAAAATGACGAAAAAAGATGGCTTTTTAGGGCTTAATAATATGGAATTATTCTTAGGAATGATGGTTTATCCCAATGAGTTTAAAAAAGTTAAAATGCTTGCACTTTCCACTCCAAAGCTTAAAGAAGTTATTGGAGTAAGCCAAGAAGAAAAATACATTGCTTTTGAGGATTTATTTGTAGGAGGAACTTATAAACTTGGTAATTATTTAGAAGAAGCGAATCGCAAAAAGCCTGCTATGCGAGATAAGTTTGATAAAGATGTGATAAATGTTGATGAGCGTGTAAATGTTGCTTATCTGATTTATACTGCACAAGCTTTACGCATTTTGCCGAGTTTTAGCGGTGAGGGAGACAAGTGGTTTGCTCCAAGTGATGCGATTGCTAGTTTTGATAAAGAGAGCGCAAGTCAGCTTCAAAAGCTTTTTGGAGCGTATTTTAATAGTTTCCATTATGGTTTAGTGGAGAATAAATGGGAAAATGCAGATTTGGCACTTGATGCACTAGAGAAGATTCAGCAAAAATTTGGTGCAAATTTGATTCCGCCACAAACGCAAATTGATTTGGAAATCTTTTTGAATCACTATAATCTTTTTAAAAACCTTATGCCGCTTTATTTGGTTTGTGGAATTTTGCTTTTTGCTGTGGTGCTTGTGCAGATTTTCCGGCATAAAAAAGCAGATGTTTTGGCAAGTCGTGTGCTTTATTGGGCGATTTCACTTTTGGTATTATTGCACGCAACGGCACTTGGTGTGCGCTGGTATGTGGGAGGACACGCGCCGTGGAGCAATGCGTATGAATCTATGATATACATTGCGTTTGCTTCGGGAATTGCCGGTGTTGTGTTTTTTAAGAAAAGTTATTTGGCGCAAAGTATGGCGAGTTTTTTGGCTGGAATTTCTCTTTTTGTAGCGCATTTGGGATTTATGGACCCACAAATTGGTAATTTAGTTCCTGTGTTAAAATCCTATTGGCTTAATATTCATGTTTCTATTATTACCGCAAGTTATGGATTTTTGGGGCTTTGTTTTATGCTCGGTGTGCTTACCTTGTTTTTGTTTATTTTTAGGAGTGCGAAATATCCTGAATTAGACCGCACGATTCTGACTTTACATACGATTAATGAAATGGCGATGATTCTAGGGCTTGCAATGCTTACGATTGGAAACTTTTTAGGTGGTGTTTGGGCAAATGAGTCTTGGGGGAGATATTGGGGCTGGGACCCAAAAGAGACTTGGGCTTTGATTTCTATTGTCGTTTATATTGTTGTCTTACACGCACATTTTATGCCAAAAGGAGATAATCCTTATGTCTTTGCTTCGCTTAGTGTGATTGCATTTTATTCCATTTTGATGACTTATTTTGGAGTGAATTTTTACCTCTCTGGGTTGCATTCTTACGCGGCAGGAGACCCTTTGCCAATTCCCGTCTTTTTGTATTATTTTGTTGGCTTTACGATTCTGCTTATCATCTTGGCTGCGCGTAAAGGGGATTTACCATCGCCAAAACTTTCTTGAATGCGATAGGGATCTCTAGGAATTAAATTTTTGCAATGCCGAATCCAACCACGCAGTAGCAGTGCGCACATTGCAAGCATTGGAGGGGTGGTAGAATCTAAAATTAAACAATATTTATAATTCTCAAAATCTTTTAAGCGTTAGTTGTCTATTTTTTTGCTATAATCTATACTTATTTTTTAATTTTAAAGGGCAAGATTTTATGTCTGTAATCATTGGTATCAAAGCAAATAACGCAATCTATGATACACAAAGTGCGGAGGAATTGGGCTTAAAAGGTGAGCCGATTTATTTTGATAATTCCGAAGAATCGCTTGCTATTATGCGCCATACTTGTGCGCATTTAATGGCAGAAGCCATTAAAACACTTTATCCTGAAGCACAATTTTTCGTTGGTCCTGTGGTAGAAGAGGGATTCTATTATGATTTTCGCATACACCAAAAAATCAGTGAGGAAGATTTGGTTGCAATAGAATCTAAGATGAAAGAAATTGCTAAAAAGGGCGAGAAAATTATAAAATACCATTTAAAACGAGAAGAAGCAATCATAAAATTTCAAAACGATGATTTAAAACAAGCTGTCATTCGTAAGATTCCTCTAGGAGATGGGACTTTGAGTATTTATTCTCAAGGAGATTTTGAGGATTTGTGTCGCGGTCCGCATTTGCCAACTTTAAAATTACTGAATGCCTTTAAGCTTACAAAAATTGCTGGTGCTTATCTTGGAGGAGACGAAAAGGCTGAAATGCTAACAAGAATCTATGGGATTGCTTTTGCAAACAAAGAATCTTTAAGTCAGTATTTAAGACAATTAGAAGAAGCCAAAAAACGCGACCATAGAAAAGTTGGTATGGAAATGGAGCTTTTCACCTTTGATGAGGAAATCGGAGCGGGATTACCCATTTGGTTGCCCAAGGGAGCTAGGCTTAGGCGCAATCTTGAAAATCTCTTGACACAAGCACTCATTGAGCGGGGATATGAGCCTGTGCGCGGTCCAGAGATTCTAAAAAGTGCAGTATGGAAAACAAGCGGGCATTATGCAAATTATGGTGAAAATATGTATTTCACGACGATTGATGAGGTGGAATATGGTATCAAGCCTATGAATTGCGTTGGGCATATCAAAGTCTATCAAAGCGCATTACGTAGTTATCGCGAATTGCCTTTGCGATTCTATGAATATGGCGTGGTACATCGCCACGAGAAAAGTGGAGTCTTGCACGGATTGTTGCGTGTGCGTGAATTTACCCAAGATGACGCACATATTTTCTGTCGCCCAAGCCAAATTGCAAGTGAAGTAGAAAATATCATTGATTTCACGCAAAAAATTATGAATGCCTTTGGGTTTAGCTATGAAATGGAGATTTCTACTAAGCCAGAGAAATCCATCGGCAGTGATGCAGTATGGGAACAAGCAACAGAAGCATTAAAGGGTGCGTTAAACCGCTGTGGAATCTCTTACAAGATTGACGAGGGGGGCGGGGCATTTTATGGTCCCAAAATTGATATTAAAATCACCGATGCAATTGGGCGAAAGTGGCAGTGTGGCACTGTGCAAATTGATATGAATTTGCCAGAGAGATTTGATTTAACTTACACAGATGAGAACAACACAGCACAGCAGCCCGTGATGATTCATCGTGCAATTTTAGGAAGTTTTGAACGATTTGTAGCGATTTTAACAGAGCATTTTGGAGGAGAATTTCCATTTTTTGTTGCGCCAACCCAAGTGATTATTATTCCAATCAATGAAGCACAAAATGCTTATGCAAAAGAATTGCACAATGCACTTTTAAAAGTTGGTGTTTATGCAGAAATTGAAGAAAAAAGCGAAACGCTTAATAAAAGAATCCGTAATGCAGAAAAGCAAAGAGTGCCAATCATAGCGGTTTTAGGTGCTAAGGAAATGGAGGAAAGAAAAGTAGCAGTGCGCAATCGTCGCACCAAAGAACAATCAGATGTAAGTTTTGATGATTTTATTCAATTTAATAAGGAGAAAATGCGTGAGGTTAGCTTTTGAGTAAGAATGATGAAATAGTCCTCAATGAGGAAATAGATTTTCCACAAATCCGCTGTGTAGGAGACGATGGTGAGCAATATGGATTGATTAGCTCTGAAGAAGCTTTAAGGATTGCTGATAGCAAAGGTTTGGATTTGGTTTTAATCGCACCAGATGCAAAACCACCAGTATGTAAAATAATGGATTATGGAAAATTTCGTTATCAACAAGAGAAAAAGCAAAAAGAAGCCAAGAAAAAACAAAAACAAATTGAAATTAAAGAAATCAAGCTCTCTGTAAAGATTGCGAGCAATGATATTAATTATAAAGTAAAACACGCAAAGGAATTTTTAGAAGAAAATAAGCATGTGCGATTCCGCGTATTTTTACGTGGGCGCGAAGTAAGCGAGCCTCAAGCAGGTTTTGAAGTGCTAAATAGAGTTGCTTCAATGCTTGAAGAAGTTGCAAATATTGACAAAGACTACAAGGTGGAAGGTCGTTATGTCAATATGCTTGTAACACCCAAAAAATAATTTATCTTATGAAAGGAGAAAGCAATGCCAAAGATGAAAACAAATCGTGGTGCAGCTAAGAGATTTAAACTCAAAAAGAATCTTATTAAACGCGGTTCTGCTTTTAAAAGTCATATTTTGACCAAAAAGCGTCCAAGAAAGATTGCAAGTTTGAATGCACCTAAATATGTTCATGATGCTAATATTGAGCAAGTTAAAAAACTGCTTTGTATGGCATAGGTTAAAGAAGTTTCATACATAAAAGTATGTCATTCCCCAATTTTTGGGCAAGTTTGGTAGATAATACCGCACCACAATATGGTAAAGGATAAAAATGGCAAGAGTTAAAACAGGAGTTGTGCGAAGACGTCGCCACAAAAAAGTTTTAAAATTAGCGCGTGGATTTTATAGTGCAAGGCATAAGCACTTTAGAAAAGCCAAAGAGCAGTTAGAACGTAGTTTATGTTATGCATTCCGTGATAGAAAGCAAAAGAAAAGAGACTTCAGAAAGCTTTGGATTGTGAGAATCAATGCAGCTTGCAGAATCAATGCAATTAGTTATTCAAAATTTATGTTTGGATTAAAAAAAGCTGGAATCACACTAGATAGGAAAATTTTGGCAGATATTGCAATGAATGAGCCTGTTGCATTTGCAAAAATCGTTGAAAGTGCTAAAAAAGCACTCTAAAGCCGTTAGGGATTCTTAAAAATAGAATCCCTAAATTCAAATCTTTTTAAATTAATAAAAAATATTAATTTCAAAGGGTTTTTTAATGCTAAAGAAGTTGGTTTTTGTTGGTATATTTTGGTCTGGTTTAAGTATAAATGCGTGGGCAGAGATGTTGATTAAGCAGGATTTAAGTGTCAGCATAGAAGTGGAAGCGGCGAAATATATCAGTTTTATAAACATTAGAGAAAGCGAATCTTTGCGGAAACTTAAAAGTTTGAGTATGGAAGATAAAAATATCATCATCAAAACCTATAATACCTTAAATGCTTTTTTGGGAGAGAATAGTATTTGTAAGGGTGGAAGTTTCAATATTGAGCCAATTTACGCATACAAAAACGGCACAAGAATGCAGAATGGGTTTGAAACACATTATAGTTTGAATTGTGAATTTACAAAAGAGCAAAAGAAATCTTATGACCAAATCATTCAAAAAATTGAAGAGGAAGCAAGAAAGAATCCCTATTTGTTGTTTGCTTTGCCAAGCATTGAAAAAGTCGTAGATGAAAAAAAGCTTGCGGAGATAGATGAGCAGTTGAATATGGAGTTATTAGAGCTTGCTATGCAAAAAGCTAAAGAATATTCCAAATTTTCTAAGCAAAAATGCAGTGTTAAGGAGATTAATTTAAGTCCGATAGTGCAAGAGCGTGCAATGCCAACAATGTTAAAAGCTTCTTTAAATGCTGCAAGAGATGAGGCAAAATCACTAGAAAGTGTGAATCTACCAACTGCTAAGCCTACACAAAAGATGGCGCGAGGGAATGTCGTCTTTAGCTGTCGTTAGTTTAAATAATCTCATCCTTACAAAGGAAAGCATCTTATCTTTAAATCTTTATGGATTTCATAATAAAATTTATTTATGCAAAATTATAGATTGCGACAACTCTTGATAAATCAAGTCTTGCAAGGACACACACCAATATGGATTTCCACGATACCACAAGTGGAATCTCGTGAGAACGAAACAAAAATACATTGCGATTTCTTGAATTTTTTTGTGAGGATAGAATGCACGCCTTGACAAGGACAAATTTATATTAAAAAAGTGGGGAGTAATCCCCAACCCTAAGGGGCAGGAAATTATAAAGAACCTTTTGTTAAAGCGTCTTTAGCGTATTTTTCGCCAAGCTCAAAGGCTTTTTTATTGAGTTCTACGACTTTTGCAGGAACTTTGCTAATCATTGTGTCATAAACTAAATTTCTATCCACACATTGCGTTAGTGTTACGGTTACTGCTAGTGCCACAACAGATTGTGTTACGACATTGCCTACTTCATTTTTGGCAATGGTAATAATTGGAATCGGATAGATTTTAAATTTCTTCTTATCCTCTGCATTTGGAGTTACTAAATTTGGCTCTACTACAATAATCGCGCCCTCTTTTAAGCCACCTTTGAATTGGTCATAGCTTACCTGTGCTGTGGAAAGCATATATTCTACTTCCCCATCATTTGCATAAGGATAAAGAATCTCATCCTCGTCTAGCAAAATATCAACTTTTGTTGGTCCTCCACGCACTTGAGAAGTATAAGTTGCGGCTTTGACACCATAGCCACCAGTTTTAATTTGTGCTTCTGCGAGGATTTCACCTGCTAGTAAAACACCTTGTCCTCCAACACCTGTAAAGCGGAGTTGTCTTCTCATTTTGCACCTCCTTTTTTTGCTTGTGCTTTCTCTTGTACTTGTTGATAAGCCTTGCAGTATTCCAATTTGTTTGTATCGTGGTGTAAGATTCCTGTTGGATATTTTCCGATTCTTTCCTCTTCGCTTAATTCTTCATATTTTTTCTTAGAAATGATACGGCTTTCAATCCATTTAAGGGTGTCAATTGCTTCTCCCATTTTATTTTTTCTACCAAGATTGACATGGCAGTTGCTAAAAATATCAAAGAAACTGAAGCCCTCATTGGAGAATCCCTCTACCAAAGCTTTCTCTAGCTTTTTGGGGTCTAGCACAGATTCTCTTGCGACGAAGCTTGCGCCTGCTGCAATAGCAAGTTTGCACGGGTCAAATTCTGGATCTACATTGCCATATTGCGCGGTTACAGTCCACATTCCTTTGGGAGTAGTGGGCGAAGTTTGAGAATTTGTCAAACCATAAATAAAGTTATTGATTAAGACATAATTAATATCAATATTTCTTCTGCAAGCGTGGATTGTGTGATTTCCACCGATTGCTAAACCATCACCATCTCCACCCACAACAATCACCTTTTTGGTAGGATTTGCTAGTTTAATACCTGTGGCATACGCAAGTGTTCTACCATGTGTTGTATGCACGGTATTGCAATTTACATAAGAGGAAACGCGTCCGCTACAACCGATTCCGCTAACCAAGCAGACATCGTCCATATTCCAGCCTAATTTATCAATCGCACGAACAATTGATTTTAAGATTACGCCATCACCGCAACCCCAACACCAAAGTGTTGGCATTTTATCCACTCTTAAGTATTCATCATAATTAAATGCCATTTTATAACTCCTTAATTTTGCTCATAATTTCCATTGGGGATAGCGGGCGTCCATTTGCTTTTGCAAGTAACGCAACTTCTTTTTTCATTGCAAGTTCCACTTCTTTGACATATTGTCCTTTATTGAGTTCTGCTACTAGAATCTTGTTAAATTTTTTGCCTAGTTTTGCAAGCTCTTCACTAGGGGAAGGCCAAAGTGTGATAGGTCTAAACAATCCGACTTTTTTCCCTTCATTTCGTAATCTATCCACAGCTTCTTTTGCACTTCTTGAAGTAGAACCATAAGCAATTAAAAGAATCTCAGCATCTTCTAGCTTATATTCTTCATAAGTTACAATTTCTTGCTTTTTGCTTAAAATTTTGTTGAAAAGCCTATCAATTAATTGTTGTGAAAGCACAGCATCTTCTGTGGGGAAGCCTGTTGGTCCGTGATGAAGTCCTGTAATATGGTAGCGATAACCTTTGAAGAAAGGATTAAGAATCGCAGGTTCATCTTGAGGCACATCGTAAGGTTTATAGGAGTTTTTATCTCCACTATAAACACGACGATTGATTATTTTTTCTTGCATTTCATTCAAATCAGGCACAATTGCTTTGCCGTGCATATGTCCTAGTGTTTCATCTAAAAGTAAAAAGACGGGTGTCATAAACTTTTCTGCTAAGTTAAACGCGCGAAAAGTCTCTGTATAGGCTTCTTCTAGGCTACCAGGGCATAAAGCAATGGATTGGTAATCTCCGTGTGTTGGGTGTGCTGCTTGCGCGACATCTCCTTGTGCTACCCGTGTTGGAAGTCCTGTAGATGGTCCTCCGCGCATAACATTGACAATTACCAAAGGTACTTCTGCCATAAAGCTAAGCCCAATTTGTTCAGCTTTTAAGGAGATTCCCGGTCCTGAAGTTGCTGTCATAGACTTTACCCCACTCATAGAAGCACCTAAAGCAACAGAGATTCCAGCAATCTCATCTTCCATTTGAATAAAACTTCCATTTTCTCTTGGAAGCAATACGCTCATCTCGTGAGCCACTTCGCTAGAAGGTGTGATAGGATAACCACCAAAAAACTTACAGCCTGCGTCAATCGCTGCGTGTGCAACCAATTCATTTCCGCTTGAAATTAATTCTCTACTCACTTCTTACTCCTTATACAACCATATAGCCATTTGCTTTAATCGCTTCGGCTCTTTGTTTTGCTTCATCGGTTAATTTTGCAAATTTAAACTCTTTTCTATCTGCAACTGCGATAGCAAAATCAGGACAATGCAATTCGCATTCTTGACAACCAATACAGCTTTCAGGGTGAAGTACTTCTACCATTTTGCCTAAAACTCTGTGTTCATCTAAACGCATAGCAAGTGTGCCTGTTGGACAAACAGACACACATAAATCACACGCCTTGCAACGATTTTCATTAACCCAAACCGGTGTATTGTTGGGGGCTTGTAGTAATCCCATTTTAACTCCTTAATTTTCTAAATTTAAACCTATTTCCTACATTCTGCATTTTTGTAAAAAGTTTTTATAGTCTTGCCTCCTTGAAATAGATTTAGAAGTATTCATTTTTTAAAGCCTCAATCAAGCTTTTCACTGAATTAATAGAACGTTCAAATTGTGTTTTTTCCTCTGTATTTAATTGCAATTCTACAATGCGTTCAATTCCGTGGATTCCAAGTTCTACCGGAACACCACCCACAACATCATTATAACCATATTCACCCTGCAACAATACAGAACAAGGCAGGATCTTATGGCTATCACTCATAATTGCCCTAACCATTTCTGCTGCTGCTCTTGCAGGGGCAAAATAAGCTGAACCTTTCTTGAGGCAATTCACAATCTCTGCTCCCGCATTTCTTGTGCGTCGCACAATTTCTTCTATTTCATTTTGGCTTAATAACTCAGCAAGTGGTACGCCATTTACCATAGAAAAACGCGGAAGTGGTACCATTTCATCTCCATGTCCGCCCATAACAGGTGCCATAATCTGACCTGGTGCGCATTGTAATTTTTCGTAAATAAAACTTACCATTCTTGCACTATCTAGCACACCAGCCATTCCCATAATTTGCTTGGGATTGAATCCTGTTTCCTTTAAAGCAGTATAAACCATTGCATCTAGCGGGTTGGTAATCAAAACCACAATGGCTTCGGGTGAATTTTCTTTGATATTTTGGGAAATTTCACTAATGACTTTGGCGTTAGCAAAAAGCAAGTCGTTGCGACTCATTCCGGGTAGGCGTGGCGAACCAGCGGCAATCACAATCACATCACAGCCTTTTAAATCTTTAGGCGATGCGATGACGCCAAGTTTGGTGAATTTCGTGCCTACACAAGAAGCTTGAAACATATCAAGTAGCATTCCTCTTGCGCGGTCTTTGTCTTTGTCTTGCAAAACAATTTCATAAGGTGTTGTAGCAGAGAGAATGTAAGCTAGAGTAGAGCCTACATTACCCGCCCCGATAATTCCGACTTTTTTAACTCTTTCCATAATCTGTATCCTTAAACAATTATTTTCTGAATTTTAGATTCTTTAAAAATTATTACCTAAAAAGCAAAATTTTATTTAACTTTTTGCTCAACTTGTCTAAAAGTATTTTCAAGTATTTTTTCTTAAATTAATCTTATATTTTGACTTTTTATCTGTGCTTTTTCTTATTTTGAAAAATTCTTTAAATGCTCATCATAGTTTTTTGTAAAAGAATGCACGCCATTTTTATTTCTTACGAAGTAGAGATAATCAACATTGGCAGGAAAAATTGCTGCTTGAATTGCTTTAAAACTTACACTTCCAATAGGTGCTTTAGGGATTCCATCATAACGATAAGTATTGTAACTAGTTGTATCATTTCGTATCATTTCAGGAGTAATTTTAGTATGAGAATATTTACCATAGTTCAAAGTGCCGTCCATTTGCAATCGCATTTTTTTGTCTAAACGATTCCGAATCACAGCAGAGACTAGAGGCATTTCTTCCTCATTTGCAGATTCTTTTTGGATAATAGAAGCAATGATGATATATCTAAACCATTGATTTTGGTCGTATTGTCCTAAAAATTTGATTGCCCATTTCTTATGTTCTTTTAAAGAAGTATTCACCAAATAATACATTAGATGCGTTTCACTGATTCCTTTGGGAACTTTGTAAGTATTTGCCAAAATAATACCCTCAATCATAGGGGCATAGTTTGTATAAGCTAAATGCAAAGATTCTTCATTTAAATTTAATTTTTGACTTATGTTTTTGATAAAAAAATATAAAGTTTCACCCGGAATCAAGGTAATTTCTTCTAATGCGGCTTTTGCGTTTGCGAGTGCATAGAGAAAATCCCCTTTACTCAAGCGTGTGCGCCCAATATTGAGCCAACCACTTTGTGGATAACCAAAAAATCTTATAATTTGTTTATCAATGTTTAATAAATCAAAGTTATTTTTCTTTAAGTATGTTATAATTTCGCTTGTCCCACCCTTTGGAATATAAACTACTTGGCTTGAATTCATTGGGATTTGTAAATAAAAACATAAAATAATGAGCAAAATGAAAAAACCATCTACCAAAACGTTAAAGATTGTCTTGTTACTCGTCTTTTTTGTTGGAATATTCATTGTTCTTTATACCTTTTTGTATAATGGAATTAAAATTGAGCGATTTGGACTAGCCGGCACACAAATTAAGGGATTTTATCTAAGATTAGATAAAAAATTGATTTTAGAAATAGAATCTTTAAATCTCAATAAAATAAAAACTACACACTCTTCGGAATCTTTGGACATTAAAACACAGATTCTTTATGCCAAAAATTTTCATTTTATTTTGCAATATTTCCAAAAAATAAACATTCAACAAATTGGTTTTCAAGATTATCAAGCCAATCTTTATTATGACGGAGACAATTTTACCTTAAATCTCCCAGAAGTTTATGCCAAAATCAACTTGCAAGAAAATGCGTCTAAGGTTTTGATTCGTATTCAAGATTTGTATATGAAATCTTATGGAATCTATTATCAAGGTAGCGGAGTTTATGACTTGCGTCGTCAAAATGTGCAAATGGAGGGTAAGCTAAGTTTTGTCCATCGTAAGCATTATTATCCTTATATGCGTTTAGATTTACAAGTGCAAAGCAATCTTAGGAATCTTACAATTAAAGGTTCTAGTGATACTTTTGTAGATATTAAATTTTTGCGCACTTTGCTACCGAAGTTTGAGAATAAATTGGTAGAGGAATGGATTTTTGATAATTATAGTGTGGAATCGGCTAGAATTAATGAATTTGGCATTACGATTCCATTAAGAAGTAAAACAATCTTGCAAGATTCCCTTGCTTCCTTGTATGTGTTGGGTGAAGCACAAAATGCAGAAGTCATCTTTCACCCCAAACTTCCCCCAGCTCACGCGGATTCTGTGAAGCTCGTTTTTCAAAACAATGCTTTGGAATTTTATCCCCTGAATCCAACCTACCAACACCATAGCGCAAATGGTAGTCAAGTTATTTTAAAAGACATCGTAAGTGATAATCCATTGTTGCAAGTGCATATTAAAACTAATACGGCATTAGATTCTGCAATTTTAAAGTTGCTAGAGGCGTACGAGATTACTTTGCCGCTTAGTGCTCCAAATGCAAAGATTGCTTCAGACTTGTATATTGGATTAAATTTGGATACATTGGATTTGACTGCTAAAGGAATTTTTAAATCAAAAGATATTGAAGTATTGCTTCAAAAAACTCCTTTGATTTCTGATAGTTTGAATCTTCAACTTGATAATCATCTTATTAAAGTGGAATCTAAAAACACGAGTTATCAAGATTTGCTTAAAAGTGATTCTAATTTTGTGATTGATACGCAGGCAAAAACGATTAGTGGGGATTTGCTTATCACCTCACTTTTACTTTCTAAAGAATCCCCCGAAGTTTTGCAGATTACAAATCAATCTTTGCCCTTTAATGTAAATTTTGCGCAAAAACAAAAGATTGTTTTTGCGTTACCAACTTTTAATTTTGAAGCAATTTTTGGACAAAACTATGTGTTTCATTTGAATAGATTAAGTGGGATTCTACCTTTTTCTAAAATCTTGCAGGAATACAAAATTACAGAGGGAATGTTGCAGGTTCGTACGCAAGATTTTGAAAAATATTTTGCAGACATTTCTGTGCAAACAGAGCAAGAAATTTTGCGCAATAAACAAGACAATGCACCGCTTCAAACAATGGATTTGACTTTTGATTATACTCCTTTGGGTTTTACTCTACAATCCAAAGATGGTTCTTTCGTTTTACAAAATAATGCAGAGGCAAAAAGAATCAACTTAAAAAATCTTAGCTTAGGTTTAGATTTGGAACAATTTTCTAATAATAGCTCTAGCGACAATATTCCAATCTTAATTAAAGGACAAGATTCTAATCTATGGGTAAAGAATCGTAATATTTTGGCGGATTCTTTTGAGATTGCGCTTGTCAATGGAGAAATTAATGTGGGATTGAAGCATAAAAATGGACAAGCCAATCTTTATAAACGCGGTGATTTCTTGACTTTAGATGCAAAAGAGTTTGGCGATGAATTTATCAATGCGATTCTACAAAAGAAGGGTGTGCATAAGGGGCGGTTTTTTGTGAATGCAAACACAAATGAAAAGGGAGCGTTAATAGGGAAGATTACTCTTTTAAATACTTCCTTGAATGAATTGAATGTCTTGCAAAATGTGATGGCATTTATTGATACGATTCCCTCTTTATTGACTTTGAAGTCTCCGGGATTCAATCATAAGGGCTATTATGTCAATGAGGGAGTGGTAGAATTTGGTTTAAATGATGAGTTTTTAGCCATTGAAGCACTTGATTTGAAAGGCTCTTCTATTGATATTAAAGGTCGCGGAATTGTGCAGATAGAATCACAAGTCATTGATTTTAATGCAGAGTTGATTACCGCGAAGTCTTTTGGTGGAATCATCAGTAAGATTCCGCTTGTTAATTATATTGTATTAGGAGAGAATGGGGCGATTTCCACAGCTTTTAAGATTGATGGCACATTAGAAAATCCACAGGTGCATACGCAAGCAGTGCAGGATTTTTTGCTCTCGCCTTTTAATATTTTAAAACGTGTGATTACTTCGCCCTTTGAAATCTTTAATTAAATATAAGGAAAAACAAATGCTAGAATCAAAATCCAAAAAAGATTCCAAAACCACTAAGGAAGTCAAAGTTAAAAAAGCTACGAAAGCAGAAGTTACCTGCATTAAAGCTTTGTTTTTGGAGCATTACAAAGATGCAAAAACGGAGTTGAATTATCGGAATGATTTTGAACTATTGATTGCGGTTATGCTTTCGGCTCAATGCACCGACAAGCGTGTGAATCTCATCACTCCAGCTCTTTTTGAAAAATATCCTACACCAAAGGCATTGAGCGGTGCTGATTTGGATTCTATTAAGGAATGTATCAAAACTTGCAGTTTCTTTAATAACAAAGCAGAGAATCTCAAAGCAATGGCAAAGGAAGTTTGTGAGCGATTTGGTGGAGAGATTCCACTAGAGCGCGAAGCGTTAAAGTCTCTACCTGGAGTAGGGCAAAAAACAGCCAATGTTGTATTAATAGAATCCAAAGAGGCGAATTTCATCGCCGTAGATACACATGTGTTTCGCGTCTCTCATCGCTTAGGTTTAAGTAGTGCAAGCACGCCTCTTGCCACAGAGGAGGATTTGACAAAGGCTTATAAAGACAATCTTGCAACGCTTCATCAAGCAATGGTGCTTTTTGGGAGATATATTTGCAAGGCAGTGAGTCCTCAATGCACGGAGTGTTTTTTAAGTCATTTATGCAAAAGCAAAACAACTTATCGTTGTTGATTAAGATAGAGTGAGAAAAGGATTCGCTTTTGCAAGATTTAAATCATTGATTGTGGGATTTGGAAAAAAGGATTTTCCCACGCGTTTTTGCACACCATAAACAATGCCTTTGTAATTAAGGAATCGTGGATTCTACACCTACACGGCCAAATCAACCCTAGTTTTTTCATAGCAAACTTCTTATTTACTAAATTATAGCAGAGAATAAACAATGATACAGAAAATTATAGTTGATTTTTGAAGTCGCTAAATTTTATTTATTTCCTTTTATAAAGGAAATAAATTATAAAAATATTAAAAAATATTATTAAAAAATATTGCTAAAAATAGGAATGTTTAGTATAATCTCGGCTTCCAAAATATACATCGGCAATTTAATGTTAGATGAGTTCTTTGAAGGAAAAATAATATGGAAAAAATTAGACTTAAGTTAAAAGCGTACGATCATCGCGTTCTTGACAGATCGGTTATCTCAATCGTAGAAGCCGTTAAGAGGACAGGTGCAGAGATTCGCGGTCCTATTCCGCTTCCAACTAAAAAAAGACGTTATACTGTCTTGAAATCTCCTCATATCAATAAAGATTCAAGAGAGCAATTTGAAATCAGAGTGCATACAAGAATCATTGATATTGTTTCAGCAACTCCAGAAACGGTGGATAGTCTGACAAAATTGGATATGGCACCAGAAGTGGATGTAGAAGTCCGTTCAATGGGAAAATAAGGGGTATAAATGGAATTTTTAGTAGAAAAAATTGGAATGAGCAGAACCGTTGCCAAGCCAAGTATTCCTGTAACCTTACTAAAAGTAAAATCTGCAAAGATTTGTGAAATCTTAGAAAGTGGTAAGGCACTTGTTGCTTATCAACAAGGCAAAAGTGTAAATAAAGCTATCGCAGGTCAGCAAAAAAAATATAATCTTGATAAAGAATATAATAAATTTGCAACACTTCAAGTAAGTAATACGGAAGCAGGTGATTTAGATTTATCTATTTTAGAGAGTGCAAAAAGAGTAAAAGTCTCTTTTAATACAAAAGGACGCGGTTTTAGTGGCGTAATGAAAAGATGGAATTTCCAAGGTGGTCCAGGAGCGCATGGTAGTAGATTCCATAGAGCTCCAGGTTCAATCGGGAATCGTGAGTGGCCAGGACGTGTTCAGCCGGGTAAAAAAATGGCAGGACATTATGGCGATGAAAAAGTAACAGTGCAAAACGAAATTATTTCTTTTGACAAAGAACATAATGTACTTGTTTTGAGAGGTTCAGTTCCGGGATTCAAAGGTGCATTTGGTAAGTTAAAGGTTGTGAAATGAGTAAAGCAATTATTTTAGATAAAAACTTGAAAAAAGCTGGTGAAGAACAATTACCAGAATCCTATAAAGACATCAATGCGCATAATCTTTATCTTTACATTAAATCATTTTTGGCGTCGTTGCGTGCAAATAATGCAATGGCAAAGACACGCAGTAGAGTAAGTGGTGGTGGTAAAAAGCCGTGGAGTCAGAAAGGTGGCGGTAGAGCAAGAGCGGGAAGCATTACCTCTCCTGTTTTTGTAGGTGGTGGTGTTGCACACGGACCAAGCAATAACAGAAACTACAATTTGAAAGTAAATAAAAAACAAAAAAGACTTGCATTGCAATATGCTTTATTAGAAAAAGCAAATGCAAATAGTTTATTTATTGTAGATAAGATTCAAATAGAAAGTGGGAAGACAAAAGATGCTTGTGCTTTGTTTAAAGCATTGAATCAACGCAATACCCTTTTTATTTCGCACATTTTTGATGAAAAAACATTTTTGGCATTTAGAAATATTAAAGATTGTTATTTGATTGATGGTGCCGAATTAAACGCTTATCTCGTTGCGACATTTAGGTCTGTAGTGATTGAAAAATCGCTTTTTGAATCTATCACTAAAGAGGGTTAAGATGGCAAGTATTACAGATATTAAATCCATTATGTATACCGAGAAGTCTTTGAAACTTCAAGAGCAAAGTGTTCTTGTTGTGCAAACTTCTCCAAAATTGAGTAAAACACAATTAAAAGAAGTGTTTAAAGAATATTTTGGTGTAACGCCTTTGTCAATTAATTCTTTGAGACAAGAAGGGAAAGTTAAGAGATTCCGTGGTGTTATTGGCAAAAGAAACGACTTCAAGAAGTTTTATGTGAAGCTTCCAGAAGGCGCAAAAATTGAATCTTTGGCAGTTTAAGGAGTAAAAAATGGCAATTAAAACTTACAAACCATACACTCCGAGTAGAAGATTTATGAGCAATCTTAGTTCAGAAAATATTACTGCAAAAGCTAGTGTAAGAAAGTTATTGGTTAAACTTCCTGTGCATGCAGGACGCAACAATAATGGTAGAATCACAAGTCGCCATAAAGAGGGCGGAGCAAAAAAACTTTATCGCATTATTGACTTTAAGCGTAATAAGCACAATATTGAGGGCAAAGTCAGCGCGATTGAATACGATCCTTATAGAAATTGTAGAATTGCATTAATTAACTACAAGGATGGCGAAAAACGATATATCATTCAACCTAGCGGTTTAAAATTGGGAGATACGATTATCTCTGCAGAGGGTGGATTAGATATTCGTCTTGGTTATGCAATGAAGATTAAAAATATTCCAATTGGAACGGTGGTTCATAATATTGAAATGTATCCTGGACGGGGAGGACAACTTGCAAGAAGTGCAGGAGCTAGTGCGCAATTAATGGGTAGAGAGGGTAAATACTCTATTCTAAGAATGCCAAGTGGTGAAATGCGTTATATTTTAGGTGAATGTATGGCAACAATTGGAACCGTTGGAAATGAAGATTTTGCAAATATCTCTATTGGTAAAGCGGGACGCAATCGTCATTTAGGTATCCGTCCGCAATCAAGAGGTGCAGCGATGAACCCAGTAGATCACCCACATGGTGGTGGTGAGGGCAAAACAGGTTCTAGCGGACATCCAGTTTCTCCATGGGGTATGCCGGCTAAAGGCTATAAGACACGTAGAAAGAAAGCAAGTGATAAGTTGATTATCTCAAGAAGAAAAAAATAAGGAAAGTAAATGGCTAGATCAATAAAAAAAGGTCCTTTTGTTGATGAGCATTTAATGAAAAAAGTGCTCAAAGCAAAAGAGGCAAAAGATAATAAACCAATTAAAACATGGTCGCGCAGAAGCACTATTGTGCCTGATATGATTGGCTTTACTTTTAATGTGCATAATGGTAGAGCTTTCGTTCCTGTTTATGTAACAGAAAACCATGTTGGTTATAAGTTGGGCGAATTTGCTCCCACAAGAACTTTTAAAGGACACAAAGGCAGTGTCCAAAAGAAAATTGGCAAATAAGGGAGATTCAAATGAGTAAAGCATTATTAAGGTATATTCGTTTATCTCCTACGAAAGCAAGGTTGATTGCAAGGGAAGTTCAAGGAATGAATGCTGAATTAGCGATTGCTTCATTGGAATTTATGCCAAATAAAGCGGCAAGAGTGATTTCTAAAGTAATCGCATCGGCAGTTGCAAATGGTGGCTATGAGGCTGAAAATGTAATTGTCTCTTCTTGTAGAGTAGATGCTGGTCCTGTGCTTAGACGTTTTACACCAAGAGCAAGAGGTAGAGCAACTCCAGTTAGAAAACCGACTTCACATATTTTTGTAGAAGTAGCACAAAAAAGTAAGGATAAGTAATGGGTCAAAAAGTTAATCCGATTGGTCTAAGACTTGGTATTAATAGAAATTGGGAATCAAGATGGTTTCCTTCATTTGCTAGCGCACCACAAAATATAGCCGAAGACCATAAAATTAGAAAATTCTTGAAAAAAGAGCTTTATTATGCTGGCGTGAGTGATATTTTGGTGGAGCGCACCGCAAAAAAAGTTCGCGTAACGGTAATCGCTGCTCGTCCGGGTATTATTATTGGAAAAAAGGGCGCAGATGTTGAAAAACTCAAAGAATCTCTAAAAAAGATTGTTAATAAAGATGTTTTTATTAATATTAAGGAAGTAAAAAAACCACAAAGTAATGCACAACTATCCGCAGAAAGTGTTGCTACACAACTTGAAAGACGCGTTGCTTTTAGAAGAGCGATGAAAAAAGTAATGCAAGGTGCAATGAAATCTGGCGCAAGAGGAGTCAAGGTTCGTGTTTCTGGTCGTTTAGCTGGAGCTGAAATGGCAAGAACGGAATGGTATATGGAAGGTAGAATCCCACTTCATACTTTGAGGGCAAAAATTGATTATGGTTTTGCAGAAGCCTTGACAACTTATGGGAATATAGGTGTAAAAGTTTGGATTTTCAAAGGTGAGGTATTGCAAAAAGGAATCCAAGCAGACAAACAAAGTGAAGAGGGCGAAGAAAAATCCAATCGTCCGACAAGAAAAAGAAGGGGGCAATAAACTATGTTAATGCCAAAAAGAACAAAATATAGAAAGCAAATGAAAGGACGCAATCGCGGAAAGGCATTTCGCGGGACCTCCTTAGCATTTGGTGAATTTGGAATTAAAGCTTTAGAACATGGAAGAATTGATTCACGCCAAATTGAAGCGGCTCGTATTGCTATGACACGTGCAACAAAGAGAACAGGAATGGTTTGGATTCGTGTTTTCCCTGATAAACCTTTGACTGCTAAACCTCTTGAAACAAGAATGGGTAAAGGTAAAGGTGCGGTAGATAAATGGGTAATGAATATTAAACCGGGTAGAATTATTTATGAAATGGGTAGTGTAGATGAATCTCTTGCAAGAAGTGCATTGGCTCTAGCCCAAAGCAAACTCCCTTTTAAAACAAAAATTGTAACAAGAGAGGGTGAAAATGAAATATACTGAGATTAACACAAAAACAATTGAAGAGCTAAATGCTCTTTTGAAAGAGAAAGAGACATTTTTATTTGAGCTAAATTTGAAGTTAAGAACAATGCAGCTTACAAATTCAAGTGAAATAAGAGTTGCAAAAAAGGATATTGCAAGAATCAAAACAGCTCTGAATGCTAAAAGGAGGGCACAAGTATGAGTAATGTGCAACCGCATAAAAGGATTATTGCTGGAAAGGTTGTTACAAAAACTGGCGATAAGAGTGTAACGATTTTAGTAGAAAGGCGCGTTACACATCCAAAATATAGAAAAATTGTTAAAAGATTCAAACGCTATATCGTACATGATGAAAACAATAGCGTAAAAGTCGGGGATGTGATTGAAGCAATTGAATGCAAACCAATTTCCAAAAGAAAGGCTTTCTCGCTTCATAAAGTTGTATCTGTAGGAGTTGAATTATGATTCAAAGTTTTACACGTTTAAATGTTGCAGATAATAGTGGTGCGAAAGAAGTTATGTGTATTAAAGTTTTGGGTGGAAGCAAAAGACGTTATGCAACAGTGGGCGATGTGATTGTTGCTTCTGTAAAAAAAGCACTTCCAAGCGGAAAAGTTAAAAAGGGTCAGGTTGTAAAAGCGGTTGTTGTTAGAACGAAAAAAGAATTGCATCGTGAAGATGGTGCTTTAATTCGTTTTGATGATAATGCCGCAGTGATATTGGATAGCAAAAGAGACCCTATTGGAACGCGTATTTTCGGACCTGTTGGAAGAGAAATTCGTTATGCTAATTTTATGAAAATCGTATCATTAGCACCGGAGGTATTGTAATGGCAAAATTTAAAATTAAGAAAGGTGATTTAGTAGAAATAATTACTGGTGATAAAGAGGACAAAGGAAAGAAAGCAAAAGTTTTACAGGTATTGCCTAAAACTTCACAAGTAATTGTAGAGGGTTGTAAGATTGCAAAAAAAGCTGTAAAGCCAACGGATAAGAATCCTAAAGGCGGTTTTATCAATAAAGAAATGCCAATTCACATTTCAAATGTCAAGAAAGCGGAGGACTAACTTATGTTTGCTTTAAAAACTGCCTACAAAAATGAAATTAAACCAAAGTTGGCAGAGGAATTGGGGATTAAGAATCCTATGCTTTTGCCAAAATTAGAAAAAATTGTAATTAGTGTGGGTGCAGGTATGCATGCAAAAGATACCAAGATTATGCAAAATATTGCCGACACCATTTCATTAATTGCAGGACAAAAAGCAGTGATTACGATTGCTAAGAAGTCTGTTGCAGGGTTTAAAATGCGTGAGGGAATGCCTATGGGAGTCAAAGTTACTTTGAGAGGAAATCAAATGTATAACTTCCTTGAGAAGCTTATCGTGATTGCACTTCCAAGAGTAAAAGACTTTAGAGGAGTTCCTCGCAATGGATTTGATGGGAGAGGAAATTATAGCTTTGGCGTGAATGAACAACTTATTTTTCCAGAAGTCGTTTATGATGATATTATGGTAAGTCATGGTATGAATATTACTTTTGTAACTTCAGCCGCAAATGATAAAGATGCGTTTAAGTTGCTTGAGCTTTTTGGCTTACCTTTTGCAAAAGGAAGAAATAATGGCTAAAAAATCTATGATTGCAAAAGCAGCAAGAGCACCTAAATTCAAAGTTAGAGCATATACAAGATGTTCTATTTGTGGAAGACCACATTCTGTTTATAGGGATTTTGGTATTTGTCGTGTCTGTCTCCGTAAAATGGGAAATGAAGGTCTAATACCCGGACTTAGAAAAGCAAGCTGGTAAGGAGAAGATATGGTAAATGATATTATTGCGGATTCTTTGACGAGAATTAGAAATGCAAGTATGAGACGCTTGGATACTACAAACTTATATTATGCGAAAATAATAGTTTCTATTCTTGAGGTTTTTCAAGCAAAAGGTTTTATTGAGGGCTTTAAAGTTATAGAGAAAGACAAAAAACATTCTATTAATGTCGTTTTGAAGTATGACGAAAAAGGACACACTGTAATTAATGAAATTACAAGAATCTCGAAACCGGGAAGACGCGTTTATAAGGGTAGAAATGAACTCAAACGTTTTAAAAATGGTTATGGAACAATTGTTGTAAGCACAAGCAAAGGCGTGATTGCCAACGATGATGCTTATAGGGCAAATGTGGGTGGTGAAGCCCTCTGCAGTATTTGGTAGGAGTATTTAATGTCAAGAGTTGGGAAAAAACCTATTAGCATTCCAAATAGCATTCAAGTGAGCGTAGAAGGGAGCAAAATAGTTTTTAAGGGTGGCAAACTTACAAAAGAGCTAGAGACTTATGGGCGCGTAGGTATTGCATTAAAAGATGGTGAATTAACTTTCGCATTAAATGGTGAAAATGCACAAGCAAAAGCTTATTGGGGAACATATAGGGCTTTAGCAAATAATATCGTAGTAGGTTTGACTGAAGGTTTTACAAAACAATTAGAGATTAATGGTGTGGGTTATAAGGCAGCGGTAAAAGGCAAAGTTTTAGAGCTTGCACTCGGATTTTCTCACCCTATTAACTATGATATTCCAGAGGGTATTGAAATTTCTGTTGATAAAAATCTTGTAACCATTAAAGGTGCAGATAAGCAACAAATTGGGCAGATTGCGGCTGAAATTAGAGAGTTTAGACCACCAGAGCCTTATAAGGGTAAAGGTGTAAAATATACTGATGAGCGTATTATTCGCAAAGCGGGTAAAACTTCTAAAAAGTAAGGATAAATAATGACAAATAAAATTATTAACAAAAAAAGAAGTTTAAGATTTAAAAGGAAATTAAGAATCCGTGCCAAAGTTTTTGGAAGTGCTACAACTCCTAGATTAAGCATTTTTCGCTCCAATAGATATTTTTATGCTCAAGCCATTGACGATACAAAAGGCGTAACTTTAGTCAGTGTAGATGGTAAAAAAATGGGTTTAAAAAACAATAAAGAAGATGTTAAAAAAATTGCTGTTGCATTAGCAGATAGTCTTAAGAAAGCAAATATTACAGAAGTGCTTTTTGACAGAAATGGCTATTTGTATCATGGTGTTGTTGCAAGTTTTGCCGATTCTCTCCGTGAGAATGGAATTAATTTGTAGGGGATAATATGGAAATCAATAGAGAAGAGTTTGAAGAATATGTTGTAAATATTGGACGCGTAACAAAAGTTGTTAAAGGAGGTCGTAGATTCCGCTTTAATGCTTTAGTAGTCGTAGGAAATAAGGCTGGATTAGTAGGATTTGGGCTTGGCAAAGCAAAAGAAGTTCCTGATGCAATTAAAAAAGCTATTGATGATGCCTTTAAAAATATCATCAAAGTAAATATTAAAGGCACAACGATTGCGCACGATGTGCAAGAGAAATATAATTCTAGCGTTGTTTTGCTAAAACCAGCAAGTGAGGGAACGGGTGTTATTGCTGGTGGTTCAGTTCGTCCGGTATTAGAAAAGGCAGGGATTAAGGATATCTTGACAAAATCATTAGGTTCAAATAATCCTTACAATGTTGTGCGTGCCACCATTGAAGCCCTTTCCAAGGTTAAAGCGTAAAGAGGAGAGAGTATGGCATTAGAAAATCTAGCACCTGCAAAAGGTAGTGTTAAAAAAATTAAAAGAATAGGACGAGGACAAGGAAGTGGTATGGGCAAAACCTCTACAAGAGGTGGTAAAGGTCAAACTGCAAGAACAGGCTCCAAACAAAAAAGAGGTTTTGAGGGTGGGCAACAGCCTTTGCAAAGACGACTTCCAAAAGTTGGTTTTACAAGTCGTGCAGTTAAACCTTATGTGATTAATGTAGAATTCATTAAAGCAATTATGAAACTAGAAGAAATCACTTTTGAAACCATTAGAGCGATTCATAAGTTTCCGTCTTATACCACAAAAATCAAATTAATTGGTGTAAATGCTAAGAATCTTACATCAAAAATTAAAGATGAAAGAATCACAACGAGCGGACAAAAATAATGAACAAGACAATCGTCAATAAGATTCTTATTACTTTAGGCTTTCTTTTAGCCTATCGTGTATTGGCTTATGTTCCTGTTCCGGGCGTTGATACGACGGTGATTAAAGCTTTTTTTGACAACAATGCCTCCAATGCTTTGGGGTTATTTAATATGTTTAGTGGTAATGCAGTAGAGAGACTTAGTATTATTTCTCTTGGAATTATGCCTTATATTACGGCTTCTATTATTATGGAACTCCTTGCTGCGACATTTCCAAATCTTGGCAAAATGAAAAAAGAACGTGATGGAATGCAAAAATATATGCAAATTATACGTTATACCACCGTTGCGATTACATTGATTCAAGCCATTGGTGTTTCTATTGGATTAAAAAGTTTAGGCACAGGAGCAAATGGCGCAATTATGATTGATATGAATGTTTTTATTGCTATTTCTGCTTTTTCTATGCTCTGTGGAACAATGCTGTTGATGTGGATTGGAGAACAAATTACACAAAGAGGCATTGGCAATGGAATCAGCTTAATTATCTTTGGGGGAATTGTGTCTGGAATCCCAAGTGCAATCGCAGGGACATTTAACTTGGTGAATACAAATCAAATTAGTTGGCTTGTGTTGTTGTTTATTGCTGTGGTTATTGTGGTAACTGTTGCTAGCATTATTTTTATAGAATTAGGAGAGCGTAGGATTCCTATTTCTTATTCTCGTAAGGTAGTTATGCAAAATCAAGACAAACGCATTATGAATTACATTCCTATTAAGATGAATTTAAGTGGAGTGATTCCACCCATTTTCGCGTCGGCTCTTTTAATGTTTCCTAGCACAATTCTGCAAAGTTCTTCTAATAGCATCGTAATGCAAATTGCTGATTTTTTGAATCCTAATGGTTATTTGTATAATGTGCTGATGTTCTTTTTGGTAGTATTTTTTGCGTATTTTTATGCTTCTATTGTATTTAATGCTAAAGATATTTCAGAGAATCTTAAACGTCAAGGTGGATTTATACCTGGCATTAGACCGGGCGAGGGCACAGCGAATTTCTTGACGGAAGTTGCAAATAAATTAACCTTTTGGGGTGCTTTATATCTAGCAATTATTGCAACTTTGCCGTGGGTTTTAGTAAAGGCTTCCGGAGTTCCATTTTATTTTGGAGGAACAGCTGTTTTGATTGTTGTTCAAGTTGCAGTGGATACAATGCGCAAAATTGAAGCTCAAATTTATATGAATAAGTATAAAACACTTAGTGCAGTGGGATTATAATGTCAATTGCAATTAGAAAACCACCTGAAATTGAAGCTTTAAGGGCTGCAAATAGAATTGTAGGTAAAACTCTAAATCATCTCAAAAGTCAAATCAAGCCCGGTATTACTTTAAAAGAATTAGACCAAATGGGAGAAGAAATGATTCTCTCCTGCGGAGCAACCCCATCTTTTAAAGGGCTTTATGGATTTCCCGGTTCCATTTGTATTTCTGTTAATGAAGTTATTATACACGGAATCCCAAATGATTATAAATTACAAGAGGGAGATATTGTAGGGCTTGATATTGGCACACAGCTCAATGGTTGGTATGGTGATGCGGCAATTACTTGCGGTGTAGGCAATATTTCTCAAAGCGACGAGCGGTTAATTGCTTGTTCTAGGGACGCCTTGTATTTTGCTATTAGTCAAATTAAAGTAGGTATGCATTTTAAAGAATTAAGTGCTCTGATAGAGCAATTTATTTTGGATTATGGTTATGTTCCTTTGCATGGTTTTTGTGGGCATGGAATCGGTAGAAAGCCTCATGAAGAGCCGGAGATTCCTAATTATTTGGAAGGAAAAAAAGCTAAGCAAGGTGATAAAATCAAAGAAGGAATGGTTTTTTGTATTGAGCCGATGATTTGTCAAAAGGAAAGCGAGCCTTTCATTTTGGAAGATGATTGGAGTGTAGTTTCGGTAGATGGATTAAGGGGGAGCCATTATGAACATACGGTGGCAATTATTAGGAATAAAGCTGAAATTTTATCTTTGGAATAAAGAGGTCAAAAGGAAAATAAGTGGCAAAAGATGATGTAATTGAAGTAGATGGAATTGTAAAGGAAGCTTTGCCAAATGCAACCTTTCGTGTGGAGCTTGAAAATGGACATATTATTTTATGTCATATTGCTGGACGTATGCGAATGCATTATATTAAGATTCTACAAGGCGATAAAGTGAAGCTAGAATTAACTCCTTATAGCTTAGATAAAGGAAGAATTACTTTTAGATATAAGTAGTTTTTAATGAGAATTTAAATATAATCCGCTCTTTATTGCAAAAATTAAACTTGAATCTAAAGTGTTAAATTGCAACATAGTCGTTTGGGTGGTGTTGGATAAGCCTTTGAGGACTATAAACTCAATGCCTATTGAGAAATGGGAAGTGATAAATTTTTTTTAAAACATTCCAAAGGCATAGTTTAGATATTTTCTAAATGGGACGCTAAAGTATTATAATAAGGCATTTGCCTTTGAAGTTAGGAGCAAGCTATGAAAGTGAGACCTTCTGTCAAAAAAATGTGCGACAAATGCAAGGTTATTAAGAGAAAAGGCGTGATTCGAGTGATTTGCGAGAATCCAAAACATAAACAAAGACAAGGATAAAAGGAAATATAATGGCGAGAATTGCTGGTGTTGATTTACCCAAAAAAAAGAGAATTGAATATGCTTTAACCTATATTTATGGTATTGGTTTAAAGACATCAAGAGATATTTTAAATGCTGTAAATATCTCTTATGACAAAAGGGTTCAAGACCTTGGTGAAGATGAAGTTTCTTCTATTGCTAAAGAAATACAATCTCATCATATCGTAGAGGGTGATTTGCGCAAAAAAGTTACAATGGACATTAAAGCTCTTATGGATTTAGGAAACTATCGTGGTCTTAGACATCGTAAAGGTCTGCCTGTTCGCGGTCAAACAACAAAAAACAATGCAAGAACACGTAAAGGCAAGAAAAAAACTGTTGGTAGTGCATCAAAATAGGAGTAAATAATGGCTAAAAGAAATGTAAATAAAAAAAGAATTGTTAAGAAAAATATTGCAAAAGGAATCATTCATATTTCGGCTGCTTTTAACAATACAAGCGTAACCATCACAGATGAAATGGGAAATGTTATTTGCTGGAGCACAGCAGGTGCATTAGGTTTTAAAGGAAGTAAAAAATCAACTCCTTATGCTGCACAACAAGCAGTAGAGGATGCAGTTTCCAAAGCAAAAGAACATGGAATCAAGGAATTGGGAGTAAAAATTCAAGGTCCGGGTAGCGGTAGAGAAACTGCAGTAAAAAGTTTAGGAAGCATTGAAGGCATTAAAGTTTTATGGTTTAAAGATGTTACACCATTGCCACACAATGGTTGTCGTGCGCCAAAACGAAGAAGAGTGTAAGGAGAGATAATGGCTAGATACAGAGGTCCTGTTGAAAAGATTGAAAGAAGATTTGGTGTTAATCTTGCACTAAAGGGTGAGCGTAGATTAGCAGGGAAAAGTGCATTAGATAAACGCCCTTATGGTCCGGGACAACACGGGCAAAGAAGAGGAAAAATTTCAGAATATGGGATTCAGCTTCGTGAGAAACAGAAAGCAAGAATGATGTATGGAATCTCTGAAAAACAATTTCGTTCAATTTTTGTTGAGGCGAATCGTTTAGAAGGCAATACGGGAGAGAATCTCGTCAAACTAATTGAAAGAAGATTGGATAATGTTGTTTATAGAATGGGTTTTGCTACAACGAGACGTTTTGCAAGGCAACTTGTTGTGCATGGACATATTCTTGTAAATGGCAAGAAAATAGACATTCCTTCCTCTCTTGTAGGAGTAGGACAAAAGATAGAAATTTGTGAAAAAAGCAAAAAAAATCCACAAATTCAAAGAGCAATTGAGCTAACAAAGCAAACAGGAATCGTTCCTTGGGTAGATGTGGATCAAGATAAAGTATTTGGAATCTTTACACGCTTACCAGAAAGAGAAGAGGTAGTAATTCCAATTGAAGAAAGGCTCATTGTTGAGTTGTATTCTAAATAATTTGTAGGAAGGTGTTAGTATGAAAAATATTAAAACTTCTCCACATGTTCCAACAAAAATTGAAGTAAAAGAAATTAGCGTCAATAGAGTTCAAATTATTGCCTATCCTTTTGAATCAGGGTATGCTATTACTTTGGCTCATCCTTTGCGTAGATTATTGCTTGGAAGTTCTGTTGGTTTCGCTCCTATTGCGTTGCGAATTGCTGGTGTGGCGCACGAATTTGATTCCGTGCGTGGTATGGTAGAAGATGTATCGCATTTCATTGTGAATCTTAAGACGGTTCGTTTTAAGAGTAAAGATGAAAACGAAAGTATCAGCGTGGATTATAAATTTATAGGTCCAAAGGTTATTACAGGTGCAGATTTGGCTAACGAATTAGTGGAAGTTGTTACTCCAAATATTCATTTGGCAACCATTAACGAAGATGCAGTGTTGAATTTTTCTATTGTAATTTGTAGGGGAATTGGTTATGTGCCAAGTGAAGAGATTCGCAATCAAGTGCCAGAAGGTTTTATGCCGCTTGACTCTTATTTTACACCCGTTACGAATGTTACCTACAATACTGAAAATATACTTGTAGAAGATGATCCAAATTATGAAAAAGTTATTTTTGATATTCAAACCGATGGTCAGGTAGAACCGCTGACAGCTTTCAAAAATGCTTTAAGTGTAATGCACAAACAAATGGCTATTTTCAATACAGAACTTAACATTGAAGTGCCAGAAATCAATAATGGAGATGAAGATCATCCAGAAATCAAAACATTGTTGCAAACTATTGATAGTTTGAATTTTAGTGCGCGTTGCTTTAACTGCTTAGACAGGTCAGGCATTAAATATCTAGGAGAGCTCGTGCTTTTGAATGAAGACCAAATTAAAAACATTAAAAACTTAGGTAAAAAATCTTTAGATGAAATCACCACAAAGCTAGATGAACTAGGTTATCCTGTGGGTAAAGAAATTCCAGAAGATTTGGTTGCGCTACTTAAGAAAAAATTTTCTAACTAAAAAAGGATAAGAAATGAGACACGGACACGGATATAGAAAGCTAGGAAGAACAAGTTCTCATAGAAAAGCTTTACTAAAAAATCTTTCAATTGCTTTAATTGCTAGCGAAAAGATTGAAACTACATTGCCAAAGGCAAAAGAATTGCAAAGCTATTTTGAAAAACTAATTACAAAAGCAAAAAAAGATGATTCTATGGCACATCGTTTGGTTTTCTCTCATTTGCAACATAAAGATTCTGTGAAAAAATTAGTCAAAGAGATTGCACCAAAATATTCTAACAAAAATGGTGGTTATACAAGAATTATCAAAACGAGAATGAGAGTAGGCGACGCTGCTCCTATGGCAATCGTAGAACTTGTATAGCTTAGATTGTGCATTGGTGCTTTTGGGATAAATCCTCCCCTAAGCACAAAATGCTAATATTTTATCTCACAACAATACTTGCACAATAGTGCGGAAACTTAATTTTTTCTCTTTATTTTTATCCTCAAATGCCGATATAGTCTATACAATTCTATTTAAGGAGTAAGTAATGGCAGTGCAAATTGGCGATATTTATGTTTCACAAGCGGCGTATGACTATGTGAAAAGCCAAAAGTTTGGCGATATACAAGGAGTGCAAAAGGATTCTAGTGATTCTACTTCCAATGCACTTTTAGGTGAGCTTGTAGTTAAATATTCAAACCTTAATTTTAACTCCAATGAGCAAAAAGGCTTGAATAATCTTAGTATTGCCCCAAATATTTTAAAAGAAATGGCAGATGACCCCAAAGTGCGTGAGAAATATGAAGCATTGATTTATGATATAAATGAGCTTGCCAAGAATCCTATTAAAAAAGACTTATTTGGTGGCGAAATTGAAGCAAGTGGATTTGTGATTAATGCCGATGGGAGCGTAAGCGGTTGGGCTGTTAGTCGCTCTAAGAGTGAATCTAGCGAGAAAAGCTACATAGAAAAAATGTTAGAAGAGCTAGAAAAAATTCGTAAAGAACGAGAGGAAAGAGAAGGGAGGCAAGAGGATTTTTCAGTAAATTTCACACTAAATATGAAAGCTTAAAATTTTAGAATATGGAATTGCATTACACTTGCTATATCATTCAAATGTAAGTGTCGCAATCTATAATCTCTCGCAAATTAAAAACATTTGTTACTCGTCTTTACGAGGTAGTGCCAATTGGTTCGCTCGTAAGGACAGCAGAAAGTCATCTTTATGTTATGCCTTTGGGCGGAATGCTTTGATAATCTTTTCATCTGTTTCAAGGTAACTTGCACCGATTAAATCAAGACAATAGGGAATCGCAGGAAAAACTGCGTCTAGGCATTCGCGGATAGATTTTGGTTTGCCGGGCAGATTGACGATTAGGCTTTTACCCCGCACACCTGCGCTTTGACGCGAAAGAATAGCGGTTGGGACATATTTTAAACTTACTTGGCGCATTAACTCACCGAATCCCGGAAGTATTTTTTGGCAAACTGCCTCTGTGGCTTCCGGTGTTACATCACGTGGTGCTGGTCCTGTCCCACCTGTTGTTATAATCAAATCACAAAATTCCCTATCGGCTAGTTCTATTAGATTATGCTTAATCTCCTCCAAATCGTCCCCAATCACACGATAAACACATTCAAATGGCGTGATTAAGTATTGCTCCAAAGTTTCCTTAATTGCTTTGCCTGATATATCCTCATAGATTCCCGCACTTGCTCTATCGGATAGGGTTAAAATACCGATTTTTGCTTTTTGTTTTGTTGTCTCTATCATTTAAGATTCCTTTATGTTTATATCAATCCATTCTAAAATTTCTAAGGTATTATTCAGATTTAAAAGGGGTAGGGCGTAGGATTCTAGGTTAGGAATACTAGAATCTGTCGCAATGGCTTGAATATAAGGCAGGAATCGCGTATCAAAGGAATCTCTAGCAACACAGATTCTAGGAAAGGGCAATGTTTTTAAGCCCTCTACAAAAAGATAATCATAATCTACAAATTGTCCCACAAGGGATTTTATGCTTAAGGCTTTGTGGAATCGCAAGGTACTTTGCGTTGCCCCTAAAATTGCGACATCAGCACCCGTTTGGTAAAAACGTGCAGAATCCTTGCCCTCAACATCAAACATTGCCTTATCCTTTGGGTCGTGTTTGATGATTCCTACGCGTTTATTTTGCGTCTTTAGGTGCAGGGATAACTTCTCAATAAGGGTTGTTTTGCCGCTATTGGAATTTCCTGTAAATGCGACTATTTTCATTTTTAGCTTAGGATTCCGCTATGGGGTAGTCTATGACTGCGCTCTTTTGCGTAGATTCTTTGTCCATTTTTCAAATCATATTTCCAAATAGGAGCACGATGTTTGAAATCCTCAATGAAATCTCCAAAAATCTCTAACGTTGCGCGTCTTTGTGGGCTAAAAATCCCAGCCATATAGGAACTTTGGTGGTTTAAAACATCGCCTTTAGAATGCGCCATTCTAAGCAAAACTTCGCTTTCAAGGGCTTTTTTCACCCAGCCCAAGAACCATTGTTCTAGCAGTGGAAGATAAATATCAAAACTTAAGCCCTCGTAGCTATTTTCTGCGCGCACGATTCCGGTAAAAATTGCATTAGCTCCCAAATTGGCTTGTGCGCTTAGAGTAATCCAATCTTTATAAATTGCCGCAGTGTCCAATGCGCCTTCAAAAATTTCTAATCCATCAATTTGGGTTTGCATTTATCCACCACAAACGGGAGGCAATAACACGATTTTATCGCCCTTTTTAATCGGGGTGTCCAATGAGGTAACGATTTCGTTATTTAAGGCAATGGCGCAATCTTTTAGCCAATCTTTTAAGTCTGGAATCGCTTGTAATTCTTGTTTTAATTCGTGAAAGTCTTTTGCTTGGCTCTTGAAAGCCTTATTGCCAAGAGGTCCTAAAAATTCAACTTCTATCATTCATTGCCTTGTTTTATAATAAATCTATACGTTCTTCTTGTATCTTGTAGGGAGCTATTTCATTAGGTTTTGGTTTTACTTCATCTCTTGGATAAAATTTGCCCGGATTTGCTCCGCTAGATTTTACACTTGGAGTTTTATTGACAGAAAGAATCTTGCCTGTTTTTCCATCTACAAAAAACATAGAATCTTGAGGGTATTTTTGCATTTCTCTTTGCAAGGTTTCATCAAAAGGTGTGAGTGGGGGGACTTTAACGATGACTTTTGGTTCAGTAGCGGGGCTAGTGGCTTGCACGAAATTGTCCGCATTTGCAAGTGTGCTAATACAAAAATTAGCGAGTAGGAATCTCAAAATTGATTTCATAGATTTTCCTTAAAATTTAAATTTAGCTATAATTTTATAACATTTAAACAATAAAGTAAAGGAGATTTTCAATGTTAGAAGTGGTTGCGACACAAAATGCGCCCCAAGCCATTGGTCCTTATTCTCAAGCAATCAAGGCGCAAGGAATTATTTATACTTCAGGACAAATCGGATTGACTCCGCAGGGAGCATTGGTTGAGGGGATTGAGGCGCAGACGAGGCAAGTGCTTAGTAATCTTAGTGAGGTTTTAAAAGCAGGTGGAAGTAGTTTGCAAAATGTTGTAAAGACTACGATTTTTTTAAACAATATGGACGATTTTGTGCTTGTGAATGCAATCTATGCGGAATTTTTCGGGGAGCATAAACCCGCTAGAAGCACGGTAGCAGTGAAAGCATTGCCCAAAGGTGCTTTGGTAGAGATTGAGTGTATTGCACTAACGGGATAAATAAGGAAATCCACCGCATCCTTGCGCCCATTTCTGTCATTGCGAGGAGTGTAACGATAAAGCAATCCATAATCTAAAATCTTGCTAATGGTTTTACGATTCCATTGTTTATTTACTTTTGGTTTAGATTGTGGATTGCCACGCAAGTTTTTAAACTTGCTCGCAATGACGCGGTGGATTTCATTTTAGAATCTCTACTAAGCAAATTTTGCAATGGTAGAGAAAAAATTATTCATTGCATTGTGCTAATGAGCAAATATATTCAAATTGTTCTTTTGTCGTGGTGAAAAATGTTCCATAGAATAAATTGCTTTTATTCGCAGTAAAAGGCGAATATTTATCGGCGTTAAAATCAAAAATCCGCTGATAATGCTTATCTTGTGTTAATGTTATCTAAAGGCACTCTAGTTTTGCGCTTAAATGCAAGCTTCATTTTTGCTATTTGCCTCAAATTTCTCGCTTACCTCAAGTTCTGCCGTGAATCTATGCGCTGAAGTTTGATAGCATAGTACTCTATCGCCATCCTCGCCATTTTTCCACCATTCCCACTCTGCATTATATTCCTCCTGCCAATCCTCATCGTATTTCTTGCATACACATATCCAATATTTCATTACTGCTCCTTATTGGGCGAAATTTAAAATTTACAATCGCAATATTACGGCATATTTTCTTAAATTATTAATTTATATACGAAATATTATCGTAATTTGAAATCAAGAGAAAGCTTTATTTAATTCGCCCTAGAAATACAGAGAATAGCAGTAAATCAAGCATTAAATGTAGATTAAGGAATCTAATGAAATACACACAACAAGATAAGGCTAGAATCCTACGCATTACCACGCGCACTTTGCAGCGGTGGAAATACACCAAGCCCGAGCTTTTTAATATTATTGAAGCAAGATTTAAAATGTGAGAGCGAATCTACACGCAAGAGATGTATAATGAAGAGATACAATCACTCATTAAATCCATTGACCCCCGCACCCTCCCGCAAATAAACAAAAGATAGAATCCCTTTATCTCTTTCAAGTAATCTTAATGAAATTTTAGATAGAATCCCGACTTTTATTAGCTTTAATAAAAAGAACTTCAAATTTTAAGGAATTGTATAATGTATGCAATTATTGCGAATGGAGGCAAACAATACAAGGTGCAAGAAGGCGATGTTATTTTGCTAGATTGTTTAAACCTTGAGCCAAAGTCAAAAGTTGAAGTGAGCGAAGTTTTAGCAATCTGCGATGGCGGAGACATTAAGCTTGGTGCGCCTTATGTAAGCGGCGCGAAAGTGGAGCTAGAAGTCATCAATGAGGGCAGAGGTAAAAAGGTCATCACTTTTAAGAAAAGACGCAGAAAAGATAGCAAAACAAAACGAGGCTTTAGACGAGATTTTACGCGTGTGCGCGTGGTAAAAATCGCGGCTTAAGATTGTTAAGGAGTTGAAATGGCACACAAGAAAGGTCAGGGTAGCACCCAGAATAACCGCGATTCTGCGGGACGCCGCTTAGGTGTTAAAAAGTTTGGTGGGCAGTTTGTTCGTGCAGGCAATATTATTATCCGTCAAAGAGGCACAAAAGTGCATCCCGGAAATAATGTGGGAATGGGCAAAGACCATACAATTTTTGCATTAATTGATGGGATTGTTTCTTTTGAAAGAAAAGATAGAGAGCGCAAAAAAGTCTCTATTATCCCAGCTTCTTAAAGCTTCTTTAGCGGGATTCCGCTCGGGATTCCGCCTAATTTATTAAATAGTTTTTTGGGTTTTGATTTTAATATTAATCTTTAATTTTGGTATTCAAATCATAATTCGTAGTGGAATCCTAGAGCTAAACTTTTAAGGTTATTTGATGTTTGTTGATAGCGTTGAAATCTTTGTGTCTTCCGGCAAAGGTGGCGAGGGTGCTGTTTCGTTTCGCAGAGAAAAATATGTGCTAAATGGAGGACCTGACGGGGGCGATGGCGGCAAGGGCGGGAATGTGTATTTTCAAGTGGATAGAAATACTGATACGCTTTCGCATTTTAGAGGGCATAAGACTTTCAAGGCTCAAAATGGAAAGCCCGGAGAAGGACGCAATAAATATGGCAAAAAGGGTGAGGATTTAGTGATTATTGTCCCGCCCGGAACGCAAGTTTTTGATAGTCAAAGCGGAGAGCTTTTGCTAGATTTGGTAGAGGAATCCCAAAAGATTCTATTTTTGGAGGGTGGCAAAGGTGGCTTAGGCAATGTGCATTTTAAAAGTGCCACAAATCAACGCCCAACTTACGCGCAAAAGGGGCTTGTAGGCATTGCAAAGCAAATCCGCTTGGAATTGAAATTGATTGCCGATGTCGGACTTGTAGGTTTTCCAAATGTCGGAAAATCCACACTTGTGTCTGTGTTATCTAACGCAAAGCCCGAAATTGCGAATTATGAATTTACAACGCTGATTCCAAAACTTGGAATTGTCAATGTCGGAGAGTATCAATCCTTTGTGATTGCAGATATTCCCGGAATCATTGGGGGAGCAAGTGAGGGAAAAGGCTTGGGATTAGAGTTTTTGCGCCACATTGAGCGCACACGATTCTTGCTTTTTGTGCTAGATTTAGCAAATTATCGCACATTGCAAGAGCAGTTTGGGACATTAAGGGCGGAGTTAGAACATTTTAGCACAGAACTCTCTCGTCGCCCTTTTGGCATTATGTTTTCTAAGCTTGATGTGCAACAAAATGCGGAATCGCAGAATGTTCAAGAAGAAATCGCAAAATTCTTGAATGCCTTTCAATTCCAATTAACACAAAGAGAATCTAGCGGTCTTTTTACACAAAAGGACAAACAAGATTTTGGCAAAGATTATGATTGGAGTATGCCCTTTTTTGCGCTTGGTGTTTCAAGTGTCAGTGGAGAAAATTTAGAATCCTTGCGATTCCTTTTATATTCTTGTTTAAAGGACTTTGATGCGCAAAAATAGAATTGTGATTAAGGTGGGTAGTGCGATTTTGGTAGAGAATCAAAAGGTGAATCTCGTGCGCATAGAGGCATTAGCGCAATTAATTAGCGAGTTGAGTGCAACTTATGAAGTGATTTTAGTCTCTTCAGGAGCGGTAGCTTCAGGCTTCACTGCGCTAGAATTGGACAAAAAGATTTTGGCAAACAAACAAGCCTTAGCGGCGATTGGACAACCGCTTTTAATGCAAATTTATGCCAAAGCCTTGCAGCCTTATGGAATCTTGAGTGCGCAAGTTTTGTTTTCGGGTTATGATTTGGATTCTAGGAAACGCACTCAAAATGCGCGCAACACAATGGAGGTGTTGCTAAAAAACAAGGTTTTGCCAATTATTAACGAAAACGATGTAACCACAACAGGCGAGTTAATGTTTTTGGGTTTTGGTGATAACGACCAACTCTCTGCTTATGTTACACATTTTTTTGATGCTTCGCTTTTGGCGATTCTAAGCGATATTGACGGATATTACGAAGAAAACCCCAAAGAGAATCCCAACGCAAAAATACGCAAAATCGTAACAGAAATTTCGCAAGCGGAATTGCAAGCAGAGGCGACACCCAACAATGCCTTTGCCACAGGTGGAATCGTAACGAAACTAAAAGCGGCGCAGTTTTTGCTAGAAAATGGGCGCGAAATGTTCCTCTCTAGTGGCAAAGATTTGAATATTTTAAAAGATTTTTTGCTTCATTCTAAGCATAGCAAGGGCACATTATTTACTGCTCGTTCGTTATCTTAGTAGCTTAATTTGCAAAAGTAGTTTTTGCATTGAACAAACTTTTGTGTTGTGCAAATGTAGAGAAAATGTTAAGCAAATTTTTGTTAAAATCCGCTTCTTAATCTTAATAAAATCTATTAAAAGAAACTTGCAAATGGAAGAATTATTTACACAATGGCTGCAAGAATACGGCTATATTATTTTGTTTATTTGGAGCACTTTAGAGGGTGAGCTTGGATTGATTATGGCTGGAATTATGTGTCATACAGGGCATATGACGATTTCTATTGCAATTATTGTAGCAGGATTGGGTGGATTTGTGGGAGACCAAGTTTATTTCTATATTGGACGCTACAATAAGCAATTCATTTACAAAAAACTCAAAACCCAAAGGCGTAAATTTGCCTTAGCACATTTGCTATTGCAACGATATGGCTGGCCCATTATCTTTGCCCAAAGATACTTGTATGGTATGCGCACGGTGATTCCAATGAGTATTGGCGTTACACGATATAGCGCGAAAACTTTTGCTTTTATTAATCTCATCAGTGCGCTTGTTTGGGCGGCAATTACAATTTTGCTAGCCTATTTCTTTGGCGAACAATTACTTCAAATCGTGCATTATGCTAAGGAGCATTATTATATTGCGATTCCATTTGCGTTAATTTTGGGTGGTGGAATCTATTATTATATGCACAAAGCCACAGCAAAAGCTGAACAAAAAATGACAGGAAAGTAAAATGAAAATCTTAAATCTTAAAAAACAAGCGGAACTAGAAATCGTCCTTTTGCGCGATAAAAAATTACCAAAAGCCTTAACTAAAGCCGAAAAGGACGCACTAGAGATTCAAAATTACAAAGGAGAGGGTTGCTGCTTTTTGGTAGCAAGCAAGAAATTTTTTGTAGGAATTGAGAGCTATAATTATCCCTTTCCAAATGCCATACGCGATGCGCTTGCCAATGCATTGGCAAGCATTAAAAAGTTGCGGGTAAAGTCTGCTTCACTTGTGGTAGAATCACAACAAGAGGCAAAAGAGGTTTGTGAGGGAGTTTTGCTTGGTTCTTATGTGTTTGATGCTTTTAAAAGCAAAAAGGGTGAAAACAATCTTCAAGAAATCTATTTAAGCTCTACGAAGTTAGAACAAAAGATACTTGCACAAATCATCAAAGAATCCCAAATTTTGAGTGAGAGTATCAATCAAGTGCGTGAGTTGATTAATACTCCACCAATGATTGCAACGCCAAAGTATGTCGCGGACTTTGCGCAAAGAATCGCAAAAGAATGTGGCATAGAGTGCAAGGTGTATGATGAGAAATTTTTAGAGAAAGAAAAAATGGGTGCATTTTTGGCAGTGGCAAAGGCAAGTGCAAACAAGCCTTATCTTGTGCATTTGAGTTATAAACCCAAAGTGGCAAAAGGCAAAAATCTGCCTAAAATCGTGCTAGTTGGCAAGGGTTTAACTTACGATTCCGGTGGGCTTAGTTTAAAGCCGGGTGATTATATGACGACAATGAAATCAGATAAAAGCGGTGCGTGCGCGGTGATTGGGATTTTGGAATCTGTGGCAAAACTAGGCGTGCAAGCTGAAGTGCATGGAATCTTAGGATTGGCTGAAAATATGATTGGCGGAAATGCATATAAGCCTGATGATATTTTAATTGCGCGGAATCAAAAGAGCATTGAAGTGCGCAATACTGATGCAGAGGGGCGTTTGGTGTTGGCGGATTGCTTAAGCTTTGCAAGTGATTTAAAGCCGGATTTTTTGATTGATTTAGCTACACTTACAGGGGCTTGTGTCGTGGCTTTGGGAGATTATAGCACAGGAATTATGGGATACAATCAAAAGTTAAAAGAAAGCTTTGCCAAAGCAGCCTTTGAGGCAGGAGAGCTAAGTGGAATCCTACCTTTTAATCCTTATTTAAGGAAGCTGTTTAATTCCGAAGTAGCAGACTTGTGCAATATTCCCTCTAGTCGCTATGGAAGTGCAATTAGTGCGGGAATGTTTTTGGGCGAGTTTGTAGCGGAATCTCTAACGCAAAAATGGTTGCATTTGGATATTGCTGGACCTGCTTATGTGGAAAAGGCTTGGGGAGTGAATCCCTTTGGGGCAAGCGGTGCAGGGATTCGTGCAGTTGTGCAGTTTATCCTAAATCAGACAAAATAAAGGAAATTTTATGGGGCTATCAATCGGAATCGTAGGACTTCCAAATGTAGGTAAATCCACAACTTTTAATGCGCTGACCAAAACACAAAATGCCCAATCTGCGAATTATCCCTTTTGCACGATTGAGCCAAATAAGGCAATCGTGCCTGTGCCTGATACGCGACTTTTGGAGTTGGCTAAGATTGTCAATCCGCAAAAGATTCAACATTCTGTGGTGGAATTTGTAGATATTGCGGGGCTTGTCAAGGGAGCAAGCAAGGGAGAGGGCTTAGGGAATCAGTTTTTGGCAAACATTAAAGAAACAGAGGTGATTTTGCATATTGTGCGTTGTTTTGAGGATTCCAACATTACGCATGTAGAGGGAAGCATTGAACCTTTGCGTGATGTGGAAATTATTGAGACAGAATTATTGATTGCCGATATGCAAACCCTACAAAAGCGCGTAGAAAGACTTGCTAGAAGCGCAAAAAGCGGCACAGACAAAGAAGCAAAGGCGCAGCTAGAGGTTGCGAGTTTGCTTTTAGCGCATATTGAGAGTGGTGCGCCTGTGCGGACATTTCAAGAAAAAGAGAATGAATGGTTTTTGCTTTTAGATAGAGAGTTGCGATTCTTGACAAACAAAGAAATCATTTATGGTGCAAATGTAGATGAAGAGGGGTTGGAATCCGATAATGACTTTGTGGTGCAATTAAAAGGTTACGCTAAAGAGCAGGGTGCAGAGGTGATTAAGCTTTGTTCCAAGATTGAGGAAGAATTAGTGAGCTTGAGTGAGGAGGAACAAGTAGAGTTTCTTAAAGAATTAGGCGTTTGTGAGAGTGGGTTGGACACTATTATTCGTTTGGGATTCCACAAATTAGGATTAATCAGCTACTTTACTGCTGGGGTAAAAGAAGTGCGCGCTTGGACGATTCATCAAGGAGACAAAGCACCTGTGGCTGCTGGCGTGATTCATAAAGATTTTGAAAAAGGCTTTATTCGCGCAGAAGTGATTGCCTATGAGGATTTTATCCGATATGGTGGTGAGGCAAAATCTAAAGAAGCGGGTGCAATGCGTGTAGAGGGTAAAGACTATATTGTCCAAGATGGCGATGTAATGCACTTTAGGTTTAATGTGTAGGTTTTTTAGGGGTAATATTGAATATGTAAGCAATCTTAATTGACTTGTTTAATGTGTTTAAGTCTTGTGATTAATAGCTTAAAAATAGCATTTTACAGATAAGCACTTAGAATCATAAAGATTTAGTGCTTTTGTTTTGAAATTTGGATTTTTGAATAATATAAACTCAAGTTATTTTTTCTTCTTTTTTCTATCTAAATCTTTCAATTTCATCTTTTATGTTATTATCTGAATCCAAAAGGATTCGTAGTTTTTCTTGCTTTGCTCTATTGCTTCATTAAATTTAAAACCAAGCATAACAATATGATAAAGATTAGGTTTGTGTTTATTTGTGCTTGTGGAGTAATGTTAAGCGGGTGTTTAGATAGTGCACCAAAATGCAACGATGAAACGGTGGTTGATTCTGTGAAAGAGATTTTGCCTAGAGACAAGTGGTTTTTTGTTGAAAATGGTTTTACAAAAGAGACTTTAATGGCAATGGCAATGGAAAATTTAACTTTTGAAAAAATAGATATGGTAACGGAGCTAGGCTTTGTAGATGTTTTGAAGCCAGTTCTTGATTTGAAAGATTACTCTCACAAAGCCTCCCGTATTTCATTAGTTGATTTTATGACAACAGAAGTTAGCAAACAAAGTAAAAGTTCTTATTGTTCTGCAACATTGGAAATAGAGTATCCCCAAATGTCTCAAGAAATGAAACAAGAATATATCAAAGGTATGCTTAAGTGTCCCATATTTGATGGAGGGAAAGCAACACGAGAGGTGGCTTATAGCGCAAGATACACAGATGATGGCAAAAAGATTTATGTGGAACTTTTAGAGGATTAATTTACCCTTTAATGGATTCTTTTATTCGGATTGCTTTGTCATTCCATTCCTCGCAATGACATTTTCCACTGCGTCATTGCGAGACTTGATTTATCAAGTCGTGGCAATCTATAATGTGGAATCCCTCTTAAGAAATTCTATTGCAAAACCTTATGATATGTGAGATTATAGATTACTTCGCTTGCAAGGACGAAAAATCAAAGCATTTCCCGCTCTTCATTACGAGATTTACAAACTTTATCAGTGAGATTCCATAATATTTTTGAACATTTGAAACATTTTGAAGTTTTTCGTGTGGAATTTCGCAAGGTTTTTTAAAAATAAAGCTTTCTTTTGATAAAATACAAAGTTTCTTAACGAAAAAATTAAGAATTGTTTTCATAGAGGAGGAAATAGATGGCAGAGAATGTCAATCGTAGAGATTTCCTTGGTATGGCTCTAGGAGGGATTGCAGCTGTTGGTGTTGGCGCATCGTTGGTTGCAATGAAATCTTCTTGGGACCCATTGCCAAGTGTTGTTTCGGCTGGTTTCACAACTATTGATTTAAGCAGTATGCAAGAGGGTGAATATAGACAAGTAGAGTATAGAGGCACACCTGTTTATGTTATCAAAAAAACTGCAGAAATGAAAAAATGTGAAGAAAGAGATGTGGTTGTGGGCAATGCAGATTATAGTTTAGGTATCCAAATCTGCACCCATTTAGGCTGTATTCCATCGTATGATTCTAAATCCACAGAATTTCATTGTGCTTGCCACGGCGGGCGATTTGATGCTTGCGGTAGAAATGTATTTGGTCCTCCTCCAACTCCAATGGCGATTCCGCCTTTCAAGATTGAAGGTGATAAATTGGTGCTTGGCGAAGAAGGTCCTGAATACTTGAAGCTCGTAGGTAAGGCATAAGGAGTAATGTATGGCACAAATTCATAAAGCAGATGGTATTATTGATTGGTTAGACCAAAGGTTGGCAGTAAAACCTTTGATGAAAGTATTAATGACGGAATATTGGATTCCAAAAAATATCAATTTCCTTTGGGCAATGGGTGTTGTTTTGGTAGTATTATTCAGTCTTTTAGTGGTTTCTGGATTATTTTTGTTAATGTATTACAAGCCAGATACTAAACTTGCATTTGATAGTGTAAATTATACAATTATGCAGGAAGTGAAGTATGGTTGGCTGTGGAGACACTTACACGCGGTGAGTGCGTCTGTTTGCTTCTTGGTTATTTATATTCATATGTTTGTTGCGATTTATTATGGTTCATACAAACGTGGAAGAGAAATGATTTGGCTTACAGGTATGATTCTTTTTGGTTTATTTTCTGCAGAAGCCTTTAGCGGTTATATGCTTCCTTGGGGACAAATGAGCTATTGGGCGGCAGCAGTTATTACAAATCTTTTTGGTGGAATCCCTGTAATTGGAGCGGATTTAGTCGTATGGATTCGCGGTAACTTCATCGTAGCAGACGCAACTTTGACAAGATTCTTTATGTTGCATGTTGTGTTGTTACCTGTTGTGATTATGCTTGTGATTGCAGTGCATTTTTATAGTTTAAGGATTCCACATGTCAATAACGCTTATGGTGAAGAATTAGACTTTGAAAAAGAAGCAGAGAAATACAAAGCAGGGAACAAAAAAGAATCTAAAGTTATTCCATTTTGGCCTATGTTCTTGTCTAAAGATTTCTTTGTTGCGAGTTTCTTCTTGGCAATTTTATTTTATTTGACTTGTTATCATTTTGCTTTTGCGCTTGACCCAATTAACTTTGACCCTGCTGACCATCTCAAAACCCCTCCGCATATTTACCCCGAGTGGTATTTCTTGTGGAGTTATGAAATCTTACGCGGCTTTTTCTTTAGCGCAGATTTGGGCTTGATGGCATTTGGAATTGCAAATGTTGTCTTTATGTTGTTGCCTTGGTTAGACCGCAGTGATGTAGTTGCACCTGCGCACAAACGACCCGGATTTATGATTTTCTTCTGGCTTTTGGTAATAGATATGATTGTTTTGACGATTTGGGGCAAACTTCCTCCAACAGGCGTGAATGCTTATATTGGTTTTGCCGCTACAATTGCGTTTTTGGCATTATTGTTTGTGTTTTTACCAATCGTAACCAAACTTGAAAACAAACAGAATTAAGAAGGAGTGAGAATGAAAGAATTCTTAGCATTAATCGTTGTTGTTGTGCTGACAGGGATTATTTATTGGGGTGTTGAACCTTTTGCACATGGTCAAATGTATCCAAAAGTTGCTCCCGCAGATTATACTTTTGCCGATTTGAAACCGCTTGTAGCAGAGGGTAATGCAGCAAATGGTAAAGAAATTGTCAATGCAAATTGTCTTGCGTGCCACTCTATCAAATCCGAAGGTATGGAATCTCCATTTGCTCCAGAAGATGCCCTTGCGGCTTATGGTGTTGTTCCACCGGATTTATCTTCTGCTGGATTGATTTATGAGAAAAACTTTTTAGGTAATGTGGTGAAAAATGCTGCCATTGCAGCAAAGCAAACACATAAATTTGATGGCAATCACCCAATGCCAGCTTATGATTGGATGAGTGAGCAAGAGATTGCAGATATTGTTGCATATTTGCGCAGTATTGCTCCTCAAGAATTAAGCAACAAAGAAGTGTTTATTGACGCGTGCGGTCGCTGCCATAGTGTGCGATATGACAAATGGAGTGCAGAGGGCGGTATGACAGATTATCTTGGCACTAAAGTTCCAGATTTGTCTATGATGATTCGTAGTCGCAGCTTAGATTACTTGCATACTTTCATTAATGACCCACAAAAAAGACTTGCAGGGACTGCAATGCCACGCGTGGGCTTGACTGAAAAAGCAGAAAATCAAGTGGTTGCTTATATGGAATCTGTGGGTGATAGCAAGAAAGATGAACGCGAAGCACTCGGTTACAAACTCATTATTTTTATGGTGATTATGGGCGTCGTAGCTTATTTGTGGAAACGCAAGATTTGGCATGATGTGCATTAAACTTTAGTCTTTTAAGCAAGTGGGGATTCCCTCCTTGCTTGAATTTTTGAAAGCCACACAAATGAAAATCAAAATTAATTCTTATTGTTTAGAATGTCTGCTAGAGAATCATATCTCTACTTCCGTGCGTGGAAATAGGCTTAAAATAGACGAGGAGATTGTAATACCCGAAGCGGGCTTTATGGAATAATATTGTTCTTTCAATAGGGGAAATACCCTTTGTCCAATGGGAACTTTTTCTTATAGTAACGCGCATATTCCGCGTCTTGACATTAAGATGGGGAGATATAATTCTATAGCACTAGGACTTAGTTTTATTAGTGGTAAGCACCCTTTGGATATAATCTCTACTTCTAGTTTTACTTATTATCCTAATTTTGTAATTTTTAAAGATGCGAATTTGAAATTTGTTCAAGGAAAATACCAAACAGACAGCTACACTAATTTCGTTCTTTCTGCACCCCCTACAACTTTAGAACACGATGTGTATGTCTGCCCAATGCGATTCTAAAGTCCGGAATCACGCTTCATACGGGTTGCGTTGTGGGTCAAAATGCGCTAGTTACCAAAGATGTCCCACCCTTTGCTGTGGTAGGTGGAATCCCTGCTAGGATTTTAATATCGTTTTAATGAGGAGACAAGAGAGCGGATTTTACGACTTGAATGGTGGAAATATGGATTCTTTGACTTTAAAGGAATTGATTTGAAATCAAACATAAATTACTATTTAGATGAATTAGAATCGCGCATACAGAGTCATCAAATAATGCCCTTTGTGCCCAACAGGGTCTATTTTCAAGATTTAATTGAACGAAGTAGAGAGCAAAAATTTTATTCCATATCACAACAGATACAGAATCAGCTTCCCCACCACAATAAGCTTACAGGCGCAACTCTACGCTTCCAATCCCACTTAGCCTACAAATTAGGTAATGCAATGATTCTAAACTCCAAAAG
>ERZ778515.14-NODE-14-length-174266-cov-7.343210_pt1 | contig 174266 bp, 264 predicted proteins | sample MGYA00510343_ERZ778515 | MGnify/ENA primary metagenome ERZ778515 (study PRJEB29527, sample SAMN07138965) | mouse gut metagenome | material: feces | host: mouse | place: China:Nanjing | collected 2016-01-25 ...
TAGAGCTATAATGACGGCTCAAAGCTCCATTTGATTGTTAGTAGTTCTCTTATACATACGAGAATACTCTAAGACTTTCTTTTCATTCTCCAGTATAACAATACCTACTCCTCCCTGCCCTCTTAAAGAGGAATATGCACCATCAGTATACACTATCAAGTTCCTTGTCATGTTTTGGCTCCTGTTTCTCTTCCACATTTTTATCTTCTTGTTCAACTGCTTGATTTATAGCATCCCCAAAGAAGAAAGCCAGCTTTATTCGGTCTATGTCCTCTTGACCTTCATCCCAGAACATATTACTGAGAACAAACTCAGCTAGTTTTACCATCTTTAGTTCTGCGTCATTCTCTCCTGGAAACTTATTATACCAGAAGTCTAATTGCTTTGAATACTTTATAGCAACTTCTTTGTTATGTCTGGCCTGCTTAGAGTACAGATATCGTTGACTCTTAGTTATTCCTTTGAACCAGTCAGTAATATATAGACCGAGATAGAAGGCTCTAGCTGGATCTTTACCGATAAATTCATATAGGTTAAGAGTCTCATTCATCATAAAGTCATCTTCTAGGTCAGCTACAAAGAATTCGTCCACTGCCAAACTGACCTCAGACATACTTCGTTTACTTAATTATCATAAATGTAAATCTATTAGAAAAAAAAATCCCTGTAGGGAGTGATAGTTCACCACCTACAGGGATTAAAATCTTCATTAGCAAGTTGTACAAGTCTTATGAGCATATTTCACTCATAATCTTGATAGATTTTGCACAGATATTCCCCTTGTTATCAGTATAATACTTAGTCCTAGCTGGGACTATTCCTTTATGAATAAAAATCTTCTCCTTCTTAACTTTTTGCAGCTGGTTAGCTATTAGTGCCCTAGCACTATCTAAAGTAGTACAAGAATGAAAGTACCCAGAGCTTATTAGCTTCGCGGCACCTTTGTTCTTTACCTCTTCTTTAGCATCATCAACTAAAACTTCGTCAAGTTTATACTCGTAGCGAGTAAAAGGAGCAAGTATTCTACCATCATCTAGGTGTATTAATACTTTATAAACAGTTATATCTGTCTTGGGGTTATTCCTTCCCCTATATGATGTCTTCAAGCACATCTAATTTATGATTTTTAGGTAATCTAACTACCCTTTGTAACCTGTTAGCATCTGATTTCTTAAAGATAAATTCGTCAAAAATGTCCATAAACAACTTCTATAGCCAAAAAATATATTGGATAGCTTCCATATTCTTCTCCATAGTTGATATTCCGGAAGGAGATGGACTGATACATATACGTCCTTGTCTTCATCCTCTGGAAAATAAGAGAAAATTAACTGATGCTCAGGGTTATGACATTAGGCATATAAATAGCTCGTTTACACTCTCGTTAAACTCTTCCATGTTGGCACAAAGTTCTTGTTTCCATCAACGTCTACGATGTAATAGGTCTCAGAGAGTTTTTTCATTCTTCTCTACTCCGATTAGAATGCCCATCCTACATGATCCCATCGTTGTCATAAAAACACGCTTCTTGAACTTTGTCTGAAACTCTTCTTTAAGAGTTTTCAGGAAGATTAAGTTTGAGAATGTCATCCAAAGGTATAATACCTGTTTACTTCTCCGTTTTTATTATATTCCATAGATTTATTAATTAAATTAGCAAGCCGGGAAGGATTCGAACCTACGCGGAGAGTTTCCTCTCTATGGTTTTGGAGACCATCACCTTCGTCCACTCGGCCACCGACTCATTTACACTATAGGGATCCTCACTAACATACCCTCACGATTGATTACGTCCGTTAGGACAACGAAGTTCTACTCTCTGATAATGCTGTAGTGCTTTGAGCTCCCTCATAGAATCGAACTGTGATCTCCTCCATACCAAGGAGGTGTAATAACCGTTATACTAAGGAAGCATACTGTTGGCGATAGAGGATTCGAACCTCTGATTTCAGAGTCAAAGTCTGACGTGTTAACCACTACACCAATCGCCAAGGTTTGTGCTGTTCTAACCACAGCACTAAGGTCCGCAGGCGCTGTCCAGATATTACTATCCTGAGGCTACTTTCGTTTAAAGAGAATACACTCTGCCTTTTATACTGCCCACCGCTCAACAGTTTATAGTTATGATATACGTTTGTTTAGAAAGGACCAAAATCTACTAAGTTTAGTTTCCTTCCATTCTAAATCATCCATAAAATATTCTATACCTAGTATTATCAGAAGTACTATACTAATTACAGTGTTCCATACGGGAACTAAAGCACTTGGTATTATCAAGAGTACATGCCACATCCTAAGCACCGGCTCGCCTTTCATCCAACCTCTTGAATTCTTCAAGATCCAAATGTCTAGGAAACATAGGAGGAGACTTATAATATATAAGACTATCATTTAGAAATATCTTTAAAGATTGTGGGAACCTGCCCATACACCGGAAGTTTACCATCCCATTTATCGATCCACGCTTTCTCAAGGACTTGAGGAGTAAGGGTTTGTGTACGAAGTCTGTTAGCTTCCGCCTCGGCCTGTGCAGCAACAATACGCTTCTTAGCTTCTGCCTCTGCTTTGCGAGCTTCTGCCTCTGCAACCTTGACTTCATTACTCACCCTCATCTCTTCTTGAATAGCCTTATTTTTAGCATTAATGGCATCCTCATACGATTTAGGATAAGATATTCCTGGCGTCAATTGCTCGAGAGTAAATCCCTCTCTAGTAAATGTAGCTCGTACATAATCATCAAGTGATTTATCTACAAGCTCACGATGAGATACTATAGAGTCAGCAGAATACTTGTTAAATACTACACGTGCAGCATCCTTAACGTAGATATATAGAGATCCGTTTATTACCTCCTCAAGAGGTTTGCGGTATTTCTTAAAGATTGCAGGGGACTTTCCATCTGTAATCTTTACTATCATAGAAGGGTCTACAGTGAACTTAGTTCCGTCCTTTGAGTTAATCTCAAAGGGATTGTAGTCGATCGTCTGAGCAAATGTAGGATACTCATACACTCCAGTGGTGAAAGGATTATAGAAAACCCAACCAGATACAAGAGCTACATCGTCAACTCCCTTCTCACTTCCTGCAAGGTTAAATTGAATGCCTTCATATCCAGCATCTACGCGTTCTACACATGAAGTCGTTGCAAACATGGCAAAGATTGCCAAAAGAAAACCAAGAATCTTATTTTTCATTCTTCTTAGAAATTATTTTTGTTAAACACTTTGTTGATACACTAAACGTAGCAAACAATACTAATATTGCTATGCCTACCAGGTTAGCTATGGTTGATGGCTGATTTATAAGATCAAAGCTGAAATCAACAATCAGCATGGTCAGAATAATCCAGACGGTTACTAGATTCACATTCCTCATATGTTAACCCTCCCAAAGCAGATTGCTATTATTCCAATAATTAAGAACAATAGAACTATGGCTAAAGGTATCCAAGTTGAAGCTAGTACCCACCACCATGACCAAGTTATTACGTTTGTTAACTTTAATGCTACAAAAAAGTAGCGTTAGCAAGGTTCCAAAGCCCACTCCGGAACTGCCAGATTTTGCAATAGCCGTTGCGCTCATAATTAATAAAAGTTTATAGTTGTGCTCCCGGTAGGAATCGAACCTACGATCTTCGGCTTAAGAGGCCGCAGCTTTACCACTCAGCTACAAGAGCAATTGGCCCATTGGTATTACAGGAAGGGCCGTCCTCGACTTTTTAAGAGAGTCACCAACTCTATATCATTCTTATTTTGAAACTGCCAGGAATTCTCTTAGCAAGCTCAAGCTTTTCTAAGTTCATGATTATTATAGTTCTAAGCACTCTATCCTGCGCTTGAGGTTTTTCTGGGAAATGTTTGTTGATCAGTTCAATAATGAGCGGTAATATTCTTACTACTGTGTCGTAAGGTTCCTCAGAAAATCTATCTATTACTTTAGAATCCTCTAATATACTGCTCTGAGTTTGATCAATTATATTCAAGCACCACAGAATTTGTATATATCTCAGGCTAGGGAAAAGGTTTCTATATAGACCAACCACATGGTGGATGACACTGTTACATCTCTCCCTGAGCAGTACCTTCTCTGGATAGCTTTTCGGCTCTCTTATCATTATTTCTCTGTATTTTCTTCCTTTTTAACGTGAAGTCGTATTCTGTTCTATCAGGATGTCTTTTCTCTTTAATAGCCAAAGCTTTTAGACGCTTCTTCTCCCTCCAGTACTTAAGGAACTCTTTGGTTCCATACTTAATAATACGCTCAATATTGTTGTATTTACTACTAAACAGGTATTGCTCTAACTTCGTATTATAGCTACCGTAAAATAATCTATACTCCCTATACTTTCTAATGCTATTAAAGACTTCATCAATAACATCATCAGAGTGCAATTTATTCATTTTATGGCGAAGTACTCTCAAGGAATATTCCGTAAACGTCTTTTTCCGTAATATTTCGTTATACAAGTCTCTTCCAAATAGCATGGTGAACGGAATAGAGATTGACAATAGATTATCCTCTCTAAGAGTATAGATATATCTGTCTGAAAAATCGATTGGGCCTTTCTTGTAAATAATGATATCCTTAAGCCTCCTAGGCTCTTTAGGTATTTGTCGTATTATTCCATCATCATCAATATAGTAAGTCTTCCATGCTCTTAATCGCTCTTCTTTTTCGAAATAATCAAGAAACATAGACTCCGGAGTATGATACCCGTAGCAACGAATCTCTCTTTTAACCCTAGCCTTACTCATAAACTCATGGAAGACATCATCAAACTTGTTTCCTACGTTCTTACGAATAAACCCATTTATCATTCTGTTGGCTGCTCGGTAATCATCACAACCATGACCAAGGTCCGAATACCATTCAGTCCAAGGGTTTTGCCCTTCTTTGTTATATCTTCTCCTCATAGGAGATCTTTTGATCTGATGTCCTTCGTTAGGAAGATACACATCTTCACTGAAATCATCAAGGCTATGATTAAAATGAAGTCTTAATTTAGTACGAGGTTTAAGATACATAGTTTTATTTAAGTGTTAGTACCCCCAGTGAGACTCGAACTCACACGGTCACAATGACCAAGGGATTTTAAGTCCCTCGTGTCTACCATTCCACCATGAGGGCATCCTCTATATTGAGAGGAAGCTGATAGATTAAGACAGCTTGAACAGTCTTGCAAGTGTACTTATTGTAGACTTGTTATTCATTTGAAGAGCTGTAAGCTCTTTATTCTCCTGAGCAAGACGTTCTGCTTCAGTTCTGTTGGAATCTATCTGATTCTGAATATCAGTATTCAGAGCTTCCAGATCATTTTTTACTTTGTTATAACCCTCGAGGATTCCATTACGTCTTTCTACAAATGAGTTAATTGCCATAAATCTTTTGGTTTTGTGGGAGAGGGCTAAGCCCTCCCCCGAGTTAAAATTGAATTTTGTAGGGAAGGTGGGACTCGAACCCACACGCCCGAAGGCACTAGTTCCTAAGACTAGCGCGTCTACCATTCCGCCACTTCCCCATTATTGAGGAGGTCACTCCTCAAAGAAACCGTAGCCAAATCCAAGTCTGGTTACGATATATTTTCCATATTCACCTAACTTCTTTCTCAACCTTGACATAGCAGTGTCAACTGCTCGACCAGACACTTCCTCGTCCCACGCTTCTTTTATAAGTTCCTCACGAGAGAATATCTTATTTGGATTTGACATTAGAAATGTCAAAACCTTGTACTCTGATCTGGTTAGTTTAACTGGGCTAGAGTTAATATAACACAACTTTTCGTCTGTGTTAATTTTAATTCCTTTAAATTCTATCTCTTTCATGTTATTAAGTCATTAGTCTCCCTGCCGAGAGTCGAACTCGGAACCTACAGATTAGCCTACCACACTATGTTACCATAGCATTATCTAACAATAAAAACCCCTTACTTAGTTCAGGTATTTAGATAATTTGTAGTCTGGAACATATTATAACCATATTGGAAATCTTGAAAGTTACCTATAAGGTTTGACTTTGCCAAAGACCTTTGGGGACCTAACTTATAGATAAGTTCCAACTTAGGTTTGCAGGTATATGTCCTCTACACGTTTAGGTACTTTAGTCAAGAACGGGTTGTTTCTATTGTTTCCACGTCTGTTAATAACTCTGTTTCAAGTTAATCCCTGCTCAAAATTTCCCATTTAGCTCGGTATTGTCCTTACACATCATTGGTTAGTGTATTGGTTACTTATTAAGTATTAAGAGGGGGTCGACATGCTGGATTCGAACCATTATTCACCAATCTGCATTATCCACATATGCTACTTGCCTTGTCCTCTACTTAATAATTCTGAAGGATGTTCACCGAATTAGCCTGCTTCTACATAGGAATTTCTTGCCTATGCACTCCTAATCTTTATAATTCCAATTATTCAGGGAGATAGTTCTCCGTTCCGGAGTCGAACCGGAATCTACGGTTTAGAAGACCGTGGTTACTATCCATTGAACTAACGGAGAGTTTATTCTAATTCTTTCCTATGTCTTTTTAGGGTAGAAATGTTAACTTGGTAGTAATCAGCAACTGCCTACCAAGTGCCTAATTCTTTTTCTTAATATTAAGCTCCTCAAGAGTATATTTATACTTTTGCTCAACTCTAGCTTTCTGCTTTATATCTAGAGTAACTTCGTGCTTATTGATCAAAGAAAGCAAAGATTCGGTAGTTGAATCTGGATTATGTAATTCTCTATGACAATTAGAGCACACCATAATACATTTATCTAATTCTTTCATAGTGTCTTCCCAACTATGTCTAGTCTCAGAAATTCCAAAATCCTTTTGTGTCGGGTCTAAATGATGAAATTCTAGAGCAGATATGTTTTTACTATATCCACATATTTGACACTTTCCACCTTTATAATCTACAGCTTTAAAGTTTGTATTTTAACTTGTTGACAACAGCTGTTTCTATCTCGCATTTTAGACATTTCCACTATCCTTTCCTGCCCTTCTTTTCATAATAATGAAATTCGGTCATTCCGTGAATTGGACATTCTTTTATTTCACTTTTTCATATACTTATTAATTCATTTTGCTCTATCCATTGAACTACAGGGAGATATTCAAAACTCTTTTGTTTGCTTTCGTGCTCTAACCAACTGAGCTATCCCTCATTATAAATGTTATTAGCTGAGGGAGTGGGACTTGAACCCACGACCTCGTCATTATAAGTGAACGCGAAATAAATTGCTGTAAGAGTTTTTATTAGTGGGGCGGGGTGGAATCGAACCTACGTTTTGACAATTTACACACTTGTTTGATATTAGAATTTGTCTTTGCTGTCTGTATTCTTTTACAAAGACGGAGTACTTCTTATTCACTTGTTCTGGCTTAAAAGGCTAGTAGTAAAAAGAAATTTTGCTGTTTGTACTCCAGTATTGTGAGTCGTGCCAGATTCGAACTGACTATCTTCTTAAGATTACCTATACATCTTTCTTAACAAAGAGATTGAAGTTACCACCGACAACCATTTGTCAAAGTAAAGGAGCATAACGGGGAACCTCCAACATATAGGATCTTAAAAGGATTTCCTAGGAACATTGCCATACATCCGGTTTCATGTTTCACAATGTTTACAACCCATAGTGGACCTGGGCGGACTCGAACCGCCGTCTTACAAATCGTCCATAACAAGATTACGCGTGTCTCTATTTTATACTGCTGAGTTCAGTCATTCAATTTTGAAGATTGAGAACTTAGGGGCTGACAGGTTTGTCAACGATTCCACCACTCTGTTTTACGTTCAGAGAAACGAGATTCACCCAGAAATTGAGATGAAGTATGAAGTATTCCAAAATTACTAGGCTCTTTGAGCTGTTCTGTTTTGGATTCTGTTTCTAGGCTATACTCCGTAACCCGACTTAGATTAATTACAAGAACTAATTAAGCCACAGCTTAAGCTGCCATCTTTTCGCTATAGTTAGCATTTATTGTTTGCATCATTTTCAAGAGTTGGTGCCAACTCTACACGTCTTGCTATTTACTAAAATGCAATCAAACACCATAACAGGCCCATTATAAATGAATTTCTTTTTACAGTTGAAAATCATAAACAATCAAGAGCTAAGTTTAATTGCCTAAACTTCATCTCCCCTAAAAGCGCCAGTACTAAACGCAGTCTGGTCATGCGTCAGAAGTCATAAAGAATTTTTATCCAGCGTGTCTACCCATTCCACCACCCGCACCGGTGAGATGCGGACCCGGGTTCGAACCGAGACGCTCCACTGAGCACTGGAGCCTGATAATTCAAAAATCTTTGCGGTAAAACTTCTTGTTTCGGTTATCACCACATCCACCGAAAGTAGTAAGAGCCTAAAGTACTCTAAGACATCCTCTTCGCCTCCCTTAGAGCGCATATATGCGATTTGCGGTAGGGAAGATGGGAATCGAACCCACTTCATACTTGATCCCAAATCAAGCGTCCATAAGCCAACGGACTCCTTCCCTATATACAGAAATCTATTTGTTTTGTAGCCTGTTGCTCTAAACCTGCTGAGCTAACTCTGCTTATAAGGCAGAGTACCGGATTCGAACCGATGACCCACTGGTGGATTAAACAAAAGGTTGCTGTTAGATTTCTTATTTTGGTGGCGGACATGGGAGTCGAACCCACTATCATTAGCTTATGAGGCTAACATGATTTATAATTATCCGTTTCACTCATCCGCAAGTAGGGGCGCCGGGACTTGAACCCGGGACCTTCTGTGTATCAGACAGATGCTCTAACCAGCTGAGCTACACCCCTGTTAGAGAGAACACCTCTTTCGAAATGTTCTCTTATGTTTGTTATTTATCAGTCGTTCTCTTCTACCCAACGATAATCGCAGTTGGAACAGCCGTACATGAGGTCGAAGATGAGTCTTCCGAAGTGTCGCGAGATAAACTCGGCAATTTCGCACCGGGAGACCGACCGGAAGCCGACATAATACCAGGAAGTCGAGACCCCACTATACGAATGGAAGCTGCCGAGACCCGCATACGCACCGTTAGACGCGTAACCGCCCACGACAATGTATGCTGTTCCACCAGAAACTACTGTACCTATTTCTACCTGATCTATCCCAGGATTCCAACATCCTGTTCCATTGTAGAAGTCTACATATGGATAATAGCAATTTCCATTGGTTAGGGAGTTCTTCTCATTTTCAGTCAGTACTGCTACTATCAAACGATATGCATAAAGATTTCTCTCGTAGCTACCTTCTTCAAAGGTTTCATACTTGTGAAGTATGTCTGAGTATAGATTGTTGTCCTTAGCATACTTTATGATTCCCTCCATTGTTGTGAGAGAGTCCTTGAAAGTATCAAAGGTATGGTTAACTGCTGAGTGCTCTACTGCCCGTTCCGCAACATCTGTTGCTGTTGTTTCAAACAAGGTTTCACGACCTATGTCTGACACTTTGCTGATAACCTTGATTGCTGTAGCACATATTTCGGTGCAGTTTGGGTTCACAAAGAACTTAGTTCCTTTGGGAATAATTGCCAGATACATAGCACATTCCTTTCTTGGAGAGAAACTCCAATTGGTTTTGTACATATAGCTAGGACTGGCGTATGCATGGAAGAATCCATCACTGAGTTCATTATCATCAGCCTCGGACACATCTTCCGCCGTATAAACTTTTCCTAACTCCATGGGAAAGCCACGATATGGGGTCACTAACTTCCCATCTACTTCGTTTAAAACCTTGTAGCAATAAATGTCCTCAGGTGCCACATAAGGCATCCTAGTTGGTGTAACTAAACACATAAAATCTTTCTTTAATTAAATAAAATACTTTGAGCACCCACTCAGCATCGAACTGAGTTCCCCGGGTTACAAATCCGGAATTTTAGCCATATAAACTATGGATGCATAGCAGTGGCGGAGGGAGGACTCGAACCTCCAAACCTAGAATTACACTCTTGCCGAGCCGCTTTTTCCAATTTGCGTACTCCGCCATTAGCAGGGGTTGGGGGAATCGAACCCCCAACACTAAGATTAAAATGTCTTATGCTCTAACCAATTGAGCTAAACCCCCTAAGGATCAGACCTGAAAATCCTCAGTGAAAGACCCAAAGGTGCAGAATATCGTTCAATAGCCTTATGCTAAAGCTAGTATATTGTCCTGATGTGATAAACCACTTCACCACTCGGCCATATAAACGCAGTTACGGCACTGCGTAAACCAGGTAGCCATTCTTCGATTGGCATTAGAGGCCGAGACTGGATTCGAACCAGTGAAATGTCAGGGTTAATAATGATTACATTATCTAGAACTATTGGACTTCTGCGTTTAGGCTAAAGCTAAAGCTCTTGACTCAAAGCTAAATATCTAGGATATATTTAGGCTAATGCTGAATCTTAAGCTAAAGCTTTAGTCAATATAGTTTTGTCAAATTATTTTCCGTTATGGATGAAGTTTATGAGTGCATTGACATCAAGGTTAGGCCTTTCAGTCTCTACATCATTAACCTCTTTTAGTGCTTCTATTACAGCAGCTAAGAGCTGACTTCTACGACGAAGAAGCTCTGCTTTCTGGCGCTGTGTCCAAGCTCCTGTGAAGTTCTGCAGGGTGTAGTCACCAGTCTCAACAGTGCGTTTCTTGACTGTTACACGAGCGTTGTAGTTTGCTGGGAGCTTCTCGGGATTGATGTTGGGGTCCCTCAGAATAACCTCTTCCGACTCAGTAGTGCGAGTAACACCCTTTGTCATGGGAGTCTGGAAAACCTCTCTGCCAGCATACTCAGGATCGGTACACGATTCCCACACTTCAGAGTCTGGACGGACAGGTATGTTCTCGTACATGTCCACCCATTCCTTCTTAGTAAGAAGAGTCTTAAGACGCATAAGGTCAAGAGCAGTTAAATGTCCAAAAGACACTCCTTCTACTACGAGTTCTACAGTCTTAGCTCCCTTGGAGTTTGTGGCTTCTACTGAGAATAAATCCCGGAGGAATGGAATTGCCTGTTGTTCGAACCAATCCAGCTTTTCACCTACTGTTGTAACCACTTTTGTGTTAGCTATACAGCTCTTGTCCTCCATATATCCCTCACGAGGAATGTGAGTTTTCTTAATGCCTGCAAAAGCACCTTGTTTGCCTTTGAAGAAGGTGAAGTAATCGCCTACCATACGATTGAAGCTTGACATTCCATGCTCTACTTTGGCGAGCATGGTATTCATTTTCTGTGCCATTATATAGTGTTATTTAGTTATTAAAAAAAATAATGTCTATTCTCACGAACCGACACTTTTAAGTTCCTTACTTGCGAGGAATGAATACTCTGTTGAGGAGCTCCTGATCGAGGGCAGTCTCCATAAGCTCTGCAGCATTACGAGGAGTTACCTTACACTCCTTGCCTTCCATGATGAAGGCTACTGAACTGGGATCGTATCCAGACAGATAGAAGAAGTTAGGAGCATCTGCGAAATCTTCGAACTTAGTCTCGGACTTACCGTAGTAGCTATTAGGAATATCCCAGAGGATAATCTTAAAACTGTCTACATACTCCTTGGAGAATCCTGCATTCCTTAGCTTGCGGATAGCAGTTTGGAAGTTTGTAGATGTGTTAGTCCCACATCTGTTGAATTCTCCATCACTCACACAGAGGATTCCAGTTGGGAAGTCCTTCTCAGGAACTCCTCGTCCCCTCAACTGAATGAAGAGATCAATGACAGACTGGAAATTAGTACCACCATACGCTTCACAGCGATCATTGAGGTACTTATCTACAGGAGTGCTACCTTTCCACTGCTGGAGTGTGCAGGTGTTCGCAAACTCTGCGAAAGAGTTAGCAAAGGGGCCTGTGAGGAACTCCGAGAAGTAGAGAGCCATTGACTTAGCTACGTCGTAGGATGACATAGAACATCCAACTGCTTGGGATGTCATAGAGCAAGAAGTATCTCGCACTACCAACAGTCCAGAGTTAGTGTCAACTCCTTCTTTACCAGTCTTCACTAGCTGTGCAAACTGTGCATTGATAGTAGCTTCCCTGTAATCCTCAATATGTCTGAGGCTATAGCCATTTCCCAACGGCTTGAAGAGCTCAAACACAAATCCTGTGAATTTAGCAACCGGTTTGGCTTTAATCCATTCCGAATACTTATCCACAAGGCTGTGGTTCTGAAGGAACTTAGAGCCAACAAGCAGTGCGAGAGCACGTCCTGCAATGCTATCGAAGTTCAGCTCATTATACATCTGCTTAGAGATGAGCTGCTGCCACTTATGTGCAGTGCCTTTCGACTTAAGTTGGCGATATTTCTTATACGCCACAAACTTCTCATCTTCTGGGAAGAATTGCTTTGCAAGCCATCTTCCTATGAGGGTATCAGCTTGTGACTCAAGAGTACGGCATTTAGCATCTGTCCTAATGGTAGGAAGATACTTGCGTACCAGTTGTGAAGTACCTGGATTAAGAAGTCCAGCCTTGATTACCTTTCCGAAGAAAGTCCAGTGAAGCTTCTTACCTTTCCAGCCGTGGAACTGAAGGTCAAGGTTCATCATTGTAATGACGTCCTTCCAAGAACCTGCTGCTATGAACAGAGGAAGGTTTACCTTGAATACGTTGGAATGGTTGAGAGCCAACCACAGCATACGCATTATACCTTCATTCTTGAGTCCTTGTCCTCTCTGAACCTCTTCAAGAGTTTCAACACTCTTATCTTTCATCACCTGACTCTTACGAGTAATAAGACGGATGAAGATAGCCATCTTGACAGCTTTGACCTTATCAATGCTGTAGAGAAGTTGCATAGTTTTAGCAACTTCCTCATAGCTACGAGGTTCCTTGTACTTGGCGATACTTGCGAAGTCATCCACGAAATCGTTGCCAGATGTGGAGTACTTCAAAGCACCATTTCCTGATGTAGTCTCGTGAGAGGCTTTCATACCTTCTTTTATAAATGCGTTAGCATTGTTATCGGTTGATTTACTCAGAAGGTTCGATACTTTTTTGTTAAATGCCATACTTGTTGTTTAAAGTGTAAATTCTTTTGGAAGAATAATGTTTTCGACGTCAATAGCGTCCTTGAAAAGAGGAGCTATCTCTGATGGAGTGAATCCTGCTACACCACATCCTATAAGTGTTACTAAGAACTTCTTATCAGGATGATCTTTAGCATGCTGAATAAATTCAGTGACATAAGGTTGAATGTCTTTCGTACCTCCATGCATTGTTGGAATACCATAAGACTGACCTTGCATGCCGTTACCTTGTCCCCAGATTGCTCCGAATTTCTTGTAGGCTGTCCATGCTGCACCGCCCCCGTGCATCCCTTCCAGATCACTGCCAAATACGAAGACTTCGTTTGGTTGTAATTCTTTAATCCGGTTAGGAGTATATTCTCTGTTATACATAATCAAATTGTGGTTGTCAGATTGAACTATCATCGTCAGCCGCTGTATAGAAAGGACGAATTTCCTTCTATACATTAGTTCTCTAATCTTTAGAGATGTGGACATGGTATTGTCCCAGTTGGCATCCAAGCATACGTTTCAGCAGCTTTCCTAAAATACCAACGTGCAGCTTTCTTGATTAATCCAAACATAGCTTCTTGGTTTTAGTTCAACAATTCTTCATCTTAATAAAACTATACAGAATACTTTTTGCTAACGTTTTGAACCCCTAAATCAAAGTTATAAATACTTTGCTGTGAGTATTCTTAAATTGTCGGGACAGCCAGGTTCGAACTGACAACCTGCTGGACATGAATCAGCTGCTCTACCGTTGAGCTACATCCCGAGTTAACAATCCAAGACCTTTCTGCTATAGGAATAGAAGATTGTTTGTGCATCTACGTTTTCTAAGATTGATTCCTTCCAGCATACAACCTCTTCAGACCCCTCTTAGTTACATCAACAATGCATTCTTGCCAGATACCAATCACATTTTACACTTTGTGAAAGTAACCATTCACTTTAGGAATGGACGACATCACCCTAATTGGTAGGCTGTTCAGCAGATCTGCAGCTCCTTAGTGCTGAATCACTTTCTCTAAATATCCAGTTAAATCGTTATAAAAATATTTACCACTTTGGCTTGTATTTCCAAATCCCCATAGTACATCCTCATATGTACCACTTCACATACATATATAGTGCTACTGTGAGGGAATATATAGTTGATTGTTTGTCCAATCACTACATTTTTGCCAATTTATCGGACATTCATTTTTAGTCCAAGTCTTTTCTAAATATCCTTTATGTCCTTTGATGTCAAAAGACGGAGACCATATGTTTATGTTCATCGTGTAATTATGTTTGTTGCGTGGGGTTGGATTCGAACCAACGATTTCGACCTTATGAGAGTCGTGAGATGACCACTTCTCTACCCCGCAATGTGCGATCCCGAAGGGATTCGAACCCTTGGTGGAATATTTGTTCCAGCCGGATTAAAAGTCCGGTACAGCAACCAGCCCTGTCCCGAGATCATAAAGGAAATAAAGAATATAAGGATACCGCAATCTTAAACCCTACTATTTCCTGTCATACCAACTCTAACTTCACAGTTTTAGTAAGTACCTGTACCTTATTCTATAGCTAGGCCAGCCAACTGTTTCTCATGTTGAGAAAGAGCAAAGTGTCACCAGTTTATAGCTTACTGGAAACTGAGGTTTATTTTTGTTTTGAATTTTTCCACATTTCGCAGACCTTTTTGAAGGGTTCCTGCATCAGGTTATTATCGTCTGCAAACTTAAGTATATTTTCTAAATCTTCCTTACTCATTTTTGTTAATTTTTGTTAACTTCTATAGGCATTGCTTGATAACCGTGCGTACCTAAGATTTTGTTCACTTTTGAGGCATTGAGCATTGCTTCCCCGATAGTATTGAAAGAAATAGCCTTATCAGCTTCATTTGTTACTTTAACCGCAGTGGACTGCTTCATTTCTAGAAGCTCACTTACTACTGAGGTTCCAGAGGATATTATATACTTAGTCATCTTATAAAATGTTGTTAGTCAGGGCACCAGGATTCGAACCTGGGGTGTCTATATAGAGATCCGCATTCGGCCACTCTGCCATACCCTGAAAGTGATAGCTCCTGCACGCTCTCCTTCGCTATCAACGTGTCATCACAGTTGCAGGCACCGCTAGTATCTTTACCGTCTGGACACTAGAATTCTGAATAGTTTTTATAATACCTCAAGGGTATAACGGCCGAAGAGTGGGCCCAGAGGGGCTTGAACCCTCGATCTCCGGTTTATGAGACCGTTGCTTTAACCAACTAAGCTACAGGCCCTAAAATTAGCTTCGTTTTATAGTAGTGAAGCTATTAGCTACTTTGCCAAGTCGGGGAATTACGCGATAGTGTCTACAGTGAGAGTGTCGGCTACAATAGAGTCAACAACAATACTATCTGAGGACACACTGTCTGTAACTACTTCTACTGAGTCTACAGTGTCAGTGTTAGCAGTTGAGGAACCACCATTACATGACGCGAACATAGTTCCCATTAGAAGTACAAATGCAAAAAGTAACTTTTTCATAGTTAAAAAGTAATTTAAAAGTAAGTTAAAATAGATTATCTGCTTATTACTAAGGATTATCTTATTTAACCAAAGGAGTTGTACTCCTACCTAGAATCGAACTAGGATTTTCTTCTTAGGAGGAAGACGTTCTATCCGTTGAACTACAGGAGCAAATTGCGATTTTGAAGGGATCGCGAACCCTATTTATTACTTGCCAATCAGCTTGTTTACAGCTGAAGATACAAGAACTGCCACGAGGGAGATTCCATATACCTCAACCCATTGTAACAGTGAGAGAGCTTCAGTCCCGAAGACACTTCCGCCAAACTGTACAATCAGCGTATTAGCAATAAGAATGCCTAGAGATACTACTATAAAGAGCTTATTTCGGCTAAGCGAGGTGAAAGCACCAATACTCTTACCAAAGGATCTAGCTCTAAACAGATTCATCCAGTTGAAGGTCATAAACACGGCAAACAGTCCAGTTGCTCCGAGATTCAGGGGGAATAGGATAAGACCTACCATCAAGCCGAACAGAATGAATCCAGACGACCCAATGAATTTCATCATAGTCTTATTAATGATGAACTCCTTATTGTCTCGAGGTTTCTCATTGAGAACCTGATCCATTGCAGGCTCACTTGCTAACGCAAGCGCACCAAGAGCATCCATCACTAGATTTATGTACAGAATCTCGATGATTCCGAACGGAGATTCAACTCCGATAAGCGGACCGAAGATTGCAGTGAGACACAGAGCAATATTCACTGTAAGCTGGAACGCAAGGAAAGACTGAATGTTCTTATAAAGAGAACGTCCCCATTTGATACCCTTCACAATCGAAGGGAACGCGTTGTCAAGAAGTACAATGTCTGATGCTTCTTTAGCGACACTTGTTCCAGCACCCATTGCTATACCTACGTTAGCATGGTTAAGTGAAGGAGAGTCGTTTACACCATCACCTGTCATAGCACAGATATAGCCTTTCTCCTGGAATGCTTTCAGAATGCGGAGCTTATCCTCCGGTTTGCAACGAGCAATCACATTAGGGTAGTTGTTACCGCGCTCAAGACATTTAGGATCGAAATCCTTAGCCTCTATGGCAATAACGCCTTCGTTCTGAAATCCATCCTGAAGTTCTGTACTGAAACCTGCCTGACGAGCAATCTCGGATGCAGTTTTGATGTTGTCGCCTGTCATCATAATGACATCGACCCCTGCCCTATAGCACCCCTTAACCGCACCAGGAACGTCCGGACGAACGGGATCTTCAATGAAGACGGAACCGTCATATGTAAGATCATCCATACTAGTTCCAGAGGCAAAGGAGATAGCGCGACGGCCACGGGCTTGCTGCTCAGCTACCTTACTAAGGAAACTATCGTTGTTAATGAGTTTGGATATTACTTCAGGAGCGCCTTTTACATATACTGAGGCTGGTTTACCTCCAGGGCTTTCTACCCCAGTTTCTACCTCGGTCAGCATATATTTATCAGTGCTATTAAACGGCTTCTGATTTACTATCTTAAGCCTATTTCGTATGTCCTTATGGAAATTACCTATCCACTGCAGAATAGCGCCTTCAGTAGGATTGCCAATCACTTTCCCGTTAGTGATATTAGCTGTGCTGTTGATAGATCCATTTATATCCATCTGATCACGATCAACTACATCACAATCAACTACACTCATTCTGTTTTGAGTAATGGTTCCGGTCTTGTCAGAGAAGATAATATTTACAGCACCTACGGTTTCAGTAGCCTTCATCTTCTTAACGAGATTATTGTCCTTCATCATAGCCTTTACAGAGTAGGCTAGAGCCAACACTACTGAAAGTGCTAATCCTTCTGGTACTGCTGCAATTATAATAACTACAGCAAACATAATGAATTTAAGCTCTGATGCTACAATTGATCCCCACGCAGGATCAAAGTCTGTAAAGCAGAAGTGATGAAGATTGAGGAACAAGAGGATAGCACCACCAATCCAGAAAGATAATGTGCTGATCTTATCGGCAAGATTTTCCAGCTGAACTGTCAGAGGTGTTTTGTCGTCAGTCATTTCTCGTGCCTGACGAGTAGTCTTACCTATTTCGGTATTATCACCAATGGCGATAACCCTACCTTCGGCAGATCCTTCTGTAACGTTTGTTCCTCTCAGCACCTTATTAGATGGAATAGTAGGATTGCCTATGTCATCCACTGACTTCTTAACAGGAACAGATTCCCCAGTCATAGCTGCCTCGTCTACATGAAGGTCAGTTGACTTTATAAGAATCACGTCAGCCGGGCATTCATCACCTGCATTTAGCACTATGATGTCATCTATAACCAAGTCACACTTTGGAACCTCGGTTACTGCACCGTCTCTATAGACTTTCACAAGTTCATCATCACTCACCTTATTAAGGGAATCAAACTGGGACTTAGAGGACATATCCTGCCACCATGCTACGAGGGTGGTAATCAGGATTGCGGCAAGAATTGCAAGAGGTTCCCACATGGGTTCTCCTTGTATAATGTTTACAACGAAACTGAATATCGCTGCGACAATCAGAATAATTATGATGGGATCTTTATACTTTTCGAAAAGCATTTGATACCATGTTGTTGAAGGGGGAGGAGTGAGAATATTTCTTCCTAATCCCTTACCTAGCACCTCTATACTTGTTAGACCTTTCATCTTATGTCTCTTTATTTATTCTTCTAGTTCTTGTTTCTTTTTAATGGTTTTGGATGGCTCTCTTAGCACTTCCCTTAGCTATTGCACTGATGCTTGTTTCAGTAGAGGTTGTTCCATCTGCACGGAACTTCCATCCTCCTTCACAGCGGTAGAAGTAACCAAGTACAACAGCTTCTTTTCCATTGAATGAACTGTCATTCTCGAGGTTGTATGCGCATAGCACCTCATCAGGATTCCCAGCACGCCCTGTATAGATGCGTAACTTCATATACGGAATCTGATCAAATTTGTGGTGTCGATAACTGTTGAGGATAGCCACTATGAATTTGGCCTTAGAAGTGACTTTAGTGAGATCTATGGAGATGGTCTCATTGTCATTTTCCTGCTCACTTCCTGCAGTTCCGTCAAGATCATCGCCGCTATGGAAGATAGCACCATCATTTGAACGGTTATGTCCAAAGTATACGGTATCAATTAGAGAGCCGTTTTCGTTGTAGATAAGTAGACTTGCATCCAAATCTACACTCTCAGTTGTACTCCCGCCAAAGAGCCTTCCGAGGAATCCTCCCTTTGACTGGTGAACTATTTGTCCCCACTTGGCGCCAAAGAATACCTTGGTAAGCTTGGATGTATTTTCAGTGCCATCCTTTGTGAGGTTGACTGTCTGCCCCTTAGTAAGATTTACCTTAGGAGCTTTATTCAGATTGACTGTTGCCATTAAATTGTGTTATCGTTTGAGTCAAGACCATAGTTCTTCAGAACTTGGCTAAGACTTGAAGTTATACCTTCGTTAATTGCCTTAACCTTCCAGATGCTTCCAGAGCGGTAGATAGAGAATATCTTGAGAACTGTGGCAGTTTTATAACTATCTTCATCCTCAAGATTATACACCAGAGCAGGGATTGTATCATCATCGTAATAGATGCGAAGAACAATCTTCTTAATCTCTCCGAAGTTCTGATTCTTCTTCATTGATTCGAAGATGTTCAGAACGAACAGAACCTCTGATACCTCCGGATTGAGCTTAGATACGTCAAGACGCATTTCTTCTCCATCTCCTTCGCCAGTTCTGTCATCTCCTGAATGGACAAGAGCTCCCTGAGGATCTTTCAGGTTATTATAGAACACAAGGTAGCGGATGTCATTGTTTGCGATAAGCTGCTCCGCATTCAGCTCTAGGGCCATAATGTCCAGGTCCCAGGTTTCAGCCTTACGAGAGGCCTGCCACGTAAGTTCAACACGAAGTTTACTTACACCCTTGGCAAGCTCTACTCGCTGACCTTTTCGCAGATTAACTACATTACTCATGCGTTACCTTCTGCGGGGATACCCCATTTACGAAGTTCTTCAGTAAGACCATTCTCGTTACCTTCGCCGATGGCTTTAAACTTCCACTCGTCGTTGTGCTTGTAAAGCATACAGAACTCCATAGTAGTTTGAGTGTCAAAGTCTTCGTCGAGCTCGTATACCAGATCAGCTACATTAGCATCTGAGTAGTAGAGACGGGCTACAGGATTCTTCACCTGTCCGAAGTTCTGACCACGCTGTTTCGCCTGGTAGATGTTAATGACAAACAGAATTGCATTGACACGAGGATCAAGCTTCGAGAAGTCCACTGTGATAGTCTCATCGTCACCATCTCCATCACCTGTCAGGTTGTCACCAGAGTGAACGACTGCATGAGTTGGATCGGTAGGTTTACCATTCAACTTGCACTGAGAGCCATAGAATACGAGGAAATCATCCCCTACACATTTTCCATTCTTGTCAGTAAGCTCAATGGCCATTGCGTCAAGGTCGAAATCCGGACCTCCATTAGTATTAGCGTCCCATGAGAGACCGATGCGAACCTGCTGAACACCCTTTGTCAGCTTAACATTCTGACCTTTTGTAAGATTAATCATTTATTTTTTGATTTAAAAGACTCTAGAAATTTCAGTGAAGAATTCTGTGATGTCTATAATTATTTCGTATAAATCCATTTACAAACACAAGGCTCGAAGTTACCTAGTAACCCGAGCCTCGAAACTCCTTCTATTTATAGATGAGCGATTAAAGATTGTTGAATTCTGCGTCGAGATCGGCAGAATATGTTGCTGATTCCTCCTCCCTCATTTCGCTCTGAACTTCTGCCTGAATAGCATCCACGTTCATGCGATCAGTAAGCTCACTCTGAAGTGATTGAATACGAGCAAGAGAGTTGTTAAGTTCAACCTGAGGAATATCTACCATGGATTCAAGTTCTGACTTAATCATTTCAAGATCAGTAATGTTTCCGTCGTACTGAGCCTTTGAGGTTTCAATAGCCACCTCTAAGCGAACTATATTATCCTCTGTGCGTTTGATGTTGTTAACGGCCTTGTTCTTAAGCTGTAGATACTTAATAGCATTCTGCTTGTGTGTTTCGATAGGAGTTCCCTTTTCCACGGAAGCCTGATAATCCTTCTTAGCTTTACGAGCCTTTCCTTCAAGTTTACCAGGTTGATCCCTAAGATTTGGAAGGATCTGTTCCTTAAGCTTAGTAAGTGCTACTCGCATATTTGTCTGACCTTCTTGATAAGATCTCTTCAAATTGCGAATTGCATCATTTACCTCCTGCATAGCCTCATCCCTCATTACTCTAGCGTTTCTCAGAGAATTAGCTGCATCATCCACATTCCTTCGAAAGATTGAGAAAAGCGAACATGCTATCTTCTCCATAGAACTACGGTTCTGACTGGGTTTGCTCTTGCCTGTGAAATACTTGAAGACAAGAATTAGCAGAATTACTGCTACAACTGTTAAAATTGCTGTTACCATTTATATGTTTATAAAAAGTTGATATTTGTTGCCTTTAAGGGATTCGAACTCCTACTAATTGAGTCAGAGTCAATCGTGCTAACCGTTACACTAAAAGGCAGTCTTATTAGTTATTGATGAACCATCCTACTATGTAGGCAAATGCAATAATCAGGATTCCGAGGATAGTATATAGTGCCCAAGAAGGAAGGTGGGCTATCGCATATACTATGCCCGCTACACATAGTACTATAGCTATTCCGATTGCAAACAACAGGAGCCCTTGCAAAATGTTTAAGCAAATTTCTTTCATCTTAATAATTTTATTTGGCTAAAATTGATCTGTGTGATTTCTCTTCTCTTGATCAGTATGGAAGCAATCATGTCACACTCACTTAGCATATTGTAGATCCTCTGTGAACTGTCTCGTATGCTCCAACAGTATTAATCTTTAAAGAGGCCTTACTTGTGAGGCCGGAGAGACTCGAACTCTCAGTCCAATGAAGGAGCGGATTTACAGTCCGCGCGGCTACCAGTTACCGGTTACGTCCCAAAACTACCTGTTTGCGCTCATGCGGTAGACCCATGACAACCGTACGATGTTGTAAACTAAAGCCATTATTTAGCTGCGTTACGTTGCTTCACAGTCTGGACTGTTAAGCTTCATTCGGTAGGAGGTGCAGGGATCGAACCTACGACCCTCTGCTTGTAAGGCAGATGCTCTGAACCAGCTGAGCTAACCTCCCAATTAAGATTTCTGGATAATCTTGAACCCTATCCTGACTCACCCGCGATTAGTTCGGCTAGAGGTACGACTCTAGACAGTCCAAAGTTTGCTACTTCACATAAGAGGCCGGCATTCTCAATATGTGCCATCCAAGGCTAACTAGAGAATCACTTCCCATCCTTGCAGATGTTTTGAGTAAGCCTAACTGTGAGTTACGTTGCTCCATGCTCTAGATCATTTGAGCTTCCTGTCATAATTTCATGTATAAGTTCTTATATTGATTCTTAGCTACCTTAAACCCTATTGGGACTAGATACCTCTCGTATATAGTTGCCCTTCTTCTATCATCATGATATATTTCTACTATTTTACCTTTTGTGTTGTTCTCTATACTTGTTAATCAAATCTTCTAAAGCATTGTTTGGCCCATATTAAAGGATCTAATTCCATCCTTACCTGTTTTGTTTGTATTGGTAGCCTTTCTTTCTCTTTGTGATTATAAAGAAACACAACATTAAACTTCCAGCTTCATTACTCGTATATTTCAAATGTTAGTAATTGATTTCTAGAGTTTTTAGTTTTGTATTGATATACTGGGACCTGGATGAATAGTATTACATTCTATATCATACATAAATTTGTTTATTGGTGGACCCTATGGGACTTGAACCCATGACCTCCTCCTTGCAAGGGAGGCGTTCTAGCCATCTGAACTAAGGGCCCTTATAAAAAGATAATAGCTGTAATATGTTTCACTTACAATTTAATGGCGAAGGACATCCGCTATATTACCGTGAAAAGGCTTCTCCTTTCCACAATTCATACGGTATATGTTTGTCGCAACCTCACTTTCCTCACCAACTATTACTACCGATTGCACCTAAGTATCAGTCCTTTAAGGCGACTTGATTTTCCTTTTGATTGTTCAGTGAGCCACTCGCGTCCCACCAGTCTGTTGTCGTTTTTATTAAGCAGTGCAAACGATTTAATCTCCTGCTTTTATTACAACTCACCTGCCAAAGCCTTGTCCGCTATGAACTTATCCGCTGATGAGTTTTGGAGAATCTAATTCAATCTCCTCTTCACCTACAAAGGTAGTTTCCTCATCATCAAGATATTTTCTACGCTCTCTTCTTAAAAGAAGAAAAGCCTCTTCATTTGAATTGGCTAATACTTTGAAACTACGACTTCCAGAGTAATAGTTATCAAACTTAAATACAAATATTTTCATTTTCTGTAATGTTAAAGTAGAATGTTCCTACACGCCCAGTCCATTGGGAACACCTCCACGAGCTGCCCGCTCATCACTACACGAAGCATTGAAGCCTCTACCTCGGAACTTTGTAATCCTTTTCAGCGATTTACATTTCTGTATATGTTTACCTTACATCTTTTAATCGAATAGAAGTTTGCAACCTCCTAATCTCCTCTTCATCTACCATCCCTCCAGTATACCGCGGAGACCTGTGGGTCAGTTGCGTAAGGCGACAACGTAGCATAGATGAACTCAATTGTGGACACATGTGGGATTCGAACCCCTCCGTCACAGTGCAAATGTGAAGTGCTAGCCGTTACACTACATGGCCCGTTTATAAAAAATGATAGTCTAGTCATATCAACTATCGTGGAACCTCTATACCCTGAACGTTCTTTGTAGTGTTCGTAACCTCCGACACTCATGGGCTTCCTGCACCGAAGCTAGATGACAATCATTGATTGTGCTTTTCAAAATCTTGTTTGGACAAGGAATTATATTAGCATGTATTTCTCTATGACAATTAGCACACACCAATACACACTTATCAATCTCTTGCTTTACCTTATCCCAAGAGTGTGTATATCCTTGCGATGATACTCCGAAATCTTTTTGAGCTGGGTCTACATGGTGAAATTCTAAGGCTCCTATGTAATTATGATACCCACAACATTGGCATTTTCCTCCTTTGTAGGCAACAGCCATATATTTTACCTTGTCTCTTCTTTTCTGAGTTGCCTACTGTCTAGCACTTTAGGCATCGCCATCTAGTGCTGTACTTTACCAGCCTTATAATAAGGCGAACTCAGTATTTCCATGCTTTTCACAATAACGAATTTCTTTTTGTGCCATACTGGCGGGCAGTGAGAGATTCGAACTCACGTTGTAGCTTTCGCTAGGCAGATTAACAGTCTGCTGCCATCGTCCACTCGGCCAACTACCCATGTTACTGCCTTACAAAAGTCAACCATCCCTATAGCTATAACTTTGTAAAGACAGGTTCTTCTATGTTGTTTTTCGAATTACATAGATAAATACGGAACTTTTATTCTCCCAAAAGTACAAATCGGAACTCAACATAACGACAAGAGTGTGACGGATGCACTCTGCTGCATCAGGCAAGGGATAGTCATGCCACCGGGACTCGAACCCGGATTTCTACCTTGAAAGGGTAACGAACTGAACCAGTTATTCGATGACACGATATTCAGAACACACTTTTATTGGTTATCGAAGTAAAGCGATATAATAAAAGATTTGCTGTAGGTGTTCTTATAGTATTTATTAACTTAACATTGCATATAGCACTCCCAACGAGATTTGAACTCGTGTTTCAACCTTGAGAGGGTTGCGACCTAGACCACTAGTCGATAGGAGTATTTTTATTTTCTCTTGCGTTCAATACACGCAAGTGCTGCAACAAGTCCTCCAAGAAAAATTCCTATGTGAAGGCCAAGTGTAAATTCATTCATATCAGAGTACAAAATTGTGAAGGATTTGAACCTTCTATTAAGAGATTCGATGTCTATTAAATTATCCAAGTTTATTTTGCTGTAAGTACTCTTATATTGTTCCAAAATAGGCAAATGGAAGGAGCTATTATTGGAGCAACCTCAAGTAGAGCGGTCCACGAGAGAATCGAACTCTCCTCTCTACCGTGACAGGGTAGCATCCTAGCCGCTGAACGAGTGGACCGTAGTACAGATAGCGTTTTCTCACTTACTATTGATCACTCCATTTGTGAGTTCGGAGTTTCTTTAAAGTCCATTTTAATAAAAAGTCATGTAAAAACATTTAATCGTAAAAGACAGGGCCTTTTACGAGCTTGCTGTCTGCTATCTTATTATTTATTAACCCAAAACTTTCACTAGAACAGAATACTTTGTTTAGCTGTGTCAATTTAAAAGATTGATGCTTAACAATTGTTTGCTGTATGTATTCTTTAGTAGAGCGGGTGATGGGGCTTGAACCCACAACTTTCAGTTTGGAAGACTGACACTCTAGCCAATTGAGCTACACCCGCATTAATTTATATGTCATACATTTCTGGATAACTATCCCAAAGTATTCCAGATACTATATCGAGTATCTCATTCTGAGATAGACCTGCAATTTCAGCCTGTTCAATAGCCTCAAGCATTTTGTATTCTATCCTTGAAGTTACTTTTAAGGCTGTTATACCATTTACCAAGAATAAGTTTCTAACAGGATCATAGAAAATCCTATTTAGTACATCTATTTGCCTGCAAAATTTTAACATGATTAACTATCTTAGAAGTTTCTATGTCTTTATTAGAATATACTGCAAAGATAGACTTTCATGGCCACTCTCCAAAAAATTTGGTTGTTAATAAGTGTTAAAAGTCTATCTTTGCAGAATGGGAGGAAATCAAGCCTCGGTTGCTATGCAACCTAAGCTGATTCAGCAAGAAGCTCCTGCTGTTTCTTTTTCTTGTAGTTTTCTCTGTACGCTCGAGTGCGGATCTGGTAATCCTTGTACACTCGATCGAGAATGCCCCAGTAGACTGGCTGGTCGTATGCGAATTTGAACTGATCTCGACCTGTCTGAGTCAGAACAGGTGAACGTCTCAGCTCACTGATGAAAGTATTGTTTGCTGGAATCCCAGCTTCGCGAAGTTTGTTCTTCAGGGTCTCCTTTGTGAATGAGTTTCCCTGCATGGCTTGTCTGAATATGTTTACTGCTGCGATGTGGTCTCTTGCCACGAATGCGTTCTTTCTCATGATTTAGTCCTCCTTTTTGGGATTGAGTTGAACATAGAGTACGCTCTCGAGTTCGGAGATTACATCTCCATTGTTGATCTGTCGGCCTTGAAAGTCCGATAGAACCTCGCCGACACGAGGAGACATATCGCAAATGCCATAATTCTTGTTTGCCTGAACAACCACTTCATGAGGTTTCTTGGGGTTTTCGGTGTTGGTAATTGAAAGAACTGTTGAAATTGATTTACGACCTAAAGTCATGTAGTTTACCCCTGCCTAGGATTTATGCTTGTGGGAGGGAAGCCGAATTGCTCCCCTCCTTGTTGGCAGATTTTATTCTGGTTACTTTTCACCAGCAATGCAGATACAGTTTAACCAACCCACAATCTATCGAAAGAGGCTATCCACTGTTCAAAGGATATTTACTTACTGCACTTCAGGAAGACCATCCATCCTGCGACAGTTGTTTAAGCTGTTAATTAGAGTTTGATAGCTTTTGAAACCTTGGTTTGTTAGGTGTGCTATCTGTGTTTCCCTTAATCCTTCCAATCTAGGATCGTTGGGATGTATTTTGAATGTCTCAACTGTGTGATTTGAGAGCGGAGCTTGAACAACTCCATCCGATTTTACTATTTTCTTGACCGGAGTTTCCTTTCTTCCAAGACCTTTGTTGATTATGTCCTTGAAGCAATCACACATTTTGGATGTGATACTTGAGGAATTTCTTGAAAGTCCTCGTAGTTGTGACGTTGATTATTTTTGTTCCCGAAGAGAACTATGAAGTTATCTCCAGATACTACAATATTGAGAGTGTCTGGATAATTGTTCGAGGTTGTTACATGGTCGGATACTCTTTATGATAGAGTTGCCAACCTTGTAGTATTCAGAACCTGAACTGTTCTTTCTGTAGAAGTTGATTTCACTGTGACGGAGAAGGTACTTTTTAACTTTATTGATCATCATCATTTGTATTGCGGGGCTGCCCCCCCCCCCCGACTTACTTTTTGTAAGGCAGAAGTGTTACGGTTATTTAGTCCGTCAATCACTATGTTTTTTAATCTGGAGCTACTGTTTTTCACTCAAAACATAGAAAAGAAAGTCACGTGTTTTACACCTAAAACTTACATCTTGTCTTGATTGTTCCTTTGTAGGCGGTTGTTCACCCTGGCTAGCTAGGCTCGGTGTCCCAATCAAGTTTTACACAAGTGAGCAGTAAGAAACTGGTGTCCTCAACAACTTGGAAAGTTATTAAGTTTTTTAATGAGAGGAATAGTTCCTGCGATTCACCTCTCTATGCCCATGCTTTTGGAAATCATTCGCTTCATTAGGGCTCTGTGAGGTTCTCCTATCCACCTCACTAGGTCAAGTGTACTTCGCAACACGGAGTACACAAGAAGTACAGATTGTTATAGAAGTTGTACGCTCCTACCTTATTCAGGATTTTAAATATGCAAGAGTATTGGATTTGAACCAATGTCTCCCAACTCTGCGTTGGACGTTCTGGACCGCTAAACTAACTCTTCCCCCAAGTTGCACCGGTAGGAACGTTGTGTGTTTGTTTCATTACGCAAATACACAACCTTGGCTTGGAACAAAGTAAAAATATGGTTGTAACGTTACCAACGTAGCTGTATACAGATATAGTCGACATCTCTGTATATATTACTGGAATATGATAAATATATATTGATTGTAGACATGATAGTGCGCATCTATCTTCATCCCTAGTCAACAATCTCACCTCCTTTTTGCATGCTCCAAAAGAAGGAAATAGAGCAAAAAAAAAAACAATCACAGGGTTACATGGTCTTACCTCTATCTACCCTTAAGTTTGAGCTCTATTCATGAATTTAAGTTAACAAATAGTCCATCCAGAATTGCCATAGACGAACTTGTATGTGCTTGCTTCTCTGTAGGTCTTGAATGTCCTCATTACATGACCTGTCGAGTCTTTAACTGTATAGTAATTTTTCATCGTGGTTGTGCTATCTAAAAAAAAAGTTGATCGCCTTTCCGATCTGCCAGCAACGTAACCCAACGTGCATCTGTGTTTGTTTATACTCCATTCAGACTTCGGAGAATATCGCTGATGGGCTTACCAACTCTTTATAAAATTTGAGTACCTGTGTGGTACCCTACCTAAACACTCAATTTACAGGATGAATATGATTGCACATACTGCAAACATAATCATAAACAGGAGAACAATTCCTCCTTCGTCATTACTGTTTTTGCTCATATCTGTTCTTCTTATTTCGTTTGTTAAAACTCCTCTCTGATTTTTTCATAACGGCTTGAGACGTTCATTGGCATCATTAAAGTTATACACACCTATTCTCACGAACTAATGTGTATTTATTGATGATCGAAAACTATGAAAAGATTTTTGATACACCAATACATTTAATTTACAGTTGAATATATTATAATTGTTTTTATTTATACACATCGAAATAAAAGTGGAAATTATTTTTATCCCGATTTCGGGCGAAATGTGGGTGCTTGTGATAGGGCATTCCCTTACCCCTCTTGACCCTCTAAGTATCTAATAATCTTCCACCATCCTCCGATTTTCTTCAGCATCCAGAACCCTTTGAGACTCTTCTCATAAAATAGATCTGGATAGATAGTTATAAGATTCCCCTCTTCATCACGAAGAAGGGAATCACCTATTTTAGTTGCGTATACACAAATAATGGTAGGATGACTCTCACGAGCCATCCCGTTAGAATCAGTCGACGAGGTCAATCGTCGGGATCTGGGCATTCATCAGTGAAGTGGTACCGTAACGCAGAGTGCGCACGATCTTCATGTCAGTAACCTTGATCTTTTTGCCTTTGAGGGCTTCCATGCCTTCCTGAACAGAACCGTACTCACGGAACTTCTCAGCGGCAGTACCCTGAGTGAACACACGCTCGTTGGTCGAGGAACCATCCTCGTTGTAGATTGTGCGCTGTTTGGTGAATGTCGAGGGATAGAAGGGCTTCACGTTGCCATTCTCGAGCTGAGCGAAAATGTACTGCGCAACACCATCGCCGATCTTCTGCTCGAACACTTCGAGCTTCTCCGGGATGGTAAGAACATCACCTACTTCCAGGCCGTTGTTCTCAAGAGAACGAACTGCACCAGTAAAACCATTCACCTGTTTGTCACCGCGTGCTTTTGCACGAGTCATTTCAGTCGTAAGACTTGCCATAATAACTGTTGTTTAAAAAGTTTGTAAATAATTGATAGAATATTCTCTTTATTAAAGTGTGAGATATATGATTTCACTTGTGAGTACTTATACACTCAAATAAATGTAGCCGGTTATACACTTGGCTCGGTTAGCGATTTTGTGAAACAAAATCGTGTAAAGCAACTTACGAAGTAAGTCGAGTTTATTATATCAAGTAAGTGTAGATGGATATAGATTTGGCTTGGTTAAATCTCAAAACTCGATCTCTCCCAAAGGAGAGAAAGAGCTTTAGATTATTCACCACGAAGAGTTTTTACTTGTTCCTGGATGAACTTGTTGATTTCTGGGAGTGGAGTGGGCTCGATGAGGGATGTAGGAAGATTTCTCTTGAGATCAGATAAAAGACCTTGAATGGCAGTCTTCATGTTCTCTAACCACATCTGATCATATGTGTCCGTTCCTCTGGAGTCAGCTTATCGAAAAGCTGGGATTGAATTTCGTGTATGTCCATATTAAGTGTTTGAAGAGTTATAAAAAGTGAGCAGTTTAGCGTCATGCTCAGGACGTTCCCGTTAGTCGACCTTGAAGTCGAGCTGTACGAGCGAGGTGGCGTACGGTCTGCCGTCGCGAGACTTGGCGACGTAGGGCACGCGAGTGGTGATGATGGACTTGCCCTTACAGCCCTCGAGGATGGCGCTCAGAATCTGTCCGTCGGATTTGCCTGCGCTGGCGTTGACAGTCTGGCGCACGAAGTCGATGAACGTGCCACGCTGGTGCATCGGCTTGTTGTCGACATCGACCTTGTCGCGCAAGAGTGAGCGCAAGAACAGGTCGCCGACAGTGGTCACGAGGACGGGCGAGACGTGGGCTTCGTCGACCTTGCCGTCAACGAGCGGGTTCTTCCAGGTCGTCTCGGTGACTTGGAACACGATGCCGTCCTGGAAGGGCGATGCACCACGAGAGATTGAGAACGAGGCGTTAGCCTTTTCGATTGCGGACTGCGAAGCAGTCTGAAAGCCTGTTAATTCAGCCATTGTATATAAAGTGTTTAGGAAGCGAGTTTGCGAAGCAAACCCGCGAAGGTTACGAGCAACAATATTGTCACTCAAATAAGTCATAGACGAATATATTGGATAGGTTAATCCCTTAGTCTCCTAACACGCCACGAAGGCATATCAGGAGATGTGCGGACTAATCCCGACCGTATGATTCACGGTATGCTTCAAGGGAGATAACTGTTCCGTTTACGAGAATGTGAGTAGGCTACATGATCTATGGTATTTAAAAGTTAATAATCTAAGTAAGGATATAGATGGATATAAAAGAAAATTCAGAAATGAATTTTCTTAGTGGCTCGGTTAAAATCCATTTGATTTTTCATTTTGGAATCGGTTTCCATTTCGATTTCACTTTTCTTTCACTCCCCCCGGGGGGAGTGAAAACAGAGGTGCGCTCCCTCTCTTGTGATATCCTGAAATTTTTTTTTCTTCAGGGGGGGGGGGGATTAAATTTATCTTCCCGATTTTCCAAATTTTGATACTCTCCCAGATTTTCATATATTTGCAAATAAACACAACTCGAATATGCCAATAGAACAAGCTGATAATACAAGAGTAGAGCGTAGGATAATTGAACCTACTAGACCGGTACCTCCTGAGGTACAGGAGTAGCTAAGACAAAGAAGAATGTAGGAAGCTCTACAACAGAACCAAGCCCAGCTATGGGATGCAGATAAGGTAAAGAGATATCAGAATATGCAGAACTTCTATAACAACAATTTCTTTGGATATGGAATAGCCGGAAGACAAACCAACTATGATCCTAGAACTCCACAAGGACAAGCTGCTATCCAAGCTAATTTCAATTATGCAAAAGGAAATGCTGAAGGGTTTATGATGGATGTTGCAACCGCTGGTTTGACTAGAGGTGCTAATCAAGCAATACGATGGGCCACTACACCAGTTGAAATTGGAAGAGGAGCAGAAGCCATAGTCAGAAGTTCACCAGTATCGCGACTAGTGTAGAAGACTACAGTGATACCTAGAAGAGAAATGCATGCAAGAAATTCTGTTCCAGGAGCTTTGAAATCCAGATATGTTGGAACTAGTAATGGATTAAATACATATACATAGCCGAAGGTAAGGATCTTATCTAAAGACTAGATAGCAAAAGCATAGAAATCATTAGAAAAGCTAATGTCTAAATATGGCTGGAGAAAGATTACTCATCCAAATCTAGATGGAATAGGATTTACTAATGGAAGATCAGTAGTCAGTGACTTGGGAGTAGGAAACATAGGAAGAGATTGGTTGGGAAGAGTTCGTCTTACTGATTTCTCCTTAGAAACAGTTCCTGCATTTAGGGCAGCTATGAGAAAACATGGAGGAAGGTTGTTTAACAAAAATTAACGGATTTTAAGAGTTTATTAAATCCATAAGCTATATATTTGCATATAGAAATTAATCAAACAACATATGAATTTAGAAAAGTTTTTAGAAGTAGTATTTAACAATCCCAACAATATTAGTATTGAGTATTCTAATATTAATGGAGAAGAGAAGTTGATAGTCAATGGCGAAGATCTATCAGCTGAAGAGAAAACATTTGATGACGGCTACATCAAAGATAAAGTAGCTAGATACAAAGAAAATGTATCTAAACTCAGTGACGAAACTTTTGATAAAGTAATTGAGGAAGCTGAAAATAGGAAATTTAATCTCAATGAAATGAATAGAGGTCTTGAACTAGAGTCATTCTCAGAAGAAGATGCTCTATATGCAAATAACGTCATTGATATGATGTCTGAACTTATAAAGGAAGTACTTGGAAGAGAAGTTCAGCGAATGGTTGATCTGATGGAAAGATTTTAATTTACTAGAGAGGTGAAATTCCTCTCTATATTGCCTCTTGGTGTAATGGTAGCACGGCGGACTCTAAATCCGTAGCCCTCTGAAGGCGTTAGTCTGGGTTCGAATCCTAGAGAGGCAACTAAACTTAATACTGTATGACATATGAAGAAATATCCAAACAAGAAGAATGAGCTTTACCATATGTGTCAAGCATCCATTCATGTGCTAAATGAATTATGGAGAAGGATAGAAAAAGAAGAGTTATATAACGAGCAATTCGTACTGGATTGGCTTGATAAGATTAACGAAATTAGTGTAAGAAATTAATAATATAAACGAAATAGCCGATCCCAGATAGCGTTCTGAGGTCGGCTTTACTTATTTATGAATGTGGAACAACTAACAGCACTTATATCAAACTTTAATACAGATTGCCACAAGCAATATACTAAGGTTTCTAATTACTTAGGAAACAGACTAGATGAATCTCTTAAAGAAATAGAAAGATTTTTCTATACTGAATTTTGGGAGAATAGATTCAAGAGAAGATTAAGAGAAGAAGGATTAGGCTTTAGTGTCATAGAATTAGATATTATACAAGGAACTATATCTGAACTAAGGGATAATACAAAGTTCAAACTCTTTAGTGAAGATCCAGTTCAGAATGGGATATCTAACCACGGAACTATGATTGCATTAAATGTAAACTTAGCTGAGAACGAGATGAACGATTCTCACATTAATAATGTGATAATGCATGAATTCGGACATAGATAGTATAACCAAGCCGCTTTTCAGATAGTTATAGATTTAAATAAAGAAATAATAGGTTCTCCAGGACTTCATATAAAGGAAGGAGAAACTCTATCCGAGAAGGACTATCCATACTTTACAGATGCAAATGAATTGAGACAAAGAACTATTCCTATTATAAAATAGATGTATGATAATAATTGGACATTAGAAGAAACATATGACCAATCACATGATTTATTTATAGACGATATAAAGAATATATTTACTAAGGAATATATTATATATTTAATTAGAAATCTGCTATAAACTTAAAACGCGGCTTTGGCAATTAAGCTAGAGCCGCGTTTTTATTACTTTTTAAAATCTTTCCATATACCAGTAATTGAATCTATTCCTAATAATGCACATACAGCCCATATAAATGTCTCAAGTATTGCCGGAGCCTATATACTACATACTGTGCAGAAGGTAATAACAAACATTATTACTAGGAATCCTAATACTCCACAAACTCTCTTAGAGGAGATTCCAGAATGTGAAGTAATCATTAATCTTAAATATTCTTTCAGCTTTTTCATATAAGTAATATTAATAGTATCTAGGCTAGTTGTCCTATAGCTCCACCTATCATAGTGGCAGCTATATCTAGCCAATCAAATTTGCCTCCATGCTATTTGTCCTTGAATTCCATTCCAAACGCACGTCCTAGTACTGCTAGGATTGTAAATACAAATCCGATTGGGATGGCATATAATAAATGTTTATCGCGATTGCTTTCTTTTAACCACATTAATAATGAAAATAAATTTCGTTTCTTGCGTTCCACCTCCTCTAGTCAAGCTATCTCTTACCTTGTTTATTTAGAAAGGTAACCTTTGACTCTTCTCTAATCTGGGGAAGATTGCCTTCAGCAATTCCCTGTAGTAAATTGTCATATTTGTATAGCCCATTTTTCACCTACCAGTACATATCCAGCAAGCCTTCTTTCATTTGTGGGCTTATAGTATCGACTCTATTAGTATATCTGCCTAGGTTTCTGTCTATATGTTGTATTTCCTATGATAATACATTTGAGGAGACCTAATTAGCTCTATCTCTGGTTATTCCGTTTCTCGCTTCGGACAGAAATTGGGGGTTTTGGCCTAAGTCGATGCCGTTTGCTACGTCAAGATTCCCATTCTTTGTTCTATGTGGAAAATATCTTCCATTTTTTAAGCCCTCGTCAGAGGGATTCTCAAATTGCCATAAATTTTCTGAAACTCTAACAGAACTTGGAGTAGCCTTCGGCCACTCAGGTTTTATTTTATAGCTACTTCTTGTTCTCACCGTTTTACCATCAGGCTGTTTCCAAGAAAATTTATTATCTCTAGTTAATTGTACTCTAGTCTGGGTTCCGTCTGAGTTTTGCCTAAAATAAAAATTTTGTGCTTTGTCATAGTAAATTTTGTGAGGAACAAGCTTAGTTCCCTGCTAAGCTTTAATAACACTCACCCAGCAATTGTACGTTTTATCGTATATCCAGTTCATGCTGTTTCTCTTTTTACTAGATTATAAATTTTACTCATACTCGTCATATACTTACTAATGTTTGCCTAGCTTCCTCCACCATAGCCTGCTTCTAGAGTATGTCTCCAGAACTACATTGGCTGTGAAGCAGCATACTTAGAGAACGATTTATATCGATCCCTCTAAAGAAGATCTACAACAAAGTTGCAATAATCTCTAATAGAATTGAAGTTCCTAAATGTTTGTTTCCTTCTAACATTGCCCTACCCAGGGATATAATCAATAGTATACTTTACAGTTCCGGTTTTACCTTTTACCCCTCCGTAATTGAAGGTTCCGCTTACACTCTTTCCCCATGCAGACTCTATTGCAGCAGATGATGTTAAGACATATGAGTAATCAGGATCAAGACCATGTTCCTGCAGAACATCCCTATATGTACTATTCAAAGCCTACATGAAGTCCTTCCTACTACTAAATCTACCGGTCTGTGTAGTGTTAGAAGGAACTTCGTCTGGAGTCTCAGAACTTAGAATTCTTCTGATGGATTTTATATTATCGGTATATGTAAGTGGCGATTCCACTATACCCCACTTTTTACCCTTGGCTTCAATTACAAATATCTGCCCATCAGAAACGCTACTTACCATCTTCACATGCCCGCCTGTAGGTCCCTTGGAAGAGGTATAGATAATATCGCCTGGCTGTACTTCTGACAAACTAACAGACGTTCCAGTCTTACCAATAGCATGGCTAGTTCTAGGAATATCTATTCCTATCTACTTATATACATAATTGATAAGCCCAGAACAGTCAAACCCTTTGTCAGGATCAGATGATCCCCACACATACGGTTTATCTAAAAACTGTCTAGCTAGGTTTACCACTTCTGATCCTTTAGAAGTAGGTTGTATCTTTGGTTTTTCGAAAGGTTCTTCTACCTAAATATCGAAGGGACTAACCACTCCTGGATAATCTTCAAAATCCGTAACCGGAATATCAATTGTTGTTACCATAGGATATTGTGTAAAATTATTTTCTTCTACATCTTTTATTTTTAAATTAGACTTATCTTTATAAATTGCAGGAGGCTCCACAGCCTCATAAGTAGTAAACAAGTTATCTAACATAAACGTATTAGCTAAATAGATTACCAAAATCAGTATATCTATAAGCATCTGGAGCTATTACTCCTCCGTTCTTGTGTTTCCACTTCCTGGCATTAGCTGCGAACGTAGCTCTCTTTCTTATCTTAAGATCAGAACTATTTTTTCCTCTAGAGATACACTCGGAAGTAACCTTTCCTCCACAGTAGTCAGTGAACTTCCCCTTGTTCTCTTTTTTAATCTTGATCTTGTGCCCACTTTTATAAAAGCCTATAGATTCGACTTGATCTTCTGTGGCAGAAGGGCCTATCCGAATCTAATTTTCTTTGCAAAACTTTACAAAATCAAGAAACTTGTTAAGATTGTCATTTTTCGATTTCATATTTTACATAAAATTAATATCGTTTTGAGTATTCAAATTTAGTAATTATATTTGCGTATCTCAAATAGATAGAGTATTATCTCAACGAGAGTATTAATCATTTAACCTATGATTAATTAAAGAATGAAATACTAGATTAACCCTATAATATTTAATCAATGCGGAACAGAACAAAACTAAACTTACAGCTGTTCTCAGTCGTACTATTAATAGTAGTAGGTTGTGGACTATTAGTTGCAGGATTTATTGTTGCTCCCTTAGGCGTAATCGATGCTAGTGTATTAACAGCCTTCGGAGAGACCTGTACTTTCGGAGGGGCATTGTTTGGAATAGATTACACTTACAGGTACAAGATTAAAAGTACACCAAGAGAAGGTGATCCTTCCGAAAATGATGAGTGATAAATGAATTAACATGTAAATGTAGTATAATATGAAAATTGATAAGAAAAATGGTAACGTCGCATTTAATAATGACGAACATTGTTATTGGAATGTGAACGATAACGAAAGGTACATTTCCGTTACTACTTTGATTCACAGGTTTACACAACCATTCGATAAGGAGTTCTGGTCTGCCTATAAAGCTCTAGAAAAACTCCTTCCAAAAGATAGTTGGACTATAGAAAAGAAGTCTCTACTTAACTTAAAGAAGTTTAATAAATCTCTGCTGGATGTATACAATATCTCAGAGAATGACTTCAATAGGGTTCAGCAAGGTATCTTGGACGATTGGGATAATGAGAATAAGAAGTCGTGTGAAAGAGGTACTAGGATACATGAAGAGATTGAGAATTCCTTCTATAAGAATCCGACGAATATATCATTACAGAAGTTTGGAATTGGAGGAAAATTCGAATGCAAAAGAGACTACCCAGAGCTTGACCTAGAATATGGAGTATATCCAGAATACTTAATATACAGAGAGTCTGATGATGGAATCTTAAGAATAGCTGGACAAGTAGACCTGATAGTAAAGCAGGGAAATGAAATCACTATCATAGACCACAAGACTAATAAGAAAATTGACCAGAAGTCTGGATATAATACAACTACTAGGTCTAATGTAAAAATGAAATATCCTCTAAATACCTTGGATGATTGCAATTTTTATCATTATACTATGCAGCTTTCTACTTATGCCTGGATGTTACAAAAAATAAATCCTAACTTTATCATAAAGGATTTGATCCTGAATCATTATGACCATAATGGAAATAATACATTGTATCATTGTGATTACTTAAAGACCGAAGTAGAAAGGATGTTGTGCTTTTATAAGAAAGCGGTTATTTCGGAACGTCAAAAAGCTAAAAGAAAGAGGATAGAATATTAATTATTATTTTGGACATTTTCAAACTTTATACAGTTTATGTCAGCAAGTTGTTTGAAGTTTATTCTATCCTCTTTCAATTTTTATAGAAGATGAGACAAATAGCGAATATTATTCAAGGGCATTGGAACGAGATAACTGGGAGAAATGTGGATCTCGGAGAGTCGAGAATGCAGATTTGTTATTCTTGTCCAATATATTCATCTAAATTTGGTGGATTATGTAATAATAGATTATGGTTGAATCCAAATACTGGAGATGTAAGTACTGAACAAAAAGAAGGATACAAGAAAGGGTGTGGTTGTAGATTACAGGCTAAAACAAAACTTCCACATGAAATGTGTCCATTAGGAAAATGGTAAATTATTAAAATGTAAATGAATTATGGCTAAAAATGTAAGACTGAATTTGACAGAAAATGAGAAAATGGCTCAGAGAATTGTAGGGCTAGAACAAGAGCACGCTTCTTTTAATATGGCAGAGCATGATATAGAAAATGTTCTTAGGAAGGAAAAAGCAATAAAATTCAATGAAGAGTTGGCAAGTGTTGCTGACAAGTTTGAAAATGCTAAGGAAAAGCTGGAACAGAATGCTGATCGTTTTGGAGAAGATATTTCTAAAATAGAAATTAAACCAATGTTCGGGTACGTTCTTGTGAAACCACTAGACCAAAATCCCTTCCAGCGTGTTAAAATACAAGGAGGAGTTATTGTTGATGCTGGAATACTTACTCCTCACGCTTCCCTGAATCCTAACACTGGTAATATGGAGGAGGAGAAAGAGTACATCAAGACCGCTGTTGTTCAGGAGATCGGACCAGACGTTAAATATTTAAGAGAAGGTGATGTAGTATTCTATCAGGAACCAAGCGCTTGCCCGATTCCGTTCTTCAAACAAGGATTCTTTGTAATAAACGAGAACAGGATTCTATCCGTTGTCAATGAAGGTCTAGATACTCGCTTTAACGAAATAAAAAGAAATGGAAGAGACTAATGTATTTTTTAACCCAGGGAATGTAGTTCAAATACGATAGAACATTCCCAATAAACCACAAATGCTCGTTGTTAAAAAAGTAACTTATATATTCAAGCATGATGTGGACAAGATGAAAGATAAGAAATCCCCATTAAGAGGTATAAAGTGTATATGGTTTAGCTCTGATGGAAAATTATAGGAATATGTGTTCAGTACTAAAGATTTAGAACTTGTAAAATAAAGATAAGGAAAGATTTAAGTAAGGTCTTTCCTTTAATTTTTTAATTATGGACGAATTACAACAGCAAATTGTACAGTTAGTATAGGCAGCAATGTCTGGTGATCAGCAAGCTGCTCAGTAGATTCAGAATATTATGCAGGCAGCTCAGCAGGGTGATCAGCAAGCTGCTCAGATAGCTCAGATGATCTAGGCTGTAGCACAGCAGATGCAACAGCAGCAAGTTCAGACCGCTAGGTTTGGAGCTAAACTGAACTACATTAAGCAGTTGAATGGACAATGCCCTGAAGGGTATGAAATGAGCTATTATAAAGAGGGAGGTCAACTCTGTAAGAGATGTATGAAGAAGCAAAACGGAGGTGAAGTGACTGAGAAGACTCCAACAAATCCTACTCAATAGTTTAAACAGATGGCTTCCGCCAAGTGTGGTAAGAAGATGAAGAAAAAGGAAGAAGGTGGAGCTGTTGAAGTGGAGAAGTGTGGAGGAAAGCCAAAACTTAAAAAGAAAGCTTGTGGCGGTCGGATGAAGAAGGCTGCCTGTGGGGATAAAATGAAGGCTGAACAAAAAGGCGGTAGAGTTGCTTTAAAGAAAGAAACTTCCAAGGGAGAACCATATGAGAGAACTACTACTAGGCGTTGGGCTGATGGAACCACTTCTCGTAGGGAAGTAAGCGAAGACGGAACCGCCTATATTGGCCGAAGAGGAGAAGTAGGAATAACAAACGTTCCGAACGACAGACAGAACGCAATCGCAGACTCTTTACATCGTGCCGATTGGTCTAAGAGAACAGCACCAAGACTGAAAAAACGTAAATAATTATGACACAGAATATATTCCAATATGATAATGTAAATAATAGAATAGAGCTTAATATGCCAGAGATCCTTTTAGTTAAGGAGTTCGCTGAACTAATGAAGTGTGAAAGGAATATATGCAAGGAAGACCCTAAAGGAGTATATGGATTAAGAGCCTTTAGGGAATTTACTTATATCTGGTTGGCGATAGATTGGAAATCAATCTATGCTGATTATACTGAGCAGGAAAGACATAGAGAGGCACTAAGGGATGCCAATATTACTGAAGAAGAATTTAATAATCCGGAGTTTAGAGCAGCTTGCAGAAAGTATAGAGATATACAAGGTTCTAATAGATCTATAAAACTTTTACAAGCTGCTCAAATTACTGTTGATAAATTTATAGATTACTTTAACAACGTAGATCCTGAAGAGCGAGATCCTCTAACCGGAAAACCTATTTATAAAGTTAAGGATTTGATGGCTGAGATATCCAGTCTGTCTAAAGTACATGATGAATTAGTTGCTTTAGAAGGAATGGTTAAGAAGGAGCTATCTGAGCAATCTACAGTTAGAGGTGGTGCTGTTGATGGATATCAACCTAGCTTCTAATAGACATGGAGGAACAAGTTGTTAAAAGAAAAAGAGGACGTCCTAAAAAGGTAAAACTTCCAGAGGAAGTCCAGACCTTAGTCAAAGAGGTTGTTGAGAAAACTAAAGAAATAAAGCAAACTATTGATGAGGTCGTAAGCAAGCCAGAAAATTAGGCTAAGATAGAAGAAGTAGCTGAAAAGTTATCTGAGAAAGATTCAGAGTGGGATGTTCCTAAGGACCAATATATAAAGTTCTTTGACAAAAGGTTGTCATATGAATTGACAGGGTATAAACCTATTACTGCCGATAAAGGTCTGGATTTCAATCCTGATTGGTTTACCGTTGCTAGAGACGCTTATTTAAGAACTGGAAAGTATACTGAGTTTAGGATGCATTCTAAGCCATATAATGATTTCTGGGAGGAAGAATATAGAAGGTGCAGAGAAGGTTATACAGTTAATGGTTATACAATCACTGGGCCTAACTACTATTATCTAAACTATTATCAACTTCCTAATATTGATGTTGAGATGGCTGGTAGTGGGCGTCCTGATGTATTTCCAACATTCTTAGTATTCCAGTATGAGTTTTTCCACTACTTTGAAATCTGCAGAAAGCAAAGGAAGGATGTATGTTTAATGAAGGCTCGTGGAGTTGGTTTTAGTGAGATTAATGCTTCTATCTGTGCTTGCATTTATAATTGCTTTAGATAGAGTAAGTGTTTAATTACTACTAGCCTCAAGAACTATCTTGAAAAATCATTAGATAAAGCTTGGAATGCTCTTGACTTTGGAAATGAGAAAACTTAGGGAGGTTTTGCTAAACTAAGACAGGCTAAAAATACAGCAACATTAAAAAGAGCTACTGTTCTTGTTAAAGACAGCAATGGTATAGTCAGTGAAACTGGATGGGGATCTTAGATAGAAGGAATCGTAGCAGACTCTGACGCTAAGATTCGTGGTGACCGTATTGACTTGTTAGTATACGAAGAAGCTGGTTCTAATCCAGTTCTTAGAAAATCCTATATTAAAGGAAAAGCTCTTATCTATATTGGTGGTACTAAATTTGGGATCCGAATGGCTGGTGGTACTGGTGGAGATAAGGGCGCTGCTCTTGAGGGATTGAGAGATATGTACTACGATCCTGATGGATTTGACGTTCTTCCATTTTACCATAATTATACAGAGACTGGGGATTGGGTTTACACTGGATATTTCATTCCATCTTATATTGGTGCTGTAACTAAATACGGTACCGATACCAATGGGGTAAAAAGATAGCTACTAGATGATAGGGGTTATTGTCTGTGGGAGAATTATAAAGCCTAGCTTGATCTTGATAGGGAAGCTTTAATAAATAATCCTAAGGCATTGATTGATCACTCAGCGGAGTATTGTTATACAGCTGAAGAAGCGTTTGCTCTCGAAGGAGAAAATAAGTTTAATAAAGTAAACATAGCAGAACAACTTACTCGTATTAGGGCTTTAAAATTAACTCCCCCAATAGAAGTTGGACGCATTGGATTCCATTATAAAGATGGAATACATACTAGACAGAATATTGACGGAGTAATATGGGAAGCTAGTATTAATGGCAAAGTCAAAATACTTGAGCGTCCGGTATGGGAACTTCCTCCGAAGAAGGACGAATACGGCAAAGTAATTTGGGAGCCTCCAATTGATAAAGTTAAAAACTTGTATGTTATAGGAGTTGACGGAATTGATATTGGAAAGCTACAGACATCTGATAGCACCAAAGATCCTTCTGACTTCTGCCTAACCGTATATAAGAGAGCGTATGGAATGCAGGAACCACAATTTGTTGCTATTTATAAAGATAGGCCAAATGATATAAGGGATGCATACAAAATCACTGTTGCATTAGCATACTATTATAATGCTTCCATAAACATAGAGGCAACTAGATAGAGTATTATCCCTTGGGCTAGAGACAAACATTTTATAAAGATGTTCATGAAACGTCCAAGTGCTACTCTTTCTGAAAAGTCTAGGACTCCAAATAAACAATATGGAACTCCAGCCACTGTTGCAATTATTGACCACCAAACAGACCTTATCGCTGACTATGTAAATGACTATTGTCATCTAATATGGTTCGACGAAATGCTGGATGAACTTAATCGCTATACTGATGAAAACAAAGGTAAATTTGATATTGTTGCGGCTATGGCGATGGCTCTCTTGGCAGATGAGGAGTTACAAGGAGTAGTTCCTAAGAAAATAGAATAGGTAGTTGAGGACGATGATAAAGTTGGGTACTATATTGATGAAAGAGGAATAAAAAGATGGGGAGTTATTCCAAAAGAGAATAACAATGAGATACGATTTAATAATGATTTTGGACAGTATTATGACAGAACAGGAATTAGAACAAGTGATCCTAGGGTATCTAGAGGATATCTATAAAGCTAAGTACATAGGAAAGTTAAAGGTAACTAAGCTCTTTCCATTTGGCTACCAGGTAAGTCTTGGCATGAATACTCCAGAATGCCCTTAGATAATTTACGCTGAGTTAAGGGATAGAGAATTTCTGAAATTTTTAAGAGAAGAATTAAGGAATAGAAAACTTAATATGACTTTTTATGGAAAACTACAGAAAACTATGCCTCCAGAATGTAATACAATAAATAAGGCTTGTAGTTGTAATGACAAATGATGAATTAATACAAAAAACTGATAAGACTATTACAGAGTTAGTCTATCCTAAATATAATCTACAGAAGGCGTACAACTACTACAATGGAGTTAGAGATGCTGATCAATTCAGATACTTAGAAGAAGCCTTTGGAACTAGTACTCCGACTACAATAACCTTCACACCTCTTATTAGGAAGCATATAGATGCACTAATAGGAGAGTATCTAGGCACACCTATTCTTCCAAAGGTATTCTGTAAAGATAAAGAGACCATAACGAATATTGATAGAGAACGTCAATTAAAAATAGCTGACGGACTATATAAATACCTATCTGGACATCTAAAGAACTCCATTTTGAAGTTCAGGGATGGGAAAAATATAACCGACCCATTAGTCGAAAAGTCATTACAACAGATTGTTGAAAGTATTAACAATACCTTTACGTCTGAGTATGAGGTGGCAGCTCAAAATGTAATTGAGTACATTATGCAGTCTAGAGATACTGACATAATGACAGTGCTCAGGGACTTGCTACTTGATCTTCTAGTAACTGGCTACACTTTTTACAGAGTAGAGCCAACTATTGGAAATAACAATATCAAAATAAAGGCTTTAAGTCCACTAAATACATTTGTTGATAGGAATATAGAATCCCCATATGTTAAGGATTCTTATAGAGTGGTTGTCAGACACTGGATGACTAAGATGTAGATACTTAACAAGTATGGTAAAGAAATGTCATAGAAAGACAGAGATTTAATTACTGAAAAGTGGGAATCTTTATACGATAATGCTTTATACTACGTTAAGATGGGTTCTAATAAAAATGGAATTCCAGTTACTAATGGAATCCTTGCAGGAACAGAGGTTACTCCTGGATATCCATCTGACTAGTCATCTAGATTTCATGAGCTGATGCCTGTGTATGAGGTTGAATGGATTGAGGTCGATAAAGACTTCGTTATGCAACGATATGAAACTGTTCGTATCGGGGAAGAGATTTACATCTTAAAAGGAAAGAATGATAAAGTAATGAGAAGTAAGTCTAATCCAAGTTATTGTGGCTTGTCAGTTAATGGAGTCTATTTATTAAATAGAGGGACTGAACCGTACTCTTTAGTACTAGCTTGTGCAGATCAACAGGATTAACATAACGGTCCTGTATAAATTCCGTGAATTGCTGGAAACTCCTTAGAGTCTTTTCACTACAACGTAAGAAGTAATTCTAAGCGTGAATGTTTAAAAAGAAAAGGATTGGACAATCAGCAGCCAAGTTTCCTATATGGAAGAAGGCCCAACGACTATTATGTAGAATCAAGTGATTCGAAGCGCGGAAATATTAAATAATTTAATTAATAATTTTAAAAATATAAGTAGTTATGAAATATAACGAAGAACAATTTAAAGAAGAAGTAGCTAAATTATATAATAGTGAAATTAAAATCGTTAGTAAATTTAAAGGTTTGACATATCCTATATTATGTCAGGATAAATATGGAGTAATGTCTATGAAAGCAGCTAGGTAGATCCTTATCAATCGCCCGAGTATTAAAATGGCATTAAATAAAACTGAATATTTTATGAATTAGCTTAGAGATTTATATCCTGAAATTGCTAAAAGATTAACTCCAGCTTCAGAATATATAAAAGCTAAAGATAAAATGTTGTTTAATACACAATATGGAATTGTTAGTTTTACTCCTGATAATTTAATACATGGACATATACCTACTATTAGAGCATCTATAAATCGCAAAGAATATTTTAAAAATCAACTATTATTTTTATATGATAATAAGTATGATTTTATTATAGATGGAACTGATAGACATAAAGGAAGGGTTACCTTAGTTTGTCCTATTCATGGAGAGGTATCGGTTGATTCAGATACTATTTTTAATGGAAATGGCTGCCCCATATGTAATGGAAATAACCATCATAAGTCTAATTTGTTTTATTTAGTTAGACTATACAATGAAGAAGAATCCTTCTATAAATTAGGAATATCTCATTATAATGCAAAAAAAGAAATAGTTAGAGTTAAAACCTATAAAAAATTAGGATATAATATAGAAGTAATTTATACTTATCTCTTTGCAGAAGCTTTAGAATGTAAAGAATTTGAAACTTTTCTCAAGAAATTAATCAAAAACAATTTGTATTCTCCTAAAAATTGGCCGGCTGAAAACTCTAACGAATCTTTTACTAACGAATTATTACCTTTAATTAAAGAAAATTTAATATATGATATAGTCTCAACTTCTAGCGAAAGCTAGAGCAGTGTTTCAGACACGGACACAGAACTAACGAGCTGTGTTGAAGATAATACGTTATGATCTTCTTCTCTTCTACAGAGATAATATAATTGCTAATAGTGGAACTATTGGAGATTGGATAGATGAAACTTTGATTCCAGAACATCTTGGAGTTAAATTCTCAGAGAGATTAAAGAACTTTCTTGCTTTAAAGAAACAAGGTGTTGCTCTAATAAACTCTGCATAGGAAGGAAGACTTGCTGCAGGCTAGGCTCCAATAAATACTATATTCAATGGGTATGATGATACCGTGAAGGCTCAAGCTATACAAGCTATCCAACTCGCTATCGACGCAACTGAATCTACAGTATCATCTATTACTGGAGTGTTTAGAGAAAGGCTTAACGGTATAGAGGCTAAGGATGCTGTGACTAATGTTAAGATTGGATAGAATAATTCCTTTATCATTACTAAGTAGTATAATCACCAAATGGATCTGATAGTAAATGAGATGTTGCTAGACTGTCTTAACTTAGCTAAGGTAGTTTTTAAGAACGGACTTGAAGGAACAATTATTCTTGGGGATAAATTTCAGAAGGTATTCACTGCTTTGCCCGAGTATTTCACTCTTACAGATCATGATATTAGAATAATAACTAGTAGTGATATTATAAGGGATTTAGAATAGGTCAAGTCTATAATTCCAGAATTTGTTAAATCCGGTGGATTACCTCCAGACATTATCATAGAGGCTATAACTTGTAAAAGTCTTCCTGACTTGAAATATAAAGTTAGAATGGCTATGGAAAAGTAGAAACAGGAAAACAATCAGATTCAACAGCTTAGTCAACAGGCAGAATAGCTTTAGCAGCAGTTACAGGAAGCCTCAAAACAACTTAAACAAGCAGAACAGAAAATACAACAACTTAATCAAGCTAAGTTGGAGCTAGAATAGCAAAAGGCTATTATGGAGGATAAAGTTGAATGGTATAAAGCTCAAACCGATCGCCGATACAAAGAGCAGATGGCTGAGGAAGCTAAGCGTAGAACCGAAGTTGAGATGGCGTAGCTTACCGATGGTAATCCTTATAATGACAAAGTGAGACAAATATAATGGAACTTAATATAAATATAATTACCGATGCACATTGTAAGGTTATTATAGAAGATAAAACAGAGTACTTAAAAGAAACTTCTACTACAACATCAAAAGGATCTTTTAAGTACTCTGATACTGCTTCCATAATAGTATTACAACATAATAGGTCGAAAGAAACAGTGGTCAAAGCTCCAACTTTTGACTACCACACTTCACAATACATAGAGGTACCCATAGGTTTTGATGGATGGTTTACCATCAACTATTTAGTTTTACCTACAAGAGAGTGGCTTGATAAAGAACTAAATAAAAATACTGGTTCAGCTATCAACTTATACAATGTAGTTTACTTTGTAGAAGATGGAAGTATTTTTAAATATGTTAGAGGTACTATAGAAAGCTCTAGCATAGAGGAAATACTTGAAATCAATCCAATAAACACTACTATATTCAAAACTAGCCAAGACTATATATCTATTTGCTTTTTACAGAAATGTTATATAAATTTGTGCTAGTAGATATTCAACGATAGAGGACTTTCTCAATGTTGGAATAAAAGCAAAGTAGATAGTGAATTAGTGTACAAAAGAGATTTAGTCTGGATGGCGATTAATGTCGTTAAGTATCTGACAGAGTTTAATCAGCTAGCAGAGGTAGAACGTATTATAGAACTAATAAACGGATGTAATGGCTTATGCAAATCTAATTCAACCCACTAGCCAAAAGATAGTGGATGTGGATGCTCTAAATAAACTAAAGCAGAAGGTTATTTGTGAGTTTACTGAGCTACTATGTAAAGTTAGGAAGGGATACAGATTGGACTATGAGTTCATTATGGAAGAAATCTCTTTTGTAGACCTTATAAAAGATAATAAAATAGATGACAAGTTGTCTCTAAGTGCTTTACAATATTATATAAATAATAAATGGCAAATGATACAATCTTAACCCCAGGCGGAGACCATTGGGAACCAATTACTGAGCATGAATCAACTCAGTATCTTATAAAGGATAACTTCCTATCAGAATATGAAACCGAGGGGGAAAAAGCAGTTGTACGCGAAAACCTAAATGTTTACGCTAAGGAATCTGTCTATAACAGACAAGAATCTGATATTAAGCTGGACGAATCTATCAAGAAAGCTTTTGAGAAATATCTAAATGAAGAAGACCCTCACGGTATCCTTCCTATAGTTAGATAGATGATTGAGGGTTTTGTTAAGAAGGATGGAAGTACTCCATTTACTGCACCTCAAGAAGGTGCGGATCCTGTTCAAGATTTTCATCTAGCTACAAAAAGATTTGTTACAAAAATACTAAGAGATCATATAAATACTGACGACCCACATCGCATCCTTCCTCAGGTGGAGGATATGCTTGAACAATATGTAAAATAGGCCGATGTTTATTTTAAATCTTAGCTATATACCAAGAATGAAATTGACAGCTAGTCTGGAAAGTATATCAAAAAGGACGGCAGCACTCCATTTACTAAAGCCTAGGTCGGTGCGGATCCTCAAATCGATAGTCATCTGGCTACTAAGAGATACGTAGATAAAGTAATTTATAGTCATCTGGTTGACGTTGACCCTCATGGCTTTGTTGCTCTCTTAAATAAGAGACTTGCTTCCTACGCTAAAACAAACAACGTTTATGATAAATCTCAGACCTATTCTAGAGTTCAGATTGACTCTATCATTCGTGGGCTAGTAAATGATGCAGCGAGGGAGGCTATTATAGACCACCTTAATGAGTTTGATCCTCATAATATACTTGCTGAGGTAAGGAAGGAGAGATATGTCAAGTAGGATGGCACTATTCCATTTCGAGCTCCACAAAAAGGAGTTGATGCTATAGACCCTCAAGACCTAGTAACTTACTAGCAGCTTCGCAGTCTAGAAGCTAACTTAGACAATAAAATTGCAACTAAAGAATGCTAGTGGATTACTTCTGGCCCATCAGAGGTTGAGGTAGGAAATGTAACTATGAATCAAGAATTTCCTCTCACTATGTCTATGTAGGAAATATTAGATGCTATCTTTTATGGAAAGGGAATTTCTCTCATAGTTCCAAGTTATAATAATATAGCAACTAGATGTCCAGTTACGGTATGTATACATGGCTCGTTGGGAATGGTAGAATATGCTGAGCTTTTCTAGGATGGTAAACTTATATTTTCTTTTACTAAAGAGGATTTTGAGGAAACTAGATGTGTTAAAGTGGATAGTGAGATAATGTACGCTGATACAGAATTTACTTTTAAAGTAACCTATATAAACGGAGCTATACATGAGGAGACTAAAACAGTGAAGTGTTCTATTCCAATATTTATTGGACTGCTTCCTAAATGGAAATTTGGTAATACTGTTACATTTTAGTACCTCCAGGAATTAGCAATAGAAGATACTATTAATAATAAATTTTATAGTGTTGGGGACGATGTTCAGGAGATACTACATAAATATGATTTTTAGGATAAAAATCTAAAGCATCTATTTGCAGTAGTTCCGATAAGCTATCCAGACCTAGAACAGATGAGGATACCTTCATAGCAATTTGGAGTAGAGGCATTTGATATTATTGACATGATTCCGCTGTAGATTCCTACAGTACCAAAAGATATAATCTATAAGATATACATATACAGACAGGCTTTGTCTAGTGCCAACTAGGAAACAATTTTTAAATTCAAGAAGGATGCGTGAGTATAGTCAGACATATGGAAGTTTCACCCGTACAGGAGATTATCCACTAGAAGCCAATTATATATTCCAGACTGAATAGGAACTAATTGATTTCTATCAAGATAGAGAAGACAATCTGGAAAGCACAACTCTCCACCAAGGACTATTAAAGGTGGTAGGAGAAGGAGATAACCAGGCACTATACTGGGTAGTTAAAGACGGAGAAGATCTACACTTCAAAAAGCTTATAGAGAATGTAGATAGGGGAACTATTTATGAGCAATTAGGAGATCTTTATACCAAACTACAAGAGGAAATCTCTAATAGAGAAGAAGCTGATTCTGAGATCTGGGGAGACAAAGATAATATCCTAGAGGATCTTAATTCTATAAAGAAGATTTCTGATGTAATTGATATAGAAAGAAAGAAATTAGAGAAATTACATAGAGAATTTAATGCTGCTGTTGGGGTTGCAGATAGGGATATAATAGAGTATCTAAAAACTCTACCATATTAGTCTCTTACTGAAGTAATAATTACTTTAGACAACTTTCTTAATAAAACTAATTCAGAAGATTCTACTATAGACACTTTAGTAGAGCTAAAGAATTTTTTATAGGGATTCAATGATACCGATGTCCTTATGAATATTCTTACAGAGCTCTATCATAGGATAGAAGGATCTCCCCTTCCGTCTGAAGGATTAAGAACTCTTAGAGGTTTAGAAGATGCTCTTACTCTATTAGGACAATTAAGCAAAAATAGAATAGACAATCTTCAAACTGAACTGGATGCTACACAAACTGGAGTAGGTTTAAATTAGGATGGAACATTTAGTCCAGATTAGTCTACTAACTTTCTAAAAAATGCTACTTCAATAGTATCTGCTCTTAGAGAGTTAGATCGACTATTAAAAGTAGCTTTAGAAGATTGCAATATATCAACTGAGGATACTGACACTATATAGCTGGATATTTCTAAGAACGAGACTGGAACTGTCTTATCAGGACATGTAAAGTTAAGTCCTCTTCCTAATAACCAAATTATTAATAGTGAAGGGCTATATAACTATACTGAATTGGAGTATTCCTAGGGAATACTAACCCTCAAAGTTAATGGAAATATTATAAGTGTACTTCCTCTAGGTATCTCTGCTATTGTAAATGACGGATACTATGATTCCACTAATGAGTCCTTAGTAATAAAGTTTGCTTTGCATGACGGATCTGAACAAGTAGTGAGGATACCTGTTGGAGCGCTAATTAGAGAATGGACTATTGATAATTCTATCCCTGGGAAAGTAGTAGAACTTACTAGGGAAGAAGTTATAGGAGAAGGGCCTGATAAGTTATCTGCTGATGTAAGAGTCTCAACTTAGCCAGACAACATTTTGTAGAAGTCTGGAAATTCTCTTTATGTTAGTAAAAATAATATATTAGCTGAAGTTCAGTCAAACTTAGATTCCTTGAAAGATCAACTAACTCTACTAATTAATACTTCGGTAGAAACTGAGAGGAACAGGGCAGAGATTGCTGAAGATTCTATAAGTAATGCCCTGCAATCAGAAATTACAAGAGCAATTGCTGCAGAAGAAAGTATTAGGGCGCTTCTAAATAGTTTAAACTTGTCTACCGTTGTGTCAAAGATAGAGGATCTAACAGAGCGTGTTAAAAATTTAGAAATTAAAACTTCTTGGTAATGGATAATATAAAAATTAGAGAAAAAGGTTCTTATGCAGACTACTTTCCTGAAACCGTACATAAGGATGTTATATATTTTTCAGAAGATACTAGATAGATATTACTAAATGGAGAAGATTACGGAGGCAAGCCAGTAATTTAGTTAGACTTTGTTAATGAAAACAATAAGAACCCTTTCTTCTCCGATTTAATAGATAAATACCTAGAGAACCCAGATGATGTGGATCTAGAGGTACTTAATAATAAATATATCTTTATTGATAGTAGGACTTTAATTCAATTTAGGTTAGAAGAATTTTCTACTAGTGAGACTAACAATATTACGCTTATTGCCTAGTCTATACATTGGAAGGTTGAAGACAAAATTCCAGCATGTGGAACTTTTCGTTATATAAGATCTGATTAGGAAGATCAAATAGTTATTACCTATGACAAGTATCTAGATAAAACCTCTAACATTACTGAGTAGGAGAGACGTGATAGTGTAAGAAGAGTTGGTACATTATCCGATTATCAAAGTCTTTCATCCTCAGAAAAAGATAATTTGATCTATTTTGCTACTGATACTGGGGAGATATTAGTAAACGACTAGAGTTATACTTCTGGCTATATACTCGAAGGACATCTAGAAGATTGGTCAACCTCTCTTATGCCTAAGCCTAATATGTCATATTAGGACTGCGCCCTAGATGTAGAATCTGTATAGAAAGCAATAAATTTATCCAAGGCTGGACATCTAGTGTTTTGTGAATTATCCTATTATATGGATATGGAAGGTGAAGATATAGCTCGTGGGCACACAGTATTCACTCCAAGTATGTTTGAGGAAATCACTTTTGCGGTGTATAATATAGAGCTTTCTGGGAATTTATTCATAACATTTAAGATAGAGAATGATAAGGTAAAATACAAAACACAATACATAGAAGATTTAATATCGAGTGATAAAATTCTTAATATCCGTAAAGACTATAATGGCACTTCTGTATCCCTGAATATCAACAGCAAGGATATACAATCCGACTCAGACCAACATGCAATATCTTTGGTAAAAGAGAACAATAAGTTAGATGTAAAGTATTCTGTTGATAGACCCGACTTAGGTACTTATGATAAACTAGACCAGCTCGTAAATAGTCTTAAATTAGTAGAGGCTAATACTATATATGAAATCACTCGCCTGCTTAAAGCTAAAATAGATGGGAATGAGTAGGCATTTAAGTCTTTTTTGGAAGATACTGATGCCTCTAATACTGCTATAAATAAGTGGAAGGAGATTGAATAGTTCCTTACCGAAATCACGGATACTGATACTTTGACTGGTTTACTATAGTAGTTGGAGAGTAAGTGGTCTACCGAAATTAACGCTATAAAATCTACTTCTTTGTCTCATATCAGAGATAATTAGCCTGTAACTACTACCACTGATAAGGTTTCTATTAGCTATACGTGCTACAGTGGTGATATGTATAAATCTGGATAGGGTACTGAACACAGCTTAGACATTCCAACAGCAACAACTACATCTGCTGGAGTAATGTCAGCTGCTGATAAAACAACTCTTAATCAGTTGAAAAATGTAAATCATATTCCAGCTGGAGGTAATGCACATCAAGTTCTGGCATACGACGCTAACGGTAGAGCTAAGTGGGGTTCTTTTCTTCCTAATACTAACTATAGTAGGTAGAAAATAGATGGCAATAACATGATCAATATTACTCCGCATTCTGATTTTGGTACTAGATTTGGCTACAAAACTGATAATAACGGATATAAGACTCTTTTACTTATTGCTGAAGTACCAGGGAATGCCGAACACAATACAATAGGATTCAGTGGAACTATTTATTGGGACAGAGCTTATGGATGCGGATCAAATAATAAAAAGATTGATGTTGTAGCAGAGAGTTCTTATATAGGCTTAGATACATTAAAACTAAAATCCAGTCAGGGAAAATTTATCACACCTTGTGTGGTTGAATACAATCACAAGGCTTACATAGCCTTAGTTCTATCCTCCTCTGCTTCGGATTTCGTGATGCATGGATGGTTTAGAGGATGTTTAGACCAATTTATTCAACTAAACTCGAGCTCGTACAACGAAACATATCCTCCTATTGATGGAATATAGTATCTAGCATATATGACTAAAGAAGGGTATGAATTTGAGGGATCTGACTCTACCAAGCTTGGAGGCAAATTAGCTTCTGATTATCTTTTAAAAAGTGATGCTGATTACATTTTGGCCTATGGTGTGTAGTGGGACACGAGTGTGGCCGATCCACATCTTACTCGTATTGGTAATATGACTCTACATAAAACACTCCCTATTCAGTCTCAATTAAAGGGCTGTATAGCTCAAGGTGATAGGATTATGTATTGGCTGGATGAGAATGATTGGAGAAAAATTAAAGGAAGCTCTTTTGATATTGAGGGATAGATAGCAGAGAGGCCTGACCTTTCTATCTAGAATAGACTATTCTTTAGGACTGGTGAAAATTTTTAGAAAGAGCATGAGGATGATTGGTACCTTGAAAGAAATATTGCTCTAAGGCATAAGGTAAACGGGTAGAATCATGATTTCTTTTCTAAAATTGTGAAAGTGTAGGAAGAGAATGGACGGATTCTCTTTGAATTAGATTTCACAATCGATGATAATTTGACAGAACCAGGAGAAACTACCTATGCTTGTATAGGATCTAGACTTGATGGTTATGATGGAACTGTTAGAGTGTACTGCCCAAAGTTCTATATTAAATCTCAGATAATTGGTAATATTCGTAGAGTATGGTTATCAACTATGAAGATTGATGACACTTGGACATGTTAGCCAGAAATTCTTATTGATGCTTATAAAAGTACTGTACTAAATACTGTTCAAGAGAATATGGGTTATTTGTCAACTCTTCCTGTGAATAGTGCTATATCTGTAGTTAATACTGCTGCTTACTGTCGTGGTGGAGGAAACAGGGCTGATAGAGATACATATCTAGAAACAGATCCATTCAGAACTGACTTAGGTAAACCTAGAACAAATCAACCACGTTCAACGTTTAGAACTGAGTGTAGAAATGCTGGTAACGAAATGCTATCCTATGACCAATACAAGAATATATTCTATTGGCTGTATGTAGTAGAATACGCCAACTTCAACTGTTAGGAAGCATACAATGCTGATCTAACCGATGATGGTTATCGTCAAGGCGGTATGGGTAGTGGTGTTACTACATGGTCAGATGCACAATGGAGTGTATACAACAATTATTATCCAGTCACCCCATGTGGGTATGGTAATGATCTTGGAAATAGAACTGGAATCAAGAAAATCAATATCCCTGAAACTACAAGTGGATCCACTGTTGTGGCTGCTAAGACATTTGACATGCCTCGTTGGAGAGGTTTCGATAATCCATTCGGAGATATTTGGACTAACCTTGATGGCATAATCATAGATGCTGATGCAGACAATCATCCTAATAATATGAATTATGTATACACCTGCTAGGATCCTGATAAATTTGGTGAGACTCTCACTGAAGATTGGGAAAAAATAGGTGAAGAAATCCACTAGGATGGTTATACTAAGCTATTTGACTTGGGAGATGCAGCTCATATTATTCCTAAAGTGATGGGAGGCAACACTACTACTTATAAATGTGATTATCATTGGACAGGTAGTAAGAATACAGCATTAAGAGCCCTCTTCGTGGGCGGTAGCGCGTATCACGGTGCGGGTGCGGGTCTCGGCTACTTCAATTCGAATAATGGGGTCTCGAATTCCTGGAGTAATGTCGGCTTCCGGTCGGTCTCCCGGTTTATGTCTTTTTCTTCTCAAGAATAATTCCAGGGCTAATTCCAAGTAATAGAAAATACTAATATAAAGATTATAGATAGAAAAGACTTTAATGGCGATGTCCACGTTCAGGAGGGCTAGCGTATTGCCCTCCTGAACTCTCACCGAGAGGAGTATACTTTACGAGTAGACAATGAGAGGCAACTCTTCATAATTCGTAAAAGTTTCTGACTCATGTTACTGAAACTCTGTTATTTTTGAAAAACAAAACCCTCATCGTAGGCAGTAACGCGAATAACAGTGCGAATGCAGGTCTCAGCAACTTCAATTCGAATAATGGAGTCTCGAATTCCTGGAATAATGTCAGCTTCCAGTCAGTCTCCCAGTTTATGTCTTTTTCTTCGTTTAAAATATTTATAGATAATATAATTTTAAACACAGGGCCTTTGTGGCTCATGTGGATTTTCTGAGAGTATATTTCCTTGCCACTTGGCAAAAGATAACGTATAGTAAGTACAAAACTGTGTTGGTAGCATATAGGTTACGTGCCGCGAAGACTCAGTAAGAATAACATTTTAAAATTTTAATTCAGGAACTATGCAGAGAATAAATAATCTCTATCGAACAGTATATAATTTGGCAAATGTAGAGATAGCTGACAAAAAAGCAAGAAAATGCAAAAATGGTAGATATGGAATTGACAAACATGATGAGAATCACGATGAAGAAAATCGTGAATTATCAGATAGATTGAAGAAACATACCTACAAAACTTCCGAATATAGTAAGTACGACATATTCGAACCAAAACGTAGAACTATTTTTAGGCTACCATATTATCCTGATAGAATTGTTCATCACGCTATCATGAATGTGATGGAACCTATTTGGGTCAAGATTTTCACAGCTGATACATATTCATGTATTAGAGATAGGGGAATTCACTCCTTGGTAAAGAAGCTGAAGAAAGATCTATAGAGTGACCTCGAAGGAACTGTGTACTGCCTAAAAATGGATATAAGAAAATTTTATCCAAGTCTAGATCACGACATCCTTAAAGCAATTATAAGGAAGAAGGTAAAGGATTGGGAACTTCTATGGCTTCTTGATGAAATAATAGATTCCGCGGAAGGAGTTCCTATTGGAAACTATCTTTCACAATTCTTTGCTAACTTATATCTGGCATATTTTGATCATTGGCTCAAAGAAGAGCTCAGGGTCAAGTATTACTACAGATATGCTGATGATATGGTTATTTTATCAGATAGCAAAGATCAGTTAAGAAGTTGGTTAGTTGCAATTAAGCTATACCTAACCAATGTTCTAAAGCTAAAACTAAAAGACAATTACTAGATATATCCAGTTGATTCAAGAGGAATTGACTTTGTTGGATATAAACTTTATCATACACATACGCTATTACGAAAGTCTATAAAATATAAGATGTTCAAACTTATACGGAGGTATAAGGAAGGTAAAATAACTTTAGAAGATTTAAGTCATAGAATGGCTTCTTACTTTGGGTGGTTGAAATATTGCGATTCAAAGAATCTTCTAAAGAAGATCTATTAGGAAACCGGATTATGGTTTTCTGGCTGGCACGGAAAGAGAGAAAACATATCCAGATTCTACAACAAGTGGGTGTATATAGTTAATATTGATATAAGATAGAGTTACTACTTGATTCAGTGTCTGTATAACGGAAGGCCTTACGAGTTGAAGAGTTAGGATAGATGGTTATTCTCTCGGTTACGCAACCAGCCGCAGTTACCAATAACTTTCAAAATACAACCATGTTTGAAATTCAAAAAATAGAATCAACGATAAAGCCAGGCAAGTTTGAGTCGTTAAACAATGGAGTTTGGTATTACAACTATGATGTAACGGAAAGGACTGAATTAGTCTCAGAGAATATGTCAGAAGGTGGTGAGTTGGTTGAGAGGACACTGTATAGCTATGTTCAAGTAAGAATTTAGGGAGAACCAACAGTTAATAAATGCTGGGAAGCTATTCTCAAGGCATATAAAAATGAAACTGGAACATCTCTCTATGCTTACAATTCTAGTCCATCTAAGGATAAGGACTCTACTGCTCTATCTGACGAAGTATATTTTAATGTCGAAGTGGATTTCGGATTAGTAGAACCATTAACAGAAGTTGAGATAGCAGCTAGTAAGGTGATTAAAAAGATTGAGGACTATGATACATCCAAGGCGGTTAACTCATTTTACCTTAACGGCTTGTAGGTATGGCTAAACAAAGATACACGAGTAGGACTTATGAACTCTCTAACTATTGAAAGTGATAAAGGAATAGAAGATTCCACATTATGGTTCGGGAATGTTTGTCTTACAGTAAATTGCGCAGCAGCCATTGAGATGCTACGTAATCTAGAGATATATGCCTTGGCATGTTACAACAAAACAGCAGAGCATAAAGCTAATGTTAGTGCATTGAGTGATCTGAATGAAATAATGAATTATGATTATACTGATGGGTATCCTGAAAAGCTTAGCTTTGCTATCTAATACCTATTAATATGAATCTTATTCTATCAAGTTTACACGCATTTTTAAGTCCTTTATTTCCATGGCTAGTACTGGCTGCAATATTATAGTACTTAGTCTATAGGCTTTAGTTGAAACTCTGGAACACTAATCACGAAGGAGATAAGCCGAACTTTTGGAAGACGTTACATAATATAGTAGATGTATGGCTAATTACCATAATTGCTGGACTATGCACTTAGTCTTTTGCAATAATAGTTGGAGTTCCGATTGTATCTGGAATAATACTTCTAATTACTTATGGTGTAAAAGTTACAAAGTTCGTGAATTTATATTTAAAGTGTGAAGGGGTGAATGCTAGCTTTAATCTATTTGGAATACTAAAGGGACAGGGACTAGATAAATGTTTAACACCTAAGGAATGACTACATTTGCTCTTACTTGTTTAATATTGTCTATTATAACGTGGTTAAGCTATGCAGTATATATTTACATAAAGTATCAACCGGATTGCTTCTCTAGAAGCTACTATTTGATAAAACATAAAGGAATATTTACCTTATGGATCATCTTGGTATCATTTTTGATATTTCCAGCGTGGGTGGAGATTAGTCCTTTAAGTTTCCAATTTCTTCCATTTCTCTCTGTAGTAGCTCTAGGTTCAGTGGGCGTAAATCCGAGATATTTACATTCTGATAAAACTGCACATATCGTATCTGCTTGTATAGCAGTTGTGTTATCAGTCATATGGAATATAGTTACAGCATAGTATATTGTACCACTTATATTAGTAATTTTAGTATCAATTTTAGGCCTGTGCAAGGCTAAGAATCTTCTATTCTGGTCAGAGTGCGCAGCTTTCCTTAACATTTATTTGTCAATACTTTTAAGTTAAATCCGGCCCATAAGGTCGGATTTTTCTTTTGTGCCAAGCCGGATCTTGACTTTTTGAGTCGAGGTCCGGTTTTCTTATGTTACGATTCTTTAACAATTTTTAACATATTACAGTTTGGTTACTTGTAACATCTTAGTAATTTTGTATACGGAAATATTTCCATTTTGTCATGAACGCGTTTAGAATGATTTGAGATCAAAATCAGAATTCTGAGATTTTCTATAATTCAATAAAACTAAAAATATCAATATGTCAGACAGTAAAGTTTATATGTTCCCTGAGTCAGGGTATGACAGAGGAGCTGATACTGCACTTTTAGCTTCCACATTAGCCAACTAGAACAACGGAATGAACTCTGCATGGCCTATGATGGCTATGATGAACGGAGGAATGGGTGGACAGTGGAACAACCCATTCATCTATCTCGTGTGGATGATGTTTGCTAATCGTTTCTTCGGAAACGGAGGATGGGGAGACGGTAATGGACAGACTGCTCAGAACATCGAGGTACAAGGACAACTTGCAGCTCTACGTGAGCAAATGAACACTAACCAGAATACCAATCTTCTAATGGATGCTATTAAGGGTAACTCTACTGCTATTGGGCAGCTTGCTGGACAGCTTAACTGTGACTTCAATACACTTAACAGTGCTATATGTGATGTTAAGGGAAGTATTGACAAGGTTGCAGGTGCGGTTGGATTCTCAGCAGAGCGCGTTATCAATGCAGTCAATGCCGGAGATTGTCAGATCTCTCGTCAGCTTTCAGAGTGCTGCTGCAACATCCGTGACGCTATTACTCGTCAGGGATATGAAAATCAGTTAGCAACCGTTAACCAGACTAATGTTCTTCAGTCCTCTATCAACTCTGTTGCTACTGGACAAGAAAAAGGTTTCTCAAGCCTTGCTTTTGAAACCCAGCGTCAGACTTGTGATATCACCAAGGCAATCGCGGATTCGACTGCTTCTATCCTAGCTGGACAGAAAGCCGCTGAAATGCGTGAGCTACAGCGTGAAATCCAGGGCTTAAGAGATGAACGTACAGCATATCAGATGTCATCTTTAACTCAGCAATAGACTCAGAACCTTGTTAATCAGCTGCGTCCTTGCCCGATCCCTGCTTATATTACTTGCAATCCTTTCGGTTGCCAGGGCGATAATTATCCATATGTAGCGTATAACGGCGGAAGCTGCGGATGCTGATAACCTTAAAAGATAATACGTATGTTTAATCCCTATTACTTACCATACGCACAATGGAGTAACCAGATGCTTGCGAGGCGTTTCCCAGTGAAACGTCTCAATGGCGGAGGGATTCCAGAGATGCGTACCATATCAGTAACGACCACAGGCAGTGTTATTACATATCAGCTCTGCCCTTGGCGGTTTAAGCAGCTTTGTAACGAAGGTTTAATGCTACTACGCATTTCGCAGATACCTTCTGCTGGAGCAGGTTCAGCAGCATTTACAGTATCTATAGAAACACAGGCTAATCCTCAGACTGGATCAACTGGAACACCTCTAGTTGATGGTGCTGGAAATCCTATGACTTCTAATAGAGTAGTAAATGGAAACTACCTACTTGTTTACTATAACAAGTGTCAAGGAACATTCCAGGTAGTAAATGATATTCCTGCAACTCCAGCAGCACCGACAGCGTAATAAGATAAGTAATTAATAATTAAAGTCTAGACAATATGTTTCAATCTCTTAGAACTAACTAGCAATTCTATATATTAACCAAGGGAGTAAATCCTCGCTTAGATGTTGGTACAGTATCGTCTGTATCTGCCCCACAAGTGAAATTCCCTACAATCCCTCAAGGATTAGGATCATAGCCGGAGTATGTGGTGGATGTAACAGTTACTGTAAATGGGGCTACCTAGCAATACTAGAGGCTTCCCGCCAATAAAGAAATTGCTGATTTTGGTGATGGATATGGTAACATAGTAGTTTCTACTAGTAGAGATGCTATGAATAACGAGATAGCTACCCTAAGAAATCGCTCTGAAGACCACCTAAAGAGGGTAGACGAAGAGAGATAGAAAATCATTGCATATGAAGCCATTTTACAATAGCTAAACCCTGAATATGCTGAAAAGCAAAAGCAGGAAGCAGAGATTCTCAGTCTTAGGAACTAGGTAGCCGCAGTAGCTCAAACTAATGCGAACCTAGAAAAGATGATGTCTCAGCTGCTATCTGAACTGAAAGGAGATTCTAAGAAGTCCGAAACTAGCAGCTAGAAATGATACCAATCAACTTTTAACTAACAATACATATGAGAGGATTTATCGAAATCAAGGAAGATGCTTATGAGGATACTATCGAGCATCTCCACAGGCTAAAAGCAATAGCATGTAAAATGATCAAGAAACTTGCTGAGCATTCAGAAATCTATGATCGTGAAAGAGAGTACGAAGATATGGAAGAAGAGTTCGAGGCTAGAGGCCGTGGCGGACGTAGAAATAGAGGAAGATATAGCTATTGATTTACAGATAGGTGGTGGCTCTAAGTAGTTGCCACCTATTTTTATTATATAAACGATATGAAAGAGGATTTTACTGAGTATGACATCAAGCCATAGGCTTTTATCAATTATCTGAGGTACTACGGACCTCACTTCAATAAGAAACTTTGCGATTTTGCTTGTGAACAGTTTGAAAAGGCAGAGTATTCCAAAGAAAAGTTGGATATACTTCTACAAGCACATAAAATAGAGCTAAAGAATGTGAAGCTACATGACGCTGTATACGTAGCTAATTGGGCTAGATCTTTATTCTATGGATCTGGTATCTCTGATGAGAAACACTTAGTTCTATTTATAAAAGATATGTTTGAAAAAGAAGGAGACCTAGTATTTAACAGGTGGTATGCAGATATGGCGAAGAAAGGAATTCCAGTTGAATGGGAAGAGATGGTGTGACTTTTTTGTAACTAACTTGTGATATTTGGTTAATGTGCAGTTTATTGTTAGATTTGTGTCTAGGAGATAAATTGTATATTAACCAAATATTTTATTTATATAGCTATGGATAATCAAACAATAGTTATTCTTGATAATGGGCATGGAGTGAATACTCCAGGGAAGTGTAGTCCCGATAAAACACTATTAGAATATCTGTGGGCTAGGGAGATAGTTGACAGATTAATAGTAGAACTTGGCAAGCATAACATAGAAGCTGTAAAGCTAGTTCCGGAGACTAATGATATTTCTCTAAGGGAAAGAGTAAGAAGAGCTAATAAAATCTATAAAGATAACAGCAGAAAAGCCATACTAATATCTATTCATTGCAATGCTGCTGGAGCTGATGGAAAATGGCACTCAGCAAACGGTTGGAGTGTTTTCGTTGCACAAAATGCATCATCAAACTCCAAAAGATTAGCTAGATGTCTATACGAGCAGGCTGAGAAGAGCGGACTAAAGGGGAATAGATCTGTTCCAAAAGAAAAGTATTGGGTATAGTCCCTAGCTATGTGCAGGGACACAAACTGTCCGGCTGTACTAACAGAAAATATGTTCTAGGATAACAAGGAAGATGTAGCACTTCTATTATCCGAGGATGGAAAAAATAGAATTGTGCAAGTACATACAGCTGGAATTCTGAACTATTTAGGCTATGCAAGACTATAATGAAGTTCTATCTAAACTAGAAGCTTTACAAAAGGAGATTTAGGAGCTAAAGACCTAGAAAAACAATTTAAAGATGTTTGGAAGGTCTTATTCACAAGCTGGGAACACGGATTCTGACTATTTAATAAAAACAAGGGGACAAGTAAAAATATAGCTAGGAAATAAGTTCATAGATCTCCTTAAAGACGGCAAAATCAACGTAGACTCTAAGTTTATCTACAAAGAAAAACAAGTTGGGCCAAAGGATGGAATATATGTAATAGGCGAAGGAGAGAACCAGGAAGTAGTTTTAGTGGTTGGAAGTCAATAGATAAACCTAAAAGGTGAGATAGGAAACACCTACGTATCCTTTATGGGGGAATAGGAAACTGATGCCGAATCTAAGTATAGAGCATTGGTAAATATTGGTTTCATATACAAGGATCTAGCATCTCTTGACTCTACAGCGTTGCAAAACGGGATAATCTATGTAGAAGCTGACTAGAAGTTATATACTATTAAGGACGGACAGGCTTCCGAGTTTTCTTTCGAATTTCCTAATCCTTTCACAACACAGTTTGTTATTTCTAAAAATGATACAAACATTGGATCACTATTAATAAAAGGTTCCGGAATTAATAACTCTGTGGCATTTGAGTCGTTATACCTTTTCACAGAAGAAGGAATGTCATATCTAAAGTCTGATGGAGAGATTAATATCTTGATTGGAGATGAGACTTATATAAATGTAACATAGTCTAAGACTACCATCAAGACCGTAGTCGAGACTAATACTATCCAGTCTATTGGTGCGTCAAACGATTCAGGATTCATGTTGTATATAGATGACACCGGATCTACACTAATAGTGGATAACTTAATTGTAAGAAACTAGACTGATTCAACTTCATCTTCTGCCTATCCCGTTAAGTGGAGCTTGGATAATAACATTATAACTAATCTTGACTAGGTGTCTGATCCCTCTCTAGGAGATGGATTTGCCCTTTCCTTAAAATATGAAAATACCTACAAAGTCGGAGATTTTATATATTTCTATGGACAGATCGATGTAACTGATTTCAGCGTTAAGCTAATCAAGATTCCAGCTGAAGTTAAAGCTCTGAATACGGAGACAGGAAACATAGTATACGTTTCTATCCTTCAAGACCTAATACAGGATGTTGAAAGCCTTTCTGAGTTACCTAACTGTATTGGTTAGACTACATTTCTGATTGGATCAGACCAGAAATTGGAAATGATTAGAACATCACAACATAATGTAGATGTAATAGAATGCCAAACGGTTCAGGAAGAATAGGATATCTAGTGTATATAGTCTAGACTTGGAAACTTAACGGAATTAGGCTTATCAGAGAGAGACAATGTATCTAAAAATGATCTACCTATAGAGGGCAGCGGGTTCTATTCCCTAAATGGTTTCTTTAAAAGAGCTGGATATACTAGTGATTATATGCTTCCAGAGGGCGATGATTCTACGAAGCTGGCCTCTACTGAATGGGTTAGAAACCTCTTGAAAAATATGCTTCCAGAGGGCGTTATAACAGCATACCACGGAGATGCTATCCCTGATGGATGGGCCATCTGTGATGGACAAAATGGAACTCCTGATTTAGTAGGAAAATTTATTATTGGAGGAACTTCCGAGTAGGAAGGAGAAGAAATTTCTATAACTCCAACTAATCCTGTTACTGGAACAGAAACTTCTGTGGTAAAAATTGACCCCAAATATTACTCATTAGTATTCATAATGAAGATACGATAATATTTTTTGTGGTTATAAAAAATTAACTATATTTGCGTATAATTTTAACACAATACATATATGGCAATAGGAATTGATGAATTTGATGAATTTGATGACGAGCAGGTAATAGACACTCCGAGTGATATTCCGGCTCAAGACGTTCAGGATTAGGAACCAGAAAATCCTGGCTCAGATGAGCAGGATGAGGATATAGTGGAGCAAACTCCAGATGTAGAAAAGGAAACTAATTCTGATCCCTTTATTTCTGAATTATTAAAATCTAAAGGAATAGAAGATCCAACAAAGATTAAGTTTGAGAATGAAAATGGAGAGATTGAGGAAGTGGATTGGAATTCACTTGAGCTTCAAGACAAGTTGAGTATTCTAAATTCCTCAACGGAAGATAATGATGAAGGTTTAGATGCCTCTGAAATTGAGTTAATTAACGCTATCAGAGAAAGTGAATTATCTCCTGCTGAATATCTTCAGTATTTGCAACGCACAAGCATAGAGAACTATATTCAGAACGCACAGAGCCAAGATGCTGTATATTCTGTTGACCAATATAGTGATGAAGAGCTATATGTTATGGATCAAATGAGCAGATTGGGAATAACTGAAGAGGAAGCTATGGAGGCATTAGAACGAGCTAAGTCTAACGAGGCTCTATTTACTAAACAGATGGGAGCACTTCGCAATGAATATAAAAAGGCAGAGGAAGAAAGCCTTCAGTATTCTAGACTTAAGCAACAACAAGATGCTCTAGACCAATTCAACGAATTTGCAGAGAAAATCGAAGACTCTATAATTAATTTCAAAGAATTCTCTGGATATCCCTTGAATATGGATGACGACGATATGCAGGATTTATATAACTTCATTACTGGTACCGATAATGCTGGCAATAGCTGGTTTGGAAAGGCACTAAGTGATCCTGACACAGTAGTTAGAATGGCTTGGTTCGAATTAAACGGTGACAAAATGATACAAGACACTGTTGAGTACTTCCAGAAGGAAATTGCTAAGGTTAGACAAGAGAGTTACCAGAAGGGACTTAATGCTGCAAAGAAAGATGCTACAACCGTAACTTATAAACCAAAGGGAAAATCTAAATCTTAGCAAACTTTTGACGATTTAGATGACGATTTTTAATTTTATATAACTGAAATAATATGTTAGTTGCAAGTTTTACATCTAAGAATCCCACTATGGGAGAAACAAAGACTTATGAAGATTGGTCAAAGTATCTTGGAACTAAACCTAACCGCCTTGGAGTGGTTGCTCGTATGTATACTGACAACACACTCAACTTCATTACAGATGGTCTGAGAAACATCTTCTATAATGATGAGAAGGCTGGAAGGTTCCAGGCAAGTAACTCACTTGTATTTGAGTGGGATATTGAAACCAATAACATTAAGAAAGTTGAGTTCGCTGACGTTCCTACCGAGGATGGAGAAAATGGAAGCGAAATCACAATGGCGTTTAGAGAACGCTATTATGAGAAATATGATATTTTCCAGATTGACAATTCTAGGCAGCAGTGTCAGGTTGTTACAAGACCTGTTCGCAAGCGTGACGATTATTGGGAAGTAACTGTTCGTCTTATTGATAATGACTACGATACAGTACTTGACTTCTCTGCTTGCCAGCCTGGAATGACTACTACCTTCAAGTCAGTTGCTATGCCTGAACTATCAGAAGAGGGTTACTCTAAGTTCCAGAGCCAGACTGAGCGTCACCGCAACTTCATGACTACCTTCCGTGCTGATACCTCTTGGTCTTCACTATACGCTATCCAGGAAGATGTCTTCATGAGAATTGCTGACGATAAGGATGCAACCAAGGGAGAAGGAATTTACAAAATGAAGAAGAAAGAAAAAGAGCTTCTTGACACATTCATGTATGCTCTTAATACTGGTCTTCTTTGCAATAAGGGAAATATTGACGTAAACGGAAAGGCCACAATTCAGGATCCCGATACTGGTCGTCCTATTTATATTGGTGAAGGTCTTATTCCTCAGATTGAAGCATTTGCTTCTAAGTTTGTTTATAATAACAAACCTACTCTACAGATCTTCAACCACATGATGAATACTATGGCCGAGAAAGCTCAGAGTGATACTGGTAACCACTTCTGCGTTCTGTGTAATGCTAAGCTATGGCAGGACATTAACCTAGTTCTTGGTAAGTACCTTGCTGACTTCCGCACAGACGGAACATACATGTACTCTAAGGCTGCTAACAAAGGTGGTGGTGGATATATCAAGGTTGGTAATACATTCTCAACCTACGAATACTCCGGTAACACTGTTAGCTTCTGTGTTGACCGTGCTCTTTCTAGAGAGTTTGGAAATGAAAAGGGATATGGTCTATGTCTAGACTTAACTGCTGACAAAACCACTAACGTTCCTGCTATTGCTAAGTTTGCACTTACTGGTAAGGACTTTATCACCAACAAGATCGCTGGTGTAGGCGGAATCGATGGTAAATCTTCAGGAGAGGTAGCTAGCAACGTTGCTGGTTCTAAGATGGTGATGATGACCTATGCAGGTATCGCAGCCTTCACTCCTTACAGGAGCTTTATTATCCGCCAGGCTTAATAAGTGAACAAAGAAACAGTATAAGAAATTTAGATTAGCTAGGGGAAGCCTTAACACCCTTCCCCTAGCTTTATTTTTAATATGATAATGAATTAATATGGGTAAAAAGGAAATGACAAAAGCAGACGTCGTATTCGACAACATTATAGTACTACGCAATGTTTATGATAAGGTTACTGATATGAAGTACTTCATTCAGCCTTGTAGAGATAAAAATGGACAATGGCCAAAATGTATCAAGAGAGTAAAAGATCCATCTGATCCTGATAGCGAAATGATTATGAGCGACAAGGAAAGGGATGATTACTCAGAGGGAAGGGCAGCGTTCTTTAGAGAGAACCATGTCTTTGTTGTTCAGAATGGTAAAACATACAATCTCAATGATATGTGGCAAGCCGCGGAGTGGGAGGCAATTAAAAACTGTCCCCTTATTGTTTCAGACAGAAATGCTAAGGATGCACAGGGCAACCTTCTAATTGACGGTCCAACGTCAAAACCAAATAAGCCAGCACGTAATGGTGTAGCGGAGCTTTACATCGACAGACCAGGTCTTGACACACAGCGTAGAGTTTCTAGAAAACAGCTAATTCACAAAGCTGAATCGTTCATCTATGATGATGTTAGAGGCGCAGACGGACAGAGAAATATGGCACGAATCCTTGGAAAGGATATGTCTAACCAACCTATTGCAGATGTAATTGACTTCTTAGTAAGAACCGCCGAGAACGATCCTAACAAGATTATCAACTTATATACTGGAGGAGATATTTCTCTACGTATCCTATTTATTGAAGCCAAGGAGAGGCACGTCATCTACCTAAAGAATAAGCTCTATCTGTATGGAGATAATATTGTTCTTGGAGCAACAGATGATGCTGTAATTTCTTGGATGAAAGACCCTAAAAATCTACAGGTTCTAGAACTAATTAAGAAAGATACCTACCCCGAATATACCTCACAGGTATAAGGTAGGTAATCTAAATAGATAAGATAGTAGGACAAAAAAAAACGCCAATGGCTTTGACTGCAAGAGAAGTTTGGAACGGAATGCTGACTGAGTTGAGCAAAACTAGTGCTCCAAGTCTGCTTCTGCATGAATTTAACTACTACTTTAACAAGGCTATAAGACAATATACCAATAAGTAGTATAACATCTATGATGTCAACCAACAGACTACTGATAACCTTAGAGTCCTAAAAGCAACCGCAGTGTTAACTCCTACGTTAGCTGGGTACGATCAGACATTAGCAGCTGGCTCTGCTAAACTGTTTGGAGCCACATACGAAGTGATTCTCCCAGATGATTATCTACATATGCTAAACTGCATTTGCATTTACAAAATGTAGAAGAGTTACCTATGCTATGATAAGGGGGATACTGTGGATTTTGCTGCTAAACGTCTGACGGCAGATTCATGGTCAGTAATAATTAACGATTATTATAATCGGCCACTGCCAGAGAGACCTTATTATTATATTCATAACGTTAATGTTGGTGGTAAAGTTAGTTTACCAACTAATCCTTATGATGAAGGCAGACCTGGTTCAACTGATTTAGCACAGAAGTATGAAGTCAGACCTCACTATATTTATGTCACAAAATATGAAACTAGTGCTGATTAGGGGGAAACATGGACTACTGTAACTAAGCAATATAGTGACAAATTCACACTGGATGATTTTTATAAATTAACAGACCAATATAAAAGAATTGTAGAGACTAAAGTTGAGAAAGAGCAGGACTACAAGGCAGCTGTTAAGTCTAATCTTCCAAGAGTTATCACTCTCTCCGAACCAGGAGGGGATAGACAAGTTAATGTAGTTGATCAGGAGACGGGCAATAGACACGCTAATTCATCACAGGTTAGATGTGAGATTAGATATGGAAGAGACAATAGTGTCTTTCGGCTTGATAAAGTATATGTCGACTATATAAAAGCTCCTCAGACTATTAGACTTACAAAAGAGCAGGTTGATATGACAGAAGATACATCACAGATTATGGAGTTTCCAGATTATGTATGTCAAGAGATTATAAATGAGCTGACAACCTTGATTATGGCACGTGATGCTGATCCAAGGCTTCAAGTTTAGTCACAAGTTACGCAGTCTATCGCAAATCCAGCTCAGCAATAGACACCCCAACCACAGCCTCAATAGAGAGGTTCTTAATTAAATAATTTATGTTTCAATTTACAACCACAAACGTAATCAACTCTAACGTTGATCTCACTACAGGAAAACCACTTTGGTCTTCGCAGAAAGCAACAGATGCAGAAGATGGTGTTGCAAGTCTGCACATTAAAAGAGTAAACAACTTCAAGCAGCCAAACGTAGTCCACATCTACAAATCTGAGTATACTGCTCCTAAGAACGCTAAGGCTACTCTTGATCTTTCTCAGGTAACTGGAGCTAAGAAAGGTGATGCTTACAGACTTTCTATTTATATTAGACTGTCTCAGAGTTGTCAGTCTTCTTACTACTCTAATGATATGGTCTTCAAAGGGAAACCTCTTTCTGTAGAGTTCAACTGGCAGGATAGTGCACAGGTAACTGCCAAAAAGCTTGCAGATATTATTAAGAAATATGAAATTGCTGTGTATGAGAAGGATATCGTTAAAATCACAGCCAATGGAAACAACCTTGTAATTGATGCAACTGACCAGTATCAGAGGTTCCATGTCGTAGAGATTGAAAAGTATGACCCGGAAGCATACAATGGTATGGGCGAATATACTACCGTAATTGCTGCACATGAAGCTTCTCATGAAGATTGTGATGGAACTAATGTGATTGTTCAGGGTGTTGAAGGATTTGGAACATACGAATGGCTGTTACATAACCTTCGTCTTCCAACTACAATGCGTACTCGCATTTACGCCATGAATTCAGATGAGACTCCAATTCTTGGAGCTAAGTATAACGAGTATGTAATCCACTACTGTGTTAACAGAGGAATTCTTGGAACCAACGCTGTTGGTGACATGGTAAAATCAATGACAACTCATGTATTCTACGTTAATCAGACCGTGGCTGCTGCTTTTGAATCTGCACTTGGAGATATTGCTCCAGATGAAGGAATCGTTGCAGCTATCAAAGCTGATGATGGAATTAAGGGAGGTTCTCCAGCTGATCAGAAAGCAATTGATGACGCTGTAACGGAACCCTAATTTTGATAAACACTAACTGAGGCGAGGGCCACTGGCCTTCGCCTTTTCTTTTATAGCTATGTATAATCAAATTGAAAAACTAGCATCCGCTATTAGGAATGATGTAGTAAGTGGGCTTAGAGGCTATCACACTAATATGTCTATGAGCTTAGAACAGCTCTGTGATGATATAGTTGATGAACGTCTACAGATTATCAAGGAATATTCACTGAAAGGCGTATTACCAACCAAGGATCTGTATATCTCTATAAATTGCATTCCTATAGATTGTAAAGACTTAGAAAGATGTCGTTGCTCATATAATACAGAATGTGAAACGATAACAGCCCACTTTGAAATACCTTAGATTGTAAACGATTATGGATCGCTATCTATAGACTATATTGGGTCTAGTGATAGACAGAATCCTTTCATATATTACACCTCTTCCACAGCATATAGATATCATAAATACCGCAAAAGAGGTAAGAACAGGCCATATGTTTGGATAGATACAACTCCGAATGAAAATGGGATGTATGATTGTTTTGTATTTAATGCTCCACTACTGAGCTAGGTGTCTGTTTCTGCTATTTTTAAAGATATCAGATAGCTAGAAAAGTATGGGTGCTGTACTGAACTTAAGGATGATAATATGACATTCATCAATAATGAGATAAAGAAACGTTTAACTGAGAAGAAAATTAGATACTATCGTTAGCTTGCTGCTCCTATAGAACCTAATAATCAACAATACACTGCTGGATAATTATGAACAACTTTCACTATAGCTTAAGTTTGTGCCAAACTCTCTATGGTATTGATTTAAAGGAAGAAGACTTTGAAGAGATTGCACTTGTAGCGTGGTCACTTATCGGAAATAAACGAATGAAGATATACAGATATAGCGTTTGTATGGATGCCTGTTCCGATAATTCCATAGAGCTTCCTTGTAATTGTGACTAGATTGAAGCAATAACAACAAACTGGGAAGATTGGGGAAATGTTACCAATGATACTCCAAACGGAGATATGAATTCGGGATTTGTTGAGCAATATATAGAGCATAGAAAAAGCTTCCACGATACATTGTATCAAAGTGGTAAGTTCATAAAATATGAAAGAGTAGGAGATACTGTTTACCTAGACAGACCATATAGAATGGTGCATATTCTTTATAGAGGAGAGGTTCTAGACGAGGATGGACTTCCAGAAATCACTGATAAAGAAGCTGTAGCAATAGCCACTTATTGTGCTTACGTTACTAAGTATAAAGAAGGACTTTAGACTAATAACCCGAATATTATCCAGATGGCTAACACTATTAAGTAGCAATGGAATGTACAGGTTGATCAGGCAAGAACTGATCAGTATCTATCTCAGAACGAATGGGATGAAATACTTGAGACAAAAACTTCATGGAATAGGAAGGTACATAGCAAATCATTTAAAGTATACCGCTAATCATGAATTACGCTACTGGCTGCGCCTTCAGCATTGATGAGATGTTTATGAACTTTCCATACAAAAAACTTGGAATTACCTGCAAAGAATGTCAGAAAATAAATGGAAATCTACATAGAGATATCTTGGTGAAGCAGGTTTTTAGAGAATGTTTTAAACTGGTAATCAATGATATTATAGACAATAATGTAACCTTTCATCTCCCTGTTGCTCCAAAGAAATGTGATATGCATATGAAAAGGGTTAGAGGAGAATCTTTTAAAAACCTTAGGCAGCATGGGAAATGGAGAGACGTTGATATTCTGGAGTCAAACTTTACTGGACATGAGATAGGATTCTACATGTATGGAAAGGTTGCACCTAGAATCAAGACAGTGTATGTTAACAAGCCGTTCAAGGACAGAATCACTGTTAATACCAACAGAGGGATGTAGTATGGAGACAGCAATAATGACAAGACAGTTTCCGACTACTATGAGCAAATGTATGAAAAATTTCCAGATGTATCTAAGTCTGACATAAAAAGAATTTTGAGTTTTTCATGGAAGAGCTTATATTTGCATAATAGTTACGGCGGAGATACCTTTATTACTGACAAAGACATCTGGTGTTATATAGGATATCTAAAATTCGATCCAATAGAGCACTTCCTCTATTATATAAAGAAATTAACTGTGAAACTCAGAGTCTTATACAAGCGGAAAAAGATACCCTGGGATGGCTTCTACTATTTTGCCCTATCTTAGCTATAGTATGAAAAGTTCATTGGAACTTCAAAAAAGAGAGGCAGACCAAGAAAGTATATCACATTTGAGAACCTATATTTGTACCAAATATTAGATGAATGTAAAATACATGAATCGAATAAACCTTATATATTCAGAGTTCCTTATGTTGATATTATAAAAATGAAATTCTATTTACCAAAACTTAGAACTGATAAAGCTGAACTTATTTTACAGAGAAATCCTCTGAAATTCAAAGATATATTAGTTAATGATAATGATTATGAATTTTTATGAAAAGACAAGATACAACAAACACCTTTAACGAGGGTCTGATAATGGATCTAAACCCACTAGTTACTCCAAACAACGTGGTGACTAATTGCCTGAATGGCACGTTAGTTACCTATAATGGAAACGAGAACGTATTACAGAATGACATGGGTAATGGTAGGGTGGAAACTGCATTTCTGCCTGAAGGATATGTACCTCTCGGAACAGCTGAATTAGGCGGAATTATTTACATAGTCTCATACAACCCACTTATTGATAAGTGTCAAATAGGATGTTTTCCATCACCAGAGAGGAATATAACCTCAGACGAATTGCAAACTCCTTCAATAGGAGTCAACAATACTCAATTCTAGAGTGATGAAGGAAGAATTCTGAACACTATACTAAAAGTTAAACTATTATCTGATCCAAACTCAATAGATGGCATATTTAAGCTGAATCCTGGGGATAAATACACTATATATTCCACGAACAAGGGAATATCGCTAAACAAGGGATATATCTCTGATATTGGTAGTAGTGAACATAAGTTTGGAATCGATCCAAAGACGGTTACAATCCACGTAGTATCCATCGGAGAAGATGGAAAAATTGTCTATCTAGATAACTTCCTAAAATGGTCTGGATCCGATGGTAATCCAGCACATTATTATATAAAAGAATGCAAACAGGGTGATGATATAAAAACGGATATAGATGAGTATAGATCCCTTGTATCCTCAGCCTATAATATATTCAATAGTAAAGTATCTGGTGAGTTAGCATTACTTTTCGAATTAGAAGTGATTGATACATTTTCTGTTACATGGGATGCTAATGTTGAAGATATTGAAGGAGCAGATGACAAAAAGGCTACGATCGATTTTAACCTCAACTATACCAGCGGACACTCAAACGTAAATCTAGAATATGCAATCATATCTGATTCAGACTTTCCTAGCAAATAGATGTAGACTACACCAACAATCTAGAAAGGACTACATTGTTCTCTACATGGTAAGAACTCTGGAAGAGAAAATGATGGTACTGATTCTGATATAAAAGTTGAAGTAGGTAAATTCAATTACAGTTCTAAAGGAAATTTGCAGGACTATATCTGGAATTATCAAGTTACTCCTGCTATGAAGTTTGGATACTTGGACTATCTTACAGTGAATGGTTCCATCAACTTCTTAGAAATAGGCTCAGGCAAAACTGAGCTTGACGAATGGAGATATTTTATCCAGGATAAAAATTTTTATTTAAACTGGGGGCTTTCAGCATATCCTGAGAAGAATAAGATGGTAGACAACATCACCATGACCTTTATTCCATTTGACGAGGTTGGACAGACTACAGTATTCGACGATAAGGAAGACCATAGTGATGTATACAAAAAGTATTCTCAATACATAATATCTGACAAGAGTAGCTATTCTGGATACTTCCAGGAGTTGATAAACTTTGACGAGGTTGGTTCCAAAGTAAAGAATCAAAAACTCAAACAGAACTTCCTGTATTTGGTTGATATTTGTATAAAGTATGGCTCTAATAAAAAGTGGGAATATAGACATAATTATAAATGGTTATATACTACTAAGCAATGGAATGAAGTATTTGTGCATGACTAGAACTTATAGGACTTTTCTGAGTTAACTCTAGACAATGTTCTGAAATTTGGATTTGATTGTTTAGTTAAAGATAATATTGGAACATAGACAAACGTGTATAACTCTAATGTAACCTTCCCTAGAACTTAGGATGCTGGTACATAGGAATATATAATAGACGGAAAGGGGTATAAGCAACCGTACGCTGTAGCAGGGGCTTAGATTACTACTGTTAATTACACTCCTTCTTCTGGGTTTAACTCAACAAATGCTAGTATAGAAGCAGAGGCGGTTGCTAAATGCATTTCGTATCCAGAGCTATTTAGTTTTGAAAAAACCTCCGCTGATAGATATCAGTTTGCTCTCGCGTAGACCTATATCACTCATGATGACTTTGTTCCAAAATCTGATACCAAACAGTCAGTATATGCATCATAGGTTACTCCAAAGGTGAAAGAATATGGAGAATCTAACAAATAGGAATCAATAGCGAGCGATTTATCCTAGACAATCAAGTCGATAATTGATGAAGGAATTAAAACCGAAGATATTGACAATAAGGCTATAGATTCGTTCTCTTCATCATTATCTAACAAAGGCAACAATTTCTCTGTTAACGTTAGAGGTGCTATATTCTCTCGCATAAACGCTGACTTGGATGTGAAACCAGTGACCGTCGGATAGGAAATAAGACCGTTCTTATACTTAAAAGATGACTATGAACTGATGGGATTAGTATCAAGTTCAGAATTTCTAGAGTACTTTGAAGAATGGCACGAAGATCATGGGGGAGGAGATCCTTTCTATTTCACGTTTAAATCAAAGACATAGGGAGAACATACTTCTAAGAAAAAGAACTGGAACCCATCTGACGATTGGTCTCGATCAAACTGGTGGGATGATATTCCTCCTTACAATAACTATTTGAATCCCTGGATGTTATCTATGGGCGGATGCTTTTAGGTTATGATGTTGCATGGAGGAAAAGGCACTTAGCTTAACGGTGGGAATGTGTAGGGAAAGCATATTCTATGGGCAAGAACTACAGAAGGACATTATGTTCCCATAAGTAACACAGGTACCCAAGCAAGTTTGGCTAATAAGGTTGCCACTCTATACGCTCAGTTATATTATGTTAATACCGATACAGTTAGTATGAACCTGCCAATTGTTACCAACATCAATTACATGGCTAACTATTCAGAGGTATGGAATATGGAGATAGAATCATCTTTGAGTTTAGTAGATATTGAAAACAATGTAAAACTCATGTCTAATTAGAAAAATCTATCTCTGCTTCAATTATAGGGATAGTGTAACGGACTGCCAATCGATATTAGGAATATTCAGAAAAGTAAATAGGCAAAGATTAAGTTCGATAACCAAGTAGTATCACATACGTTTTATATGTAGAATATTGTTCTATATGACAAATATGATAATAATAAGTCTACGACAATACCTGCTATCGCGTTGTTATCTACCTCTGATACCTGGGAAAGGTGTCTTCCAAAAACTCAGAACAATATATATGTTAGGAATACTTCTAATAAGGACTCAGTGGACTTTACTAAACTAGATCAAACATCTGCCAAAAATCTTTTTTCTGGAGGAAGTCTTGAACTTAAAACTGTCGATGATTAGTAGAGACTGATTTATAAAGAAGGAAGTAAGATATACTCACCTGGGGCAATCTATGGATGCTTCTAGTTAGTAGACGGAGGAATACAACTATTGCAAAGTAAGCTTCTAGACAAAAAGGTTAACATGTCCTTCTAGACTAATGCTAAAGGAGATCCGTGGAGTACTGTCTATAATAATTCTGGATATAATTTAACTTGATTATGGCTGAAGAAATCAAATTCTAGAATGGAACCATTACTTATGCGAAAGTCTTGCCAAACCCGATAAACTTTGCTGTTGGACTAAAAAGACTTCCTACAAAAGGAAATCTAGTTTATGAATATAACCCTCTGAGAAACTATAGACTATCGCAGACAGGGTACTTATATAAAAATAGATTATTTACTCCAAAAGAACTCCTTATAGAACTTGGAGTTAAAGATGAAACTTCTACTGAAGAGGAATGCTTGTAGATATTAGAAAGCTATGAAAATACATGGCCGACTGGGTTAATCCCAAGTTCCGAGGAAGATCCAGTATTGGTAGAAGCTGGTGAGTTAACTGACTTTGAAACAAGTGAGTTAGCATTTGACCTGAGTCATCCAGTAGAAATTCTTCCACAATATTCCTATGATAATTCTGTCAACCTTATTATAAATGATGGCAAGAATAAACCTAGACTTATAAATTCTAGGTTCAGTGCAACAGAAAGAAATAAGTATTAGATAGTAGACAGGAAGGGAAATAATGACACCAACATTTATGATTAGGGTTCCTAGTTTGATATCGACACCTCTTTGTATAAAAGAGTTATTGAAATTCCAAAGCTATAGCTAATTGGAGTAAATGAAGGTGGAAGAATGTCCGTTGGAAATTATCACTTCTATTTCAGGTATGCAGACGCAGATGGCAACGAAACTGATTTCGTAGCTGAGTCTGGACTGGTTTCTCTTTTCGTTGGAACAACTCCTACCTCTATTAGAAGTGGGTTTAGAGACGAAGACTCTCATAAACTAGTAAGAATGCTACTATCTAACGTGGATAGTTCATATCAATATGTCTAGGTCTATTATACAAGATCAAGTTCTGATATAGCTGAAAATGCTACAGTCTCTGCTTTCAGGATTAATCAAAAATTCCTGGTTAACAACCTACTGAACTGTGAGATTACAATTACTGGCTATGAGGATGTAACCTAGGTCCCCTTGGAGGACATTAATCCTATGTATTAGATTGCTGACTCAGTTGAAACATAGGCATCATGTCAGAACATGTTATTCCTAGGAAATATAGAAAAACCAGAAATTCCTTATCAAGAGCTGGAGGATCTATCCCTACGGTTCCTGCCCTATCTCAATGATGAACCTTATCATCTCCAAATGGACTAGGATTATAATGTTCAGTCAAACAGTTATGGATACTATGACCCGAAATTCATCTACAATAAGGTTGGATACTGGAATCATGAGCTATACAGGTTTGGAATAGTATATATACTTTCAGATAACTCATTATCTCCCGTTTTTAATGTAAGAGGTATTGAGAATCTAGGGAAAGATCCTGTGTATAGTGATATTCCGATGTGGAAAAAGGATTCTAGTGGCAGAACTAGAAACTACATAATCTCAGAAGAAGAAACCTGCCGTATAATTACAGAAGAAATATCTTATGGAGATAGTAATTTAGAAAATTCCAAAGGTGGAGATAGTAATTTAGAAAATTCCAAAGGTGTTGTCTCTCTAAATGCAGAGACTTCCTCTGAGTAGCAAATATTCTCTATAAACTTTAAAATATCATACGAAGCTCTACAATATATAAAGAATGTGCTGAACATTAAAGGATTCTTTTTCGTTAGACAGAAACGAATTCCGACGATATTATGTCAAGCTTATACAATAGGATTAGACAAGCAAAGTAACATTCCAGTGCTACCTATACATAAGGACAGCGCTAAGAAGTATGTTGCAGAAAGGTTTCTTACTAATGATTAGCTTCTTGATAATGGATTCTAGGATAGATTATACTACTTTGAGAGATAGTCAAAAATAAGAACTGAAGCAGCTATTTGTCCAGAGTATGATGTTGATTCTGCTTATTTAAATACTTTATTCGCTGGAGACAGCTTTTTGATTGCAGAGGCAGATGTATAGCCAGGAAATGAGTGGCTTTCTAGTGATCATAGAAACTTCTACACTGAAGGAGGAAGAAAGGGGAATCCCTCAAATGTGTATAATGTGAAGATAGTAGGGGTAGAAGATGGTGTTAAAGCTGTTGCCATAAACGACTCTATCTTCTCAGCTAGAGCAGGTGAAGCAGAAGAAGCCTTTAGATATGAATATCTGGAGAAGGAGAATAAGGTGACCGAGGCTTCTAATTTGGTAAGAGGACTATATGGCCCATATCTTGGCATGACTGGATATGCATATTCTGGCAAGGTCATTGACATCAAAATCCCTGGATTTAATCAAATCACCCAGGATGATTTGTTTAAGATACGATATGCTGACAAATCTTCGTTCTTTGCCGTATCAGATAGAATAGATCTAAAGCACTTGGATGAATGGTTTGATCTTGATAGTATTAGAAATGTTCAGAACCAAGATCAAATTAATACGACTAAGATAAATCTTCTTTCTAATCTGTATAGAGGTGATTGTTATATATGCCAGTTCACACATAGATTAAATAGAAACTTCCAGGATCCATCTGCCCCAATCAATGACAAGATAGTTGATCAAAAATGTTGGAAAGAAAACTATGAAGTTGCTGATAATGTTGTAAAGAAAGAAAATTTTGATAAGATAAACCTAGGTGATGTTAATGCAGTAAAGTTAGGAATGTGGGTCACTTTAACTGTTCGTTCGACTAAGAATCTGAATATCCGAGGAATAGACGATTCTGTAGCTGACGAGGTAGCTTTAACTGGACATCCTAGAGGATTCTATCCGTATCATCCTATCTCAGCAGAGGGAGCATATAAAAACCCAGAGGCATTATGCTATAACAAGGGATTTGAAAAGTCTGTATCGGAGAGATGGAATTACGAAGTTCCAGATGTTCCGGCTATTAAGAATGATTTTTCCAATCGAATATCTTATTCTGATGTTCATGTAAATGATGCCTTCAAGAACGGATTTAGAGTGTTCTAGGGAACTCATTACAGAGATTATCCAAAAACATACGGATCCATTACTAAACTTATTGAACTCTCGGGAAATCTATTATGTGTATTTGAACACGGAGTTGCATTGATTCCAGTTAATGAGAGAGCAGTAGCCGGACAGGGAAGTGGAGGAGAAGTATATATCAATACTTCTAATGTATTACCCGAAAACCCGAAAATCATATCTGACACATTTGGAAGTCAGTGGAGAGATTCTATCATAAAAACTCCTAGAGGAGTATATGGAGTCGATACAGTTGGAAAGAAGATATGGAGAACGAATGGGGATACTTTTGAGTGTATATCTGATTTCAGGGTTCAAGAGTTTTTAAATCAAAACATTTCACTGTCTGAGAGGGAATTAGAACCTATAATTGGTGTTAGAAATGTAAAGACTCATTATAATAAATTCAAAGGTGACGTAATGTTTACTTTCTATGATAATCTATATGGATTTGAGGAGAAAGTATGGAACCTATGTTGGAATGAGAACTTCCAGAAATGGATTACTTTCTACTCATGGGTTCCTTCATATTCAGAGAACATATATAATGAGTATTTTAGTTTTGACAGAAATACCTCAAAGTGGATAACTAAATTAGGTGTTAGTAAATATGGAAATGATTTCTCGGATGGCGTGACTTTGGAAGAGAATGTAATAGACGGAAATGGATGGCAATCCAAACTACACCTAAGCAATAGAACACTTCCGACGAATTAGAAGGACGTGAAGGTTGATATCGAATATGAACTAGTTAGAGATAACTATGGAAATTATAAGTTATTCGATTAGAATCTTGTAAAACAACAAGGGATTCTCAGATTTATAGGCAATTATTCTGATATTACTTCTGAGTTCTATAGGAGGGATGAAAAAGGAAAGATCTTAAAGGATGATAGAGGTAGAAGGTAGTGGCTTGATAGAGACGACTAGGTAAATCCTGACAAAGTAGTCAGACTTCTAAACATCAGGGCAAATATCAAAGTTACATATATTGGGCAAGATCCTCTTTTGGGAGAAGCATATGCCTAGGGATACACAAACGGAGTTCAGATTGACGCTGGATATTATTAGTCCGTTGTGGTTGTTATCCCGAAGTATAATATGTAGTTCTTAACTACAGATTTCTGGAAGCATGGTTAGGCTGGCATAATTGACATTGCTGATAAGATCTATCCAACATATTGGTATGGTAAACAACATCCATTCGAATTCGAATTTGTTGTAGCCGATAGTCCCGATAGGCATAAAATCTTTGACAATCTAGAGCTTATAAGTAACAAAGCAGCTCCTGAGTCTTTTCATTATGAAATAGTTGGAGAATGTTACGATTTTGCTAAAGACAAGAAAAATATGTATATTCGCCAAGAAGCTACTAAGGAATTGTACCAATACAACGGTTCTGATATTATCTATGACCATGACTACAAAAATCTAAAATCTGAACATAGACCTATAACTCCAGGAGACCCTAATCCAAGGTACTATGATAGATCAACTATCTTCCCGTTATACTATTCCAGGCAGGACACTATAAACGAAATAGAGGACTATTATCATCTTTATGGGCACAAAGATAAATATGGTGAGAGGGATCCAAATTATCAGGCATATGCCGGCGCTGAAATAGTGAGGTATGAAAATCTAGATGAATATAGAATCTGGAATCACGCTAAGGCTGCGGATATAACAAAAGAAGGTCTACTTAGAGGTAATATGCATTATAAGGAGGATAAGTGGTATGTCTAGATTAACCCATTAAACTTTGTATAGAAAAATGAACCAAAGGGAGAATGGGAAAATATATATAGGAGAGAAGGTGAAAATCTTGAATATATTGTTCCAGCTGAATGTAACCTCTTCCCTCCCCCAGCTGATGTATTAGACGGACATGGAAGGAGAGAAATTAATCTGCCGGAGGATTGGACTAGAAATGTAGTTTCTTGGAAGGATTATCAAAGAATAAATTAGGAAGCTAAAATAAAAGATAAGTTTATTAAGATAAGAATACGATATAGTGGAAAGGATCTAGCTATTATCTCCGCTATACGAACGCTATATTCAATCAGTTATGCATAAATTATATGAGTATTCCTAATACTGGACAACCTTATACTACTATGATGCCGTAGTTTTCGCCAATTAAAACTCCAGACTTTAATGTATCATTACAGCTTGGAAATTCACCAACCTTCAGCTAGGGATTTAGTCTTCCCTAGCCGAGGATTGGAGAAACACAGCCATAGACTTAGGCTGAGTGGTTATAGTAGTAGATTTCAAATAGATTAAATAGGTAGGGTGAAGATTTCAGGTAGAACCTATAGAATATAATAAGTCCTCCAACTTAGGGACTAGATGTGACAAAATTTGGGCTACCAGATTATGCACAGCAGTTTGCAGACAAAACTGCTCCGCTACTTAGCTAGATGAAGCTCAAAGCTGGATTTGCCTTATAGGGATCTTCAGATCCTGGAACCTAGTTGCTAGGTAGAATGCAAACCGATGAGGCGATGAGAGATCTAAAAAAGCCTCTGAGTGCAGGAACATCTACTATTAATGAAAAGTCTTTATCTCAAAAGTTCAGTGATAGTACTTTTGGAAAGAACTATGGAATGTGGTCAGCTGGAATAGGCTTAGCCGACTCAATATTCACTGGCATTGCCGGAGAAAAGTCTGAATATGCCGGACCAAAAGGAGACCTAACTAGAAGCATCGATGGAGCATATGATTCTATTTAGCAATTAGCTGGAAATTTTGGACCTATAGGATAGATGGTGTCTCTAGGAATGGGTGCTAATAAACTTCTTGGCAATGTAGCTAATAAGCTAGGCGGAGGTACAGATGGAATGACCACCACAGATGCTATAATGGGCAGCGCGTTCATGCAGCTTACTCCATTTGGACTTATAAATGGTTTTGGAGGAGAGAAAGCATCTACTATTACGAAGGACGATGCCGCGTTCGAAACAGTAGGATCTTCATACTCAGGAACTGGCTCAACAGTCGATGACGCTCTAACTAAATCCGGAAAGAAGTACGGTTTATTTAGTAGTGGTTCTAGAGAGAAAGCTAACAGAGAAATAGAAGAAGCTAAAAGACAACAGGCAGTAATGACTGATATAGCAGATGAAGCAACTGATAGATTCAATATCAGAAACTCTATGGCTGCAATCAACGGCAATAGAAGAGCCTTTGCGATGCAAGGCGGTTATAATTAGTCGGCTATAAGAGCCGGAAGAAATGGAATGCCACTTCGTTTAGTGTATGCAGCAAAGAGAGTTGTGAGTAAATATAATTTAACTAGGACAAAGGAATAGCCTATTGAAGAGTTCAAGCAGGGAGGTATATTAGAAATATCTCTGAATAGTATCCCTGAAGAATTTCTTGAACCATCTATTATCAACGAAGTAAGGCTAGATTCTATCTTACCGGAATTCAAGGAGGGAGGCAAAGTCAATGTAATTCCTGAAGGAGCTTTACATGCTAGACTACACCATATGGAGAATGCTGATAACCTTACAAAAAAAGGCATCCCAGTAGTATCGGAAAAAGAAGGAGGAGATCTAGAGCAACAGGCTGAAATAGAAAGAGAAGAAATCATCTTTAGGCTTGAAGTAACTAAAAAATTAGAAGAACTTTCCAAAGATGGCTCAGATGAGGCAGCGATAGAGGCAGGGAAGCTCTTAACTGAAGAGATATTAAATAATACAATCGATAATACTAATAATTTATTATAATATGCCAGCATTTGCATTACCATTAGCTCCAGCAGTTGGAGAAGGTTTATTATGGGGAGCAGGACTTTTAGGCTCAGGGTTAACTGCTTTAGGAATTATAGAGAATAAAGATGCGATTAGGGATGGGATTTCTGATTTTGGAAGTTGGATATCAAATGGAGTAGGGAACGGAATTAAAGCTTGGAGTGAAGCCATGTCTCCAAAAGGTCCAGCTGGGCCAAATCCCAACTATGATGTTGCAACTGGGAAACCTATCGCTGTGGCAGATGTCACAAGGGTGTAGAGGCCTATACCTGTGTTTAGACAACAAATACAACCTAGACCTTTTGGAGCTACAAGGTCAGTTAGACATGACTCTGATGGAGAGCCAATATTTTTTCCCTGGCAAACTGGGTCTCCAGAAAGACCAATACGGTTAAACCCTGTGACTGTTACAGGGTCTAGAATTATGAGAACTGATGCTGAAGGAGCTCAACCAGAATAGCCTGCCACTGATAGTGAAGGTGGAACTACTGCACCAGCCTCAACTCCAACTCCAGAACCGGAAGGAGGAGATAACAATAGAGGTGGAAAGTGGTATAAGAAACTTTGGGAGACATCTGGGGAAGGTTCTCTCAAATGGGGACCAAAGGCTGGAAGATTTGTTAGAAACTGGGGAATTAGGGTTCCTGCATATACTGGTGCAGCAGCTCCAGTGGTTGATGTAGTTGGAAATATATTCGCAACTGGATTAGAACCTGATAGTGTTCAGCACGATTGGTAGTGGAAAGTCACTAACATGAGGTTTATGCCAGAGCGTACATTGTTTAAAGGAATTGGAAAATCTTACATGACTCAACCAACGTCTAATCCAGCTGTCTAGAGGAATACTACAACCAATAATTCAGCTCCGCGGGACACCGTGCCAGCTGTTAGTAATTAGTAGCTTCCAGATTCCGTTGTTACTAACGCAAATAATGACTGGGAAGAATGGCTAAGGACTAGACAGACCGAATAAGAATTGGCGGAAAGGAATATGAGGTAACTCTAGCTAAAACCGAGGAAGAACTTTCACAAGGCCTAAAAGGAGTTAAAGAACTTCCCAAAGATTGTGGAATGCTGTTTTTCCTAAACTCGGATTCTAACAAGACATTATTTACAATGTCTGAGTGTCTTATTCCACTGGACTTAATCTTCATAAACTAGGATTAGGAAGTAGTTGATGTTAAACAAGGAAATCCTGGGGAAAGATCAATTTACGGAGTATCTGAAGACTAGGATGATGTTATCTCATACGTTTTAGAGGTTAATCAGAACTCAGGTATAAAGATTGGTGACGACTTAGAATTTGCAGAAGATAGTGATTAGCCAGTTATGAAGGTACTATTCTAGGATGGAACAGAGCAAATGGCTCTATACGGAGGAGAACGTATTTTTTCTAGAAAGAATACCAAGGTTCTAATTCGTAAAGCGAAAAAGGCTGCTGAGACTAAGTCAGATTCTGACTACAAAGCTCTTGGAAAGTATATGTTCAAGTGTATAAAAATATAGGATGAACGTCCTGCGGAATATGTAGATGCTCCAAAATAGACTTAGGAAACAGATTCGAATTCTTAATTATTTATAAAAGTTTATAACTAATTTTGGTAAATTAGCCGATTTTAGTATATTTACGATTATCAAACAATAAATAACAAATTATAGCTATGAAATTTGTACCAACAAAAGACGTTAAGAAATTCCAGCAGGGAGGGGAAATGACTCCTGCTGAACAGCCGGCAGAGGAAGCACCAGTAGATGGTGGGGGACAGGACCCAATGATGATGTTGGCAGAAGCCGCTGCACAGGCCCTTCAGTCACAAGATTGTCAGATTGCTATGCAAGTGTGCCAAGGATTAATGGCACTCGTTGAACAGATGGCCGGAGGAGCTCCTCAGGAGGCCTCAGGAGAACCAGTTTTTGCAAAGAAAGGAGCAAAGCTACAGGTACTTCGCAGAGTTAAGAAATAAAAATTGCTAAACTTAGATGGGAGTATATACTGAGTTATATGCTCCCATTTTACTTATAAATAGTATGTCTTAGGTAACACAGAGTAATAAACCAAACGATCAGACAACGCAACCTAGACTATACAAGCGAGGTAATGATGATATCGAACTTGATGCATTTGTTAGAAGTGCAGAGTCCGAGTTTAGCTATTGGTTAGCTAACTCAAGATTGAAGGATAAAGAGAAGACTAAGGTCTAGGAGGCTTTCTCTGATATGCTATATGGTATAGTTAGTGGTGATTATACCTATAATGTTGGTGGAGGTTTTAATAACACCAAAAATAGAACGAATGCTTCTAAAGGATTTGATGCTTATGGATTAGCAGCAGGTTTTCTAGGGGACATTCTAAGAAGCCAAAGTGTATATACAGCACCAACCGAGGAGATTGATTCCTCTAAGATAAAATGGTCAGGAAATACTAGTATAGGTCAGGCTTTAACGAAAAGACTTTTTGGAAGTGATACTGCAAATGTTAATGACTTTGTAGATCTTGATCTCCCTGATGAGAAAACCAAAAAGCGTGGAAATACTAATCGTTCTGCAAGATTTAAAGCCGGACTTGAGTATATAAGAGATAACTTTGACACCTTGTTTACTTCGTTTACAGATTAGGACAAGATGTCTGCTATTGAGAACATAAATACAGCTCTTGGAGCCTTCAACAATGGCACTGTTGAGGATAATGAGTATCTTGATTTAGGAAGAGCAACTGGCATCTCTAACTTGAGAGATTTGTTTGGCCCAGGACAAGCGACTGTCCCTTCAACACCGGGAGGCGGTGCTGGTGGCAGTGGTGACGGAGGAGGCTCAGCACTGACAGAAGACGAATGGAGAAGTGCTAACTATCCTAAAATAATCGTTTCATTAATGAAACCAATGTCGTTACATGATCCGGCCATTTATGAAAGTTGGAGTAGACAGGCTCTAGATAAGCACTTAAAGAAATTAGACGTACAAACTCTTTTCGATTTAATAAATTATGGATTATCAGGAAGGAACGTGCAACTATATTCTAACCCAAAGATAGTATCATATGCAGGCCGAGGAAATAATCCTGTCCCATTCAGTAATAAATATATTATAAATAGAATCCTAGAGATACTAAGGACAGATAAGAATGCTTTATCAGGGTATGCTGACTCAACTGGCAATCAGTATTATATAAAAGGTTCTTATAACAAGAAAAGAGGAACTGGAATGGTTTGGAATATGTTTGATAACTCACTTAATGAAGTTAGTATATACGATATTCCGTATTGGGTGACAAAAATGCACAACGAATATTCCTCTAGGGTTCCATCGAATAAAGCAGGAGGTATATTGAAATTCCAATCTGGTGGTGCTAGTAATGTTAAGTATGGCACAGATTATAGTTGGGATAAAATCATATTCGGATCAAACCAGTTTGCTAATGTTCTTTAGGGACTGAATGCTTCTAATTATGAAGCTGCAAATGCATTACAGAATAGATTCTCTACAGAAGGAATTAATACGAACTGGAATAATGGCAGATTAACTCCTAGGGACATCGTAAAGGCATATCAGACAGATTTCAACACCGCCTATGGAACAAACCTTAATGTCGGAGCCATAGAAGATGCTATTAGCTAGGGTCTTATTACTAGAGTTGGAAACACAGGAGACAACGCTGCTGGGAATTGGGCAGATGGTTACGCAGGAGCTATGACTAACCTTCGACATCTCGGAACGAAGGATGATGTTGGAAGAATCGAAGAAATGAATAAGATACTTAATCAGAATGGATTAGAAGCATTTCTTAATGAAGAAACCGGAATGATTAACTATAGGCCTTGGGAAAATCCAGCTATCGCTGAGAGAAGGGCTGTAGTTGCTTCTACCTAGTCGCCAAGTGCTGTGTCTGAAGAAGAGCTATTTGGAGGTTCAGACAGTCGGCCAAAAGAGGATCCCACGGATTTAAGTAAAATACTAGAGAGGTACTTACCTATTCAAGATGTCACTCCAAAGACTGGAGGGTTTGGTAATTTCATGGCTAATCTAGCTCCTGATTTGGTTGGAGCAGGTAGACTGTGGGCGTCTTTGCATACTAACAACAGAGTTGCTGATACTGTTAGACCGACTCTTAAACCTGTATTAAAGGATACATATGAAAGGTATTCTCCCATAACTGGAGCATTTAGTACAATGCAGCTTAAGAATAGTCAAGGAGCAGGGGTATTATCGCAGTCATATAGACCATTTACTTCCGATGCTAGTCTGGCAGCAGCTCGAATGTTGGAAGGACAAAGACAAGCTAATCAATTACAAACTGAAGGATTTTTAGCTGATGATTAGGAAATCAGGCGTACAAGAGCTGAAGCACTACAAAGGCAAGAAGATAATATGGCTAGAAGGTCTGATGTTGCTAACTTTAATAGAGCCTCTATCAACCAAACTAATAGAGAAGTTGCTTAGTTAGAGGCTAGTAGGCTTAAAAATAACTGGCAATCTTGGGATAACTTCTTAGGAGGTATAGAAGGAAGGCTTAGAACTAGGCTCACTGAAGATAGAGAAAGAGCTAATAACTTCTATGACAGAATATTAGGAGAACAGTCTCAGAACTTATATAATGAGTATAAAAATCAAGCTTATAACTCAGCCTAGGCTTGGCTGAAGACATAGCCAGCAGGTACTGACATAACGGAATGGGATCAATATCCACTATATAGGAGAAAACTGGAGGAAGCACAAAGAAGAGCTCAATCTATATTATATTCTGGGATGGCTAGTAGATATGGATGGTCATACAACAGTCCGTTCACTAAAGAAAGTAATGATCTTTTCTTTACTAGAGGCTGGAATGGAAGATTTGTATAATGAATAAATTTCCAAAGTTACAATAGGGAGGAGGTTTTGACTCTCTATTCACGATATATAAACCAATTTAGACAGAATCTCCCAGGCGTACAATGTAGTCGTCTGGGAGACCCGAGTCTAAAAGAGAAAAAGATGATTCCGACAAGGGAAAATTAACAGAAAAAGATCTGTTTTAGATGCTAAAAGATTTGGACGGACTGCCTAACGACATGTAGCAACTTGTTGTAGGCCTTAGCACAACTCTTAGAAATGCACAATTGTTAGGAGTGGAAGACGTTGGCTCTCTAGCTAACAACTATCTATAGAATCTATATAAATTAAAGTAGGCTAAGTTTAATAAGGAACAGTATGATGAAGCATACAAGAGAGCCGTTGAGAATGGAAGTCTGAACGATATAGCTATTACGATAAACGGAGCTGTACTAGTGCAGGATAAAGATGAGAAAATAACTGCTCTATCTCCAGAATAGTGGGCGAAAGCTAAGGAGAGTGGACAGTATCAACCACTTACCAACTCCAACTTGCTGTGGCTCAGGGCACACAACCCTGGATGGGTTAATAATAACAAGGTACTATAGACCGTCGAGAATGGTATAGGTCTAGAACAAGTCCATAAAATGATTAAGGACAGATTCCACAAAATCGGAAGTACAGAGGTATCTACTGACCAATTCGTTCCTAAGGAGGCAGTTAAGGGAGCCCAGATACTTGAACAGATGTTATCTTCTGGACCTGAGGGTTATTATAAAATAACTCAAGAAATGACTAAGACAGAAGATAGCCAAGTAAAGGCCGCCTTGTATTATATATACAGTACACTTCCTGCTAACGCAAGAACTAGACTTGCTCTAGAAACAGCTGATGGAACTAAAGACTCAGCTATTGGCATAATCAGTAGTATGATTCTTGGAACTGTGGAAAGTAAGAATAAATATTCCGCTCAATACATTGGAACCAAGGAGAAACTAACTAGTAGTGGTAAAGGTAAAAATGGAATTATGGATAATGGAGAGCTAAATACTGCTATAAAGTGGCTACAAGGATATGGAAACAAAGAAAGTTTCGTTATCAATCTTGGAAGCTCTAGTTCTTATTTAGTGCAATCTACTACCATGCCTCTAGTTAAAATGAATGGAGATTATCTTGGAGTCAACTCTACACTTCAGCAAGTTTCTGAAGGGCAATATTCTCCAATACTTGATCTTAGAAGTGTCTCTATGGGTATGAAGTTGATAGATCCTGCTCAGTTTAATCAAATACTACTAACCGACGGAAAGATAAGCTCGATTGACTTTCCATGTATAGAACAGAATGGAGTAGTCATGCCGGATCTATCAAGAGAGACTAGGGTAGCCAAGGAAAGAGCAGACGCTCAAATACGACAGAGAGGAATTTCTCTATCTGACGAGCAATCTGTCAGATAGAATTATCAGGTTATAAACCAAATATATTAGGATAATGGGCTTCCTGCTGCTTACAACTCGGATGGAACCTTAATTACTGCCAGGTGGAGACGCTTTGGAGTAATTAATGGAAAAGCGTGGAATGGAGCATTAGGGATGGACTACTTTGAAAGTAATAGCTTACTTGAAGAAGATACCAACGATGCTAACATCCAGAACTATGTTAGCACAATTAAAAAAGAAGATTGGGACGATAGCTCTTGGCTTGGATTAAGTGGAGTTGATCATCTATACAAGGGAACAATATGGATACCTGTTCAGGTAAACTATCATGCTGCAGCAGCAAGCATGAAAATGAGCCCTAATGAAGCCCAGGCTCTTGAGGAAAGACAACAGGCTTTAGAGATGCAAAATAGGTACCAAAAACCACCTCAAATACCATAATGGAAAGAAGAGAACATGATATAATGATGGATATGATAGCTAACCAGGGAATGTCTTTTGACAACCTGGTTACTGTCGGTCTAAATGCAAATAATACTTCGCTATAGGACAGAAGCACCTATGAGAATAATGATTGGGTGAGAGAACACTTTAAAGATCAATATGGAGAGTTTGATAAGCAAGGATTTGATGCTTTTTATAATAATGCAAAAGTATATTATAACCAACTGGCATCTGCAAACTATGAAGAGTCTATGAAGAGACAAGCTACTTTTCATAGAGATAATATCTTCGCTCCTGTTGAAAAAAGAAGAGAAGGTCCTGAATATGTAGAATTTTAGATGGCTAATCCCTATTAGACTACTTTTGGTGTATCCGAGCTTGGAAGAGCTGGTGCTAGAACAAAGTCTATTGATGAGTTGGCACAGTCTAACAAGGTCTTACTTAATCCTACAACTGCTGGACCAAACCTAGAGAACGCTCAGTGGGGAGATACTCCTAATGATAGCTTCTGGGGATATTTTACTGATACTCTGGTAATGGCTCAGTATGATACTGATGGAACACACTTAGATCCCTTTACAGGAGAGCAGGTTGAACATAAGGCTGGAGATCTTAAACTTGATAATACTGGAAACTTCTACTATGAAAAGCTTGACGGAAGAGACATTTATGGTAGAAGAGTACTAAATAAAATGAATGTCCTAACTACTGACGGGTCATTCTGGAATAAATATGACTTCTTTGACTCTGATGATATAAACCAAAAGAGCATAGGAGGAACAGTTCTTAAAAATCTTGCTTTAGTTGGAACTATGTTCATACCTTATGTTGGCCCTTGGATAGCTGGATTATCTATAGCAACACAGCTAGCAGGACTTGCTGGGACACTTGGAAAGATGGTTGGAGGAAGTGCTGCTCCAACTTGGTCAGCTTTAGAAGGATGGTCAAAATCTGTAAGTAGGTAGGGTGCTCAATCAGAATATGCTCAGGAGCATACTTGGTGTTGGGAGAATTTTATTAATCTAATTGGCGATGTTGCCGGACAGCTAAAAGAGCAACGCTTCATATTCGAAAAGGTTCCTTATGTATTCAAGGGGGCTAATATGATGACCAAGGAAGGACAGGCTGCCAAGTTAGCTCAGTTTAGAGAAACACAAAAGAAGTTAACAGACATAAAGCTAGGTGAACTAAGGAGAGCAGGAGTTACAGATATGCCGCTCGTAAGAGCTACTGCAGAATTAAGGACAGCAGAAGCTTTAAAGGCACAAGCACAACTCGATTCCTTTATAAAGGGTTATAATAAAATAGGTGAGATCTTTAGTAAGGGATATATGACTGCTATTACTGTAGGAGATACTTATGGTGAGGCTAAGGCAGCAGGTGCATCTGACTTAGATGCTACTTTATTAACCCTTGGATATGCAGCGGGTGAGTATGCCATTTTAAATACTGGTCTAGGCGAATGGATTCTCCCTGAGCTTAGGGCTGGGAGATACAAATCCCAAGCTATTGCAAGAGCATTAACTAGACTGGATGATGAAGCAAAGCAGTCAGCATTTCAAACAGCTAGGCAACAATTAGCTAGCCTGACTACTAAGGAGGGCAAGAAGGAATATGTTAAGAAACTATTTAACATAGGAAGAGGTCTTGCACATGATGTATATACTGCCGAGAAAGCTACAGGAGCGAGAACACTATCTGCTACTTTTGCCAGTGCAATGGGAGAAGGTGTTGAAGAAGTTTCTGAGGAGGTACTTGCCGACTTCTCTAAGGGATGCTTTGATGTAGTTAAATGGCTTCAGGGAGAAGACACTAGGTTAAACTCCTTTGGCTATGACTTTGAGAAGTAGCAGTGGAATGGCAAGGAAGTACTTGACAGATATGGAATGTCACTAGTTGGGGGTTTCATTGGTGGAGGTTTGACTAACGCCTTTACTAATTATAAAGCTATCAGTAGCTACGATAAAATCACTAATAAGCAAGCTATAGAAGAGCTAGTCTATATGGCTAGAAATGGTGGGCTTAACGATTTTATGAAGCAAGTTAATAAAATGCAGTTAGGAGACCAGAATCTGTCGACTGATTTTGAAATATAGGGAACAGATCTTGTGTTCTCTCCAGGAACAAAGGAGAATAATCAAGATACTGCTATAAAAACTGTAATTCAGAATCAGGTAAATATGATTCAAGGACTATTGTCTGCCAACGGTGCGGTGTCTGACAGCCAATTCTTAGATGCACAAACGCTTGGAGATTTACGCTTTGCTGCATTACATAAGTCTACTACTGCTGGAATGTATCTACAAACCTATAACTCCTTACTAGCTGACTTGTTCTCTCTTAGACAAGATATAAATACTCTAATAGATTCTAGTCTAGACTCTAACAAGGACGGAGTAGTTACTGATAGAGAAGAAAGAAAAAACAAACTTCCTGACGATAAGAAATCTGCTCTAAAGAAGCTAGAGAGTGAATTTAAAGAAAAGCAGAAATAGTTATAGGATTTAATAAGTGGTAAGAGTGCTGTTGATTTCATATCAACTGCTCTATTTGAAACCACCTCCGCATTATCTAGTCAGTTTGGGGTTGCTACTACATTTCCTTTATTTGCTGAATAGTACTATGGAAGAAAATATTCAGAGTTAACAGAGAACGATAAGGCGGCTGCTTTAGAAAAATACAAGCAGTGGAAATCTACAGAGGGTAGAGAGAGAATTCATCTAATGGCTCAAATCTATAAAGATTTTGCACAATAGACTAGTCGAGTGATTAAACAACACGAGCAAACTTATCTACAAACTTCTCCGGAGTTATTAGAACTAAACTCTGTCATATCACAGATTTATCCTTCGTCTCAGGAAATAGATGAAAACCTGTTCTTATAGCTTGCACAAAACGCTTCTGACAGTAATATGGCAGAAATCGGATCTAATTTAGTTAGAATACTTGGAACCGAACAAGATGCAGCTGATTTAAGAGCTATCTTAGAGAGGTTAAATTCAATTGATCCACAGGCTACTTAGGAAGAAAGAGAAGCACAAAAGAATGAGGTCGTTAAGGATTACGCTAATAAGGTAGATGACATTCTTGCTAACAATATTACTGCTTTTGTCCAACCTTTTATAGACAGAGGCTTTATAAATGCAGAGACAAAAGATCAACTGTCTAAATTGCTATTACTTGCACATACCAGAGTTCAAAGCAAGGCAAGTATGTTCGAGAATGATAAATGGTCGATGTATGAAGGCATGTCCTCTAATGAGATTATGAATCTTCCGAACCCTTATGAGGCTTTAGCGAATGATATATTAATTAGCATTAGAGCAATAGACTCCCTTAGTGCTACTCCTATTGAGAAGAACTTAAATGAATTCTCTATCTCCATTGGACAAGAACCAATCAACTTGACTTAGTTAATCGAAAGAGTTAACGCTTCATTTAATGATGCTTCAAGTGACTTAACCAAGTTTAATCTTGATTCAGAATTAGCAAAGGATCTTAACAATGCAATATATACAATGCAGCTGTATAAGGCTGCTATTCTTGGTGCTAGAACAGATTCTGCTAACCTTAGCAATATCTTTGGATACAATGCTACTCTGAATGAAGTTGCATCCAAAGTTGAGGGAGCGGAACAACTACAATTAGCTGAGATAGACAGTCATACTGCTGATTTATTTATAGCTGATATAGACACGAATCTCAATAAGTTAACTTTCTTAAAAAGACTTTATGACATTAACTAGGGTCAGAAGTTATCTAAGCAGGACAGAGTATCTACTAAGAAAGACATTCTGATATACAAAAGGCTCAAGAATATTGTTTCAATATTGGACGATGACCCACTTAAAGACTGGGATGGAATCTTAGATCTACAAGCAGCAATAAACGGAATGACTCTTCATGAGCAATTCCTGTAGAATGGAAATACTGTTCTTGATGATAACCAGAAACAATCTTTTGAAGCAGAGAATCTGTTGGTGGAGAATGCTATCTACGATTTCTTCTAGAAGAATAAAGATAAATTGAACGACCCATAGAGGTTATCTGAGTTTATAAATCCTGGAAGGTTTCAATTATATACTGAAGCTAAAGAGCTATTAAATGAAGGTCTTGATAATCTAGATGATAATTCTCTAGTATGGTGGATAGCTAGTAGAGCCGCCCTACGTTCACAGGATTTTTACAATCAATACAGACAGATAATTAATCCTGAGGGGTCTTTGGCCCCAATCGCTACGCAGGAATTAGCTATCTACAATAATTACGCTAGTATTATAAACGGAAATGTGTTCTCTGCATTCTATAACGCTTATAGATTAGCAGCAGTTCAAGACTGGAAGTCTAAGTCCGTAGAGGATAGGAAGACAGTTTTAAGAAGTCTAGGTAAATCAGAATAGGAAGTAAACGATCTTGCTTAGGATGATCTTTCTGATTATGCAATTAACTTTGTCACAGCTCCTAGATACCAAAACATAATCCTCACTGAAGGAATTCCTGGAAGTGGTAAATCAACTGGAGTATTCCAATCTACTCTTTAGCTATTAAAAACTTTCTACCCATAGTTACTACAATCAGTTGCAGTAATCCATGGAGCGAACGCTGATAGTGCTATGTCATTAAGGGATAGTATAGGACTTACAGACCAAAACTCTAAGACTTACGGAAGAGAGTAGTGGATGAAAGTAATTAACCCTAACTGGAGAGAGTATTCTAGAGACGAAAGAAATAATACACTACGGGTTCCAACATCTGACTATACTATATCAACGGAAAATGAAATTAAGTCTAAACTTGGAGTAGCTGATACATCTAATCCCCCAAGTCTTATAATCATTGATGAAATATCAAAGCTCTCTGCATATGACTTAGATTAGATAGATACATTCGCCAAAAAGTATGGAATAACAGTATTAGCTGCTGGAGACTTTGATCAATCCGGAGTGGTTGGCGAACACAGTGTTCGTTTACCTGGAGTTCAGAGGGAGCTAGGATGGCAGGTTGGCCTTTCCAGAACTAATTTTATTAGATCTCCTAAGTTAGGAGTATCAATGAGAACTGATAACTCCATAAAGACTGATAATCTACAAAGGTTATAGGCATATATGCAAGACCCTAAAGGAAACGCAACTTTCAATTACTTTTAGGACGAAACAGGACTTTATGGAGACAAGGTATATTCCTATGATAAGGCTGAAACTGCTTCTGGATTTTTAGATGAAATCTTAGCTGATGTATAGAACCTTATAGAAACCCTTGAGGAAGGCCAGAAGATTGGTTATATTTATAACAGCAAAACTTCTCCCGTATATGCAGCTCTTAGTAGAGATGAATATAGACCATTTATCGACTTCAGGGAAGGAGGTTCTGCTCAAGGACTTGAGGGTCAGTATTATATAATAGAGCCAGACTCTAGTGTTACGAGATAGGAATATCTACGCGATATATACACAGGAATAAGTCGTGCTCAATAGGGAAGTATACTTATAGCTCCGATAGATCCTGACTCCGATGCAAGCAACATTAAGTTTGTGTCCGACCAAGTAGGCGAAAAAATAGACGAGAATCTTGGACAGACGTCTATCTCGCAGTTTGCACAGAAACGCAAGTAGATACTAGATGCAATAGCTTCTGAAGGTTCCGTTCCGGAGTTTGTTCCAAGAACTTCCTAGGTGGCACAGCCAACTGAAGCTCCTGCTGCTGTGTAGCCGACACCATAGGGTGGTTTAGAGCCAGGAGTGGATCCAACGCCTACATAGCCTGAGGTTGTCACTGAATAGATAGAAACATAGCCCTAGATAGAGGAGCCTATACCTGAATCAGATACTGTAGGAGGATCACCAGTTGCATTGTCTTACCTGCTTGAGGGTGGCATTGGTACCATATAGAGCGCTGGGTATTTCCTACATGCTGTAGCAGCCGCATATCCTGCTATAACTTCACAGATAGAGCAGATTAGAGACTCTATTCCTAGTGATGTTTTAGGTATGCCTCCTACGGACTATGTGAACAGCAATCATGAGTCTATATAGCAAATTAGAGACTTAATTAATTCTACCTATACTGATAGTAGTACTTTTGATACTCTACTACAAAACGCTAGTGGTTTTATTCTAGCTGATGGAAGAGTAGTTGAGCAGCAACTAGAATAGCTATAGCTAAAATCTGAACAGGAACCAGTGGAATAGGAGCAAGTAGAGACACTTATTTATGAAGATGATATTGCTCCTATAACATAGACAGATGTTATAAATGAGCAGGTTTATTAGCAATAGATTGATGAATCCAGTTCAGAACCAACTACACCCCAATCTACTGCGATAGTAAATCCTGAGTCCATATCTATAGATATGTTGCTTCATACTTTCAATACATTTGAATTAGGAGTTGGTGTTGACTAGAATGGAAGACCTATTGGAGAAAGAATGGATTAGAGAATAGATAGTGTAAACGGACTTGTTAAGGTTGATAAGTCTCTTAACAGGACTGTTAGAACAGTGTAGGAATATGCATAGATTTTGGGAAGGCTAAGGAGTATCTTATTTAATACTGAGGATAAGTCCAAAATTCAGGAGAGAATCCAAAATCTTTTGGGACTTTCAGAAATTTATTGTACTTTTGCATTAAAGAGTTCTCCAAGACCCGGTGAACAAAACAGAGCAGAGGGAAGAGAGTTCGTTAGTACTACTCCAAATCCCTTCGATAAAGGCATAAGTGAATAGACAGTATATAATGGATCTAAAGACTCTAGAAGTCATGAATGGCATCCAAAGTCTATTGTAGTTATTATAGGAACTAAATCAAATGGTAACTTACTTGAACTGCCTCTGATAGCTTTATCTTCTCCGTTTACCCTTCTACAAACAAAAGATTCAAATGGGGAATAGGTGTTCGGTGAAATGTATAATAGGTTTGACTAGTTATCTAAACAAGGACTAAGTCTATACAAAATCTCGGAGACACTTGTCTCTGAGTTTGGAAATAATCCAAAGTATAAAGAGCTAGTTGATTTGTTTAAGCTATACAACTTTACTGATGCCGGTGTATTCTATATAAGAGATAAGCAATGGACTCCTGCGAAGGATCTTCATCTATTAGGTCCTCAGTTCATTACTAATGCAGGCTACTACCAACAAGTGGATGGGTTGTCTATGAACAATAGGACAAATCCAGAATCTGAGTGGGTTTCAGTTAGTGATTTCTCAAGGGATCCTCAATGCTATGTTACTAAGAAGGTGTTAGTTTCTATGGACGGATAGATAGACGGTAAAGAGGTCGTTCATGCTGGACATCCATTCGTATTAGTCTCATATAATAGAGATCTTAACACAGATGAAAAAGTAATCGCGTAGTTTGCTAAATAGCAGTCAGATCCGTCTGCTAAACCTATGGTAAAGCTTATGTATGTTCTTCCCCCTAAAGCGTCTATAGATGAATACTTAAATAACTTGTCTAAGATAATTAGGGGAGAGTCTGGAGCAGAGTATATAGGTAATCTATTTACCTCATACAATCTATTAAGAACTTTAATGCAGAGTGATGCTTTTAGAGCTAAGCTTGATAGCAACCTTGGAGAAGGTTCATCGCAAGTAGCTGCTGAGCTACTAGCATAGGTTGATCAGTTGCCTACTACAACGCAGAAGAAGGATAAATTGTATGAAGCGTATGCTACTTCTACTAGTTTAGGAAAGCAGAAGATTGCTGGACTATTAGATGGAATGCTTTTCAATGTTGCCTACAAGAGGAATTCTATAAGTAACTCAAATAGTCCTGCTACTATTGAAGTTGATACGGATGGAATCGCTCTTATCAACCAACTTCTGAGTTAGGCTGGTATAGACGGGGTCTACTACAAGGTTAAGGTATCGCAAGATGCTACCTCTAGAGGACCTTTTGTAGTTCCAATGTAGGGCGATAACTATACAATAAACGGACGTCCATTTAGAATTCATGGTAAACTAGATTCCTATACCTTTAGAGGAAATATGGGGTGGCTTGTAGATTATGCTATGAGTAGACTGCGCCCTGGAAACAACGGACATATGTTTAGTGTAGATAGCGCTTCCTACTTTGATTGGAGTTCAGGAACTATAGGCAATTCTAGTCTTGACAATCCTCCAGTAAGAAGTAGACAACTCTCTGAATAGGAGAGACTAGCTAACAACGCTATCCAACAAGTGAAGAGTAAGCTCGGTATTGATGTTTCATCATTCTTTGAGGGCAAACCTTTACAGCAGGCATACAAGCAGGTGATAGAGACCATAAATTCTTCAGATACCAAAGCAATTGCGTTCTCTATAGGAAACGAGCTTTTTATTAGTCAGCAATCTCCTGAGCTTGGTCAGGCTTACCTATATGACCAGAATTAGAATCTGATAACTGATTTATCATAGCTTGCCGACAGTAATGGTAATTACTCTTTTGTTTTATCTACTGTTCAAGACGGACAAACTATAACAAGAGATGCCGTGTTCAACTCGACTACTAAAGAGTTAGAAGTAACGGAATAGATTGAGCAAATAAGCAGCCAGCCGACTATATCTATCACGCCTGAAAACTTTGAACAGTATATAGAATCTGCAAGGGTGCTATTAGAAGATATGACGAGTTGGGATATGGAGCTGTAGGCAGTTCTTGGAGCTACCACTTATGAGCAGTTCCTAGCAGAGTTAGACTAGATGGCATACTTTGAGGGAGGTTTAAGGGTTGATTCTCTCAACGAGCTTACTCCATAGGATGACTTACAGAGGTAGATTATAGCCGACTTAATAGCAATAGAAGAATCTCACGATCCATTCAAGGAGAACGTGGAACAGCAGAATGAGATCTGTCCTAGAATTATAAAAATAAAATTCTAATATGATTAAATGTGATATAAATGCTCAAACTTTGAAGTAGATACAGAGTAAGGTGGCTACCACTTTTGCTTTATTTAGAAAAAATAAGGAATCTGTATCTACTTTGAAGTAGAACATGGTAAAAGTATTAAATGACGTAGCTGAGAACTACAGCTTAACTAATATCACTGAAATCACGAACATAGTCTACAACACCGCACAGCGTTTCGGTGTTGTAGACTAGAGTTCGGACTTCTTCAGTGTAGATAATATTACCAATCTGTTAACTAGAGCAGATTAGGGAGTATAGGTAGTAGATACCTTAGAAACTAGCTCTGACAAACTTACTGACACTGAGCAGGTTCGCACTAGACTAGAGGCTAATAAAGAGTTCCTAGACAATGCTTATGGACTGGCTAAAGAAGTGCGAACTTATGTTGTAAACCAAACCAACTAGAATATATTCGACTGCTGTTTTATTAATAGAGGATCAGTTGGTCAGAGCATTGGAATTGTTAAGAACAGTTCTGAACTTAACGAGAATATCCGTCAGTATCAGGAATCTCTACTAAAGAGAATGACTGACTACTTCAACCATATTGTACAAACGTCTCCAAACCTTGTTCTAGATCAATCTACTAGGAATGCATTATAGAATCCTAGACTGTATGAGGTTATGGATGGAGAGATAAAAAATACTGGAATACTAAACCAACTAGCTGGATTAGCGCAAGCTTATCTATCCTCTGAAAATTTCACTCCAGATATTCTAAGAGAGTTATACATTACTATGAACGACTCTACAAAACCTCAACAAGAGAGAGTTGATGCAAAGAGGAGGCTTGATGCCTATAATGCAAATGTTATTCTAACACATTTTGATAGCTATCTTTCTCTTACTCTTGGAAAGGCTATAGAAATCAAGGACTTCAATGTTAAGACTGGAGAGAATAAATATCAGATAGCAGGAAAAACATCTAAGTTAACTACTACCTGGAGAACCTCAGAAGATATTAATGTTGAGAGTGAGGCCGATGCTATTACAAAACTCGCAATAAACACTACTCCTGTATATAGATGGCAGAGTGATACTCCTATGAGTGGAAGATACCTTCATTTCTCAGACTTTGAACACACTATAGCTAAGATAAAGGATTTAAGCTATCGTCCAGAAGTAATGGGAATAGTGTTTGATGATAACTTTATCATGGAGTATGATACTCTTTGGGATTCTTTATCCCAGGAAACTAGAGAATATCTAAGGGGAAAGAAATTAAGCGAAGCTATCAATTACATTAGAAGAAATCCTAGGCAATATATTGCCCCAATATTTGAGCTTCTCACCAATGGAGACTTCTATTCTATGTATAGTGATTCATTTATGAATAGCAACGTATTCACAGATGATGAACTTGATAAGATGTATTCACTAGCAAAAGGAGTTTTCGACCCAAAAAGTCAGTCAAGTTTATATTCGTTAGCAGGGTAGGAATTTGATACTGATTACTTTTCGTTTGTTACCTAGACAGCTGATTCTATTTTTAAAATAGGTTATATACAGTACTTTAGGGATCAAGACGGAATTATTTAGGTAAGGACTCTTATAGACCAAAGTATCAACAACATCCGAAGGGGTACTGAACAGACTATCAACACCAGTAATAGTATCAATCTTATAAAAGATTTTGATGCATATAGAAAAGAACTAAGGCTTTTTCCTAACACCGGAGACTTCAAATACATAACCTTCAGGCTTCCAATATCTGATGCCGCTATAGAGGCTAAAGTAGTTGCATCTTCTGGTTCAGTATACTTTACAGATTTAACTACTGGGAAAGAAATTAGAAACTTTGACCAATTATGGAGGAGTGAGGATGTAAGACAGTTTATAGATTCAGTACTGAGAATTGGAGTATCTACTGACTCTGACTTCTAGAATGCTCTAAGAAATGCACAGAGATCTTATGGAGAAATGTGTAAGAATCTTATGTCCTTTGCTTCTAGAGTAATATTGAATCAATATGTTTCACATGAGTTTATAAAAGGATAGACTAATGCTGATATTGAGAAAGCGTTGTCTGATATATATGGATAGAATGCTCCTAAATATAACCCATAGCTGGATGAATTGGGTCTAGTACACGGTAATGATATTCCAACATTAAAGGCTATAGCTATCGCTAAAGCAAACGTACAAGGAGTAACTACTGCATCACAGGTTAAGGATGGACTCAACAATGGACAAAGCCTACAAACACTTAGCCGTCTGCTGGGATCTTTACAATCACAATGGGACTTACAGGAAAGAAAACCCTGGTCAGTAACTAACGAATCACTACTACTTACAGTTCCAGGGTTATATGAAGGTGTATTCACTACAAAGGAATTCCATAGTCAGATTGGTGACAATAAGGCAGCTACCGCTATGGGAGTTAGTGAAATGGCCTATTCTGGAATAGTTCAGGACTTTATTGGAGGATTGATGTCAAGGGACGACAATGGAGTGGTTGGAAACGGGCACGTTCTATTCCTGCCCTCTGTTAACTCAGATAAAGGAACTATCGGTAGACTAAAAATAGACCTTAACAAGCTAGTGACTGTTAATGGATTACAGAAGCCTATAAGGGATTTAAATTCCGCTGAACTTGAGGCTTTAATAGCTCAAGAGTTTGGATCTATCTATACAAAGATGTATAATGCTATTACTGCTGATTGGGCTATACTAGATGCTTTTATAGCCACTAAGGGAATTAAGACTCCTAGCCTAGCACATAGTTACCTTAGAGGTTTCACTGAATTTAACATTTGGTGGTTAGAAAATGGTAAATCATTAGCTGAGTATGGCAAGACTCCAGCTGAATTTATAAAATCTATAACTCTAGAGTATAATAGAGCTAATAGACTTCATCCACTTACTATTATTGACCAAGTCCATTATAAGAATGCAAAAGGAAATCTAGGGATAAATCAAGCATTTATAGCATAGATTGCTAGATTTAACCCTTAGTTCCTAAGAGATTTAGATCCGACATTTAATGTCAACACATATCCAACTGCAAGAGTATTCTGGGATACTAAGAAGTCTGAGACATTAAAAGGACTATTAAAGGCCAGGTTTAGGGTGAATACTACTGCAGCTATACAGCCTGAATTAGTTTATATAAAAAGCACTTACCCATCTTGGATAAATGACTCTGGGGACTTAATCTTAGCTAAAGCCATTATCAATAATAGAGAGGTTAGAATTACTTCTAATAGGGATATTGCTACTCTACAGGAACAACTAGCAGCGGAGAATGCTAATGAGGTAATTAACTAGCTAAGCAGTAAATATTCTCTCCAGTTAAATCCAATTCTCGAACAATATAACTATCTTGACTATCTATTTACTTAGGAGTTTATGATAGCAACTGTTGGATCATTTATAGCACATCCAGAGAAGAGTAAGTCAGATGATGTTTTACAGCAGGAAGCTGCCCATTTTCAGGCACAACATAAACGTAATGTATCATTTACTGCAGCTATGCATGCATTCCAGCTTAACTTACTGAATGGAATACCAGAGGAGTATAATATTGCTGTAATTGATGATATTGCTGATGAACAAGGAACAATCCTTGGACTTAATAACGGAATTAAGCCATTTGACGGTGCAACATTTGTTAATCCGTTTGTCGTAATTCTAGAAAACAACTCACTTGGAGGAGCTAGGGCTGGTATTACCAAGAAACAGTTCGTTCACTTTAAGAACGAGAGGACTGGTACTGGTGGTATTATTAAGACTGCAGGGTTCGGTTTGACAAACGATTGGATTAGAAACTCTCCATTCCTTGAGAGAATGATGAGAAAAATGACCGACCATGTGTGGCTTAATCAAGATGGTACTCCTGCTATTGTGGACATTACTACTGATTTCAAAAAAAATAAAATCAGATATAAGGATTTCTTCTTTACTATAGACAAGAGGATCTACAAGATAGTTGATATAAAATCTCTTGGAAATAACACATACCAGAGAACTATATAGGAAGTAGGTCTAGATGGAACTCTTCTAGGACAGCAAGTGTTAGAATCACCTGTCACTATAAATACAAATTATCAGTTATGGAACTTCTTTGGAGGTAAAACTTCAATGACTATGGACGGTAGGTACCTAAAGCTATCTAATACATCTATAGAAAATGCTGTTCAGACTATGAACAATGTCGGAACTGTAATTGGAGATCCTTCTAGAGTAGAAACACAAGATTAGCTGTGGCAGCCTTTAAAGCAAGTTGATGTTCACTATGTGGCAACTGCTGGTGCAGTAAAACAAGGAGCTGCTAATATTAACTCAGCATCGAAGTATAGCGATGATGTTGCATATGATACTCAACGTATCAAAATGTATTAGGCTGGAATCCAGCTTGATAAGGAACACCATGCTGACGATTCTGAACTGTCTCTAATGACTCAAGTAATTGGAGCTTGTGCCGCAAAAGGGTATACTCTTGAAGCTGCTATAGGTCTGTACGATGCTCTTAGAAAATCTACTGAGATTGGAACTAGAGAACATCTTGATGCAATTAGAGAATTATTTATTACTGGGTCTGAGACTAGTGAAAATGTTCAAGAAGTCCTAATGAAGGCAGTAGTTAATGCCTTAGGAACTAGTCAAAGTAATGGAGGCAACTTTGCTGAAATTATAGCTTCTGATTTAATCAGACAAGCAAGGCAAGGTAAAGCTGTCAAGTTCGCTGATGCTATGCTACCTTTAAGTGATAATACAGTGTATGCTAAAGTATTCTCTATCATTGCTTCATATCTAACTAATTCTGGTATCAAGCAAAAGATTCCTGGAATCCTATCCGTATTAACTCCTTCACATAATATCTTTAAATTATATGGTGGAAGGAAATACGAATCCTTTACAAATCCCGAACAAGAGTTAGCAGAACTACAAGCTATTTCAGAACGAAATCCAGTCTTTGATGTTACTAACCCACAGACCAATATATCTAATCTTGAGCTAGGTAGAACTTATAGGGTTACTAGATTAATTCCTACTTAGTTTGATGAGTCCGGAAATCCTATTATGGAATCTGTTCAACCTAAAACATTTGTTGAACTTATACGAACTCCAACTGAGTATCATAGGTTGAAATCCGGGATTGCTTAGGGATTGGTAACTAGAGTAGTTGAAGATGTTACTGTTGGTCGCGACCTAGCTGCTTACAATGTAAGGTTTAATACAACAGATGGATAGAGATTCTAGCTGTGGGACTTAGACTCGGCAGTACATTTATTTGAATACAATGATATCCTAGAAAAAGCAGATAAAAAGAAGACCTCAGACGAGCAAAAGAATACTTTGTTGCTTGGAATATTCCAAAGAGTATTTCCTGGTGAAGTGCCTTCTTAGAATATAGAAAAACAACTAGGTAATTATCTAAAGAGGTTACTATAGAGAGATTTAATGAATCTTTCAATGTCTACCCCTGCCCTTAATAGATAGTACAAGCAGCTGCTTGACAGTCGTGATGGAACCCAGGAGTGGTACAAGAAATATGCTTAGTGGGTTAATATCGTTTTAGGAAGAGCAGATGGGTCTCAGATTGATATAAATGGAAACAGGGTTGTTCCAAGAGCGGAGAATTTTGCTCAAATTGAACCTTACGTTAGACAACTATTATCCTCAACTACCAAAGTAAAGATTAACGGATAGGCTCTAGATATCGACAGAGCATCTGTACAAACTCAGGCATATGAGTTAATCATGCCTAAGACCTTCGCAACTAACTTTGGTTTGAAGGAATTTGATGATTTGAATACAATCAAGAACGATCCGGATTTCTTTATTAAGCAATATCTGAGAAACCAGGCCACTAAGGTAGAAGAGAATCAGTATGCGGTTGAGCTCAAAGTGTCTGATGGTAATCACTACTATCTACTGCCAAAGAAAATGGTGATTGGTTCTGGTCTAACTAAGAGGAATAACATATTCACTATAGTCATAGACGGAAGAACATATAGAGTTGATTCTACTGGTAACACCATGTATGAATTAACCCCAAATACCGAAATCTATGTAGATGCTCTTGGACATGAGGTAATAGTAACAGACGACCTTAACGCATATGTAGATAGTCTTCATTTCGATTCCGTTAAGTTATCTACTAGTTTAAGAACCAGACCGTCGATTGTAGATAGTCTAGTTAAAGGGTTTAATAGATCAAAGAAGAAAGCTGTTAAGTCGTTTGGCAGATATATAACAGCCTATGGAGAAGGTGTAGATAGTATATTGCAACTGAATTCTGAATATCATAGTCTAACCTTAGATAATTATCTATAGGCTAATCCAACCAACCCTATAATAAGGGCTGGTAGAGAAAAGCACGCTTCATTTTTGAAGTCATTAGATATTGTAGCTGCACGTATTCCTGCTCAGTCTATGCAGTCTTTCATGCCTATGAAAGTTGTAGCTTATGATAATCCTGACATCAATACTGCACATGTATCTACTATGCAGATATTGCTTCAAGGATCTGATTTTGACGTGGACGCTGTATCGCTTGCAACCTATGACATCGACAGAAACGGAAAGTTATAGTTATGGTCTCCATATGCAAATGTAGAATCTTCAGAACTCCTTGAAGCATCTATGAGGCTTCCTATTCCTTCTGGAAGTGAAGTAACATTTACCGAGATAGACGGAATAGCTCCTGCTGGAAGATTCCTAAGTAAGTATAGTAGCATATTCAATATTAGTAGAGCTAGACAGTTTAATAAAGAATCAAAGGGATATGATGTTTCAGATACAGATGTGTTCATTGATTTATCTCTTGATACTCCACAGAAAATTGATCTGTTTGCACAATTCCTAAAGGAAATACCGTAGCTAGAGATTCCTTCTAGCCAATATTACCAATTATTTAGTTAGGCTCTACAGGAGAGTGGACTAGCAGAGGGATTAACAGTCAATCATATTCCATCCTTGTTTGCTAAACTAAAGGAGATTGCTGACAATCATAATACTTACTTTGATAACCTAACTAAATATAACTTATCGAAGGTAGTTAATAACTATACAATGTATTCAATGTATAGGACTATTAATGATCCAGTCAATCTTATTCAGGCATAGACTTCTGTGGATGGAACAACTGGTGAACCTAAGAGAGTTGCTAATAGATCGTCCGAGGCTAAGGAGGCTAGTACTCGTACCCCAGGTAACCCTATTAACAAGTTTGAGGGTATTGTTGAGAACTAGGTAGGTAAGATGGGCATTGCTATTTGTGCTACAGGACTGAAGGCGTTCTTTGGAATTACTCAGTATAGTAACTTCTTGCTTAACTATGGAACAGCGGAACAACAAGCAAATCTTCTAATTGGCGGCGACCATAGGGGCATAACTATTGGTGGAAAAACATATAAAACTCTAGCTAACATTAGGTCTAAAGATCCAAACACTATCACTAATAGTGATGTATTGGAAGCATTAGCTTCAGTGGATAATGATACTGATGCTGCCCTAGTACTATCTGCGTTGCTCTCTCTAGCAACCGACAACGCTAAGGAGCTAGCTCTTTCTAAGCTTAATGCTGGAACTAAGATGATAGGTATGTATATCTATGGGCTTTCTATAGGTATGGATTTCGAGTCTGTTGCTAATATATTAATGTCTGACGTTGGTAGTGTTATCAAGGGAGTACTTGATGGCGATGTGTTCATTGGAAGGGAAGAGCAACTCAATGTTGGTCCTGCTCTATTTAAATACTTCGATGATGGTCCAAGTAGATAGTTATACAAATATGATATCTATCAAGATTCCAAGGGACAGAAATGTGAGTCACCAATGAAAGTCTTAAAAAGATTGGTTGATAATAGAACTGATTTAAAGGATGAGAGAGGAAACAAACTTGATCTTCCAAAGGCTATTGTGGTATTCTCAAGAAGTAATATACCTTTGTCTTAGAAGTTGAAGTTCTTTGAAGATCTTAGAAGAGAATACTATGCACAATCGGAGGAGGCTAGATAGATATATAGCCAGCTAATCGACTTTGTTCAAGACTATGTTCAACAGAATCATATCATTGGAGCAAACTTTGGTATCTATGAGGATATAAGAAAGCTATCTGAAGGTGCAGCTGAGATGAAGACTCTTGGATCTATTCTTAGCTTAAATCAAGGAATAAAAACCAGTCCAGACTAGCTACTAAGCCAGGTAAATAAGATCGAGAGATGTGTCTATGACACCACAAAAAAATTGGAGGATTTAATAGATTTAACTAGATTTGCTTTTGATGAAGCATACAGAGAGGAATGTATTGCTAAATATGAAAGGGTTAAAAAAGCCTTTAATATCCTTGATGTTGTATCGAAGGTTCCTCACTTTATGGGATACGTTCAAACCCTAGCTACAGCGCTGAAAGAGGTTCAAAACTCATTTAAGTTTAGAAGTTCAAAAGGATTATCTTTGGAATTAGTAAAAACTCTTGGAACTACTGATGAAAGTAGGATAATCAAAGGAGTGTAGAACTTTGTTGGTGATTATTTAAGAAAACGATGGATGAGAACTAAAGGAATCTCTATTGTAATTCCTAAAGGAAATTAGGCGTTTACTGTTAATGGCGATCCGTTTGAATTGTAGGAAGATACTGTAGTTTAGTTAGGAACAGACTGGGGAGATGCCACATTTAGGATGTGGTTAGAGAATGAGGTTATTCCTAATCTTAAAAGAGGTATTATTAAGCCAGGTTCATACTATTCGCAGATAGCTGACAACCTGTTTATCAAAGACTTGGGTAATGATCTATTAACTAATACAGTTTCTAGAAACCCATCCATTATATATACTCTACCGATCAACATGCTTCCAAGAATCGATTCAGAAAGGGCTATATTCAATAGATATAAGTCAGCATTTAATCAGTTAAATGGAAATGAGACAACTGGAGGATTAGGATACCAATATGAAGTTACATCATATGATAGTGATGGTAACCAGATTACTGAATTATCTAAACCTATCCCTCTTGTAGAGTTGTTTACCTACTATGCTATGATTGCGGACAGTTGGAAACTAGGGGAAAAATCTTTGGTTCCTATACTAGAGGATTTCCAGAATGTTGGAGTTATAAAGGAATTCCACGACTTTGAGACAGAGGTTGATAAATCTGGATACGCTCTTGATCTTAACTAGATGGAGCTAGAGGACATTCTTCCATACGTAATTCCTTCTGAAAGTCCTTACTCTTCCTACTCTGAGTACATCAGGTATAGAAACCCTCTTACTAAGAAGGTTCAAATGATGAGAAAGGTAAGAGATATTAAGGGTGATGAGGACGTACAAGACTAGGTATCAGAGTATACTGGTGGTGATGAGGTGAAGGATCCAAATAAGATAAAGAGCTATAGATTTGTGCCAAACACTGTCGATACTAACTACTTCACTACTGGACGCGTTGAGAATCCTATAGTTAATCATAGATTTACTATGGTAGTAGGAGAAAACGAACATAGTGTAAGTGTAGAGTTCGATAGAGATTCTGATAAACTCTACTCTCTAAAGGTAGAAGGACTAGCAGAGGATGTTTGCTCTGATATAGTTAAAGGGTTAGGAACCATTCCAACTACTAAAGTAAACGGAAGAAAAGATGTAGATCATTCACTGCTAGAAATGGTTATTAAAAATAAGTTAAATCCATGTTAATATGCCAGTATGCATAAATAAAAACTCAGTTCAATACCAGTCCTTGAAAAATAGGGCTGGTATTTCTGAACTGATACTTGAATCAGTTTGTAGAGAATATCTAGAAAAATACGATAGGCTTCCCCATCTTGATGAACTTCCAAGAAGTAACTCTGAGCCATATCTAAGGGAATAGCTACATATTAAAAAAGATAATAGTGCTAGGATATAGGATATCCTGGATGCCACAGGAAAGAACACAGTCCAAGAAGCTGTGGTAGACCTAAATGACTAGTATAGAGATCTTGAAACTACAATATTGCCTATAGTAGATGAGGCATTGGTAGATATTGTACATCGCCCAACTACCTCTAACTTTGAGGTGGAATCTATACAGCAGGACGACAACGTAAGCAGCTATATGGTGTTAAATAACTCTTTACATAAGCTAGCTGAGCTGTATGGAATTGCATTTAATGATATTACTGATGCAGAACTAAACTCTGATGAGTGGAGAGGTGTTATTCCTGATGGGCACTTGGTTAACGCTTTTATTCATAACGGATAGATTTATATAAATTTGGATAGAGGGTCTGTAGATGCTCCCATACACGAAATGTTTCATATGTTTGTTGGATCTCTACGATTTACAAATCCGAATTTTTACCAAAGTCTGGTTGATTCTGTTTAGACACTACCAAACTATTAGCTTCTTGCTCAAAGATATTCTGGAAGAACTAGAAACGATATGAATGAGGAGATCCTTGTCACTGAAGTATCTAAATACTTGACAGGACAACCTTCTACACTGTCTAGTATGGATAGCAAAACTAGGTATGAAATATCATACAATATAAAGAGAATGTTAGACACCATTCTAATGGGACAGGATAGTGTTAAGACAATATCAGAAGATAGGCTATTTAACCTTACCTTAAAAGAAATTGCTCAGGAAGTGAATTCAGCTGTAATGAAAAACAACTTTACTGGAACCATGAATGTAGAAGGATCTGAGTTACATAGAAGATTGAACAACGAGAAAGCTGACTTATATAGGTAGGGTATATTAGAAGAATATTGTGACTAATGGCTTGTCGATATATTTATAAAGGACATGAATTTAATTCAGAAGTAGAACTTGACGATTTCCTAATAGAGAATAGACGCTTTGAGTCCATATTAGGGGATACAGTATTTAGTGCTACTTCTGCTCAAAATAATGTTAATGCTGCTCTTACTGTAATAGCAAACGATGCTGTTGAACTTTAGAAAAAGTATAAAGAGTGGTTAAGGTAGAATAAGATGATATATACTGAAGATGGAGATGAATCATTTGAACAACCTCCCTACATAGGTGTAAATAAGTTTCTGTCTGGTTTAACTAATGAAGAAGGAGAGCTTTTATTCCCAGAATTCAGGGAAGATGAGTACTGGAGTAGAAGGTACTCGAACTGGAAAATAGGTGAATACACTGATGCTGAGATTGAAGAATTTGGAATAGACCCAAATAACAGACCAAGGATAACTGATTCAGCTTAGCATCAGAGAATGAGAGACCAAATGGAGCACAAATGGGAGATCTAGGCCAAAACTGGTACTGCAATTCACAATGTACTACAGTTGATTTTCTCTAAAGAGAATGATAATTACAATTTCATGCTCACTGACTTAGAGTTAAAAGAACTAATACAAAACAAACTAGAGCCAAAGAACAGACAGTTCCTAAACGATAATACTATCAATGAAACGATCAGGTATGCTAGAAGTCTTCATAGAGATTTAGTAAATAAGTTTGGAGACAACTTAACGTTCTATCCTGAGTTTACTATATCGCAGGATACGAATATGATAACTAATGGGAGCCCACTAAAGCTATTTGGTATAATTGACTTACTTATTGTTGACAGCCAGGGAAGGACTCACATCCTAGACTACAAAACTTCTATCCATGATTATAAAGAGTTCTCTGGTGCTAAAAAGAACGCATATAGCTATCAGATGGCTGTGTACCAAAGGATGCTCTAGAAGTGTGGAATTAATACCTACGAAGGACAGCTAATGGTTGCTCCTATTCAAATACAAAACTTTAGAAAAAGTGGTGATACCTATATATACGATGGTATACAAGCTCCAGATTCATTTTTGTCTATCAACACATCGTTGAATTCCGACAAAATGTGGTCTAATATAGACGAATTTATGCCTGCTCCCTTCAAGCTATCTTTATCAGCTGAAAAGGTTGGAGAAACAGTTGCTACTCTGATGGCTAAGTGGTTTCCCAATTATTCATCTACTAGGCTAGTTACTGAACAAGAGATTATAAATCGCCTGAAGGCAGAGAAACGACTGACACCTGACGAGAATGGGGTTTATTCTAGACCAAAATGGGGATTTAAAGAAGCTCCTATAACAGCAACTTCTGAGGCAGAGTTTGTGCAGAAAGTGCTAGAGTATGAACGTAGTCAACCTGCTAGAAGATTAAGATATACTGCTCAGGTGAAGAATGCTCTACAGGAAGGAATCAAGAACGGAATAAGCAATGTTGAGTTTCCAGCTCCGATTATTAGTACGTCTGAGGGGTCGGTAACTTGGTTAAAGGATACATTGGCTAAATATTGTGACGGCAACTGGGAAGTTGTAAATAATGAAGTTGCTGAGTCGTATGGCCTTATTGTGGTTAAAACTAAGGACATTCCTGGAATAGCAAATCAAGTCGATTTTATCAGAGTAAGTACGAACAATCTGACTAATAATTATAGAAGCTTCCTTGATAAGGGAAACACCTTAAAAAACAGGAAAGGGCTCACTGGTACTTACGAGTCCGATGTAATAGCGCAATCCAAGGCCAATTCTCTAATGGCTGAAGCTGTCAACGGGAATGTTGAACTAATGGAAACTATGTTGATAATCAATCAGCTGACTGGACTGCGAGGACATGTAGTGGGAAATATATAGATTGTAAATCCATTATATGCAAATGGAATGCAGATGTCTAATGAATAGCTTCTATACTGCTTTAATGAGTTAAACAAGCATGACTCGGTTGAGATAAACAGAGTTATGTCAGGTGAAATACAATTTGCCAACAAGTATGAGTTAGTTAGGCAAATGTTTACCCACATCATGCAAGCTGGAGAAGCTAACGATTGGAAGGATGATTATAAAAACTTTAAGCTGTTTAAGTCATCAAAATCAGTTTTAGACTAGGCAGTTAATGGCTCTACTGATGAACAAATCAGGGCATTACAGAAACTTCTAAAGTTCATGATGGGAGAAGAGTCTAAAATGCGTCCTAGTTTGGAAAAGACATATAGGACACAGACTGACCTACAATAGAAACACGTTGCATTATATAATGCTATTCTGGTTGCCATAGCTCAACTAAAAGGAGTCAACTTTAGACAACAACTTAGAGACCACGATAAATGGCTGGAGTCTATCTTTATAATGAAGAATGGTGTTTCTGGATCATATCTTGATAACCCTGGCAACCTAAGCAGTGAAACTTTGAATTTAGTGACCAAGTTAGTTACGGAAGCGTACCAGAATACTAGGGATGAAATCCAAAGAAAAAAGGTTAAAGTCCAGAAGCTGGTAGAAAATCTAAAAAGGTCAAAAGGATTTGGTTCTGTATAGGAACATACAGTAGGTAATTAGGTAAGTTTGTACGAGAATTTATATGAGGAGACTGCTGACGGGGACTTATTATTTAAGAATGTTAATCGTATATCCGATCCTGCGGAAAGAGAACTTTTGGAGTATGCTCTACAAGAAATAAATAGGAATAGATTTCCAGATAAAACCCAGGAGGAGTTGGATCTGATGAAGGCGAATGGTTCCGTTGAATATTATAGAGTCCCATTAGCTCTCGGTGGTTCTGATTCGGTAGCATCAACCTCAGGACTTCTATCTATGTTGAGAGCCAAATTGTCTTACCTAAATCCTAAGACCGCTTTCGAAAGAGCGCAAAAAAAGGTGGAAGGGGTATTTAATGCTGCGTATGAGAGTGAAGAGGATTAGCAAGAAAAATCTCAGCTACTTTATCAAATGACAAATATGTTTGATGAAGGACAAAAGACATCAAGGCTGGACAAAATCAAGCTGGAAGGAATTTAGAACTTTGAAAGGAACCTAGAGACTCTTCTTTTGAAACATATGTTTGCCTATTCAGTTAAGGAAAACATTGATACTGTGTTCCCTATGATTAAGGCAGCTATGGTGCATATCACGTCAGAAGGAGCTATGAGAAACAGAGAGTTTACTGACGATATTCAGTATTTAGAGGATTACATTAAAAACAAAATCCTCAATTAGTCGATTGTTGACCCAAAGAACTAGAAGTGGGTTAATATGGCTAACATGGTAAAATCTGCTGCTAGTAAAATGACTCTTGCATTCGCTCCCGTTCAGATGTTTTATCAGCCGCTACAGGGATTATGGCAAGACATAAGTCTTATGATTAGAAAACCTGACGGTAAGGACTCATTTACGTTTTAGAACTTTATAAGGGCAACGAAATTAGTATATGGTGATTTCTTCCATTACTCTGATAAGCCTACAGTTTGTAAGTTGCTTAACGAAGTATATGGTATCAATGACATGGATATGAATACCTACATTGATAGAATCAGTACAGCTAAGAGAGGCTTCTGGAACTTTGAAAATTGGATGTTTAAGTTTGCGTCTCGCCCAGATTTCTACAATCGTATGACAATATTCACCTCTTAGATGATGGGAGACGGTTGTTTGGATGCTCATTCAATCAATTCCGATGGCTAGTTAATATATGACTGGAAGAAGGATAAAAGGTTTAAGGCATTTGCGAATGGTAGAACATCTGATCCTCAATACAGCAGCCAAAAAGCTCTTTACTATGCAGTAGCTAGACAGTTCGTAAATGAACACGCAAGAAACGCTGATGGTAGTATGTTTGAATTAAATATGTCAAAACCTATGGCACTTCCACGAGCTTATACTAATAAATAGGCTGAGAGTATGAAGTCATTGGGTGATGATATTTACGGTTACTATTCTCATGAAAAGAAATCTCTTGTAATGTCAACTGCTCTTGGGTCTCTTTGGCTACAATTTAAGACTTATTGGTCTGGTAAGAAGAATCAGTATCTTGCAGCTGGAGGAGTGAAACTTCGAGGCGATTGGAAACATTACGAGGAAAATGGATAGAAATATTACTATCAAGTGGATTCTGATGGAAACATCCTCTATGATAAACCTCCAACTACTACTGAGACTATAGCTCCTGTATATCAATGGGAAGGCCAATGGCAAGAAGGCATAATTCTGACCTTATCTGATATGGCTAAAGAGATGTGGAACCAAAAGTCATTCATAAAAGGATTCTAGAGTAAATGGGATGCATAGGACTCTAAGCTGAGAAATGCTTACAGAAGCAATATGAAGCAAGCTTTATACGACACTATCATGTTCATGCTTGTTGGAAGTATTCTTGGAGCCTTACTACAAGACTGGCTGGATGACTTAAAGAATGAAAACAGAAAGAACAGGGACTTCGCTACAGGATTAGGAATCTCAGCTGCTAATATAGCCGTAATGTCTGTTAAAAATTCATTCTTAGATCTAAACTTTATAGATTCTGTAGGAGCGCCAGTAACCACTTGGACTCCGTTTGCATTTGAATGGAGTTCTAGAATGTTAGAGAACTGGACTAACGTGGCTATGGGAGACGAAGATTTCTGGGATGGAGTTGTTAAATCAGCTGGAGGTCTTAAACAATTCAAGCCTGCATTAGATGCCATTAAGCCTGATATGTTCAGAACTGAGCGTGAAGGAGGAACATTTAATAAAAAAGACTAATGACATATTCTGAAATAATTCCTATAGCTAGAAAGGGAAAGCTAATCAAATTACCTAACTTTGAAGGAATATTTAAATGGGATTACGGCAAGGAAAACCTGGTGTTTAACAACAAAGACTTTTGGTGTGATGCAGATGACTTAGATATACTCTGGAGAACAGATTTCTACTACATAATTTGAAAAAAAAAAATGGGCGATAACCTAGGATTTTACTCCTAAGCTATCGCCCATTTCATTTAATCAATAATAAGTTTCGTCACAATTATCATAATGATAATATTTGAGTCCTTCAACCATCTTATCAAAAGCTTGATTGAATTCTTCCTTTGTTATTTCAGTTATTTTGCGCACATCAGTCTCAAAGTCTCTATCTAGTCGTATCCATACTTGATGCCCTCTATCCCAGTTAACATAGGTAGCATCCCAATACGGAGTGTAGCTATAGGAGAACCCAAGTCCTCTCAGTAAGATTGCTGGAATTCCAGTGCTGTTATGCCATTCCGTCTCAAATTCTTCAGACACAAAGAGATAATCTCCGTCCCCCGTTTTTATATACTTTCCTTTTAAGTCTATTAGTTGAAGAATTATTTCAGATGATATGTCTGAGACTTTTTGATATTCTTCCCAAGCTTTTTTAGATTTCTCCTTAGCTTCTTTCTTTAGTTTATGGTAAGTTTCTATATCAATCATTTTTGTCCACTTGTTCGCATATAAAATCCTGTAATATGTCAAGAAACTTTATGATCCTACCTTCCTTTATTAGTTCTTTGTATAATTCTGCTTCATTTCTCGACCAATATCTATGAAGTCTTTCCAATAGCCTCCGCGTTGCTCTTGCATATTCCCAAATCGCATCTCTACAGAGTTCTTCGTTCGTGTGTAAAAATTCAAGCTCGGGTTTAATCATTTCCTTATTGCGTCATTACCATAATGGACATGGTTGATAGTTGTTTTATCGATATATCCACATTCAGGGCAGATATATTCAATAACTTCATTACCAAATTCGTGTCTGACAGTTTTCTTAACCTCTACGCACTTATTGCATTTCTTGCAAATCTTATAAGTAGCCATTACACTGTAAGTTGTCTAATCCTTTCCTCACAGATATGAATTATTTTCTGATAATCCATGATTCTAGATTCAATCTGTGACAATCCATTCTCCTGCTTAGTGCGTAGGATGCGTTTTATAATATCAGCATCCCAGGGATTCAAGCTATAATCCTGCCATATAGTCCAAGGCTGGATAACATGTTGAGAATAATTACTTGTTCCTACATTATAGTCACGACAACTAGAAGCATCGCGTTTGAGTATTCCTAGACTAATGAGTTTATTAATTGCTTCGGAGTTTGTTGAAAGAAACTCTCTAAGATTGGCTATATTATCTAGATCTTCATTCTCAACAAGATCAATATCTGAGCCATCTACAGTAACGCATTTACTTCTTAATGATACCCATATATCACTGGCTATTCTGTGCTGTTTCTGATTTTGAGACAGATTAGTTACACAATACAATCCAGTGGTTGGATTATCTTCAACTCTTAGATCATCTCCAAGAGTAGCGATCAATGTATCATGATAAATAAAGTCTTCAGAGCTTTTGTAGGTGTATAGTAACATTATATTAAATAATTTTTAACAATTTCAGAAATAATCTTACCATCAGCTGTTGGGAATTTTGATTTCAGATATTTAATAGCTTTTCCCATATCTTTCTTTGGAATTTGGTGAACTAAAACTGTTTCTTCTCCATCTCCAGTAAATTCGGAAACAAGGTACTCTGAGAAAAACTCATCATCTTGGACGAACAAGTCTATGTCTGACGCGTTTACAGGCGCAGGAAGCAACTTTTTAACTACTTCCAATTCACTTGTATACTCGGACACTAAGTCGTCTCTGCGAGCCTCTGAGAACTGTAAAATGGCATCTTCCAAGGATTTGGCATATTTACTAATTATCCCTAGCTCAGCAGCCTCGTCATAAGGTTTAGCATTTTTAGCTGTCTTAAACTTCTGAATTTCTGCCTTTAGATTTTGGTAAGCTTGAAGTTCTACTTTATTTCGAGACTTCATAGCGTTTTTGATAAGTTCGTCTATGTTAATCATTTTCTTTCATAAAAATCACAAACTGCTATTTCTTTTCTTTGTATTTTTGGGATTTCCTGCATTCTACAATAGATCTTGTTGCTAATGTCATTTCTAACGCAGAATACACATCTCCTACATATATTTTTTGTAGAAGAGCTTATTCATTCCTGTAGCAACAAATAATCAACTAGGCAGTACATATTGTAATCTCCTCCACATGAGTAATCCACATACATATTTCCATCCTTCCCAAAACATATACATCCCTTCAGAGGCTACATTCTTGAACACGTCATCCTGTCCTCTAAATCGCTCCGTAGCCTTTATTTCTTCCGGTTTATAAAATTTCCAAGGATTGTTTTTCTTAAAACTCTCCTTTAGCCAATTATATCTATTGCTGGGCTTCCATTGACAGTCGATGAGATTATATTCTTTGTAAAAGAAATTTGTAGGATAGACTGGATTGTATCCTACCACCTTGAAAGCTACTCCGTCCTTCTTATTTAAGAAGATTTTCCCAATTGCATTTCGATACTCCTCATCTGGAACATTGAAGAAATCATCTTGCATCTTTTCAAAGTATTCCTCTATGTCTACTTTCTCTCCATTAATATTCAACGTGTTATCTATTTCAAGTGGAAGATTTTCAAGAGTATATTGTAGATCAGATAATTCAGTTATTGAATAGTCCTTTATAGACCTTCTCATATGTCAGTTTTTAACATAACAGCTAATTCTTTCATTCCTTTAGATGCAGTAGCTTTAATTACTCTTTTACGTCTGGAATAATCTGGAAGATACGCAGGATTTAGATCTATATAATAAATCGGATTTCCATAAGGAACATAATCAAACTAGTCCAGCAGCGGGATATACTACAAAGCTAGTTCCTATTACTATACAAAATATCAGCATTTTTTACGTAAGATGCCGCCAATGGGAGATTAGGAACATCTTCTCCAAAGAATACGACGTGAGGACGCACTTTCCTTCCATCTATTCTAGTAGTAGGATAAATATTATATTCTCCGTTTTCATCCTGTGGAATATCGTAGATATACCTAGTATTACCAGTATCTCTACATTTCATTAATTCCCCATGCAGATGTATTACATGAGAGGAACCAGCCTTTTCATGTAAGTTATCCACATTCTGAGTTATAACAGTCACGTCATAATCCTTTTCTAGTTCAGCCAAAGCTATATGTGCGGCATTTGGCTTGCAGTCTTTATACTTATTCCTAAGCATATTATAGAACGCATATGTATTATCTTCATTCTTTTTTAGGCAGCCGGCAGTACATACTTCCATCACATTTACTCCTTCCCATAAGGAATCTGCTGCACCTCGAAAAGTAGGAATTTCACTCTCCGCGCTTATTCCTGAACCTGTTTAGGACTACTAAATTTCTTCTTACTCATGCGTTCCAATTATTTCACAATTAATGTCAACAATTAACTTATCGTCCTCTAAAACTATTGGAAATCCTTGGCTACACAGTTTTATAGTAGAGATGCAAAAGTCTTTTGGTATCGTGATTGTAAACTAATACTTTACTTTCCTTCTTTATAAGATCAGGATCGTACCAGTAAGTATCATTCCCATTTACAATTGCATGTGTTTCATAACAAATCACAGTTCCTATACTCGTATTCTCATACTTTTTAGAAACTGCAACTTATACATTACTTCCTACATACAAAAACTCTCTGGAAACCATGTATGTGGAGATTGCTGAGTTGTTCTCATCAAGACTTTCAGCACATGTAACATTTCTTTATACCTAGGATGATCCATGAAAGTCCTGTATTTCAGGCCAGGTAACCATTTACGTATCTCTCATTTCATGTAGTTGTATTTTAATTTCTTTTATTTCGTTCATTTCTCCTAAGTTTACACAATTAAATTCCAGGAATATATTTTGCGTACAAAGTCTATATATTTATCAGGAGTATTGCATTTACTAAAACTCTTCAGAGTACGTGGTATTTATGTACTCTAGTACGCTATTATTCACGTCATAATTAAGAACTACCTCTCTAGGCTCCTCCTTGACTCGATATTTTATTCTTGCAAAATTCTGATACATTATTTCCTTTTTCCTATAAAGACTGATTTAAGCTTACAATCTGGATAAGCTTCCATAATTATTTCTGTAAGCTCTTCTATACTTTGACTATCTTTTAGACCATTAGTATTGTCAAATGTTCTGAAATCAACATCCTCCCACTCAAGCTGATACCAGGTCTTCCTGTTATCGAAGGTTACTTTTTCTTGATATACTTGGGCCATTATTTCACAATCTCCTTTAATAAGTTAAACGCAGTCATTATCTGAGATCTACTAAGAAACCTTCCAGTATAATCACCTTCCTTATATCCGCTCCAGTTTTCTCTCATAGAATGAGCTTCTTCGAGATATTCTTTTGTTATCTTGCATTGAAGTTCATAACAGTCTCCATTTGGCATATACATTATACCATACCAATGAGGACATCCTTCAAAATTGGAAAGTTTTATTTTTGGCTCAGAAGCTTTCTGTCTAGCAAATTCGTAGGAGTGAGATTTTTCTTCTAGAGAATATACAAACTTTCCATCTGTTGCTATATACCTTGTTTTAGTTACGGTGGTTACAGGGCTGCCATAACTAGCATCATCGTAAGGTATATTATAGCATAGCGGGTATTTTCTTTCAAAAATCATGATCTAGTGTTTAAAATGTTTATAGCTTTTTCCATGTCTTCATCTGTCAAACCACGGCAAGGATTAGTATTTACAAAATGAGATTTTTGCTCAGGAAGCATATTCGGAATATCATCGAGTATCACATACGAGTCAATCTCCTTATGTTCTTCAAGAAACTTTCTTATTTCGTGACCTCTTGGTTTACCCATCTCATAAGGGGTGATATCCCATATATCATGTGTAATTCCAGCTCTTCTAAGCACATTATAGACGGTGCCATCATGCCTCCAAGAGCTAGAAAGTACTAGCCTAGCTCCTGTCACATCAAGTATTTTGTTTAATCTCTTGACGCACTCTGGATCAAATTCACTTAGTGGATATGGAAGATGCTTAATTTCTTTTGGTCTATTAACATAGAAGTGGTCACTATTGAGAACTCCATCTATGTCTAAGAATAAAACTTTCATGGCCTTGGTATTCTAAAGCAATCGTAAAACAAAGCGTTAAGGAATTCTATGCTTGGGACAATTCCTTCAAAGCAAGTATCCCAAGCACAATAGGAGTTTAGATAGACATCAACTTTTAATTGTATTTGGTTTTTACACTCCTCACAAACTCTGACATTGAAATCCCCCATTGAAAAGTCTCCAAACGGTTTTCCATCAAAGTGAATAAAGGTTGGAACCGCACTATCCATACTCCTTCCCTCATAAGTCCCATACCAGTAACCACTCGTTTTTCCCTTTGGTTTAAAACGAGGCTCTTTGTTGAACCAATCCAGTACGTCTTGTAATGTTACCATTCTATTATCAAATCGTATGCAGGATCCCACTGACAGCCAGAGTAGTAGCTGGCTTTATACCCAAGGTCTTCTAGCGCACTGATCAAGATTTTAGATATTTCATAAGGATTTCCGGATCTTTGTAAGTCTATAACAGCTTTATATTTTCCTTGCCTTATAGCATCTTGAATTGCAGATTCACAGAAAGTTTCTACCATTTCAGATGCTGATTTTTTCTGTCAACGACCTTGCTTCTTTGGCAGTAATCATATTTCAATTATTAGTGGATCATATACTGGGTCATACTTCTCATTCTTTATGCTTACATTGTAATGCTTAGTATCGCCAATCTCTATTAGAGAGTGATCACATGAATGAAGATGACCATTGAACTGGTATTTTGGCTGCTTATCTAGGATAGCTTTAGCTAGGGGTTTATTACCAATATGTTCTCCATTATTCCATACTACATTATCCATTAGTATGTCTCCCCAACCATAAGGCTGATCGTGCGTTAGAAGTATATCACATTCCTCTGGAACATCATCATACAGCTTTTCTAGCTGGCTATCAAGCTCCATATAAGCCCAATTACCAAATAATTTGCAATATGGAGTTCCAAATATAATATATTCTTGATTGGTTAATGATGTATATACATAGGTTTCATGAAAAAGATAAGTAACTTTCTTATCCTTAGGAAACTGTGTATACATAAAGTCGAGGTTTCCAAAGTGTAAATCATGGTTTCCTGCTATAAAAACAACTTTATTACATGGAAGTGATTCACACCAAGGTTTAAAGTTATTAACTAGCCATTGCCTAGTCTTTCTGCTATTGGCTTGTATATTTAGCGGAACAATATCCCCACAAATTAATACAAGCTCGCAGGGTTCAAAATAATCTTCCACGGGCAATAACGTCCCGTGGAGATCACTCATTGCACAAATCTTCATACAATTATATTATTAACAAATTCTGCACTATTTGCTAGCTCATATTCTACAGTGTCTAGTTCAGGAATATATACAATAAAGTAATAATCCATAGCGGATTCACTATCTTCAAATCCTACTATAATTCCTTGTTTTCCTCCGCTTGTGGTGCATTCTTTTCCTAAATACTCTATATCTTTATGCCAATTTATGCTCTCTAGGAAGTCCTCCGCATCCTTACCAAAATACTGTGTATCAGTACTAGGATCCTGTCTTATACTGCCATTTTCAAATGGAAATTTTAGTATCATAACTTGTGTGCTAATCCATAAACGTTCTTAGTCCAGCCATTCATATGTCCCTTGTTATTACCAATGAGACATCCTTTCTTCTCATCGACTGCATACACCTTATGTGTATAGCAATTGCCCTTAACCTTACAAAAGACAACGTCTCCTACCTTACACTCACTCCAGGTAATAGGAGTCACTTTGTGAATTTCGTTGCTTTTGTAAAGTGGGAGCATTGAATTTCCTAGTTCTCTAGTCAAAAAAGATTCTCCATTTTGTAGTCTTTGTATCTTTCTAAAAGTATTGGGATTCATATTAGAATGGTATTTCTATTGGTCCATCATCAATAGCCTGATCTAACTCCTGTAATTTCCTATTGTATTCAGAATTTGGATCCATTACACTGTCAGCATAATTTTCAGCCATCTTTAGTAACGTCTCCTCATAATCAGGGCCATATGGAACTAGATCAGAGCAGTGTCTTATGAACTCACTAATTAAATCTTCCCTATATATTTGACTATCATGCTTCACTCCATCCATCTTCATCACAATACCATAGTGCGTGGTACATACATCCATATTCTACTGAGAGACACCTCATATAGATATCTTCCTTGTTTGGAATTAATTGATACAACTTATTCATTTCCTCTTCAGGAAAAACCCAATTCGAGGAAAAATATAGTTCTACTGTATCATCTGTGCAATCTCCATGACATACACCATCCCAGCCATTAAAGAAGTTTAGGATACTCTCTATGTTCTTTGAGTCTTCGCTATAGGCGTAGAATGTATTATCACATAGGTTAGCCATGATGATAGAATTCAAGTTTTGCTATCTTAATATCTATATCGTCTAAGTGTTTCTTTAGTCTATATTCAACTAAACCTACAAATAATAATAGACAGAGAATGGGAACAATATGTAACATTATTTAATCCAGTAAATTTCGTTAGTGTTATGCTCTATCTGGTACTTAACCCTATTTTCAAGTTCCTCAAATGACATAGGAGTATAATCATTTAGGTCAACTCCAACATCATATTGGGTTGGAAAAGCCAGTTTCATCCTTTCAAAATCCTTTCCATTGTTGTCGTATTTGTTCTTACAGAGGTGCACATGTCCATGTACATTCCAGCAATTTTGCTCTGTCCCCCATGTACCATGATAACAGAGCAATGGAAAGTGGGTGAGTATTAATCTCCTCTTCCCAACATCTACAGTTAGTTGTTCCTGAACTGAAGCAAAGTTATCTGCATATCCTTGCCTAAAGTTCTTGATGTCGTGATTCCCCAAAATCAAGTGAATTTGACCATTTAACCTTGGAAGGATTTTATTCCACGCTTCTGAACCGCCTAGAGCAAAATCCCCACAGTGAAACACTATACCGTCAACAGGAACTCTCTCATTCCAATTCTGCACAAGTTTCTCATTCATCTCCTCTATTGTGTCAAAGGGTCTGTTACAGTAGAGGATAATGTTTTGATGATTGAAATGTGTATCAGAAGTGAAAAATACGTTATCAGTGTCTTTTATTTTAAGCATCTATTATGTTGTTTTTTTTTTCTTTTAAACTCTTTTCAACAGTTTCTATTTCAAGCTCTTTAATAGCTTTATCCATGTCTGCTATAGTTGCTGGACTTACATATACAAGGCGCCTGTCTCCTAAATCGTTCAGGACTTCAGGATTTAAACAATAGTCAGGCATAAGACAATATGTTCCAGTTGGTATATCATTCCTGATTTCTATGAAGATTCTTTCTTCATTTTCATCCATTGCTTTAACACACTCCTCACATAAATGTCCAAGCATACATTTCTTTGGAGCTTGTACATCTCCTTTCAATTCCCCAAATAAGACGAGGCCCATATCCTTCTTACATATAATGCAAGTTTCTATGGATGGATTTAGCCCCCACTTCTTACTTAGTATTATGCCATCCTCTTCCATTACGACTCTATAAATAAGATTAAATCAATTGGATCTTTAAAGTTTTGTTCTTCCAACAACTCTAAATAGGCTAGAGCATCTAGTTCGTCACTCTCTAGTATTTTTACTAATCTCCCATAGAACCCCTGGCTCTTGGCTAAAGATCTAATAGTTTCCAGAATTTCCTCTCTGTTCATGTAATTCTCGTTTTAGTTCCTTTATACCTCTTTTATTTAAAGACATAGCCACGCAAGGTATAATATAAGGGTAAGGTTCTGTAACATCATCTATAGCCACTTCTGCCCAGTGAGTGACTTTCTCATATAATTGAGATTGAGTAACCCAAGTAGGATAGCACTTCAGAGTTTTTCTATCCTTGTAATAGAGCCAGTCAAGAAGATACTCCCAATACTCCACGCTTCCGTCTTGTTCTTCTCCAAACTCGTTGAAATAAGGGATCTTAGATTCTATATGTAATCCTATTACATTAAGTAGATTAATCTCTATAAACGGACTAAACTCATGTCGAGGACTATCATATTTATCCTTCCATTGAATATCACTTATATGTAAGCTTAGAATCTTTCCTCTGCCCCTGATACTTCTTCTAAAATACCATTGAAAACTTAGTTTAGGCCTCCTAAAATACTTCCTAGCCTTCCACCAAGTCTTAAATGGGTTTGATATACAAATATCGAAAAAATATTCAACAATTCCAGTTGTATACCACATTATGCAAAATCTATTTTAGGTTTTCCCTTGGACTCTAATATACTATTTACCAAATTAAATGTAGTCTCTGGCATATTAGTACCAAATCTGGCATAGTAAGCAGGATGATTTTCACTAACGACAGGATTGCCGTGGATGTAAGGGAGAAAAGATTTTGCTTGTGACCCAAATAAAAAGAAGATCATATCGGGTCTGTTAATGCTGATACTTTCAACAAGACTAGAGATGAAAGGCCTCCACATATTGACGTGAGATCCTATTCTATTTTGAATACAGGTCAAAGCTGTATTAATCATCAGTATGCCTTGCTTAGACCATGACTCCATCGTATTATCAAATGCGTCAGAAGCGCCAACAGCCCTCTTTACAACCTTTAAAGAAGGAGACAGAAGATGTTCTGGAGTTTCTGCTCTATTACCAAAAAGAATACCTGTTGCTACACCAGGCTGTGGATATGGATCTTGCCCAAGACAAACAACATTACATTGCTTATATGGACAAGAAGTAAAAGCCTTGAATATGTTCCTTTTCGACGGACAAAGGAAGTTGTCATCAACCGTAGAGAGCCATCGGATTATCTTACTTAGCTCTCTTCGATTAATGACATCTATCCAATCTCCAAAGTATTCTTCTACTGTCATTTTTGGTAATCTAATGACATTTTTAGATACATAATAGCATCTATTTCACCATGAGTCAGTGAGATAGTTTTATCGGTGCCATTAGAGCTGATTAATACATCTATTCCCTCACCATTTGTCCATTCAGTAATTTCAATGAAATCGTCCTCCTTAGCACAATAACAATATTTAGCTAACTTATCGTTAATTGCTCTCCTCTGTTGTATTTCCATTCTAAAATCTGATATAGTAGTCATTCTTTAATTTCCTGCATTATTAGTTCAGTAATAAGATCTATGTTCATCATAATTTGGCGATGAATGTCCCATTTCTCTTGATTGTCTTCATTCAACCATCCACATAGGACAAGTTCATATTCACACCTACTCCAAAATTGATATATAGACCTCCTGGTTACCCAGTCCTTGAACTCAACAAAAGTTTTTGGAAGAGGCCAGTTCTTCTCCTTGTCACGTTGATATTCTCGTATAAAGTAAGGAATTATATCATATTCCTCGAATTTCTGAGTATTAAAATCTTGCCAGATTACATTAAATTTCTTCATTTTCTATGTATTTTCTCTTAATAAATTCGTTCATTAGTGGTTCAGCTAGAGCCTTAGCATCAGGATGTGGTGCTCCAGTAGTACCACTCGCTCTGAGGTCAAAAAAGTGTTCCCAGTCAGAAACAAAACCAGTCATTACTAGCTCAGTCTTCAGAGCATTGGGGAGTACTTGTCTGGCTTGCTGAGGAGTATAACCTGCATCTAAGATGTTCATATACCTGAATTCAGTATTGATAAGCTCATTGATAAATTCCCTCTCAAACACATTATTACCATACTCCTCAAATTGAATATCAAGAGGTTTACCAAGGGTCCCATAATCACCCTCTGTAGCTTTTGACCAACTAGGGATAATGAAGGTAATTTCGCCTCCAAACTTATCCTTTGAATAGTTACAGTACCTAGTAGACTCCTGAGCAAAGGAGAATACTCTCAAATGTTATGTTAAGGCTCTTTATCCTTAACTCTCTGAGTTTCCTCAGAGTATCGGACTATATCATCATCCTTTACAGGATGTCCAGCACTCGTGTCAGTATTATATTCTACAAATTTAACGTAATGTTTTGACCAATAATCAAAATTAGTTAAACATTTTTACGTTCTTCTTTATAATTCATAGTTTCAACTGTTAGTCTCTGAACCTTCCAGAGTTGTTAACCTCTGGCTTGACTGCTGATTAGCATGATTTAATACTTTTCTACAAAATTCGTATAATTGTTCCATTGTCATAGCGTGTTTACTTACATTAGCCTGATAAGTTACCCATTGAACATTACCTTCTACATATCCTTTAGAAGAATCTATCCTATCAAGGGATGCCCCCTCTATATTAGGAATATAGTCTCCTGTAATTGCACAGACTTGTTCTTGTGATTCAAAAAGATTCCAAAGATATTTAAGAGAAACGTTAAACTCAATGTTCCTTTTTCTAGCAGAAAGTTGTAATTTAGTATATCTTGTTAAGGTTAGCTCTCCAATCTTACCATTACTTTCTGCTTGCTTAGCACCTCTTTTCTTGGCAGCACATTTTTGACATTCAAAACACTTACTTGGATTAGTAAGTTCATTACCTTGTATCCATCTCTGTTCTCCACAGTCACATTGGCATAGCCATAGAATACATTGATGTTCTGAGGTAATTGGGCCTTCTATAACAGTCCAGTGTTTATACTTGTCTCCAATGTTTATTTGCTTACTACGCTCTCTAGCCTTACAGCTTCTACAGCCAGTAGTCCTTCCACTTCTTAAATCGCTTAAACATTTATCTTCTTCCTTACCACACTTACATTTTACTTTAACATAAGTGTGTCCAGATTTAGTTATTGGTGTATTGTCTATCACTTCCCAATATCCAAATTTTTCGCCAATTTCACACATTAGTTTCTTCATTATATTTACATTTTAATTGATATGCAAATATAAGAAAATTCTCAGGAATATACAAAATACGCAATGTTAAAAATATTAAATTTTAGCCTTCCAGCAATTCACTGGATTATTGCCCTAATATTACTATTAGGCGACACAAAGTAGTTTATGTCTTACAAACTCATGAGACACTCCCCTATCAGTTGTAAACCTCACAGTAACTCTCTTTTCATGGAGCTCTGTAGGTTCGCAGAGATATTCTAAGAGACATAGTGCATCATTCTCTACTAGGACTCTATAGTTCGTAGTAATATACATGCACTCTGTTGATATTTCTCTGCCAGTCCAGTCTATAAGTCCCTCTAGTTCTTGAGCTGGCTCATAGCTTATTTTGGAGTAAGGACTGTGAGTAACGCAATCTAATTCTCCGTGAGGGAAATCTACACAGTTAGCATTGTAGACAGGAACTTTAAGATACACAGTACCATGCTCAAGCATAGCATAGTGTTGGGAGGCAATCATTCGGCTAACAAACCCTTCAGCGGAATCATCAGTGATCTTATCTAAACTCTTATAACAGGTTCTTCCGGCAATCTCAATAGCTTTGTAAATACCTTTTAAGCCTGAAGATTGTTCTAAAATTTCATATGACGGATTAATCAATTTCATTCTTATACTTAAAAATATATTGTTTTACTTTATTAGTTTTAATAAACTTAGTATGCTTATCTCTCCAATAACCTCCATTGCAACAATTTACTATACTACTTTGACTTAAGCCTAAATCTCTTGCAGCTTCTGCAGTAGAAGGATATTCTCTAATAAAGTTCATGCTTATATCAAAACATATAACTGTTTTGCTTCTCTTCTCAACTTGTCTAGAAATACCAGTGCCATAATTGATATTATACGTATGGCTACACCATTCAAGATTTTCTACACAGTTGTTAGTTTTATCTTCGTCGATGTGATTAACTTGAGGTAAGTTATCAGGATTAGGAATAAAGGCTTCTGCTACTAGTCTATGAACTTGAAAAGGTTTTCCAGATCCATCTTTATATAAGTGTACCTTTTTGTAGCCTCTTAATGTATCTAATTTTAAGATTTTGAAAGGAGAACTTCGTTTATCCTTATGTATTCTTCTTACTTAGCCACATGAGCTTACCTCATAAATTCCTTCATAATCCTTAATAGATTTCCAAATTTCATTTTCCATATTTTTAGTTATTTATTTCTACTAAACAAATATACTAAAAAATAATTTGTATAAACAAATAATTACAAAATATTTTGTAGTTCTATCTGTTTATATATTCCCTGTAGTCCAGGTTCTTGTTCAAGTATTTCGGAAGATGACTTTATAAGACGCATTAGAGAAAGATCATCATTAATATTAGTATGACTAACGAAACTAGTATATAGCTTGTCGCATTTCTTCTTGCATATACAGCTATTTCATCATTATCTAAATTCTTTAATTTGCTAATTGCTTTGTTCCACGAAGGAGTGCTTGGAAGTATCAATCCAATAATTCCTCCAATGAGATTTAATACAAAATAAATGTATAAAAGAATTGTCATTTACTACCCTTAGTAAGGTTATCAACAAATAGATCTGCTATGATATTAATCATTAAATTCTTTGCATCTTGTTGATCCGTGCTGCCTTGTGAAGCGAGATATGCACAGATGTATTTTAACATCTGATTATTTTCTCTTAACAGCTGCAGAATTTCCTCCATGTTGCTATTTTCCTCAGGTTGCATCCAATATAATTACCTATTATAGTACTTACATATATACTCGCTATCTCTACCCAATGACTACATAGAAACCAAATTGGACAGCTCGCATAGTAAACCACGTCAGCCACACAGTGTGGAAATCCACATAGAATAAACACGGGAACCCCAAATAATAACGGAAGCCAATTTCCTTCTCTAGAATGATATACTGCCTCTGACATTATAAAGCCACACCCTATGGCCAGAAAGAAACACGTAAGCCATCCAGTTGAAAGCCTAGATAATATGATAGGACACACAGCAGTTGGAGCTAGCAGTGATACTAAGATACATCCTATTATATTAAATAGCAGCACGCTGATCAATTTTGGAACTTCGCCCTTCTGGTGGAACCCGGACATCCCGGTAAACAGCTCCCACTTATTAGATACTACTACTATCAGTCCAAAGGAGAAAAGTATAGCACCAACTATGCCCCCTATTTTTAGAAACATAAGAGATGCTATACCTATACTTACTCCAGCTAAAATAGCCTTAGGCCTCATAAATACATGTTATAGTATTCCAATTCTTAGGAGAGCAGCGCCAACATGTGCTCACATGGGGGCCGTAAACGCTACCGCATTTTGGACAGATCCAACCAAATTGATAAAACCCTTTTGGAGGATCAGGTGTGTTAGGAGGGGAGGACGAACCTGTCCTTACTAAATTAGTTTGTAACATATTCTACTTCGTCTACATTCCAATCATTTAAATCTAATTTTTCTCTAAGCCTAATGCCAAGTTGGTTTAGTATCTGCTGTACCTTAGCTAAGGCGTTATGTGGCAGAACTATTTCTTGCTTGGCACGCTCAATAAGCTGCTCTTTAGTCATACCTTCAGGAAGTTCTAAGTATAAACTCCTGCTCATAGATACACTACAAGCAACCTCTACCATGTTAGTTACTTTATCATCCATATTAATGCACCCAGTATGTTGGGAGAGGCCCATCCTCGCTTATATAATCCTTATGATCCTCAGGAAGATCTTTTTTAGCATATTTTTTGTCTGTTCGTAGGTTATGATAAACCTTTTCTCCAATAACAGCAATTACATCCCCCTCTTTCATAATAATTTCTCCATTAAACACATAATCTCTTGTACAGATTGAGTGTCTTGATAGATCGGCACCAAGGAATACGTTTGGACAGAAGGGCTTACCTCCAGCAATCATACATTCCACTAGCACTTTCCCAACCTCTTCACCCATGTGTTCAGGACATTCTATATTGAACTCGTCATGAACTGGGACACACATTTTCACGATGTTTTGGTAGTTATTTTGAACAATCCAATTAAAAAACTTAATGGAAGCCAACTTGAAACTACAAGCACCTCTATTTTGTATACGATAGTTAATTGCTTGCCTCTCAGATTCTGACTTACGCTTAAAGAACTTCTTTACATTCTGAACTGTGTCACAACTTGGGGCATCTCTCTTCATCTCTCTGTAATATTCCCAGAAATCTCTGTCGCCAAACTGCTGCATAGTCTTGGCAAGATCTACAAAATCGAAGATGTGCGCTCTATGCTTAGTAACAGGATTCATCAAGATGTATCCCTTTTGCATTACATCCTTGCGACAGTAGTCTTGATATCTCTTAATTCCAGGGAAAGAAGCCATGAAGCTGTTGTAGATTCTCTCAGCTTCTTTTAATTCAAATCCTTTGTTTGCTTTAAGAGTATTAGCATCGCCCCCATAGAAAATTCCAAACTCCACGCCCTTAGCGTTTTGTCTATAATCTTTGTACTGGTGCTTAACTTCATCAACGGTGAGGCTTCCTAAAAGGTCAGGCCAACAGGACTTAGCAACCTCACTGTGAAGGTCACCTCCAGTTGATAGAATTTCTATCATTTTCGGGTCGCGAGACACAGAAGCGGTAATAGCAGATTCCTGTCCAGAATAGTCTGCTGAAACCCATACATTGCCTTTTTCTGCTGTAAAGCAAGACCTAGTTTCAGCATCATGAGGTAGATTCTGAAGATTCAGCTTATATACACCACCACCTGAGCTTACTCTAGCGGTATCAGTTCCTATAGAGTGAAAGTCTACATGGATTCTCTTAGTCTTCCCGTTAACTGCCTTAAGCCAGTTCTCTCCATAGGTTGAAACCACCTTGGCCGCACCTTGATACTCCAAGTACAACTTGATTATTGGGAATTGTCCTTCTTGTGGCTTTAATACTTTTTCCTCAACAGACTTCTTCTTTCTCTTAGTCTTCTTATCAAAAGTATCAACCTTCACTCCAATAGACTCAAATAAAGGAATTACTTGCTTTGAGCTACTCCAGTTAATAGAACACTTTGGACCTCTCTCGTCATACTCTTCGAATAGAGAGCCCTGCATTTCTATATAGGAAAATCTCCTACTTGTATCCCAATTAATGACCCACTCGTTAAGGTCCTGTTCAGCCTTTTTTAGTCTAGCAAGATCATGTGCAATTTTGTTAGTCCATTTAACAACATCCAAATGGACTCCGCAATACTTGAAGTAAGCCAGACTCTTTACAAACTCGCATTCAAACCCAAGGGCGAACATAAGATCTTGGAGTCTAAGTTCAACTTCCTGAGCGTCTTTTATATCCTCTAGATATACTACATCATTTGCAGCATACTCTACTACTTCCTCAGTGAGTCCTTTATTGATAATTTCCCCTCGTACGGACTTATCGATATCGATTCCACATCTCCTCTTGGCAGCAGCTTTTAAGGAATAGCTCAGTTCATAATAAGATAACATATTAGGATTATCCTTATCATAGACAGGGAAGTACCCCGGGGTTTTTATCTTATCATACACTTCTGGAGATAGGATCGGAGGACATCCAAGATATATGAGCCTCTCCGCAAGCATTCCATCCCAGATATGTCTGGGCCAGATGTCCTGCACATACATGAATGTCAAGTCAAACATTAGATTCCAACCGAGGAATACTCTGTCTGACTCAAAATATCTTTTTAACTCTAATTTTTCTTCGTCTGTTAATGTTGTCCAGTCAAATACAACCTGATTCTCCTTGTTGCCTAACTGAACGGTCAGTAATGCTTTAGTATGGCAATCCAATCCCATAGTTTCAGTATCAAACTGAACTAATTTTAGTGGGATTAGGATTTCCATTGCCTCTGCAAAACTTGCTTCTTTATACTTCTCTGGACTAAATAGGTTTTTGTTCAGACTGACCAGATATACCATGATAATATAAGAGAGTTATGGGATTATTCGTTTTAATCTCTCCTATTTCTTTATCAAGATCTTCACTCCATTTTCTTCTGTCAAAAGGCTCTACTATTGCATGCATACCTGATTTTGTTGGAAGGGTGTATAGTACTTTTATTCCTAACAAATACAACTTCACATCATCTATAGCCTTATCATCACAGTCAATTAACCAAGCTTTCTTCCCACAAGTTCTTGTCGTCTCACAACACGAGTCATAAATGTTACAGGATTTGAACGTCTGTTCCTCCTTTATCCTCCTCATGTATTCTATAGCAGTATTAACTGCTACTTCATAGAAAGAAACCGGATTGATCCTAATATAAGCTCTAGCGTTGTTATTCTTACATAGCTCCTTTATTTCAGGAGTGAATCTGTCATATTCCTCAACACTTGTTATATAGAAACTCTTTACCCTTCTATATCTATTGTTAGAGGATGTTACAACATTACTGTCCTTACTACGTTGAATAAGCTGACAGAAATAAAACGAATTTTCTTTAAAATTTAAGTGTTCTCTAAATTTTTCAAAGTTATCTACCAAAGCTTTCATCTGCTTCCCAAAAATTTGTAGTTTTCATCCATTACTTCTACCGTAACAGGGTGGTAGAAATCGTGTTGTTTTATGTACTCCTCTGTTTCATATAAGTATTCAGAATCAATGAAGTCTATAGCGTTTGCCGACCCACTCTCTATGCAATCCTTCACTGCCTCCTCAAGAGACTCAGCTTCTACTTTAATGTGGGATCTCCTCCAAACAGAGATTTTCTCATCAACGATTAGCGTAAATACTTCCATGCTGGGATTTTATCTTTATATTTGTTATATGTTCTCCTTATTACAGCTTCACCGATTGGATGTTCTCTCTGGGCATCTCTATCGATGCAAGTCTGGAGGGGAATATGAAAGAAGTCTTTTACTTCAACTTCGTATTTGATAACACCGTAGTTCTTCAGCCATCCGTTGAATTCTTCTACAACCTTCTTTATCTCATCAATATATGATTGGTTCAGATTCATGTTATCTATGACAATATCATATCCTTCAACCATAGCTTGGTCAAGGAAGGCAATATACATTTGGTTTATCACTTCCTCCCTTTCCGGAACCCAGTACTTTCCTAGCATGTTCCTTACGTCGTCACGATTAAATCTAACCCTATGGTTAGGATCCTCGTTAATCCACTGCTTAGCGAAAGTAGATTTACCACTACCTTGTAATCCTCTCAGGATTAAAACTTTCTTTACTTCCATATTTCAACATTAAATTCTGAGCAGTTGTCTGACACTAAGTCTTCCAGCTCCTCATCATTTGAATAAAATCTGTCTTTTAGAGCATTTATTAGCTCCTCATCTGTTAGTTCTTCCCAGCCTTTATCATAGTTGCCTGGAATGTAATCCTCCAAAAATTCTTTAATATCTAGATCCGATAGATCCTCGCTAAGTTCTTTGAAGAAAACGGTCTTGGATATACTAACTTTTAAATGTTTTACTTCATCAAGTGTCATAATAACTCTTTTAGAACGTTAGAATATTTAGTCCTAATCTTCTCTAAAGTATCCCTTTGAATCTGTCTAATCCTTTCAGAACCAAGTCCAAACCTGGTAGAAATAGACTCAAGTGTCATAGGAGCCATTCCTAGACCAAATGACATTCTTATCACATCCCCTTCTCTATTAGATAGTTCAGATAGCACGGCTTCAATCCCTTCAGATACTGATTGGGAGACAATATTATCATCTGCTCTTGATGAATTTTCGTTTGGCAATATGTCTAAAAGACAGTTAGCCTCCTCGTCTTTAAAAGGAGAGTCAAGAGATAGAGAGCGGTTTATGGATGATAAAGTAAGATTAACCTTATCCGGGGTGGTTTCCATCATTTCAGAAATCTCCTCAGCTGAGGGTGTTCTGAAATATTCCTGCTCCAGTTTATCAGTGATTTTATTGATCTTATTCATAGCAACCACTTGATTCATTGGAACCCTAACCGTCCTACATTGGTCAGAAATAGCATGGATTATTGCCTGCCTAATCCACCAAACAGCATAGGAAATAAACTTAAATCCCCTGCTTTCATCAAACCTCTTTGCAGCCTCTATTAACCCTATATTTCCTTCCTGGACTAGGTCGGCAAGCTTCAGCCCTTTATTCTGATACTGCTTAGCTACAGAGATTACGAATCTGAGATTTGCTAAGACAAGCTCATTAGCGGCCTTATTGTCTCCTTCTTTTATCCTTCTCGCCAATTCAATTTCTTTATCAGAATCTATCATAGATTGTTTGGACACATCCTTGAGATATATTCCAAAGGATGCGTCCTGTCTATCAGTTATAGATTGAGTTATTTTAAAGCTCTTCATCAGAATTAAGGAGTTCGCCTATAATAGTAGCCAAATCTTCTGATGTTTCTTCATACAAACAACTACATATGAAATCCCCATCTTCCTCTAAAGATTCAGGCGGAAGTCCAAACATAGCAAGATACTTCTCAGAGTTATCTCCAAAGTACTCTAGAATTCCGTTTATGTCATGGTTTCCTGACTCCTCAGGACAGTCATCTATTAAAAGCTGTGCTAGATAGGCTAAGTCAATAGATAGTTCCTTTTGAACTCTAACCCAATAGGTTAATTTATATAAATCACGCTTCATCCTCAATGTTTTCCTCTCCTTTATCAAGAGACTCCTGCTCCTTATTAAGGAACTTAAAGCACTTCAGTTTAAATGCTCTAGACATTCCGTCCTCGATCTTAATAACTAGTCCTTCATGTGGAACATTGTTCTTACATTCAGGCGAGCGTTGTTCCATATTGAATACAACGTCATTAGCTAAACTCTCAAGGAAGTTTTCATTCCAATGTTGCTCTTTATCAATATCAGGATAGAGATCTCCGGCTTTTCCGTAATAATATTCCTCTACTGGAATAAGCCCATGCTTTGCACACCATTGTTGAACTTGATGAGTGGAATATTCAAGTACTTGTCCGTCTACATTAGTGTACGTTACTCGATATATTCTAACTTTGAAATGCTTCTCTGGAGTATAGTCCTCATTATCCTTTGGAGCTACGCAACCATAGTCGTAATTCTTTTGTATATATCCGCCATTAGGAAGGAATCCTACTATCTCGTAATAAGCAGTTTCCCCCTTAGCTAGATGCGGGCGAACAAGTTTGTCAGCTTCTGCCCATACATCGCAACCGTAGAATCCTCCTCCAACGTTCTTGTTGTAGTACTTATTCTTAATAACAGTACGAGAAGAGTATAGATAATCGTATTCTAACATCTCCTTTGGTCCAAGATGTAGAATGCTAGCTATCTTCTCCTTCCAGTTAAGCGGCCTTCTGCACATAACATAAGCTGAGATTCCGGATGTTCCATGAATCTTTGCAGAAAGCTGAATCAGAGAGTTTGGATTAAGCACAAACGGACACTTCTTGATCAGCACTGTATCATAATGGAAACGGAACTGGGTATCAATTACTTTGTCTAATCCCTTCGGGACCTTCTTACTTACTCTACCTCCACCTCCGGAGACTTGAGCTCCGGTCTGTTTAGGAAGATATTTCTTGCTAATCCAGAATTCCTTTCCGTTATGCTCTACCGCGTCGAATTCTTCTCCTTCAGATACCGAAAGCTCCTGATTGGTTACAGACAGAACATAGTTCTGTAAAACGACTACAGGTATGATAAATCCCTCAGATATTTCTCCTCTCAGACGAATGGCCTTTACTCTACCATTATCCTCAAACATACCTGACTGCTCTGAATTCTTATTAAGCTCTTTGTGCTTGTAAAGATTTGCATAGCTAAGGAAATCATTGTTAATCTGAGATAGAGCTGGGAAGTATACATACAGCCCCGGTTCCGAGTCTATTCCAGTAATCATGTTAAACCCATCAATTGTACAACACTTAAGGCGTTCAACAGATGGGTCATTATGTTTACGAAACTCGTTAATTTTAACGATCTTGGAAAGATAATTCTCGCTTGCGTTTTTACTTTTAATCAGTTTCATCTTTATTTTGATTTTTAACTAAACAATTTCCAATCATTTGACATTATAGCATCAATATGGAAGGAGTTAACCTTATAATTCAGATGCTCTTTACCATTTGGAACACACCTTATGTCTCCAAATTGGTTTAGGTAATACCTACGCTCCTTGCCATCAATAGTAAGTCCAACAACCATCCCTGCTTTAATATAAGACAAGGCTTCTTGAAAATCAAATGTATCCATTATAATCCAGTTTGTGTGGTAAAGAAATTGGTAGATCCAACCCCTACGATGTGGGCATCCCCTGCCTCATCAACGTAGTACTCTACATCACCATCAAAGTCTTTTACAACAGTTACACACCAAGGATGTTCCTCAATCCAAGTGCTAATGTTGGGATTATACGCCATAACCTCGTCCAATAGAAACACGGACACAAGCCCGGCATCTGCACAGAATCCTCCTATCTTTGTTGGATTCAAATTTAAAGCATCTTGCATTGAATTGCATTCCTTACAGACGGCTTCATCCTGCTCTTCCGTGATATTCCTCCATCCTCCAAATTCTTCGCACATTTGTGTGATAGTACTTTGATATAACAGCTAAATCGTCTACGACTTTCTTTGGATCCTCTACTTCATACACAGTGCAACTCCAATCTCCATACAATGTGGATTCGGTTATGTAATGATTTATTTCCAAACGCCTCCATATTGTCACCATAAGAGCACTTTCTCCAATCGTCATGACTACTTGTGATATAACAAGGATCAGTAATTATAATAGTTCCTTTAAATTTCATTTTTCATTAGTTGGTTTTAACCAAAGGTTCGTATTCTTAAATATATAGTCTCTTAAAGTGTCATAATCGTTTAGAACTGCTAAAGTTTTTAGAGTATCATGTCTAAAACACTTGAGAAGCTCTTCCCTAATTCTCTGCTCCGAAACTACTGCCATTTTATCGGCATAGGGATAATACATTATTGCGGCATCAAGTTCAGAGTCAAACAAGAAATCTTTGGTTATTTTGAACCTGATAGCTCGAATAACCCTTAAGGGGTCATCATTTAACGTGGATTCTACTTCCAGGGGAGTAACCAACCTTTTTAGCTCTATATCTCTCCTTCCATCAAAGAAATCAATAATTTCTCCAGTATCTGGATCCTTAGCTAAAGCGTTAACGGTAAAATCTCTTCTGGATAGATCATCATAAAGAGTTCCAGGCTCTATGATAGGCGTCCTGGTTCCAGGAATATATCCCACTTCCTTTCTCGCCATTACAAAGTCAGCTACTCCTTGATACTTGTAGTCCTTTGGAAATTTGGCTCGGATAGTAAAACATTCCCTAGTAATTAGAAATATTTCAAATCCTTCATCCCTAAGGTAATTACATAGAACATCAAACATTTCGCACGCTGTCAAGCCTTGCTCTAGTGCTTCTTGACAAGGGACAGCTACATAGTCTATGTCCTTGTTAGGAAGGCTAAGGAGTTCATCCCTAACCTTCCCTCCAACCTCATAGAACTTAAAGATTTCCTTCTGGGTCATTGTAGATTCCTCCAGCATATTCTACATACTCATTCCACTCCTCTTCAGAACCCTCAAACTCTTCTATGCTATACCCACAATAATCCCAGACATTCTGTCCTTCGATGAACTCGTCCCATTCATCGCTGGTCATTTCATCAGGATCAAGGTCTTCTGATTCAGCAACTTCTGTCCATAATCCAAAGCCATTAAAGTTGTCAAGAGCTAAATCAGATGCGATCTCGTCGAGGTCAGACTCATCCTTTGCTATAGCTGGATAATCCTGATCCATACCACACCAATTAGTGGTCACATGGATGAGATATCGTTTCATATCATTCATAATCCCTAATACATTTTAACACAGGCTGTAATGGACAGCCATCGTCGCTTAAATAAAAATACTTTACAGTAGCCATCTTACCAATGAGCTGATCAAGATCATCACGATATTGTTGTTTGAGTTCACGAGTGCCCATAGGTTTAGCCTTAAACTCTATACCATCCTCAGTTACTAGAGTGAAGCACATATCCTCTTCCCTTAAACCTTCAGAAAGACCTGTGATTTCAAACTCAGCATCTTTATACATCTTAATCTTAATCATATCATTAGTACGACCATTTGGCTTATAAGGCTTATCAGGATTACGAATAACCAGTCCTTCGAATCCTTCCTCTACATATTGGGCATGGAGCTTCTCCATATTATCCCAACCGGTTACTGGGACTTGTGGAACAAACTGGACTTGCAATTCTCCAGGCTCCCATATATGCATTGGATTGAATCCAAATCCGTATGTGTCTTGTATAGATTTGAGAGTCTTGAGCCTGTCTTTCGCTGGCATATCCAAGTTTTCAAGGTCTATACAATCATATACATAATATTCCAACCAATCACAATCGTGTGCATTCTTCTCTAAACGAGCAGCACCACTAATCTGTTGAAGTGACTTACCATGTTTATAAAGTTCACCATCTAAAATTAGGTGAGGCATATTGTGAAAGATTTCTCTAAGGACTGGATCCTCTCTTAAATGAGAAGTGGCTGCATCATAATGCTCTCCACCTCTAGAGGCAGAATGAACCACATCTTCTTCAGGATTATAGTAGAAGAGACATCTAGTTCCATCAATCTTCCTGGATGCTAACCACTCTTTTTCATAGATTTTCTTATTAGTTACCTTATCAGCCTGCTTTGCAAGCATAGGCTTGATAATGCCATACTGATTAGTAGTAACCGTACCATAAAGCTCATTGAGCTCGTCCTCAGTATAATCGTTAGGATGTTTCTCAACTTCCTTATATCCTTTATCTAGGAACTTCTTAACTTCTGAATTGAATTGTAGAGTGTATTGCTCTTGCCAATTCCTCTTTTGTTTCGTTTTATCTACGACGATAAGAGGTGACAGGGTAGTCTTACCCTGCACCTGCCCATAACTACGTTGTATAGTATAACCCTTTACGTCGTCATGCCATTCTTCGTCTGTAAAAACTTCTGCAAATCTGAATTTTCCATTAGTGCTTTTTCCCAATAAAAATTTCTGGAGCATTAGTTTTCAAATATTCAGTTAAATTATCGTAAGTCTTTATCTGATATGGAACTTCTATAAGTTTAATATTATTAGTACAATATTTTCTTACATAGGAATCTCTCTTCTTTTGTTGGTCGAAACGCAATTCTCCTCCAAAATGTTCAATAGGAATGTAATGCTAGATTCCATTAAATTCTATAGCTATATTTAAATCAGGAAGATAAAAATCAATATAAGTATAGCCAGAAGGATTTATATCTTTGTCAATAGCTATTCTATACTAATCAACATAATTAATCCCATTTTCGTCTAGAATATGTTTAATGATACTTTCCCCCTTCGATTGAGAGCATCTAGGACATCCTATTCCATGAAGATGTGAATTGGCCTGTTGTTCGAAAACTCCATGCTGAGGACAAATTATCTAAACTTTATTGTGGATACCAGTATAGATTACTTTACTGTAATCATATTTTTCTCCATGTATCTTTCTTGCCTTAGCAATGAATTCCTCGGCATTGGAAAGTCTTTTAATTCCTTTAACAATGTGACCACACTTTTGACAACCTTTTCCTTTAAGATGTTCTGTTGCAATCTAGAAGAATTCTCCATGTTCTGGACAAATTACACATACCTTTTCAGAGGATTTAGAATAAGTCACTTTAGAGTAGTCATATTTGTCTCCATGAACTAGTCTAGCTTTTTCAATCCACTAATCAGTTGTTAAGGACTAAGTTTTAGCCTATTTTAATTTACCACACTTAGGACAACCCTATTTCTAGTTTGTATGGTTAGCTGGACGCATGTTGAATATGCCATGTTCCTTACAGATTATAGAGATTGGAGTTTTTGCATCTGTATATTCAACTAGAGAATAATCGTACTTATCCCCATGCACTTCCTGTGCTTTCTTAATAAATTCCTATGTTGTTAATTTCTTTCTCATATATAAAAACAGTTTTGTTTACTAAACATTCAAATTAGATAAAAATATTTAGTAAACAAAACTTATAATTTTTATTCAGTAGTTGCTTTTCCTAGAAGGTATTTAATCATATTAGATTGAGCTTTTCTCCAGTGATTTCGTAAGCCTCAATATCTGTTATTGTATGAACATTCTCATTATCAAAATAAGGAAGAAGACCATATAGATATAAAGCATCATCAATATCCTCTTCAGAAAGACTGTCTACCCATTCTAGACTAGATATTTTATTATCGGCATAACACCATTCGTATTTCTCTAGGATCGGATCCATCATGTCCCCGTAATAGGGCAGGCCATCTTTATAGGATAGATAAACAGTAAAGTTCTTACCATTCCTAAAATTGTAATAGGATTGCTTTAACCTTTGAACAGTCCTAACTACTTTCCTAATATGCTCTAGCTCTTCCTCTGTTTTTATGAAATGAGACTTAATATAATCTCCGTCGTTGACATCGCAGGTGATAACTACTAGATATTGTTTCATTTACGATGAGATTCAATTAATACCCATAAGTCATCTAGAGTTTCTAATGGCATCTCTTCATCGTCTTGATAGTATCGTTTCTCTGGATTCTCGTAGAGATAGTAACTTATCCAATCCCTTCCGATTTCATCAAAATAAGAGTCTAACAACTTGTCAAACATCCTAAAACCCCAATCGAAGATAGGATCTCCAAAGGAATCAGGGAATATTTCACAAAGTTTATCAATACGCTTATTTTGTTCATAATACTCTTCTATGAGTTTCTTAAATTCTTCCTTACCAATCATAGCTTTTCCAAGTTTTATGTCTTCTATATAGCTCATGTGAAATTATCATATAAGCATTTATGAAGTCTTCCATCACAGTGTCAAGAAGAGAATCAGGAACTGCAATTGAAGAAAGTGCTGTTACATAATGTAAACTTATAGGATTATAAAACGGAAGCCCAGAACGATGCTGAGCTTCCATAAGAAAATCCTCTATAAATTTGCCAGTAAGTGGTTTGAATTCTTCGTTCATTATCCTATAGATAATTTAACTGCAAGAGAGTCAAGATCAGATACACCAAAGTGCTCCTTGAGTTCTTTCACAACTGATGGCTTCTGCATTTTAAGAGCCATTTTGATGGTTGATACTGAGTTGCCCCTATATAAGTCCAGTGAGTTTTGTGCTTGAGGTGTCATAGTTATTTATTTAAAGTTTTAGCATATTGATCCATTGTTATCTTTCCAAGAAAGAAAAATAGTACTAACAGGAGAAATCCCACAATTCCCCCTATAGTAAAGTTTAATACTCCTGCCGTAGCAAATAGTATCATTGTGAGAATGCTGTATACGAATTGTTTTATCATTTTATTATTTGAATGTTAGCTTCCTGAGTGTATAATTCATGGATAATCTTCCAAGCTGCTTCCTCACTAGGAGCATTTATTTCAACTTGGAACTCTGTTCCATCCTTGCCAAGTCCAATGAAATTGTATGTATTCATAGATATACTCTGATAGTTTGGTCTTTGTATTCTAACACAAAGTGACTGGTATTTGGAAACTGACTTCTTATCTTGAATTTCAGAGTATCCAAATCCACTGCATATAGAGATTCCTCATGAAATCCCCAGTCATTGCTATTATGAATAATCACATCGACAAATTCATTTATTGGAAAATTCTCATAAATTTCCATTTCATTTTGTTCCTGTTGATCCAAATCCTCCCTTACGATTTGTCTCGTCAAGGGATTCTACCTCATTCCATTCTATTCTATCAACTTTGTTTAGGATAGCCTGACAAATACGTTCTCCGTCTTCTATCCATATAGTCTCAAATCCCTGGTTGGTCACAGGTACTCCCCATTCGTTTCTATAGTCCGCATCTATAGTTCCGACACAATTAATAACGTTAAGACCTTTCTTGATAGCAAGTCCAGAACGTGGTCTAATCTGCACTTCATACCCTTCAGGGATTGCAGTGAAGAGGCCAGTTGGCACAAGAGCTCGAGAACCAGGTTCAATTCTCAGGAGGGTCTTGGGATGATTCTCCCCAGCATAGATAATCTCCCCATCGCCATAAATTTTGATTGGATTCTGAGAACTTACTCTACTAAAATCTGCTCGAATATCCATTCCAGCAGACTTCTGTGTTTCATATTGGGGGAGAATATTTTTTGAGATGTTAATGATGTTTACTTGCATATTAGACATTTACAATAGTTTGTTTATTTCCTTATCTTCTGTATCATTGGGACACGCCAGCATAACTGATGAGCCAACAAGAACTGGTTCAAGATATAAGTCATGACCTCCAGCTACTCCGTCTCTGATTACATGCTTAACTCTATACAACGGATTCTGTAGACATACTAAGTCACCTTCCACGAAGTAATTGTCCTCAACGGAGACCATAATAGAGAGCAGCGGGTGCTGTTTAAGATTACCTTCTACTTTCATTCAATTTCTTTGGGATAAATTCTCCGTTTTCTACTACTAAGTATTCCCCGTGCTCTAGACAGTCACAGCACCAAACCTCACAATATTCTCTAATTGCTCCAAGATTCGTCGCGTTTGGGTCTTTTAGAAGACCCTCTTTAAGATTACAAATGTGTTCTACTGGTGTATGCCCTACAACCTGTATTACATCCTTAACTCCATGAAAGAGCAGGGTATAAGGCCTTATCCAAGTACATGGCTGCGTAGAGGATTCTCCTGTGTAGTCAGAGAATTTGCATGGAGTGAAACCAAACAGCTCACAAGGTTCTATATCATTAATGTTAGATATCCCCGGAACGAAATAGCCATCATCGGGTTGTTCCATATGAGTATCCCAATATTTCCTAACATTTTCCAGAAATGGTTCGGAAATTCCTGCGTGAGAACATACTATATTAGTGTCAGGAATAAGAAATACCCATTGCGTATTTTTTAGAAACCAATTCTTAACATCCTCGGTCTGACAATACTGCGCAACCCTGGGGTGTACCTTTGGATAACATTCAGCCCAATAGTATCCTAGTGCCTGGGTATCATGATTACCCCTCAAGAGCACTACTTTATCAGGGTGTTGATCTTTAAAATCTAGTACTTCGTAAAGAAACCCGCAAGCATCAGTTGGGTCATCTAAGGTGACATCATGTCTTGGGGGAAGATAATCACCAAGAAAAATAACTTTGTCGTAGTTATCAATACCCTCCTTAGCGATTATATCCTTCCATATTTCTCGGCAATGAAGATCGCCTAAAATTAAATATTTCATACAAGTTCTATTTCTTCAATTTCACAATCGTAATATTCATCCGACTGATAATCTTTCCAGCGGTTATACTGATGATACATTTCCTTGGATAGATACCAGCCACGCTCATACATCAAGTTACACATTTTCTCGATGTCTTCCTCACAGCATTTATTAATCCATTCCTTGTAGGCATTAATATCAACACTAGGACTGATAGGACTATCTCCCCATTCAGGAAGGAGATCTTCACATTCATTGTATATAGCCTCGAATTCGTCCGTTACAAACTGGGGTTTGAAGTAATGCTCATTATCCAAATCTCTAGCATACTTTTCTGCATCTGATTTATTTATGAAAGCCTTTTCATTATGGCAGAAATAGGTGTCATAGGATCCTGATGAGGACTTAACTACGTATATCTTGCTCATTTAAAAATTTTATTAATGATTCAATAACATCTTCTCCAGTTTCAGAATAAAAGGCTTTTACAGCTTTCTCACCATCCATACAGATAGCAAACGGAGTCATCCTAGCACCCCAATGTACTTTGAGTGCGAATGCTTCCTTCTTTCCCTTGGGAGAGGTCTCATTTATAAACGTAAAGAAAGGAGACACCTTTAAAGTATAGGTGCCTCCTATTCTATTGATTTGAGATGTGTCGTTGTAGACCAAGTATACGTCAGTTATCATAAGCAGAACATCATTATTGCGCTGAAAGTACAGATTAATCCATCGGCAGTAATAAGGGCTGCTAGTGCTTCAGGAGAGACATCAACTAGGATCGGGGTGTTATACACCAATTCTTTTACTTCCATTTTTGTTTGATAACAGTCGCCAAAACACAGCTTAGTCAGTCCTACTATCAGCAGGAGCATTGCCATCATCTTCATATATAATTACTTTATTACTTCTTAGACTTTTTTGAACGTCAATAAGACGTTGATTAGATGATCCTCTGTATAATAGTGAAGAATCTTTCTTTGATAGCATAAATGGTCCATCAACTAAGACATCAATATTATCAAGGATCTTCACCAGCTCTATTCGCCTAGAGCCTGGCCTCCACATAAAATCCTGAATCTCTCTGATTACATGTTCCCAGGTGTATCCAGTATAGAGCCATATGTCATATCCCTCCTTTTTCAGAGATTCACATAAGGTTTGAATATGGAATAGATGTTCTTGGTCAAGGGGATTCCCTCCTGTTAGAGTAACTCTCTTGTTACCATATTCTTTTATTTTGCAAAGAACCTCAGTGGGATACATTTCTTCTCCCCCACTGAGGTTCCAACTCTCTAGGTTGTGACACCCTTCGCAATGTACTTTGCATCCAGCAAAGTAGATAGATGTTCTTAATCCGGGCCCATCTACTACTGTGTCTGGTACTATCTTTATTATTCTCATCCTTCGCTTATATTTTCCATAGTCGTATGTTGTATGCGGTCATTTAGCTCAGCTAGCTTCCCAGAATTCCACCTATCAGTAGTTCCTACTAGATAGCCAGTTATTCTTTGTAATGTGTCTAGAGGGATATGGCAGTTGGGACATTCATGAATGTCTTTATCTGCTGTTTCATATCCACATTTTGGACATCTAGATTGGAAGTGATTGATAGAGATGTATCCTCCATTATTTTTAATAGCAAGCTCTACAATATCCATCAGTGCTTCGGGATTTCTTGTAGTATCTCCGTCAACTTCGACATAGAAGATATGTCCACCTCTGGTCATTTCATGATATGGACACTCAATCTCAGCTTTATGCTTAGCAGAACATTGATAGTAGACAGGTACGTGATTAGAATTAGTGTAATAATCTCTATCTGTTACTCCATTTATTTTCCCATAAGTTTTCTGATCAACTTTGGTGAACTTACCTGATAATCCCTCAGCTGGAGTAGCAAGAACAGAATAGTTATGTTGTAGTTTTTCTGACCATTCATTGGCGCGCTGTCTCATGGCTTCTATAAGTTGCAAGCCAACCCTTTGGGAGAAAGCACTTTCTCCGTGGTGGTTGCCAAACAAAGCCTTTAATGCTTCAGCTAGACCAATAAATCCAATTCCTAAAGTACCTTGATTGATTACTTTCTCAATAGATTCGTTATAATCTAGATTTTCAGAATCAATCCAAATTCCACTCATTAAGAATGGGAATTGTTTTTTCAATGCGGTCTTCTGGAATTGATATCTTTCATCAAGCTGTTTAGCAACTATATCAACATAGTGCAACACTTTATCAATGAATTTCCTAGAAAGGTCATCAAACTCCATATTAGGATCTATTGCTGCCTTTAATCCCTTATTCAGTAACACAAGCTCTCCATTTCCAGCATCTATGGTAATAGCTCCATCCTCAAAAACTGTTTCAATAGCAATCTTCGGAAGGTTAATAGTCGTGAAACTGATATTTCCTCTACCAATAGAGGTCTGAGGCCCGAACCTATTCTCAAATACACGGGTTCTACAACCCATTGTAGCTACCTCGTGCATATAACGTTCTGGGTCATCAGCACTCCAGGCATCGTCCTTATTAAAGGTTGCATCGAGGTTCAAGAAGTTAGGAAAGAATCGTTTAGCAGATACCCTACAAGACAACTTATAAAGATCATAGTTTCTATCCTCAGGATTATGACTCACCCCATCCTTAACCTTAAAGATTTGAATTGGAAATATCGCAGTTGCACCGTTACCAACACCTCTTTCCGTAGAAAGAAGAAGTTCACGCATCACACAACGTCCCTCAGCCGAAGTATCAGTTCCATAATTTATGGAAGAGAATACTACTTGGTTTCCTCCACGAGAATGAATTTGATTCATATTATGAATGAATCCCTCCATAGCTTGATGAACACGCTTGACCGTATTATTGATAGCAAGTTGTTGTACCCTCTCGACTGGAATTCCATCACCTCCAAACCCATGAGCAACTATCATATTCCTAGGAAGAGGTTTAATAAGGTAATCACTAATGTCAGCGTTCCTAATTTTATCCCAATACTCAGTATCCTCTTTATCAACGATAAGATCACGGATTTTATTAACCTCTTCAATATAAGTAGCTCTTACAAAGGGAGCCATGTAGAAATCGAACGCTGGGATAGCCTGTCCGCCATGTTGTTCATTCTGGGTAGTTTCCATTGAGATACAAGCCAAAGTAGCTGCTGTCTCAATGCGTTTAGCTCCTCTGGACTCTCCATGCCCAGATCTGAATCCATTGCGAAGAATCTTATCAAGTGGAGTTTGAACGCAAGTCAGAGATTTCGTTGGATAATAATCCTTATCATGGATGTGGATGTAATTCCCTTTTACTGCCTCTAACACTTCCTTAGAGAGAAGATACCTGTCTACAAAAGGCTTAGTAGATTCTGACGCAAACTTCATCATCATTCCAGCGGGGGAATCCGAGTTCATGTTGGCATTCTCACGAGTGACATCATTATTCTCTGTATTTATAACTCCAAGGAACACTTCTTTGGTTTTTGCTTCCCTGAGAGTTGCCCTCTTATGCCTATATATGATGAACTCTGTAGCAACAGTAGAGAAGTCATAATCCATTAGAAGTTCCTGCAACTGATCCTGTATGTCCTCTACGGATATATCTTCCCAAACCTTTACTGAATCTGCTATTTCTTCAATAACTTTGTCCTCTACCGTGTATTCACAAGCCTTAAACGCTTTCTTAAGGACGCTAATAATCTTGCTTCTGTCAAAGGGAACTACTGTTCCATCACGCTTAGTTATATTCTGCATAATTGAAATTTTTATGGTTAACTAGCAAATATAAGTAATTTCCTTATAAGAACAAAATTATCTTATAGAGTTAGTATATCTTTCAGGAGGAGAGTCTTCTCACATTTATTAAGAATGTCTTTTGCTCCTCCCTCCTTGGTTCCGTCGTTTGTGATAAGCTCAGTGAAGGCATTATACACATTGAACATGCTAGTAGATTCTCCTGGCTTTACATAGTAGGATGAATCCTTCTTCTCATAAAGAAGCTTGTATGCATCTACAGCAGTACTGATTGCTAGCTTAACCTTACCATATCCAGTATCGTATGCACTATTCAGCGAGTTCCTTACCCACAGTCCCAGATTCTCATTTATAACCTCCTCGTTGTAGGGGACTTCTGTATTGGATAGCTTGTCCAGCCATACTTTAATGTCGGAAGTTTGTTCCATAAGGGACTTTAATCCTTTGAAATTCAGATTTCGTTCAGGCTCAATTTCTTGAACATTAAGGAAGGAAGGATTAAATACACATAGATTCAAACATGCCATATTCAAGGCACCTCTGTAGATCTTTGCTACAGGTTTCCTAGTGTCAAGTCCATACACCATGCCAATGACCTCTTTGTGATTGTCAAAGGAGTATTCATCTGGAAGAACAGCTTGTATCCAAACTCTGTTGAATACAGTATCTTCAAGATTCAGATCCTCCTTCTTAGTTATACTAATTTGGTCAGGAAGCTTAGCCTGCACTCTAAAATCGGAAGTGAATGCAGACATTCTTTCTAAAAAGGGAGTAACATACGCTTCGGTGCTTAGGTACTCCTTGTTTTTTATCATAGTAGCCTTTCCCTTTAGCAGTTCATCGATTGTCAATTCCATATTTAATAATATCAGGTTCGTCGTTATATAATGTTATTTCTTCTATCTCAGTTCCAACGTAGGGAATACTACTATATTCAGCATAGGCTTTTTCTATATCAGACACTGGATACTCTGGGTAAAGCTCTATTAGTTTTTCTACAATATCTGGATAATTGTATAGACCTTCTCCATACACCCTAGCTTCCATCTCGGACCATTTGCTAAATGTAATCTCACAGTCCTCAAGATTCCAGATATTTTCGTTCTCTTGTACCAGCCTTTTGGCTAGTTCAAGGGTTGGACATGCTCCTATCGCAAACCTTTCCAACCCTTGAACTTCTTTAACCAGATATATCTTAGTCATTCAGCAAAGAGTCTAAGCTAGATTCCTCTGCCTGATCTGCCAGAATATCCTGCTTAAGGTCTTCCTCTACGGTGTCTATAGTTTCTTCTATTGCGACTTCCTCAGGGGTAGGATTGGTGACTACTGACTCTTCAACGCCATTAAGATATGCATCGAGTTCTTTGCGAGAAATTCCCTCTAGAGCCATACACTGAGCTTTGGATAGGTATTCTGTTCCTTTGTAGGTTACAGGCACGGCATTTTTATTCGGTTTATATACACCGAATGCATAGAAATTTTTAGAATTTTTGTTCATTGTTGCTTTTGTTTGATTCTTTTTCATAATTTATAATATTTGATTGTTTATAATTATAAAGCCATACTCTGGCTTTCATTTTCTCAGAATTTCTGACAGAATAAAGCAGTCTATTGGAACTATATTCTCCATCATAGAAACAGTTCTTGATTTTTGGATTATTTTGATGGATTCTATACCATTTAAGAAATAAGAACTTATGTTCTGTAATACAAGTAGTCAGGTTTGCCTGAAATGTACCAAGCGACCACATTTCTACAGACACAGTCCTTGAGTAAATGACTTTCATACTTAAATGTTCTCAAACGTACCTCGAAGTAGATTGTTTCCTATGAGTAGATCATAAGATACTCCGTAGGAATTCCTGCTAAAATTGTAATTAGAGTAGTCAGATGCCCCAAATAAACTAAGAACATTACGGTAATCCAATCGTTTACACGAATTAAGAGAGTTTGAATGGAGATCTCCTTTTATAAAGTGAATATTATCCCCATAGATATTCTGATCATTCAACCACTCATATAGCATAACCTTAGATTTCTCATCAAGATTAAGCGGAAGACCTTTCTTCATATATTGATCATCTTTGCCATGACAGCACACAAAAGTATGAGTACCTTCTTTAAATACTCCAAAGAATTCTTCCCACAGTTTTGTTTCAATTGATGGGTACTTGACGTTAACATACGCCATAAGAGCTTTATTGCACATATATTCAAAAGCACCTCCGTGATTACCGCACGGAACTGAAAATACCCTGAGTTTAGAAACTAGTTCCCTATCCACAGCTACTAGGCTGTCAATAAACCACATCATTAGTTCGATGAATCCGTTAGCTTGTTCCCTAGCATCCATATTCTCAGGCATAATGTGATCGAGACGAGCAGTCTTTCCAGTAAAGCCACAACAATCTATATTATCGCCAAGAAGTACAAGATTGAAGTTATCAAAGCAATCAAAATCGTTAACAGATTCTAACACTTTCGTGAGTCTCCTCTTAGCCTCATCAAATCCATAGAGTCGGTTTTCTTGATACATAGCGCCAGAGGTAACGGATGCACCAAGATGCATATCAGCAATGTACAAGTTCATGCTTTGTCCAACAGGAGCATACTCAGGAAGAATAACAGGTTCTATGTCATTAGAGATCTGTACAGAGAAGCTAGAAAGATCTTGAAGTTGTTTTCTAAGTTCAATATTCTCCTTAGCGTATTTCTTAAGAAGCTTCTCATTATTCTTTACCTGCTCCTCTTCAGCTTTACGCAAGAAGCTATTTTCTTTCTCTCTAAGCTGAATATTAGTCAGTTCCTCTTCGGTGCACTCTTCTATCATATGAGGAGCAAATGGTGCAGAAGCCTTTGTAATATTAAATGCCCTGAGAATTCTCTTAAAGTCTATAAGAGACAGATCAACGAAATAACGGGAAATAACTCTTTGGGTCAAGGCATCGCCATAATAAGAATACAGGCGATGAATAGTATTCATCTCTTCCCTTGTGAGAGTCCCACAGAGAGGTGCTTTATTCTTCCTAAATATCTGATACCTATACCTCTTTATTTTCCCTTCCTCATCTCTTATAAAGGAGGTTTCTGCATTATCATCAGTTTCAATCTCTTCCTCGAAATCCAAGGTCGGACATTCATCTGCTGGTTTGCCTATAGATTTAGCAATCTCATATTTATTTAGTAATCTCTCCCTATCCTCTATATCTTCTACAGCTCCTTTGGCTACCCTATTCATTTGTGCGTAAAAGGTTCCAGCATTTCCGCCATTCTTTTTGAAGTACATAGGGATAGGGAGGTTGTTTTCAATTATATCGTCGAGAATTCCTTCGTATTTTTTGATGGTTTTTGGTTGCATTTTTAATTGATTTATTCAATGGTAAGTTAAAGTTGTTACACTTGTATAAAATAAAAAGGCGATTACCTATTTCTAGATAATCGCCTCTCAAAATATTATAAATTAGAGTTGGAAGCAGTTATTAGCAACTCTCAATTCCGAATACTAGGTAAGTACCTACGCGTGAACTCTTAGAAGGAGTGTAAGCAGCCTTAGCTACAACAGCCTGACCCTCAACACATTTCTTATCCATCACAAGGTGAGCCCTACCTTTATATTCTTTATTTACATACATTTTCTTAAGCACATTCTTAGCATCAGACTTAGTTGTATCAACCTCAGCAACAATCTTTTCAGTGTCGTCGTCGATCCAACGATATACAGTCTTATACCTACGAGCTCCCTGCTCATTCTTAATATCCTCAATAGTGTAAGGACGTTCCCTTGTGTCAGCTACAGCAGATTCGATTACAATATAGCAACCATTTCCGGGAGTATTACGAGTTTTCTTTTCGAGCTGTTCAGCCATGAACTGCTTCATGTCTGCGTCTGTAAATGCCTTTCCTGCGAGACTTTTCTTAAAGTTACGAAGTGCCTGAGTACAATCAGCTCCGGGGAGATTAGTGTTAAAAGGTGCCTGTGCGAGTGCTTCCTCTTTAGTTACTCCAGTTACTTCCATTCTCTTAAACATCACTTTTTCCATAATTCAATAAATTTAATAAGTCAAATAAAACATTAATTCGTATTGTCATCTACATTAACTATGTACAAATGTATTACTTTCTATTGAACTATCAAAGTAACCATTTGTTAATACATCTTAATATCTATTGAATCTATCTGGAAACAGATTTTCTCTTCCAGCCTAGTGATACAAAATTAGGTAATTTTCAGTGTTACCCAAATCACAGACTGTTAAAAAGTGTTAATCTTCTCTTAATGATGATCTAAGATGCTATTTATAATATTTCAGAACGGAATCCATCCATTTAGCAGTTCCTTGATTTTTGCTGGAATTTTCTTATCGTCTATTCCAAAAGTTGGAAATGAAGTGCATCCATATCCAAAGTCCGAACATACTACAGCAAGTTTCTTTAATAAATCTTCAGGAACTGGATTTCCTCCGCTCTTATTTATTTTGTAAAGTACAGACCAATGCGTAACATCCGGTTTTTTCTCCTTCAACTTATCTACAACGTAACAAGTTAGGCTAATTAGCGCTAGCTTGTTGTTTATGTCTGATCCAAGAAACGATAGGGAGAAATTTCTCTCATACATTTCTTGCATCTGTTCATAAGGAGGAGTAGTTATGATGTCCATATGCCAAAATCCCTATAGTCTGTGGCAACATACTTTGCAACAAGTAGTATGAGTTTTTTAAACTCATTCCAGCCTTTTTGCATGTCTTTCTTGGAGACCTGATATACTTTTGTGTAGTAGTCAGGAATCGTAGATACTACCAAGCAGTTACTTGTTACTGTGCAGTCCTTCATATCATAGAACTTCTCTGCACATAAGCTTAGTAGCCAGCTGTAGATAGCTAACTCCCTATGATAATGGAATTTAGAAAAGTTCTCCTCAAAATAACTTAGAATCTTACCAATGGTCTTTACATCATTGATTGCAATGGTGTTGCTCATACTGTCAACAGTATAGTTATCCAGCTTAGCCTTTAGTCTTAATACAAAAGGGTCGAAGTCTGGAATCTCTACGAGTATATCCAGCAAGATAGCCTGCTCGTTTTCTGAGATAAGCGCGGACCCGTCTAATCCAACTGGATGCAACAGGTCTTGAATCTTCTTATTTTTGCTTAACGCTTCAACACACCGTTGAACTCTTTCTCTGCTTCTTGGGTCTAGATATATGGGAGTTCCCTCTCTAGTATTGGACTTCTCATAGTCTGCTCTAGCTTTCCAGTACCCAGAGCACTTATCTCTTAGCTCAGCAATTCTATTGTCGTTCATTTTCCCCTTATAATAATCAATCTTATCAGATGCGGCTATGATTGCTTCATCCGTGGGATCTTCCCCCTTGAATTGATTATAAAGTTCATCAGCCATAAACCCAGCTTTTGAAGTTGGTCTGTCGACTTCAAAGCACAGATAGAACAGGTCAGGCTGTAGCACTAGCTCGTGTACAGCACTCCCAAAGATTAGAGCATCACTATACTTGGAATGCTTACCTAGTCCTTCAAAGAATGCCTGGGGATCATTATCCTGTTCAGGGTTTATTAAACTTAGCCTAGAATTGCTTATATAGTTAGAATACTTCTCCGAGAAATATACTTCATCGCTAATTTTTTGCAGACGAAGGGTATCAATCAGAGGAGTTATTTTTATTTCATCAAGATTCACTTGTTGAATTCGATTACTTTAAAATTTGTACACTTCTTAAGCTCTAGCAAGCTAGCTATAAGTCCTGCCAGATTATCATCGGATTCTATACAATCCTCAAAATTTACGTTTCCTTGTAATGACCATTCTCCGTCATTATATATAACAAAGCCAACAGCAACGTTATTTTTATAACCGATCACAACTCCTTCATAGTCAGGAGTGATTAAGGAAAGATCAACTTCACTATCAGAAGTCTGTGGGAGTCTTAGATTTTTCATCATAACGCAATTAGTTCTTTAAAGTATGGGAACATGGTATCCTTAAATAAGTGATAAACCTCTTCTATTTCATCCCTATCAAGAGAGTAAACTCTACCTATTGGCCCCCAATCCTGATTATTTGGCGCATCCAAAAGCAGACACGGAATGCCTTTACTATTTAAATCAGTAAAGACGGATATGCTGTCGTCTATATGAACATGACAGCCACCCATTTTCACTTTAGAATACTTACTTAGACCATATCCGTGAATCTGGTAGATAGGCGCTTTAGGGAAAGACTCCCTTTCAAGATATTCCTTTATCCACCTCTTAGGTATTACTCTAGCAGTAGTATACTGCCTGGGTTGAAAGTTTAACTGATTCAACACAGGGAGGTTGAGCCAGAACTCCTTATCTTTCACAAGAATTGTCTCCACATTCCTTGTGATTTCAGCATCTACCTTAGGTTTACCAAATCTAGCAAAGTATGAACTATAGAAGTCACATAGACATCCATCTAAGTCCATAGATACTTTCAAATTCATAGTGTCTCTATATCTATTATATCTCCTATCGAGTAGTTATATTTTTTATCCATGACGTCAAGAAATTCTCGATAATCAGTGAAGTCCTCATCATAAGCCTCTGAGAACTCCCTCATGATTTTATCTTGACAATCGGATATAGACCTAGCGGAGTACTTGTCAATCCAAATATCAGCACTAACAAGATCACACACTGGGATAATATACTTATTCATCAGCAGTTACGAAATATTCTAATGATATATCGCCAGAGACATTATCCTTAATGTCATCAAGAAGCTCTGATATAGTATATCCACAGATACCAGTAGAATTCGTGGTATCAGTCTGCAAGAAGAAGAGTTGCTCCTCCTCACTATAGACTACAAAACCATAAGGCATCTGGTCTTTGTATACGATAATTATTCCCTTACTTGGAATAATATCCTGAATAAGTATACTATTTGGAACCGTATTAGTTGGAACTATTACTTTCAAAGTTTATAATTCTTATAGGGTTCAGATTGAAAGAGGACGGAGTAATTCTGACCTCATCCTTCATAAGAATAACATTCTTAGAGAATGATTCTGGCTCATAGAGCCAAGTCTTTATAGAGGAATTTCTGAGGAATTTCACGAAATGTGCTCCGAAAGCTACGTTCTGGATATTGAGTTCCTGAATCTTTTGTTCAAGATACTCAAATACTCCTTCCTGAATTCCTTCCTTGCTTCGTCCAGAGGGCATTAGAGGTAAGAGAACGTGGTATTTAATAGCATCGCCATATATTTCCCAGGCCTTTACAAAAGCATCCACAGAATCCTTATCATAAATAATATGATGGATATTGATATGGCAGTTCCCCTTAGCTATAAGCCCAGCAATAGCCTTTTCAGCATACTGACGGAGAGCCTTATTGCCAAAGGATACAGCTACACCTCCGACATATCGACTAGTATAATCAAGAATCCTATTGGCTTTTTCATAGTAAGAAGAGCCAGGATTATCCCAACTAGCTAAAATTACTCCATTCGTGGTGAAGTTGGGAACTACATTAGTGTTATAAACGGTTTCTATGAATTCACAGAACTGTGGATGTTCTGTAGGCTCTCCTTCAGAACCAATAGCAATCTGGAAAGGTTTGGTAGTATATGTAATGCTATTTCTAACCTCCTCAGGGTAGAGTGACATCCATTTCTTCCAAGTATCACAGATATTCTCGTAGTATCGCCCGTTAGGATCAGATGATACATAACAGAATGGACACTTACCAGTCATACACTTGTTACCAAGCGAGACATCATAGAACTCTGAGAACTCAGGAGGAAGTTCCTTTGCTACTCCTTCTCCGAGTCGGATAGTTTTGAGATTAGACCAGAGTGCGTTATAGTTGTGTTCGGGGAATACACGCTTCTTTACCCCAAAATGCTTAAAATCTTTCATTTATTTTATGTTACCAATATCTAGTTTCAGATTCGAAAATTGAATAGATTTGATTCAGCTTGTTAGCTTTATCAAGGTCTCTAGGATCCTTGGCAGTGATTATGAAACCTTCTACGGAGGGACAACCTTCCCATTCTTCAGCATCATGTTTAAAACACCAGTCTTCAAACGATAGGTCTTTTTCCTCTTCAGGTCTTTCTTCATAGTCAGAGATCCACCACTCCTCTATGTTTAACTCCAAGTTGAAATGATTATCAAAGTCGTCCCCAATCAGAGTTGATACAATATCTTTAAAAGTCTGTATTCCTTCTTTGGTATACATTATGAATGCCTCAGAAGAACTATTAGTTATTAAATCAGATATTGATTGTATTTTAACAGAGATCATGTCGTATAATTTCCAAATTCTCTAGTATATATTTTATAGTACCTCTTCTAGAATGGTCTATATCAATCCATACATACTGATCTAGCTCTTCCTCCTTTAGTCCCTCCTCTTTAAGAAAGTCTTCAAGGGTGTAGTTTCCAAACCACTCTTTTATTCGTTCATATACTTCTTTCCAAGTTCGGACTTCCAGTTCCCTACCCATTCCAGACCAGCCATCTAATTCTTCTTTTTCCAGCTGTCTCCAGTCTTTCTTAAAATTGGCTTCCTCAGCCTCATCAAAGGCTGATACACACATTTCCCCTACAACTTGAATTAGTTCACTGATCTCAGCAACTGAGTACATACCAGTCTTTACTACAAAGACCTCAGAAGAGCTATTAGTGATTAAATCACTAGTACTTTGGATTTTTAATCTTAACATATTACCAATTATTTGAATAGTCAACATCAAAGATTTGATCAACGTTGTTTATGACACGAGCTACTTTCTGAACAATAGGATCATCTACTTTAGCGGATATGATGAAGCCTTCATATGGGTAATACCTACAATCATAAGCATCCTCGTTGTAACAGTTGAAGTAGTCCTCAATTGTGTCTATAGAAAGTGATTCAAGGAAATTATCCTGTTCAGCATAACTATCCAGTGAGTTAAATGTCTTCAACTCTGGCCAGCTGTCATAGAGATTTTCATCATCACAAAGCTCAAGGAAGATAGATCTAAGATCGTTATAGTTGACCTCCATCTCTATTGTAAAGTAATCATCAAAAGTCTTAGATGGGTCCAATAGAGACAGAATAGAGTTAACTAATTCCTTGATACTTTTTATATTTTCGACATCATATACCACAAATGCTTCTGTTGAGCTATTTGTTATAAGGTCAGAGATAGATTGAATATTAATACTCTCCATAGGTAATTGTATAATCGCCTGGAACTTTGCCAGACAGAATTGCTTCTAGTCCTGCCTCATAGAAAGCTTCAGAATCACACATACTATAAGGCAATGTAATCTCCAACCATTTCTCAGGGAAGCCATCTAAATAATCGTCGTCATATTCAGATTTCTCTTCAGACAATATTCTCTCGTAGAGAGACGGACCATCTTCGCTATAACGACTGTATGGAAATAGAGGCTCGAGAATCTCTTTGATTAGTTCAAGAGAGTTTTCACTTTCTATTCGACAGAAAACCTCAGAACTACTGTTAGTAATTATATCACTAATTGACTGAATTTTAATCGGAAACATAGAATAGATTATTAACGAGCTTTAAAGTCCTAGCTATCTCACTATTTTTAGGATCTTTAGCAGTAATTTTAATCTCATCCCACTCATTCTCGAATTCAAAATAGTCAGTACAGCTTCCAGAGTAGCCTGCAAGATGCAACATTGAGTCTAAAATGTTAATGAAATCATCAACTGCTCCAAAACTCAAATACATGTAGGCCTCACTAGAACTATTAGTAATAAGATCAGTGAATGATTGAATTTTAATACTCAACTTGTACATTATTTTTACCAAAAGTAGCTGTTAGAAGGCTATAAATATCCTCGCTAACATTGCACATAACTCCATATGAGATTACTACAACTCCAGGACTTTGCTGGTAAATATTCCCTCGTATGGTGCTATCTCCATCAATTTCTTCCTCAGAATAACCCCAACGTTTAAGTCGAGTATGAAACCAATCCTCAATCACCTCAGCTGGAGTGCCTGTATGAACAGTAAACACTTCTGAAGAAGAATTAGTAATTATATCACTAACAGATTGTACATTGATGCAATATTTCATCCTAAATGATAATTAGTTCCATTAAATGTATCATTGATGGTATCCCAAGTATCATAAGGAATGCTGTTATCACCTTCACTGAGAACTAGGATACAACCATCAAGCTGTTCTACGGATCCATAATAATATGAATACTTTGCACAGTCACGAGGGTCGGGCATTTTATGTGAAGCAATAAACTTCTCAAAAGCCTCTTCCTTTATATTCCATTCTGTGAATGGATTCCAATGATCCTTATTCTCAAGGTAATCATTATCAGTAACGAATTGCCTAAATTCTTTCTGTAGAGGATCAAGATCTTCTTTGTCACAATCATTCCTGCAACAGAGATAATCCTTGTATAGTTCAAAGGCGCTTTCAGGATTCTCAGGATCGAAGAACCAACCAGCAAGAGTATCCATTACAAAAGTAATCAGGATTGTCTCTTTCAATCTGATCGGATTTCATCCAGTATTCGTGCCACTCCTCATCTGAAGCATTGCTGTCTGGACGAATAGCATTGAGCATCCTCCCGCAGCATGTTTCTATTCTTCCGGTATTCTTTCAAATCAAAGAGGATTGGTTGACAATAACCGGAGGTTATTGTTTTTTAGAGCTTCACTTACTTGCTCGACAGTCTGATCAGTTCTGAGTTGGAATAGTTCGGAACTTGAAATTCGTGATAAGATCAGTAAAGAGATTGTACTTTTATAGCTAGTAGCTGTTTCATGAGTTTTAATGTCTATAGTCCTGCCAGAGTGCGTCACTTCTAGCTGAATCGGTTACACTAGCAGCGTCTGCAAAATGGTCTTCAATATCAACCCAGTAGAGGTCCTTTATGCGTTCCTCTATAACATCCTTGTGTAGTTCAAGGAATGTCTCCCAAGTCTCCTCGTCTGGACCATCATAGTAGCCGAAATACCTATCCTTATGATACTCTCCTTGGACTTCTGTAGGATCAAGATCACAAATGCTGCAAACCATTTCCCATTCCCATCTACCATCTTTGGCAAGCCAATCCATAGTAATGGGGAAGACATCAATGCAGCCATCCGATTCTACATCTTCATAATATTTGGCATCTTGTTTAGTCATAACAAATGCCTCAGATGAAGAATTAGTAATGATGTCCGACACGCTTTGTATCTTAGTTATCATACTTATATAAATAAAAAGACAACCCAATTACTTGGATTGCCTATGATAAATTTCTAATAATTTATAGAAGAAATCTACATCCATTACAGCAACTGTACCTTTACTAATACTTCCGCCTTCTGCTGATTTCTTCCAGATTAGAACAAAGTCTCTAGGGTCTGGACACTCAGATTTAATGTTGAAATAGTTAGGGAAGTTGGCGTAATGCTTTGCCTGTATTGCTACCTCAAGTTCTCCACTTGGGTCAGCAATGTCCACTTTCATATTATCCAATTTCTTGGACTCTCCGGCAGACCTACACACATTAGCATAACCAATGCCTTTTAGTTTCTCTACTATTTCATACTCCAAATCTTTACCCTTGTTCTTAGATTTCTTGGCTCTATAATGCCTCGCAGTGTGGTCATCAAGCCATTCGAACAGAGTCTTGTCCTTACCTCCAGTACCTGGTTTGTTGCACCTTATTTTAATAGATGCTATACTTAGTCCGGTTTCCGCACTTGCTTCCTCAATAGAGGAAAACTCTTTAGTGCGTCCGTCTTTGAATGTACATTTACAAGAAGTATTTAAATCAACAACTTTTTTACCCATAATTAATTAGTTTTATATTTCCACACATATCCATATGCTGATAATGTTGTACCAGCACAGCACTTGTTAATGCCAGTCATATTTGTTGGTTTTCCTACAAAAATGTTAGCTTCCGCAATACTGGAAAATTCTTTTACAAATTCCCCCCGCTTAGTGTAACATAGAACTGCCTTACTAAAAAGGATTATTACCTCCAGTCTTGGTTCCCTTCTTAGAAGTCGAAATTTTTCTTCTTGGTTTCTTCAGAATGGTGTTTGCCATACATTGGATGATGACTAGGATCCTAAAAATCTCTCCTTAGCAATGTTTGCTCATCAAATGCCTGGTCTCTTCTGAAGCAATCCATCCACTACTTCCTCCAGTAGTGCTATTATATCCATTATTGTACGAATCATATTTATTAATATAAAAACGTTCTAACTCATCCAATTTTAGATGGAGAGATTCAAAATCTTCGGATATAACTCGTTCTAACACTTCGTAAATAAAAAGAATCAACTCCGTATTTTTTCCTAGCATTATCAAAAATGGGAAAAGTCTACCTCCACTTTTATGTGAAGTGCAATACTCCTCCTAAGTGTGAAATTTTGTTTTTCTAGAGCTTTCGTCAGTTGTTTGTCCTATATACTTCTTATTATTTATTTTATTAGTATAACAGTATATTATACCTTCTACCTACTTTTTAGCCATAATACGAATTCTTTAATCAAATTTAATGTTGCCTTTTTTCCATTTTCTTTATAAAAATCACTTATATCTTTAGCATTGAGTTTTCTAGGAATCCAAGTATAGATGAGTTCTGGATACTTATGTCTGAACTTATTTAGAAAGGAAATTCCTGTGTAGTCATTGTCCCATAAACAGACTATATACTTAAATCTACTTTTTAGGTCATTTATTACAGCCTCGTTCGGAATAACTGTCTCAGAGTTTGGAGCGCAGGCTGCTATTCCAAGTGAATATAGTGTCATACAGTCCTTTTGTGATTTAGTAATCACACACAACTTTCCGGACTTCGGAAGTTGTTCGTATCCTTGCATCTTCTTAGATGGGTAATTACCCATAAATCTGTACTCCTTCCTCTTTGGAAAATAGATCTTCCATAGTTCATTCCCTTGGTATCTCTTTCCATAGTACCCAAAGATTGGACAGTGTTGTTGTGACTTGGCCACAAGCTGTCCGTTCAAGAACACATGTTTGCAGGAATAAACATTGTATTTTTTAAGTATGTCCAAAGTTATTCCAAACTTCGCCCACCATTTGAGTTCTAATTCAGTGAATTCCTGAGCTTCTATTTGAATTTTTGAGAATTCCTTTTCCTCAATCCTAAAATCCTTGGAAATAATCTTTCCCTTGTTCTTCGGGACAGAGGGATTACTAAGTATGTTAAAGTCATTAGCTATGATAGCTATAGCTGTATAGTAATCACACTTAAATAATTCCATTACATATCCAAAACAGTTGAGATACTGCCCGGTTGCAAAATCTTTATAGATTAAGGTTCCGGACTTATTTCTATACATACTGCAAGTTGGATTTTTGTCACTCCTAAGTTTGGATCGGAAGAGCCTTTTGCTCTTTATTTCCGATCCAATGTAGAAGTTAAATATTTGCTCCTCAGTAATCTTGGATAAGATTAAGTCCTTGTTAAGTGTTACTTTATCATTAATCAGACTAAAATCCATGCAATAAATTATTTTTTATTGCAAATATACTAAATTCTAGTCTAAATGCAAAATAGATTAAAGACCTCCGAGCAGGTCATCCATGCTCTCGATTTCAGAGCCTGCAGGAGCATCAAAGTTGTTAATATCGTCAGTAGCTTTACTTGAGTTGTCTACTGCAGTTGGCCTCGCATTACGATACTCAGCTGCTTGCTTTTCCTCATAAGCTGAGAAGGTAAGATTGTCACCGAATGGAGTTACCATCCAGGTATACCAATCACCAACATTTACCTTGTTGGATGCAGCACGCTTCTCGTCCTTTGCCTGAGCTATACCAGTACAGTTAGGAAGAGTAGCATAAACCATTCCACTAGAATTACGACCAACAAGTTTCATGTTGGTAGGATTCTTGCCTATGGCCTTCTGAACTAGAGTCATGAACGCCGTAGCGATCTCATCGAATGACTTAGCCTTACTGGAAGCGGCCTGAAGTTTAGCAAAGGTATCAGGGAAAAAGGCAAATCCAATGGCTGCCATAGTATCGCGGGTCCTCTCCCATGAGCTAGGAAGTTCTCGCTTACCACCATTGGGCATATCAACACTACCCCTCTCGAAATCCTTATCAGAATTGATCCAGAAGATGCTATGAGAATATACACCTTCTGCACACTTGAAAGTAATTACCATGCTCTTCCAAGCGTTTCCATTTGACGAAGTTCCCTCTTTGGTCTCTATACTGTCGATAGTTACTCCACTATAGATGTTGTACGGTTTGAGATAGCTAGTAGTGTTAGCAGGCTGTACGTCGGAAAGATTAAAATTAAATGCCATATTATATAAATTTAGAAAAGATTAGTTATTAAAGTTGAAACATCGAAGAGTTAACTTCTGTTACGTTTGCATCTTTATCATCTATCAAATCTTGTAAATCTACATCCATTGGAAGCTCTATGTCCTCCTCAGGCACTTCATCTTCATTATCTAGCTGAGAGTCTTCGCTCGTCAGGATATATCTATCCTCCTTAGAGTCATGTGGGACTAAGGTGAATTCAGTTCCATATTTCTCTAGTTCCTCATGCTTGCTTCCTCTACAAGCGACAGTGAAGCTCTTGGTTAAGCGATTCCCTTGCTTTGTACCGAATGCTTCATCTGTCCCAATCACGGGAATCCTCTGCTTTCCCCTTTGCTCATACTTGATATCGAGCTTGCAATCAGGCTCGACACCCATTAGCTCGACAGCAGCCTGATTAAGACTATATTTGTTATCCTCAAGAATTAACATCGGAGTAGAACTTTCGTTCTTCTGAGGTTTAGAGGCCTTCTTTTTAGGTTTATCTTCTACTACTCTAACTACTTTATCTATAGATTTCTTTATGCACTCTGTTGTGACTTCTCCAGTGTTGGTATCAACCTTGGTCTGAAAGTGCAGTGTGACGGTAAAATTCTCGATTATTTCGTTCATCAATCTTCCCCGAATTCAAATTTATTGATAGTATCAACTACGAGCTTAAGATTTGGTTCGATGTACTTCTCTTCAAAGCAACCCTGAACGCTACGACAAGTGTCGTTACCATCAGTCCTAGTCTTAAACCTATATGCCACTTCATCAGTAGCATCATCAATATATCTTTCAGAGTAGATAATGTATGAGAATAAGCCATCAAGATTTACCTGGGTTGTAAGCATCTTTCCAGTAGTCCACATACGATACAGAGGGTCTAGCTCAGTACCATAGTTTTCTACATGAGTGACAAATACCACTGTCAAATCATCACGGAGACTCTGACAAGTCTGAATGAGATCATAGTAATTCTTTGCCATTACAGAGAACTTCTCATAACCCTTGGTCAGAGCTGTGGCAAAAGTCTCATTTGACAGCAGATAGTTAGCATCATCAAGAATAATTGTCTTAATCTCTGGACGAGACTTTGACACAGCATTCATAATTTTCTCAATCTGAGAGTAGCTACTGTTAATGTACCAATTACCTTTAAGTTTTCCGTCCTCAATTGAGATCTTAGGATACTTCTTCCTAAACCCAGGAATTTGCAGCTGCTTGTTAGTACAGCTTATAATAAATGTCGACTCCGGATCGAGGTACTTAATACTAGTACTCTTACCAGAGTTTGAAAGTCCAGCTAAACAGATTATTGAACTCATTTATAATGTAAATTTAGATTTTGATAATTTGATTTCCGGTTTATCTTCTACCTTTACATTATCTCTTTTGTCTAATACCCAATCTGGAGTGTTATATTTGTCATAATCATAAATCTCATCTGGCTTTGGTAGTTCAGCAAAATATGAAATCTTGCCATAGAAGGCACATCCAACCTCCACGTCAGCCTCTCCATATCGATTCTTCAATACAGTAACGACTCTAAAGTTGCTTCCAAGAGACTTAATGTCATATCCTCTATATGAAGAGAGCTTCTCTCTAAATGGATTAAATATGGAGATAATCACCTCACTATCCTGTGCTGGAGCGCCGGTGTCTTTAGTATCATCAATCCTCAGGTTGTTCAAACCCTCCTTTCTCCTATCCATGGCAGTTGAATTTCTATTCGCCTGCATTATGACAAGAGGGCTTATCTTGCACCTATTTCTAAGAGTAACCAAGTATGATGATATTAAGTCCATTTCCTCCTTCAGAGTTCTTCCATTGGTTCTTCTAGCAAGGGATAAGTGGTCAATAACAACCAGATGGATGAGATTCTCATTATCTGGCGTGTAAATCTTTCTCCCCTCTGTTTCAGTAAAAGTTCCACTCTTCTCAAGTTCCTTCATTAGAATGGAATACAGACCTTCTGCACTAAGAGACTTATCATAGACTGTCACTATTTCCTCAACTCTGTGTAGCCAAGGAAGACATTCTTTAACAATCTGATAGTGTTCATCTGACAGAGTGTAATTCTTCTTTCTAGAAAGAAGCTCTTTTGTGGATAGTTCAATATGATACTTCTCGAAGATATACATACTTAACAGCTTGGCGTACAGCATCTCTGCTGACATCTCAAGCGAGAAGTAGGTTACCTTAAAGTCATTATCATCAAGGTGATCCATTAGAGGTTTGTAGATATAGGAGTATAGAGCTATACTGGATTTACCAGTGCCAGTAGGACTAAATATCAGGGTATAAGTAGACTGAGTTACTCCGTCTATTATCTCCTCTAACTTCGGAAGCCCCATGGAAAAACCCCAGTTCTTTCCTTCTCTACCGTAGGTGATTTGATGTAACAGTGAGTTGGTTATCATAGCATTGTAACGGAATTATAGTTTATGTTTGCCAGATCTCCATTTCTTAATGCTTCTAACTCATGCCACCTATTATCTACTATAAAGGACGCCAGAGTATAATTGATGATATTATACTCTTTTGACCAATTTACCAGATCAATTATATGTTTATGACGTTCAACAGACCATCCAATTGATTTACCATATCTAAAGTACGCCTCTTCTAGAGAGTCAAACTTCTTAGATACAGACCTAATTCCAATTAGAGATCCATTTATGTTACCAAATTGAGGATATGCCTCGAATAACTCTTTTCCTAACTCAAAAGAACATTTATAAAGGTTTTTTATGAAATTCTTATTGACAGGAATGGAGAATGGATCAAAGGCTTCTCCTTTCTTTGGTACTTTGTATGATTTTAGAATTATTTCCTTTTCTTGTAAGGTAACTATTAATTCCCTCAGATCAATTCCACTGTCCCTAAGGACACTGATATATCTTCCTAACAGGTCTTCGTTGTTTTCATCCTGTAAGATGAGTAGAATTCTTATAAACAGAAGCTCGTTGGGAACTAAACGATACTTGTCCAAGATGGAAACTTCTTCTTCAAGTGTTAATGTTAAATTCAAAGCAGTTCAAAGTTAATGTGGATCACATTATATCTCTAAACCGCGTCAAGGTTAATCACTCTTTCGAGGTGGAATCAAGTGCGTATGGTTCTAAGAACTCCTCTACCAATTGCTCACATCGCTCCATCATTTTCTCATTATCGTATAACTTTCCTTTAAATTTTATTATTGATTTAGTATCATTTCTTTCAAGTAGTCTTAACAATAAGAGAAGTTCAATCATTCTTTCTTTTATCATAACTTAATATCTGAATGTAAAGTCCTTTATTCGTTTGACATATGGTTTTGGCTCTCTTCCAAGAAGTACATCATTCAGCCCTTCCTCGCTTATGGTAATGAAAGAGCTGGTTTTGTGGGAATTAGCAAACCACTTAGTTTCAATGGTGTCATTTATAACAATATTGAAGATTTCAGCCACTTTATCCCCTTCTTTTCGAATCGTCCTTCCCCTCCTCTGTATAGATTTGGTTTCTGACGAGTCAAGTCCAAGAATTATAGCTACCGACAAGCCTCTGATATCGGCACCCTCATTTAGCTTTGCACAGGAATTTATAACTCCAGAATCACATAGATTAAATTCCTCTAGTGTAATACGTCCCTTTTTCTTACTATCCTTCCCAGTATAAACTTGACCATATCCTATGGATTCAGCCATTTTTACATTGTTAGAAAAGGTAATAATTTTAGCGTTCGGGCGCATTTCTATGATTCTTCTAGCCAGCTCTATCTTCTTTGGATGATTGTTTACAAAAGCTTTACGTTTCTGTATAGCCCTCATAAACGCAGTGGCATGGTAAGTTATCATTTGGAATACCTGTTTCCTATCCTTTCTTGGATCCTCCCTACAGATTTCGTCTCTAAGGTTTGCTCTATTGATAAAGCCTTTCGGGCCAATGCAGGACATAGCCAGATTGAAGTCCCAGTTGAAGAATTCAAAGTGTTCAGTGAATTCCTTATTATATGTCTTATATTCGTCTATATCCTCTACGTCAACCAACACTTGATATTCTTTGTAGTTGGATAGCCAACCATTTAGAAGAGCTTCTTCTGTAGTTACCTTATCAATAACAGGGCAGTACCTAGCAATGATTTCATGCTTACCATCAAGTCGTTCAAAGGTAGCTGTTAAACCAAGGATATACTTATATTCAACTTTATTGAATATCTCTTTGAATGTCTCAGAAGCATACCTATGTGCTTCATCGATTATCAGTATATCAGTCTTCCAGCTGTGTTTAATCACTGTATTCACTATCTGAACATCAGCATTAAAAGACAGCTTGTTATTGTCAATATATCCTATCCATTGTTCTCTCAGATTGTCAGTAGGAACAACCACCATTACCCTAATCTGAGGATTTTTAGCTACTATAGCCTTGACCGCTCTTAAAGCTGTCCAAGTTTTGCCAAAACCAGTTGCAAATTCAAAAGTTCCTTTACACTTATTTTTGATCCATTTCACGCAAGCCTCTCTCTGACGTTCGTCTCGCGTTATAGTCTTAAATAAGGTCTGTTGCACAATTTAATAATACGTATGTTAACACAGATATATTATCTGCTCCTATATTATTTAAATTATGACAATTTAATACTAAGTTGATAAAACAATTTAGCATGATTCAAGAGCTATTCCTCTAGATTGAGCCACTAGCTTAATCTGGCGAATACGCTCTTCCCACTGTTCGATATGAAAGTTAACCTCCTGTTCTAGCCTAAACAGAACCTTGTTCCTAAGGGTAACCAGCTGGTCTGTTGTAAGATCAGAATACTTCTTCGGACGGAGATTAAGCATAGCGCGAAGCTCAGTATAATTTAGTCCAGTGGGCTTCACTGATAGGCGAACAGAAGGCTTGATATTAAGACGTTCCTTGATAACCTCAAGTTTGCTGCGAGTGTTTCCATCCCTGTCCTTTTCATTAAACTCCTTCATCTCCTCAGGAGTAAGATATACTCCAAGGTTCAGGATAAAACTGAATGTTATGTGCTTGTTATCCATGATTCCAAGCTGGTCAAGACATCCATCCATTACTGATGCTATGCTGAGACGCTCAAACTCCCTGGGCAGACCACTAGTAATTGTGGCTATCGAAAGGTTCTTGAGTTCTGCTTGAGGGAACTGTTCCTTATTCATACGGATGCAGTTCATAATGTCTTGACAATAGAGGTGACGAGGATATCCCTCGCCCCCAGTCAGAGATCCCTCCTTGAGCTTACGAAGATATAACTCAACATTACATTTCTCGCGCTGATCTTTGATAATATCAAGCAATACATATCTTCCAGGGTTTAGCTTATCTGTGCTATAAAGCATTGAATGGCAGTGCTTATAGAACTGATTTAATTGTGTTTCAGTGGAATCTACTAGTCTGACTTCCTCCTGAGTTCCGTCAGACTTGCGTGCTAGTTTCCACACAAAAGATTTAACATCATTATTTCTAGCATTGATAGCCTCAGTAAGCTTCTCTTTCATCATTGTCATAATTTTAACTTATATATTCCATATTTCAATATTTAAAATTAGTATCTTACATTACATATTTGCGATCTTCTTCTATAGGTTTATATACAAACTTTATAAATTGAACACTGTTATAATTGTATGGAATCATTTCCTTGCCATTATACCATTTATCAACTCCAGCTCGTATTTCCTCACAATGTACATAACCTTCATCACCAATTCTGAGCTTTTTATGATCCCAGTTTGGATATCGAATGCACATTATATACTTAGAAGAAGTAGCACAATCTTCTAAATTCTTAAAAACATAAGTGGTGTATCCTAGGTTGTCAACCTCACTCGCTATCAGCTTGACTAGAGCTATCATCCTCTATGATGTAGTCTAGGATCAGGTCCTCTGCATCTATGTCATCTTCCTCTGTTGGAACCGCTTTATACTCTACCCATTCTTCTAGGTATTCAGTATAATAGTCACTAATGCTATCAGTATCCTCGTCTGTAAGTTCATCCTCAGTGATGTCATTATCACGACAATACTCTTCAGTAGCATCATCCCATCCTCGAAGGCCATGTGTACCCTCATACTGCTCGTATTGTTCACAAGCTGCTTCATAGGCTTCCATTTCAGCTTCCTCTGGATCTTCAAACATACCAGTATATTGATATGTCATTCCTCCAAAGCTTCCACCAAGGCCAGCATAAATGTTAAACTGTTTCATTTTTATTAGTTGAATATAGTGTACACCCATACTTCGCGAAGTCCGAAACACAGTTCTTTATTCCCTCAAAGCACGGATACTTTTTGCAATCTTTACAGGATCTTTCTGGATATTTGAGCTTTACTCCAAATTTATCCTTCTCTACCTTCATTGGGTTCATTTTAGCAGAAGAAATAAGATTAATCCAACACTCACGGTAATTCCTCCAATCTTCCACCCTACCATAGCTCTATTCTTCTTTCTTATTTCTTTATTAAGCTTGTCAATATCCTGCAGATAGCTTTGGTTGAGTTGGTTATACTCACCTATCTGCTGCAACCTTAGAGAATCAACCTGCACTAGATTGGAATTAATTTGAAGGACGTTGTGTAGCTGTTCACCCAATAGATAGTTTTCCTTTAGTAGCTTCTTATGCTCAACGAATATCAGGTTAGCGTATTTAATGTCCGACGCTGTTACTGATACTATCGAGTCTTTCTCTATTGGAGGAGATGTAGTCGAGGAAAAAGCGCAGATCCTCGTCAGCGTCATTATCAACAATATCATTAATGTCCTTTTCATACTCCTTTTGGTTGTCTTGAATTTCGATATAGACAGTATCAATTCTCTCATATATACTATCCTGTACGGAGTAGATACTGTCAATCTTAGAATCCAAGGAATCTATTTTCTCAATGGATTCCTTGGGATTCTGGGTAGATTTTCTAGCAGAATAGAAATAACATGACAGGAAGATTATTACTGCCCATAAAAAGAATAGAACAACAAGAACCTTCTTTTCTGCCTTCATTACTTACGCTTATAACCAGCAATCTTATACTCAGGATTGTGCTTGAAATATTCAGCTTCTTGTTCCAGGAAGGCACGAACGAGCTTCGTGTTGATATATCCAGGTTCAGATGCTAGAAGAGCATACTCAGCATTCTTACGAGCACGACCTACAGCGATGGTTATACCAAGCTTTTCGTCGAACTTATCGGTGGGATTACAGATAGCAAATCCAAGTTTAAGACCTTTCACAACATCCTGCATATCGAATCCATCAAGATCCGTTACATATGCGGGATCGGATTCCCCATCAAACATTTCACTGACCGCAGCTACGACAAAATGACGCTCGTCACCATTGGCGTCTACAAAGTTATCAACAAGGTATTCAATACGTTCTTTCTTCATGATTTTTTTTCTTTTTGGTTGGTTTTCTTAATTCGTAAATTGGTAAATTATTTTCCTCTATAAAGGATTTTGGAACACCAAGTAGAGTAATAAATCGAATAATGCTAAACTTTTTATATTTCTTAGTAACTTCCACTTCTTTTACATTAAGAAGTTTATCGGAAGTATACATTCTACTAGAAAGCATATTAGCCCTGTTTGGCTCTATCCTAAACAATTCTACCTCATATAAAAAGTAGGGCATTACTTCGATCTGAGAATCTTGGTACCTGTACGTTAGCGGTTTATCCGCAGTATGGGAGCTGGTTCGGGGCATATGTCCTTCCGTTGTACGAGTACTTAGCAACTACAGACACGGCAACCCCATTTTCATTAACTACAAAGTTCGATAATATATCCCTTATGTGCGTGTTTAGACACTCAAAGGAATATGTAGTTTTTCCAAATTTATCGTTTCGCTTAAGCTGTACGATCATTCTAGCACACACTGTTGTTCTCTTAGGAGGACAGTCATGGAAATGTCCATCCTCATTTCGATTTCGGTGTTTGACAGCCTGTAGCTGCCTTCTTTCATTTGGGGTTTTTGTCCAAACACTGGGATCCCGTGGAGCCTGATTATAGGGCCTCCATAGACCCATTTCCCTCATTACGTCATCGTTGTGAACGTCTATCCAGCGATCTTCCTCATTCTGGATTGCCTTGCTTTTAGGACTTTTTGATTTGTTCGTTTTCATGCGTGTATATTACCACATTTAGTACATTTATAAATCGCATTGTTATAATCAAACAGAGTCTGTCTGACAGCAAATTTACACCTTGGGCACTGTTCAAGTCTTACTGGAACATACTTCTTGTTTATTTTCTTTGTCATTGCAATTTATTTTGATTTGTACTAGAACTTACTTTAAAAGTTCTTTGAGTGAATCTAATTCTTTTTTATATTCTGAAAAATATGTTTGAAGTCTAATAGCTTCATCTTTATGATTGCAGCTTACTCTGTATTGTGCAATCTTTCTGATAGCTGATTCTAGACTCATACCATATCCTGCGTTTTTAAATTCCAAACGAGGTTCTCCTCCTCTGGGTTTCACCACATACAGTAGCTCCAAATCAAAAAATGGAGAACTCTCGTCTATTGGGCTAAGTTTGAAGTCTTTTTCAACTATTTCCATGACTTATATAAAATCTGGGTGGAAGTTGTAAGTCAATGATCTTCGGACACTGTCTTATGTCATAACTGGTGTGTCCAGATACATCAATAAATTTTGTAACAATGTCCTTTCCTCTCTCATAAATTTGAACTAGGAACCAGGGATTTTCTCTAGGAGTTTCACTTATATACACCCTTCGAGGATTCCACTCATTGAGTTTTTCCTCGAACTCAGAAGTACAAGCATAACCCTTGGATCCCACAGACACAAACCAATGCCCATTCAGTTTTCTAAAATCAACTCTTATATCATCCATCATTTAGGATTTCCTGTAATTACCCTCTGCTTAATACTACCAGGGCGAGTAGTAGCCTTTTGAAAGTTAGCAGGCTGTTTGTCCCACCATGCCTGTGCACGCTTGAGATTCTCTACTTTCTTCTTATACTTCATACAACATCAATTTGGGTTACGTTTTCTGGAAGAAAGGGAACAACCTTTCCATATTCTGCTTTAAAAGTATTCCAGTCTTTATAGGAGTTGGTAAAATAAACGTGATCATACATCTTAGCTAAATTCTCAATTCCTTTTGGGTTAACCATATGGGTTACAAAGATATTGAGCTCTTTGTCAGTGTACTTCCTGATTTCCTTAGCAAGACCTACGAAAGTACCTCCTCCATCGCAGAGATCGTCAACCACAATTATAGGGAGGTTACTCTCAGAAAGCGTTTCAGGATTTACAATACGAATGCTTTCAATTTTGCCAGTAGAGATGTCGCGTACCTTCTCTGCTCGAACCACTTGTCTATTGCTCCACCCATATCTATCATATGCACCAGCATCTGGATATACAACAAGATAGTTATTAAAAACCCTAAGACTATTAGGATGTAGATCCATATATAGATCATTTGCGGGATTGATAGAATCATATTGGCCCCCAACTACCTCGTAAGAAACGTCAGAGTGAGGTTCCAGAAGTGCAATACGTTTGGCGCCTAAGTTCCTTATGACACCACCTATTATCTTCAGAGAAAAAGGTCTGTTAAAGTCCATGACTCTATCCATTCTCATTCCCATTAGATAGTAGATATTTAGGTGCCACTCCACTTCATGTCGGCTAAGAATGTCAGCAACCTGCATTAAGATGAACAACTCCTCTGCATTAGTAATACGGCAGTTAACCTCCACGATGTCTTTGCGGGAAAACTCACCGACGGTTATTTGTACCTCCCCATCAGGAAAACGGGAGATGGAATATTTAATATTACCCTTCTCTGAATTGATTAGATTTAGAGTTTGCATAGTCTATAATTTCCTTTAATGCTAAATAAGAACCATAAAGTCCAGCCCTATCATCAAGCAAGATATTGAAGAATGGCTTTGACGTGCTCATCATAACAGGGCTCTTGTTAACATAGTCTGGTTCTATACCTAAATTTGTGCAGTAGTCTATCTTCCACTGCAATTTATTTGGATCCGGTTCGACTGTATACAAGCATAGTATAAATCCGATTTCCTTCGCCTTTCTGAGTAGCTCTATGACGTAGTTATAAGTATACCCTCTCTGGTGATAATCATAGATGGTATCATCAAAGTCGAATCCTATTATTAAATAATCATACTTCTCTAACTCCCTCTTCAGTCGATCCATTACTCTCACGTGAGAGCAGTATGGATCGGAGGGATAATCTTGAAGGTGCTTCAGCATAGGGACTTGTCTACTCGTTCGCGAATTTCTGCAAGAGTGTAATCCTTCAGGAGTTTACCATCTTTGAAGACAGTTTCAAGACATCCACCCTGCTCTTGTTCCTCTGTTTGGCAATCACTGGCCACATATCCTTTACAAGCCCCTTGCAGTTCATCAACGCGGATAAGACCTTTAAGAGAATTTTTGGTTCCATCATCGGTCTTAGGCTGTTTGAAGATAGAACGAAGTTCTCCGTTTACACGAACAGCAGTAGCCTTGACAGCAAAGCCAAGAGAATCACGGCTCTTAAATTGGTAGGTATAAGAACCTACGCCAAGTACGAGATTACAAGCAGCCATATGAGCAGCCTCAAGGCGAAGATAGATTTGCTTCTGACGTTTGAGTGTAATTGAATCACCATAGAGAAGACCTACCTTTGTGGATGGATAGCGATATCCATTTATGGTAGTATTCCAGCCAAAAGTTTTACCAAGCATATAATATGCTCCGTAGTATTGGCCTTCCGAGACCTCGGTATAGCTACTGTCATCTGAATCAAGGAACGGATCCTCAAATGGAGTAAAACAGCAGTAATACTTACCTTCCTTAATCCTGGTGTGATAGTGAGGATTAGTACGTAGACCACAGATGATATCTACAGGATCTCCAGAGTCAGGACGAATCACAACTCGACCGTCGCGAGCCATGATTTCCTTCTTAAGCTTAGGAAGGAAATCTTCTACAACCTGCCAGAAATCCCAAGTATCAGATACGATACTTACAATTCCTTTGGGATAGATTTCATTGATAAGGCGACGGAATGTCTCAATCTCATCATCCTTTCCACCAGCACACATCACTGAATGCTCGGTAGCAGGTACTGTTGCAGCTACAAGCTCCTTAGAAGAGTCAGCATTGTAATACTCTTCAACTGCACGAATTGCAGGAATAGTCTCAGAACCGCAGAAAGCAGTCATATGAGCCATGCCTGACATGATAGCAGCCTCTACACCAGCCATTCCTCGCATCGAGAAGTCATGGCAAGAGAAACCAATATTTACATCGTCGGGGAAGCCAGTGCGTACTGCGTGGCGTTTCAGCTCTTTCTTATAGAGGCGGGCTGAAGTAGCAGAAGTACAAGGCAGCCATAGAGTGGTGCTGATGAGAGTCTCGAGATAGTTAGTAAGCCAGAAGAACTCATCCTTAGTGTTCTTGATAGTCATCATAGGAACACGAATCGGACAGATTGAGCCTTCGGGAAGAGCCTTGATTTCGATGGGAAGATAACCAAGGTCGTGCAGAGCTTCTATATGCTCAATACCAACATTATCAATACCCACAAAATTATTAACACGCTCATAAAACTCATGAACCGCTTCTCGCTTTGGAAGATTGAAGAAATTTTCATTGAATTGTTTGATAAGATATTCCTTTATAAGGTATTGTATACCAAATACTACAGCACCTTCTTCAGCCTCAGGAAGGTATTTTGAGCTGCGAGGAGTCCAGTTGGAATAAACCATCTGAGTCCCTTCAGGATATTGGAAATGATGGCCCAGCTTGTAACCATCGGTCAAAAGAATTGTTTCTTTCATATTATTTGATATGTGATAGTTCTTCTTTGAATATGTTCTCTAATTCTCTAAGGACATGCTCTGGGTTAAAATCCACAGTATTCATTTTGATCTCAACATAGTCCCTAATGATGTTTCCAATGCACGTGGTAAGAAGATTGCCCTTAGATAACTCCCAAAACTATAGAAGTTTCACTTTTATGGACATACTCCTTCCAATTACCACCAGTAATATCATGATATTCCTTAGCTAGTTTTCTCACTTTTTCACTAGCTTCTTCCGCCTCTTTTACTATTTCAAATGGCTCTTTTATATTCAGGAGTATCAATATAGCTTGGGCTAATTTCTTTAATCTTTTTAGCTACTAACTCTCCAAACTTTCTATGAGCTGTACTAACTATACTTTCTTTTAAAGTAATTTCGTTCATTCGTTTACATGATATATTAATATTGGACAAGTCCTACTGCTTCTTTTAAAGAATTACTGGAGAAGCTTATTAGTATTTTTTCAATGTAGTGCTTAGTCCTTTTGTGAATCTTCATTTTATGGCTGTGTTTATTCCACCATTTGTATTCCTCTTTTGGATTACCTCCATATGTTCTGCACGCAGCAAGGTAATCGCAAATAAGTTCCAGTGCATATTTCTTAGGCATTTCTGCAGCTACTCCTCCTTCATCTAGAGAGTGAATCCAGTACTCATAATGATGTGGATTTCGCCCTCTATGATGTAAGAAAGTTGCGGAATAACCATTTAACTCTTTCTCATAAGCCAAGGAACTTTTAGAATCATTCCAGTATTTTAAGGCACCTTTTATTTCAGTTAGACTAAATTTAGAGAGGTCATGTGTAATTCCTTGCCAGTATAACCCTAGCTGGAAACAATAATAAGCTACCCAAAATTTATGAATAAATATTCTTTTAAGTAACTTAAATATCTTAGCGAAGACCATTACCTATCATTGTTATAAATGCTATTGCGATTACTGTAAATCCTACCCATGGAAAATATATCATTAGGGCAATAGCGCCTGCTATAGAAGCTATAAGGAGAAGAGCTAGGATGCCCCACAGGAAATCAGCTAGTAATCCTCTAATCATTCTTCCTCTTTTACTTCAGACTCTAGATCAGCCTTGATTTGGTCAATTAGCTCTATGGTATTCTCTGCATCCACCATAGTCTGTTTATGCTTGATCATCTGGTTGATTACTGACTTATAGTCAACATTGTCATCAGCTAATTTCAGTAGTGAGTTCTCATACTCGTCAGCAGCTGTATCTCTCTGCTGTTCCAGGTTGTTTTTTGCAGTTTCAAGAGCGAGTTTAATTCCTTTCTTTTTGGTTCCAAACAGCTTCTCGGTGAGCTTTCTACCTTTTACAATAATATCAATTTTCTTCATTTTAAAGAGATAAAGTTAGTAGTTCTTAACAATCTTATCTTATCATCGATAGTATGTGTGGCTGGTGTTTCTATTACCTTACCCAACTTGTTTTGTATTTGACCGATGCATGTAGTATCTTGTTGCCAATAAGCATCAGCCGAAATGACATTGCTTAACAGTCCCGAAGGAGCATATGGATTTAAGGCTATTCCTCCAAAGATGTTCTCGTTCATAAGTCAAATAATTTTCGTATTGCAAATTCATCCATCTGCTGAAATTTGGAAACACTACATTCCCTCTTGGACATTCCGAATTTAAGAACACCTCCGTATACAGCTTTGCCATACTGGGCAATCTTAGTCTTTTGAATCTCAGTGAGAGGAACCATTAGGTATCCATGTCTACTTTGGAGATAACCATCATAATATATCTCGTCGTGATGAATTTTCACCCAACCGTTTCTAGCCATCCAGGCATCGGCAGGAGTATCACCAGGATCAATCCTGCGAGTCACTTTTAACAAATCAGCAATTTGAATATGTAAAAAGTTTGCAGTAGCTCCTTTAAGTCCGAAATAAAGTCCGTCTGGAGATAGCCAACCAGCGTCAGCATCAGAAGTTATATCGATAGGATGAATAGGTTTTTCGGCACTGAACTCCTTTAAGGTTTTTGAGCACTCAAGATACTTGTTCAGCTGCGAATCCATATATTTCTTTTTAGCGAAAGCATGATTCAACACGCTACTGCTGTCGTTACTGAGTTCTTGTAGGAAGCTATTTATTTCAGAACTTAAAGAAATGATTGCATCAGGTCTGGTTTCTACATCAAAGTTATTCTTCAAATATGATAATGATATGAAGATATCATGACAACTCTCTAGGAAGCTCTTAGCTTCTTTACAAATACTATGAATAGCAAAGAAGGAGTCAGAGTTTTCAGTTAGATCTTCTATTAAGTCATCAATATCGTTGTTGATGAAATAATTAATTACGGAACTATAATTAACCTCAACCTTCAATACTTTATCATTATAGACAATATCCTTAAGAGCCTTCTCTAAATCAGCCCCAAGCTCTCTTCCTCTTTCTTCAAGATAAACTATGCAGTCTTCAGCCCACTCTTGAATATCAAAATCAGGAGAATCCTCGACGAAGTCCGCACCATCTTCCACGGCTATTAATCGATACTCTCCGGTGATAATCTTGAAAGCCTGTTCTTTTGAGCATCCTCCTAGACAGTCCATAATAAGTTTGATAGCCCCGCTAGGATTGTACTCCCTAAACTTAGACCTGGCAGTGTCAACCAACATTCCTAACATATTCAATCAAAACTTAGTTTTTTGTTAAACGTTACCTCTTTTACAGTCTTATCCTCCAACTTACCTCCCTTCACAAAGTACTGATGTATGAGGGTGTTAATAGTTCTTGCACCTAAGGAATTATTTTCAAAAGACTGTTTAAGATGTTTTCTAATCTCTGTTACAACTTTTTCCCTACTGATATTTGAGAATAATTGAAGGTATTTATCAAGAATTTCTGAACCATCAAGGATTTGATATAAATCTTCAAGAGTAAGCGGTTTAGTATTATATACCAAGCCAACTCTTCCAAGAAATTCCGTCTTAACTCCAAAATCCCTCAATCTGTCCAAGTCAATATCGGACTCATTATTAAAGGCTCCTGCGAATACAAACAGGACATTCTTTGTTGAAACATTGACGTACTTTCCATAGTCGCCAAAGACACTAGTTGTTTCGGATTCTAGAACCTTTAAAAACTCATTTTGGACACAGGTGGTAGCCTCATTAGCTAATTGTCCGTTGCTATTACCACTTATAAAAAAGCTTATCGAACTCATCGACGAACACTACGGTTGGCTTCCCTCCCATCTGCATTAGAGGGGAAAGAACTTTGCTAAGGCTATTCCCAGAGGTTCCCTCTCTAGTTAGTTGTGCAGCATTTACTTCTATAAACGATAGTTGGCAGGCCTCACATAGTTGTTTAATTGTGAAGCTCTTTCCGCTTCCGCTTTCACCAGTGAGAATGAAAATGAGGTCTCAGTTGACATTCGGATGCCTTAAATATCTTGAATATTCTACTTATTTCTTTTACTAGGTTTTCTTGACCTACTATCTTTTCCATTTACTATTTTTCTTAATATATTAGTATATTGAGGGTTCTGTGCATACTTAATTCTGTTCAAGAACTTATAATAATCCTCTCCCTCTCTGTACTTGCTTTGTATTTTCTCTTTATAAGCTGCTACACTCTCTGACCAGTGCTTATACAGATGATAGTGCCTACCTCTTAAGCCAAAAAGATTGTTTCCTACTGTACATCCCTTAGATGTAAAGTTACCTGTTTCCAGAACAGCCTGGGCATACACAATCTCTTTATGGTGGATTTCATAGTATTCTAAGGCTTCCCATAGTCCCTCCTTTGGAGATTTATTCATGAATGGAGGAGACTCTGCACTTGCAGTAAATATTATAAAACTAAGTAATAATGATATAAAGTATTTCATCCTTCTGCTATTAAACACCCTAATCCTACACACATTAATCCTATTCCTATCATTCCTGTAACCCAGTGAAGTAGAAATAGCAAGTATAACAATAGAAGGGCAATTATCAATATTCCAGAGATAGCTATTGCTGCTCCAAACTGCAAATTTGATGTCGATCTTATTTCCTTACTCATAATAATTGGCTAGCTTTGACTGCTATTTTGTCACAATATTCATTCCATTTATCTCCATTATGCCCCTTTACATGTGAAAAAGTAATACTAGGGCATAGCTCAGAAACACGCTTAAACTGTAAATCATATTCCTCCCATAACTTAACGTTCTTCTTTCTTCTCCAGCCTAAGGTGGCGCAGCCTATAACATATTGAGAATCGGTGAATATAGTGATGGAATCACACGGTTCTTTTATAACACTTAGAGCTATAATGACGGCTCAAAGCTCCATTTGATTGTTAGTAGTTCTCTTATAAATACGAGAATACTATAAGAATTTCTTTTCATTCTACAGCATAA